>Ga0184615_10000620_pt1 | contig 19311 bp, 18 predicted proteins | sample PLM4_65_coex_FD_133134 | JGI IMG/M metagenome (GOLD analysis project Ga0184615, IMG submission 133134) | Groundwater sediment microbial communities from an aquifer in East River, Colorado, USA - PLM4_65_coex | ecosystem: Environmental > Terrestrial > Soil > Riparian zone | place: USA: East... | reverse complement strand
TGCTCAGACGCCGCTCCCTCGTACTACCAAGGCGTACGGACAACTCCTTGGGCGGGACTTGAACCCGCAAGGTAATCAGTTGTTACTGCGAACGGTCAGACTTAAAGATTGAGTTATTGACACGTATCGGGATATTTGCTATCCTCTGTCATGGCTAGAAAACCCCGAATTGAATACGAAGGCGCCTTTTATCATGTAATCACCAGAGGAAACCAGAAGCAGAAGATATATAAAGATCCCCTCCCTCGATTATCGTAAATTTCTTGAGATCCTTATCGGCTACAAACAACGCTATCATTTTCATCTCTATGCCTACATACTTATGTCCAACCATGTGCACCTTCTGATTGAAACCAGGGACATTCCTCTCTCCAAAATCCTTCAAGGTGTCAACCAGCGCTATACCATGTACTATAACCGACGGTACAAGACCGTGGGCCACCTCTTTCAGGGCAGGTACAAAGCCATCCTTTGCGATCGGGAACGATATCTGCTGGCCCTTTTAAAATATATACACTACAACCCCCTGCGGGCAAAGATCGCTGAAAGTCTTGGCCAATATCCGTGGAGCAGCCATCAAGCATTTTTCACAAAAACAGAGCGGTCAGAACTCCTTGACACCGACCTTGTACTCAGAATGTTTTCCGAGAACAAGGGCAGAGCGCGAAAACAGTACGCGATGTTCATGAACGACGGAGCAACGGTCAAGCAGGATGACGTCTATGCCACCGTAGATCAAAGACTTTTGGGAGACGAACGATTTATTGAAAAGGTCGTCGAAAAACACGATGGAGAAATCAAGAAAGAGCGCCGGAAGAAGGAATACACCTTGCCCCGGATAGCACGAGTGATTGAGCGGCGATGCGGCGTATCGCTTGAAGATCTGCGATCATGGAGAAGAACCATAAATATCTTGACTGCTCGACGACTCTTCAGTATCCTTGCGAAGGAATATGGTTATACGGGGCGAGAGATCGCGGCGTATTTGCGGAAAGACCCTGCGGCTGTGACTGTGTATCTCCGGAGTAGCAGGGATGTTCGGCACGAAGTGCAAGTGGTGGCATCAGCTTTAAAGAAAGAATAAGTAACTCAATCTTTAAGTCTGACCCCATACGTCTCACGAGAAGACCCCAGCCATTACAAGCAGCTTTTCGAGCATGAAAAGGCGGATTTAAGCCCAGAAAATGCCTATTATTGGAGCGATAAGTTTTAAAAACCAGTAGCTTAGCGCGGTCCGACCCCGGAAGACCCCGTACAAATTGCCTTGTTGAAGTTTACATTCTTTCAAACTCATACAGTATCAATCTGAATTTAATATCCTCAAATGCCTATAAATCGTGCCGGTTCGTGAGTTAATACTTTCACCGGATTGACACTCATATAAAGTTGCGCAATAATTAAACTATCAAATAGGTTTCTCGTTCTTGAGTGAAATATGCATAAGAGCTCGAGGAACGAAGACAAATTGTGCACGGTCCGTGGTTGATACTGCTGATTCCGCCGCGCTCACGAAGAGAGCGGGTGCTGGGTGTGGACGCCTCAAGTGAAGACGTCAAGTGCCCAGGAAGAAGGAAAATGACTCAATTTCATCGTGGAGAGTACACAAGAAAGGAGACTTCAAATGAAAACATCGAACGTCGTTCTAGTCCACGGCGGCTTCGTGGACGGTTCTGGTTGGGAAGGTGTCTATAAGATCCTGAGGAAGGACGGCTATATGGTTAGCGTCGTTCAGAATCCGACAATATCTCTGGCCGACGATGTCGCCGCAACGAAGCGCACTATTGCGCTGCAGAATGGCCCAGTGGTTCTCGTCGGCCACTCCTACGGCGGAGTAGTAATCACCGAAGCCGGCAACGATCCAAAGGTAGCGGGGCTTGTCTATATCACCGCCTTTGCCCCGGACAAGGGCGAGTCGGTGTCCACGCTTATCAAGGATCCACCGCCGGGCGCGCCCGTGCCTCCGATACTGGCGCCGCAGGACGGCTATCTATTCCTCGACAAGGAGAAGTTCCCCGCCTCATTCGCGGGTGACGTGGACAAGGAAAGGGCCGAGTTCATGGCAGCCTCCCAAGTCCCATGGGGCTTGGATGCGCTCAACGGCACGATCAGCGAGGCGGCTTGGAAGACCAAACCGAGCTGGTACCTGGTTGCAACTGACGACAAGATGATCCCACCGGCGGCTCAGCGCTTTATGTCCAAGCGCGCGGGTTCGACTGTCGTTGAGGTCGCAGGCAGTCACGCGATTTACGTGTCGCAGCCTAATGCGGTGGCCGCGCTTATCGAAAAGGCCGCTAGGGCCCTCATCGAAAAGGCTGCCTAGGGATGTGAAAGCGGCGGCGAACAAAGCCGAGCAAACAGCGCTGATGAAAGTAAATTATAATCTGACGCCCTGGTTGCGGTTGATTGCGCTAGCGCACCACTGAACCGGGGCGTTCATGTGAAAGTTTCAACCGTATTTGGTAATAGTTGCGGCAGGCTGTAATTGCACTCTTGTAGGTGAAAGATAGACGCGAGTTTCACTCCAGGACATAGATATGACAGAAACTCTAAGTCTCACAGCACCTCTTCATCCTCTTTGCGCCACGCCGGGTCGACAATGCAGATGAACCTGAGGTCTGTTTTGCCGGAATTCGTGATGCTCTGCTTTGCCGAGGGTGGTATATATATGGTAGAGCCTGGCCGCACCGGCGCGGAGTCGTCGTTGATATGCATCGTGCCTTCTCCTTCGATAATATAGTAAACCTCCGAGGTCCTCAAGCGGTGCGGCTTGGTGGTATCTCCGGGTCTCACGACCGCGTGCGCCAGACTGTAGCGAAGCGCGATCTTGTCCTTGTCAGGGTGCAGGATCTCGCGCAGCACGCAGTTGTCGCCGGCAACAAATTCTTCGCAGTCTTTCAATTCTCGTATGAACATGGTTCAATCTCCTTTACCTGACCCGGACAAGCGGGAACCAAAAAATAATTCCTATTTACCACGGATGCACACAGATGAACACACCCTGCACTCGCGTTGCCACTCGTAAACGCTGGGCGCAGGCGGAAAAGAATTCAAGATTTAGTCCTTACTTTTTCACTCCGTGTCAATCCGTGTTAATCCGTGGTAAAAAGCTATTGGCTTTTCTTCTCATGTTGAGAGATTTACACGGATGATTTACTTTAGCATACCTTCCTCGCGAAAATCAAAAAAGAAACGCCTGACAGCCGGGACCTCTTGACTCGAAGGTTGCTATTGCAGTACAATCACCAAACTCACGGAGCCTGACATCGATGGATCAGAACGAACTTATTTTACTGAAGGGCTGGTTTGCGGACTACTGCGCGTCATTTTCCTTGCCGACCGATGCAGATCAGCGGAACATCGCCATAAAGCAGGAGCACACGCACCAGGTCTGCCTGAACGCCGTACGGATCGCGGAAGACCTGGGCTTGGACCAGCAGAAGACCCGGCTCTCGGAGACGATCGCCCTGTTTCATGACGTCGGCAGGTTCTCTCAATATGAGCAGTACAAGACCTTTGACGACAGTATCTCGGTAAATCATGCGGTGCTCGGGACACGCGTGCTTTTAGAGAACAACGTGCTGGGCAGCCTGCCGAAGGATGACCGGGACATCATTGTCCGCTCGGTGACGCTGCATAATGTCTTCACGCTTCCCGAAGGGCTTGACGAACAATCCCTGCTTTTCGCCAGGCTTATCCGGGATGCGGACAAGCTCGATATCCTGCGGGTGGTGATCGAATACTTCGAGCTGGACAAAGGGAGCAGGGCGGAAGCTGTTACGCTCGGCCTGCCGGATGAACCCGAGGAATACTCACCGGCGGTCCTTGCCTGCCTTGTTCGGGGTGAGATGGCCACAAAGGCTGCGCTCACGACCCAGAACGATTTCAAGCTGCTGCAGCTGGCGTGGCTTTACGACCTCAATTTCAAATGCTCCCTGCGGATGGTTGTGGAGCGGGACTACATTCGGAAGCTTGCGGACATGCTGCCGCGGAACACGGAGATCGCCCGGGCGGTCGAGACCGTGCGCTGTTACGTGGACAAAGGCTCTCGGAATGGCTCATCCCCTTCCCTCTCCCATTTATCGCTTTAAAATCAATAATTCGCTTTACTCTGCGTTAAATTTTTTGTAAGATGACCAGGTACGGGCGTGAAGGGTTTACCTTTCAGCCTTTTGAGGAGATTTATGAGAAATAACATCGTATCCATCGGCGCCGACGAACTGAAGTACGAGATCCGCGAGATCGTTGCAGTTGCCAAGGAATTCGGCAAGCTCGGCATCGAGATAATCTGGGAGAACATCGGCGATCCGGTGCAGAAGGGTGAGAAGATCCCCGACTGGATAAAGGAGATCGTGGTGGTGGCTTCGCGTGAAGACGCCACCTACGCCTATTCCCCGACCAAGGGGGTCGAAGCAACGCGCGAGTTCCTTGCGCTGCTGGCGAACAAGAACAGCAACGTCCGGATCACGAAAGAGGACATCATTTTCTTCAACGGTCTTGGCGATGCGATCGGCAAGGTCTACGGCCAGCTTAAAAAGGAATACCGGGTGATCGGCCCGAGCCCGGCCTACAGCACACATTCCTCGGCAGAGGCGTCGCACGCGGGCTCGGAATACCTTTCCTACAACCTGGACCCAAGGAACCTGTGGTATCCCGACGTCGATGACCTCAGGATGAAGGTGAAATACAATCCCTCGATCTCGGGAATCCTCATCATCAATCCCGATAATCCGACCGGCGCGGTCTATCCCAAAAAGATCCTGCAGCAGATCGTGGCCATCGCGAAGGAGTTCGACCTCTTCATCGTCTGCGACGAGATCTACATCAACATGGCCTACAACGGGAAAAAGGCGGTGCCGCTCGCCGAGGTGATCGGTGATGTGTGCGGCATCTCCATGAAGGGCATCTCGAAAGAGCTTCCGTGGCCGGGTTCGCGGTGCGGCTGGATCGAGGTCTATAACCAGAAGAACGACCCGGTGTTCACGAAGTACGTGAAGAGCATCCTGGACGACAAGATGCTCGAGGTCTGCTCCACCACGCTGCCGCAGACCGTCATACCGCGAATCCTCGGAGACAAGCGCTATCCCGCCAATGTTGAACAGAGGAACAAGCGGTACGAAAAGCGCTCGAACATTGCCTACGATCTGCTCAAGAATATCAAGGGTACCATTGTGAATAAAACGAACGGCGCATTCTATGTGACGGTGATGTTCGAGGATGGCTCGCTGAACAATAAACAGTCCCTGCCGATAAAGGACAAAGCAGTCAAAGAAATGGTCAAGCGGATAACCAGCAACGTGGCGCTCGATAAGCGGTTCGTGTACTATCTGCTCGCCGCCACCGGCATCTGCGTGGTCCCGCTGACCGGGTTCAATTGCGACCTCATGGGGTTCAGGATCACGCTCCTCGAATCGGACGAAGTCCGGTTCGAACAGATATTCAAGACCGTCCGGAGCAAGATCATAGAATATCTCGCGAGCGCGTAACCGCTCCCGGCATTATCAACGCGGCTGCTTCTCAAAGAGCGGCAGATACTTCCCATAGCCCTCTTTCACCAGGTCTTCCACGGGTATGAATCTGAGCGCTGCTGAATTCATGCAGTAACGCAGACCCGTAGGTTTGGGGCCGTCATTGAAAACGTGGCCCACGTGCGAGTCCGCGTGCTTGCTCCGGACCTCGGTCCTGACGGAAAACCAGCCCCGGTCCTCTTTCTCCAGGATATTACCCGGATCGAGGGGTTTGGTGAAGCTCGGCCAGCCGGTTCCTGAATCGAATTTATCGATCGAACTGAACAGGGGTTCACCGGATACGATATCAACGTAGATGCCGGGTCTTTTGTTGTGATCATACTCATTCTTGAACGCCGGTTCTGTGCCATTCTCCTGCGTCACCTTGTACTGCATGGGTGTCAGCTTCATCTTCAATTCTTCTTTGGATGGTTTCATATAGGTTTTCTCCATACCTATTGCTTTTCCCTCTGGCTGTCCGCTGCCGGAATAAGCAGGAACACTGACAAGTATCAGCACCAGAAGAATCATATTCCCTAATACAATCTTCTTTAACATGGTTCTCTCCTCACTTTCCTTACTATAATTATACACCCGACAGCGCGATTCGGGGAGTGCTTTTATCGGATGAATATCCTCCCGTATTGTCCCCAAAGTTGGCTCCTCTGACTTTTCTGTGGGTCACTTAATTGCAAATCTCGCTATTTATTCTTCATTAACAGTCTGTTTTCTGAATGTTATCTAAGTTGGCACTTGTCCCAGGTGTGCATTGATTTTTTTGGGCAGCTCATCACTCGGCCACGCAGCATGCCGGGAAGAGGTACAGTACCTCCACCCTGATATGCAGTACTCGCATCACTCCACCCTCGCCCTTTAAAAAAGGGCTCGGCCGTGTCTGCCTTGTCTTGTTCTCGCAACTACGATCTGTGCAGCATTGCTATGCGTATCTTTCGCTCAGAGCTACCCGGCGCAGGGGTAAGGCAAAATCAAGCTTTACCTCACCAAGTGGATGATTAACCTCTACCGGGTTTGAAACGACTTGCATCCTTTCCTTTCCAGAAGCCCCTGCATCCCATGAACAGGTTCGCGCACAAGCATGGTTAGGTAGAAAAGACCGATTCTGCCACAAAGCCAGGCAGACGCGGCCGAGCCCGTTCTCCGGGCGAGGGGAAGCGCTGCGATGCTCGAAGAGGCTCGTTATCAGTACCGGCAATCATGCCCTGCGCGGAGCTGTGAACTGGGGTGCAGAAAAAAAATCGCGACATGTGCCGAGTTAAAAACAGTTAAAAACCAGCACATAAAACCCGGAAGACCCTCAAAGTTGTTGCAAAGTATTACCTATGTCTGGTACCATATATTGGACTGATTTACATAAGGTATAGCTTATGACCATCCGCATTCAAGTCTATTCCGACTATATCTGACCCTTCTGCTTCATCGGCATGGGACTTGTCGACAAGCTGAAGCAGGAATTCGACCTGTCCGTGAAATGGCTGGGATTCGAGATCCATCCCGACACACCGCAAGAAGGGATGCTCCTGTCAACCATGTTCCCCCAGCTCGATTCCCAAAACATGTTTCGCCATCTCCGGGACATGGCCGCCCCCTATGGCATTACCTTCACGGACATTTCCCGCATCTCCAACTCCCGCATGTCCCTTGAGGCCTCGGAATTCGCCAAAGAGCAAGGTATCTTCGATCGGTTCCACGGAGCGCTGTTCCAGGCATATTTTTCACAGGGAATGGACATCGGCAAACTCGAGGTGTTGACGCAGATAGGCCATGAGTCGGGTCTGGACAGGGATTCCCTCTCGCAGTCCCTCCAAACCGGGAAATACCGGCCGAGGATCGAGCATATGCGGAAAGAGGCGACCCGCCTGGGCGTGAACGCCGCGCCGACCTTCATCATTGAGGACCGTGACCGGATAGTCGGCGCCCAGCCTATTGACGTGTTCCGGAAAAAACTCAGGAAATTTTGACAATTTTTTTCCTCCGTCCCTCCGTCATCTCGCATTTACGTTCACGTGACAATCAACTGACCACTGTTTAACATCAGTAAAATCCGCATGACCTTCTGATCGATTCCCTTTTTTGGATCATCCCCCTTGACAACGAACGGTCTGTATCGGTATAACTATAAGCAGCTGAAATATTTCCTATACGTTGAGCGAGGGGGTGCTACGGCATCCCCCATGCTGCACATAACAGAATGAGGTGAACCAATGACTGCTGAAAAAATGGAATTCAAGACAGAAGTAAAAGAGCTGCTGGACCTGATGATCCACTCCCTCTATTCTCATAAGGAGATCTTCCTGCGGGAGCTTATCTCGAATGCCTCCGATGCCATAGACAAGGCCCGCTTTGAATCGCTCACGAACAAGGACATCCTGGCAAATACGGGCGAATGGAAGATCAAGATCGTGGTCGACAAGTCAGCGGGCACGCTGACGGTCAGCGACAACGGCATCGGCATGACCCATGATGAGGTCATTGCGGAACTCGGGACCATCGCTCATTCGGGCTCAAAGGATTTCCTGCGGGCCCTCCAGAGCAAGGCCCTGAAGGACACGCCCGAGCTCATCGGGCAATTCGGCGTCGGTTTCTATTCATCCTTCATGGTCGCCGACAAGGTCACGGTAATAAGCAGAAAGGCGACGGAGGCGACGAAAAAAGCGGTCAAATGGGAATCCACTGCCGACGGTTCGTTCGTCATCGATGAAGCGGAAAAGGAGCGCGGCGGAACCGACGTGATCCTCCATCTCAAGGCTGAGGATAAGAATTACCTGGACGAATGGGAGATCCGGCAGGTCATCAGAAAATACTCCGATTATATCGCCCATCCGGTGGTCATGGACATTGAACGGGAAAAGGAAGACCCGGCGGACAAGACCAAAAAGATCAAGGTCTCCGAAGAAGAGACCATGAATGCCGGTAAGGCCATCTGGCTCAAGGACCAGTCGGCAATAACAACCGAGGAATACAACGAGTTCTACAAACACATCTCCCATGATTTCGGCGAACCGGCAAAGGTCATCCATTACCGCGCCGAGGGCACCTCGGAGTTCACTGCGCTTCTCTATGTCCCTGCGAAGGCCCCGTACGGGATCCTGTACAAGGACTACAAGATCGGCCCGACCCTGTATGTCAAACGCGTGCAGATCATGGACCATTGCGAACAGCTCATTCCCGAGTACCTGCGTTTTGTCAAGGGTGTGGTCGACTCGTCAGATCTCCCGCTGAACGTATCCCGCGAGATCCTGCAGTCCAACAAGCATGTCGAGGTCATCAAAAAGAACATCACCAAGAAAGTGCTTGATACCCTGGCGGACATGAAGAAGAACGCCTATGACGCCTATGTCGATTTTCACAAGGAGTTCGGGAGGGTCCTGAAAGAAGGCATCCATTTCGATTTTTCCAAAAAGGAGCAGGTCGCCGATCTGCTGCTCTTTTCCTCCACCAGGACCGAGCCGGGCAAGTATACGACCTTCGATGACTATGCGAAGAACATGCCGATCGCGCAGGCTGAGATCTATTACATCACCGGCAGGCCTGATGAGAATGTCCTGCAATCGCCCTACCTCGAGGCGTTCCGCGAAAAGGGCTATGAAGTTTTGATCATGACCGATGATATCGATGACTTCATCATGCTCGACCTGAAGGAGTACAAGGGCAAAAAGATCAAATCGGTCATCAAAGGCGATATCAACCTTGACCATTCCGGCGATGCGGACAAGGAGCGGTCGAAGGAAAAATTCGGGAAGCTGCTCGGCATGATCAAAGAACAATTGAAAAATGATGTGAAGGATGTGCGCCTGTCCGGCAGGCTCAAGGATTCGGCCTGCTGCCTGGTTGCCGACGAAGGCGGGCTTGATCCCCAGATGGAGAAACTGCTCAAGTCCATGGGCCAGGATGTGCCGTCGGACAAGAGGATACTGGAGATCAATCCATCGAACCAGGTCTTCGAGGTCATGAACACCCTGATCGAACAGGGCGGGAATGAGCAGGTATTGAAGGAATATATCGATCTGCTCTACAACCAGGCGCTCCTGCTCGAGGGATCGAAACTCAAGGACCCTGCTGCGTTTGCAAAAGCCGTTACCAAGCTGATGTTGGAAAAAATAAAACCTTAAGCGCCGTGTCGCGGTGAGCAGTTGACAATCCATCACCCGGACAACCTGCCGGGGCACCATTGTCCGAAGCGGGTATTCACTACGTATTTTTTTTTCAGGAAGACACCATGTCGGAACAGAGGATGGTAATCACGATCTCGCGACAGATGGCAAGCGGCGGCGTCTATATCGGCCGCCGCCTGGCAAGGAGGCTCGGCTGCAAATACATCGACCGGGAGATCCTGGAGAAGGCGGCGGAGCAGCTCGGCGCCGACCGGGCCGTCCTTGCGGCGGTTGAAGAGCGTTGTTCGAGTTTTATCGACAACCTCGTGAAGGGCTTTACCTTCGGCACCCCCGAGGCCGCCTATGTAGCGCCTTCGGGCAGGCCCGTGCACGACCAGGAGGTGTTCGAAACAGAATCCCGCGTCATCAGGGCGATGGCCGATAGATACGATTGCGTTGTGGTCGGGCACGCCGCCTTCTTTGTGCTTCGCGGCCGCAGCAATCTGGTGAACGTCCTTATCCACGCGCCACAGGATTTCCGCGTCAAGCGGCTCCAGGACTTTCACAGGATATCTGCTGACCAGGCGCGCACGGAGATCCTGAATGCCGACCGCCAGCGGGACAAGTTCATTCGCACCATGACAAAGCTGGAGTGGGAGGACGCCAGAAATTACCATCTTACCGTCAATTCCCAGGCGGCCGGGTTTGAGAACGTGGAAAACATGATCGTCGGGCTCGTTGAAAAAATAAAAGCTGATGCCGCGTGTAATGGTCTATGAGATCGGCCGGAATGTCGGATAAAATAAATTCCCTTGTTCCGCGTCAGCCGGGAGAACAGTCTCTCCTTGCAAAACATGTCTGTTTATTGTACGCTTTTAACGAAAAGAATTCCTGTTAAGGAGATTGCCATGGACAATGAAAAAAGATCTGATGGAATGAACAGGAGAACTTTCTTGAAGGTAGGAATGGTAGGGACCACGACGGCCTTGCTCGGAGGGGGCGCTCTTGCCGAGGCAGTGCAGAACATTGCCGAATCAGGGCCTTTTGTCTTTCCCCAACCGGTGTACCGGACCCTGGGCAGGACGGGATTGAAGATCTCGGTCGTGAGCTTGGGCGCCATGCTCACGCCGGAGACGGAGGTCTTGAAGATCGCTATTGATAACGGCGTCAACTACGTAGACACCGCTCGAAAATATATGGACGGCAAGAACGAGGAGATCGTCGCAAAGGCATTGAAAGGCAGGCGTGACAAGGTATATGTGGCGACCAAGACCCTGCCGGGCTCGAAAACAAAGGAAGACATTATCAGGGACGTGGAGACAAGTCTCAAGACGCTCGAGACCGACCATATAGACGTGATCCAGCTCCATAATCTTACGGACAGGGACCGGATATTTATTCCCGAGACCCGTGAAGCGCTCGCCAAGCTGAAACAGCAGGGCAAGGTGCGTTTTTGCGGCGTGACCACGCATAAAAATCAGCCCGATGTGCTGAATGCCCTGGTGGACGACAAGGACCGTTTCTTTGACACCGCCCTGGTGGCCTACAATTTTGAAAGCAACAAGGATATCGGCGTGGCGATAGAACGGGCGGCAAAGGCCGGCGTCGGTATCATCGCGATGAAGACGCAGGCGGGCGGGTACAAGACCGAGGCAATGGGAGCGATCAGCCCACATCAGGCGGCCCTCAAGTGGGCGCTTCAGAACCCGAACATCACCATGGCGATCCCAGGAATGAAAGACCTTTCCCAGCTCAAGGAAAACATTGCGGTCATGGGCATGCCGTTCAAGACTGCTGACGCACGTATCCTTAAAAAATATCATGCTGCGGTGGCAGGCTTCTACTGCGATCTGTGCGGCACCTGCGAGGGGACCTGTCCGCGGGGTGTCGAGATCAGCATGATCAACCGGTCACTGATGTACGCGGAGGGGTACCGGAGCCATGCGCTGGCCCTTTCAACATACCGCGAGGTCCCGAAGTCCGTTTCAGCAGCAGCCTGTCTTGAATGTCCGTTCTGCGTGGCACAATGTTCACGGGGGTTGAACATCGCGGCCAGGATGCAACAGGCAAGAACCCTGCTCGCGTAACTTGCATGAAGACGCTTTATCATCAGCAAGTATGCTGGTAAGTATGCTGATTAAAACCTTGTGATTGTATAATTTGGTTCAAACTCGTCAGGATCAGGAGAGCAGGAATGCGTATATATATCGGGGTCTCCCTCATACTGATATGCTCGCTTTGCGCATCACTGCCGACCTCTGGGGCTGAGAACGGCTTGGATAAGCTCATGCCTGCGACGTCTTGTGCCGAAGGATGGACCTTGGATGGGAACGTGACCTTTTTTGACAAGGACACCCTCTTTGACCGCATCAATGGCGAGTCGGAGCTCTATTTCCCCTACGGATTCGAAAAACTTGCCTACGCCCGATACGAGAACAAGCAGAACCCCGCGATCGCGGTGGATGCCGATGTCTATACAATGGGCTCGGTGCTCGATGCCTTCGGGATGTTCGCCAATTACCGCAGGAAGGAAGATGCCGACATTGCCATCGGGGCACAGGGAACGATCTCATCGTCCCAGGTCTTCTTCTACCAGGACCGGTTTTTTGTGAGGCTTCAGGCAACGGGTACCACAAGCATTAGCAAGGACGTTTTCCTCGCCTGTGCCAGAGCCATATCACAGAACCTTCCAAAGTCAACGGGCCGGCCAAGGGAGCTCGACGTGCTCGACGTCCCGGGAGTGCTGACGAAGAGTGAACGGTATGTTGCTCAAAGCCTGCTGGGATATGATTTTTTCCGGCGTGGCCTTATCGCCGATGCGCTGTTGATGAACGAACAGGTGCAGGTCTTCGTCGTAATTGAAAAGACCAAGGAGGCAGCGCTAAAGACCATTGATCAATACCGCGTCTCCTTGAAATCATCGGGGAGCGCGGTTCCCGTGAGCGGAGGGAATGGCCGGAACTCATTGGAAGCAATTGATCCGTTGTACGGAAAGGTATATGTCGAGCAGGCAGGCCGTTTTGTGATCGGCGCCATAAGGATCAAGAACATTCCGGCTGCGAAGCAACTGGTAGAGCTCATGCGCATGCGCGTTGATAAGGAGTAGGGCTGCCATCCTGTTTGACTTCATGCTCCGGGTCAGTTTTTTTCTGTCCAACGGGCACAACAATTTGTCGTACCACGGAGGAACGCATGCTGCCTGACGATACCATTTCCCCCCGCAATGAAACCCTGAGATCAATCAGGGACCGCCACAGCGTCAGGTCCTTTACGGGTGACGAGGTGACCGACGAAGAGATCAAGGTCCTGCTGCATGCGGCAAACGCAGCCCCATCTGCTCACAACCAGCAGGCATGGCGTTTCATTGTCCTGCGGGGCGGGAAGAAGCAGGAATTGGCGCAACTCGTGACCTCGCAGTCGGCGGCATTTCCCCGGCCGGCCGCGGCGCTTCTTCGTATGGGGGCAAAGAGCATCATCTCGGCTCCGGTGGTCATCGCCGTGGCAAACACGGGCGACCTCATCAGACACGGGACAGCGCTCTTCAAGGTGGATCAAGATACGGCGCATGATTTTTTCCGGACCATGGAGATCCAGAGCTCGGCTGCCGCGGTCGAGAACATCCTTCTCGCGGCGACCTCCCTTGGCCTCGGCTGCGTCTGGCTCGGTGTGCTGTATCTCATCAAGGACGACGTACTTCGTTTTCTCGGCGAGCCCGAGGGAGAGTTCATGGCCGTCGTCCCCGTCGGCCGTCCCGCCAGGGTCGGCGGCGGACCTCTGAAACAGCCGGTGGAAATGAAGGTGCGTTCGTTGAGTTGAATCGTGTATTGCCTCCTCTCCTTCGGTATACTGATGCGCCAGATACCCTGTTGTCTTCATCCTCTGTCATTGAAAGGAGCCATAAAATGAGCGTCGTCCGATTATTCTTCATCGTAACAATACTGTTGATCGGTGTATCCGGCATTACCACTATCTCAATCAGTGAAGCGCAGGTTGCTCCGAAAGCCGTTCCGGAAAATGCCGCTACCAATAATGAATATGCAGACTCCAGCCTGCTCAATATCCCTCTCGTCTGGAAACCGACGGAAACGATCAGCGCCCTCGATGCTATCGATCTGACGGCATTTCAGAATATATCCTTCACGATTAACCCGTTCAACGATTTGAGAAAAAAGCCTGCCGAGATCGGTAAAAATGTCGAGAAGAGGATCTCCGACAAGATTCGCTACGTAACAACACGAGATAATGTCGCGGCGTGGTTGACGGACAGATTCGGGAAAATTATTTCGGAGTTTGACATTACTGTCGTTAACAACGGAGGCACTCTGTTGCTTGAGGCCGATATCGTCAAATTTTACGTTACCGAAGAGTCGGTTTACAAAGCGGATATCGCTTTGAAGATACGGATACGGTCAAAGAATGGCGACGTGCTCTGGGAGGGAATGGCATCGGTCAGTTCCAATCGCTGGGGCAAATCCTATCAGGCCGACAACTATAATGAGGCCCTGAGTAACGCCTGCATCGATGTCGTCTACAATCTTCTGAAGAGCGATTCGTTCGTGCAGGCAATAAGGAAGCACAAATCCACCTGATCAATCTTAGGATGGCCTCAGGATACTCAAGCTGCAACGCATCAGGGATTTCCCCACATTATCTGCTGAGCGGATTTAACCTTTTCATATTCATGGTGTCTTATCCTACAGCGTTGCACAATTAGTTAAACCCATAATTAGGAGGCATTATGAGAAAAGCATTGATCGCAGCAGTAGCATTGTCCCTGGTATTGGCAGTAGCAGCATTCGCCGTTGATAACGGCCAGCCGGGAAACGTCCCTGTCCAGAATTTTGACCAGAGGAAGACTGACATTTTGAAGATGCTCGATGAGCGGCTTGCAAGCCTTCAAGAGGCAAAGAGTTGCATCCAGGCGGCAAAGACCAACGACGACATTAAAACATGCAGGGATAAACACCGGGCAGAGATGATGGAGAAGCGTGGAGACATGCCACATCAGCACGGAATGGGCGGTGGCCCCGGTGGTCCGATGGGTAAGTAGTGCATCTGAACATATTGATCAATAAAATAGCGGGATGGCCGTTCGGCCATCCCGCTATTTTTGTTTAAAAGTCCGGCATGCGCTATTTCACGCCGAAACAGGTTTACAAATATAACCTATTCGTGATAAGTCGTCATTACACGTTCCCGCTTTCGGGAGATATACCTCTGCCCTCCTGAAAACATGGGCGGGCGTCCAGCGACCAGGCAACTCTTTGATCCCCGTTTTACGACAATTGATGACAGAGACACTTGCCCCCTGCATAAAGAACACCAAATTGGTCCTGTAATAGTCCTTGACACCTTTGGCGATTGAGCTATACTTAAAGTGTAAAGAGGATACATATGGTCCCATTAGGATTCGGACATTTGATCCCGAGAAGAAGAAGTTTAATACAGGAGGTACATTATGGCAACCGCAAGAGAAATAAAAGAGAAGGTCTATTTTGATGAAGTATACAAAGTGCTTGAAGGCTTCAAAATGAAACTCCGCCTGCTTCAGGAGGAACTAGCCAAGACGTACGGCGAGGACAGCAAGACGTTATTGGCCCATGACCGACATCTCCTCGAGATGGCGGAGTACATCGACTGGAAGATCCAGGTGCTTGAAAAGGGCACATCCTTTGACTGGAAGACCGCCAAAGGGAACAAAGAGGAGGTTGAGAGCGACGTTTCGGTACGGGAGACCGACAATAGAACAGGACCGGACTTTTCCGGTGGGTATGTCGGCGGATAATGGATAATGCATGAATAATGATCGCATGTACAAGGCTGGCGGACGAAGTGTTGCCAGCCTTTTGCATTACTCGTGAAAAATAAGAAAGGTTCTTATGAAAACCGGGGTTTGGAGGCATGTAAAGCGTTCAGCGTTACATTGCGTTACGTTGAATTATGATGCGTCATGAAAGACTTTACACCAATGGGGTAAAGAGTTATAGTACACGCTGCACAAACGGCAACCATATGAAAAATCATGATGTTGCCGTAGGGTTTAGGATGAAAACTCTTTTTTCATCATCGTGTAATTAAGAGTGGATAGTAACATCCAGCGAGTTTCAGAATAACAATACAACACGGCAATTGTCGGCAATCCATACAAATGGTTGCAGACGTGGAGTTCTTATGAGTTTGTTGACAAAACAGGCGTTCTTAAAGAAATTAAGAGCAGGCGACTCTTTAATAAATTACGACTTGAGTGATCTCGCGTTACATAATGAAAATTTAATGAACGTGAACTTGTGCGGGCTTTATCTTGTTCGGATCACCCTCAATGGGGCTAACCTGACCAAAGCCGACATGAGCGGGGCTAATCTGAGCGAGGCCAATTTTCGCGGAGCCGAGCTTTATAATGCCGACCTGAGTAATACCAAACTTCATAAGGCCAATCTTTGCAGGGCCGATCTGAGCCGGGCTGATGTAAGTGGCGCCGATCTGAGCCGGGCCAACTTATCCTCCGCACGCGCCATGAGAACCAACTTGAGCAATGCCGATATGACCGAATCAAATTTGAACAAGACCTTCTTACAGGCCGCGATTCTGAGTCATGCGAATCTGCAAAAGTGTCATCTGCGTGAAGCAAATCTAAAGAATGCCGATCTGCGAGGCGCCAACCTGAGCGATGCAGATCTTAGTAACGCTGATTGCAGTGGGGCTGACTTCAGCGGCGCCGACCTGAGCAGGGCTACATTCGCTCATTCAAGCCTGAAAGGAGCGAAGTTCAAGGGCGCGATCATGCAGGGAACGATATTGAGTGATTCCGATTTGAGCGAGGCAAAATTGCGCGATGTTGATATGTCATCCGTTCTTCTTCACCGAACGAAGGTGCGTAAATATGACCTTGTCGGCGTAAAATATTCATCTAAGCAGCTTACGGATATGATCGTTCTCGCGTCCTATGACGTAAAATGACTGCTTCAGGTTACGCTTCACGGTATTAAAACTACGCGTTTCCACAATCTTCTTCCCTCTGTGTTCTTGAACAAAAATTCGCGCGGAGCTGCGCGATCCAACCGGAGGAACGCTCATCGCTACCCCTTCCTCCTCTCCTCCAGCTCTTTCTTCACCGTCGGGAAGGCGTTCAGGTTCGTATGCGGCAGGAACAGCGCCGACATATACTCATCCATGAAACTACGCGATACGGACAATTCGATATAGGTCATTTTTTTCGCGATCTCTTCCGCCTCATGACGCAGCTGGTCGCACAGGAGGCTGAAGTAGGCGCCCATGATGGACGTGTTGCCCAGGAACTGGAACTTGTCCACGGACAGGTCGGGCAGCATGCCGATGGTTATGGCGCGCTCGACGTCGATGTATCTACCGAATCCTCCGGCGATGGAAAGCTTCTCGATATCGCCGAATCCCATATCCATGTGCGAGAGCAATGTGGCAAACCCCGCATAGATCGCTGCCTTGGCGCGGATCAGGTTGTCCAGGTCCACCTCGGTTATCACGATCTCCTTGTTGATGGCGCTCTCCACACGCCAGGCGATCACGAACTCCAGGCCGCTTTCCCCGCGGCGGATGCGCTTGGACCCGATCTCCTCCCTGATCTTCCCCTTCTGGTCGATCACGCCGTTCAGATACATCTCGGCAAGGATGTCGATCATGCCCGAGCCGCAGATGCCGATGGGCTTCGAATCACCAATGACGCGGAAGTTGACCTCGTACGTTTTCGGATTGATCTCGACCTCTTCGATGGCCCCTTCCATGGCGCGCATGCCGAACTTGATGCCGCTCCCCTCGAAGGCCGGGCCCGCCGAGCACGCGGCGGTCACGAGCCAGTCCTTGTTCCCGAGCACGATCTCGCCGTTCGTGCCGATGTCGATGAAGAGCGATACCTTTTCCTGCTTATGGATCTGCGATACGAGCATGCCGGAGGAAATGTCACCGCCCACATAGCTTGCAACGTTCGGCATCGAGTAAATGATGGCCTGGGGATCGACCTGGAGGCCCACGTTCTTGCCGCGGATGAGCGGGAAAAAGGTCGCCGCCGGGATATAAGGCTCTTCGCGGATATGCTGGGGATCGATGCCGTAGAACAAGTGCATCATGGTGGTGTTGCCTGCCACCACGATATAGTCTATCATGGCCTTCGGCACCCTGTTCTTTTCGGCAAGCTCGGAGAGCATGGTATTGATGTTGCCCACGACAAGGTCCTGGAGCTCCTTGAGCCCGTTCCGTTCCGTCGCGTATACGATTCGTGTGATCACGTCGTCGCCGCACTTCACCTGGCTGTTGTACGTCGAGGCCGTGCCGATGATATGCCCGTTCGTCATGTCCACAAGGTACACCACCACCGTGGTCGTGCCGATGTCTACCGCCGCACCATAGCGTGTTCGGGTGGCGTTGCCGGGGAATATGTCCAGAATTTCCAGCACCGCACTTACCTTAAAGACCGATACCGTAATGTTCCAATTCCCTTCCCTGAGCACGTGCGAGAGCTTTTTCAGCACGAGATAGTTCATGTGGAGCAGAGATGCGTCGAAACCCGCCTTGTCCAGCGCGCGTCTGACCCGCTCATAGTCCGCGATATTATCGTCAATCGTGGGAGGGCTGAGCTCGAGGTAAATGCGGCTGATGCGCGACTCAAGGCATCCCCCGGCGGCCTGCATGAGCTTGATAAGCTCATCCATTTTCGCGCCCGTGGCGATCTTGTGCTTCGCCTGCATTCGTGATTCGGGCGGGATCTCGACAATCAGGTCGCTCTTGACACGGGAGAGACAGGCGAGCACATACCCGCGTTCCACTTCTTCAGGTGACAGGAAGGAACGAGACTTGCCGCTCTCAACCGCGCCCTCTTTAATGATGACCTTGCACTTGCCGCAGTTGCCCTTGCCGCCACAGGACGAGAGCACATAGAGGCCCGAAGCTTTGACAGCCCGGAAGAGGTTCGTGTTGTCGTCAACGGTGACGGAGATGTTATCGGGGAGAAAGGTAACGGTGTGCTTCATGAACTGAATATAGCAGGGCAATAGAAAAGGGTCAAGAGGATTCTGGGTAGACTACCGTGAACGCGCGGATGGATCGTGCCCGGCGCTGGTACTCCGTCTTTCCTTATTGGAGATACATTGACAACGCACGTTTCATTGATTAGAATGTGTCGAAACAACGGGAGGAAGGATGCGCCTATCATTCAAGGCAGGCTGTTGGCTTTGCCTCGCTGTATTATTGTCGGCCAGCTGCGCCCATGCGCCGGTCAGGCAGGCGGATGGTAACACTCCAACCATCGGAGGGAAGGCCGCACTCACCGCCGTTTCCATGATCGGCAGGCCCTACAAGTACAAAGGCAACACCCCCGCTGGCTTCGACTGCAGCGGACTGGTGCAATACAGCTATCTGGCCGCAGGCATGGAATACGTGCCCCACGGCACGAAGGCACTCTTAGGCCTCACCCGCTCAATCGGCAAGGACATGCAGACAGGTGATCTCTTGTTCTTTAACGAGCGCGGGAAGAAATACTCCCATGTCGGCATCTACCTTGAGAATGGTACCTTTGTCCACGCCCCCGGCACCGGCGGGCAGGTCAAAACAGAGAGTCTCGATGATCCCTACTGGCAAAGCTCCTTCGTCGAGTCGCGGCGGTTCATGGAGCCGCCAGAAGTGCCAAGGTAAGAAGGTGTTACGCGACAACAGAATCGCTCTAGCTA
>Ga0184615_10000619_pt1 | contig 19322 bp, 18 predicted proteins | sample PLM4_65_coex_FD_133134 | JGI IMG/M metagenome (GOLD analysis project Ga0184615, IMG submission 133134) | Groundwater sediment microbial communities from an aquifer in East River, Colorado, USA - PLM4_65_coex | ecosystem: Environmental > Terrestrial > Soil > Riparian zone | place: USA: East... | reverse complement strand
GTACACTTCCACGAACTTCGTCAGCCCCTTGGCCACCATTGAAGCGGCCGTGATACGACGACCCGGCCGCCGTTTCATCATCTCCTGAGCGCCGACCTCCGCGTAGCTGTACTGTTTGTGCACATACTGTCTCAACGTCCGATAGGTATGATGAATCAAGGGAGACGTGAACGAACCGGTGCGGCCCTCGATGATCACGTAGGCGTGAGGGTCGATCCCGCCGAACCGGCCACTGGATTTTCGGAACAGGCGCACCACCCGGTCCGGCCACCATCCTCCGTGGCGCATCCAGCGACCGAGAAAGTAGTTCTTTCGCGCCACCTCGTAGCCATCGAGCGCCCCGGGATCCGCCGCCACGCGGCGGATCTCCTCGGCCAGCTCCGGCGTGACGCGCTCGTCGGCATCGAGATTGAAGATCCACGGTCCAGCGGCTTTGTCCACGGCGACGTTTTTTTGCGCCTTGAATCCCGACCAGGGGTTCACAAAGACCTTATCAGTGTACTCGCGCGCGATCGTCACGGTCTCGTCGTGGCTTTCGGAGTCAACGACCACGATCTCGTCCGCCCACGCGACGCTTTCCAGGCACTCGCGGATGTTCGTCGCTTCGTTGAACGTGATGATCGTAATTGAAATGCGACTCACGCGGTCCCTACGCAGAAAGCCCGGATCGAGCGACGACAGCCGCCACGGCGGCCGCCAGACCGTACCAGGTCCGGTGCTCGCGGTGGAATATCACCAGCCCCCATCGAAAATGTCCCACCGCATCGGTCCCCGGACCCCAGCGCGGGAAAAATCGAGGGACGCGCTCGAGATACCGCTCGTACGCCGTGCCAAACTTGGCGCGCAGAAATCGCTCCTCTTCGAGCACGGTGGGAAGGTAGATCAGCGGGAACAGAAGGAGATAGGCCAATCCGAGCCACGGGTTGTGGCCCATCACGACGAACCCCAGCCCGATGACGAAGTTGCCCACGTAGAGCGGGTTACGCGTGTAGGCGTAGGGCCCGCCGTTCGCGATCGCCACGTTCTTCTCAAGCGTCCCGGAGGACCAGACCCGAAACGCCTCACCCGCGACCACCAGCGGAAGCCCGAACCCGATCGACCACGCCGTGGGGCACGCGAAGACGAAAAACAGCACCCCCGCCGCGAAACTCAGCGCAATCCGGTGATTCCCCACATAATGCCGGAACTGCGGCCACATCGTCCGTCGCGTCAGAGCCGCACCGCCTCGTCGATCAACATGACCGGGATGTCGTCCTTGATGGGATACCTCAACCGGCACGCCGCGCAGACCAGCCCGTCCCCCTTGTCGGTCAGCCGAATCTCCCCCTTGCACTGGGGACACACCAGGATGTCCAGCAACTCGCGATCAATCGCCATATCACCCTCCGGGTGAGCTCACAGCTCATTAGCTCACAGGTAACAGCTCACAGCAAGGGCAACTCTTTCTTCACTGTGAGCTGTGAGCTGTGAGCTGCTTCTCCACTGCATCTACCACTTCGTCGATCCCAATCGCGGCCATGCACGGCGGGTCGACGCACCGACGGTTGAAAAACGGCCCCGGCGTCCAGCCGCACGAGCACGGGTGCTTGATGACCCGGTGGCCGGTCCCGACGGGCGCGGCCAAGACGGGATCGGACGGCCCATACAGCGCCACGGTTTTGACCCCGAGCGCGGCCGCCAGGTGCAACGGACCCGTATCGCCCGCGATCACCACCCGACTCCGCCGCAGCAACGCCGCCAGGGCACCGAGGCCCGGCGGCGCGATGACGACCGGGGGCGGTGCCATCCGCGTCACAGCCTCCTCGACCGCCGCGCGGTCCTCCGGTCCCGCCACGAGCACGGCGCGAACGCCCGGGAGTCGTCCCAGCCTCTCCGCCAGCGCGAGAAAGCGGCCGAATTCCCATCGCTTCGCCGGGTGTCCCGCGCCGGGATGGATCGCCACGACTTGCCCGCTCCGATCGATCCCATGCGCCGCCAGACGCTCCGCCGCCCAGGTCTCGTCAGCCGGCGCTGAAACCACGTCGAACCGGGGCGACCCGATCGGCGCGCCCAACACGCCCAGCAGACCGAGGTTCCTCGTCAGGGCGTGGACCCGTCCCGCGGGCGCGGCATGGTGGGTCAGGAATCGTGCGCTCAGCGGTTCCCGGCAATCCTCCGGCGCTAACCCGATGCGCACCGGAGCCCCCGTCAGCCACCCCGCGATGCCGCTCTTCAGTAACCCCTGCGCGTCGAGGACCACGTCGAAGCGACCCGAGACGCTCCGATAATAGCCGGCGAACCCCCGCCACGCCGTCGCCCACCGCCCACGCCGGGCCGCGCGGCGCCACCCCCGCGTATCGATCGTCACGACCTCGTCCACCGCGGGATGCAGTCGCGGCAGATCGTGCAGACGCGCTTCGATGATCCAGGTGATCCTCGCCTCCGGCCGCCACGCCTTGAGCGCCGAGACAACCGGAAACGCGTACACCGCGTCTCCCAGCGCGCCGAGCTTCACCAGGACCACGCGCGGAGCCGGGGGCACGGTCACCACGTACTCCTCCACAAGAGGACGACTGGTTCATCACGCACAAAGCGGCCCATTGTATCGCAGGCCGCGACCCTAGGCAATAGAACTACGGCGATCGGAGGGAAACGGACTTCGCGATCGGTACTCGGCGTTCGTGTCCAGCCACGCGTGGTTGTCGGGCGCGCGTCCCCCCGCCAGCTTCCGGCTGACCGCCACAATGTGATAGGGGTGAAGCGGGTCGACGGCGAGGATCTGAAGCCCCACCCGGTCGAGCAGAGCCAGCACCGTTTCGGTGGTAAAGACATGGTGATGAAGGCACCGGTTCTCGACGTTCCGCTCCGAACGCCGCTTGAACTCCTCGAAGCTCGGCATCGAGGCATCTTTCGCTCGATCGTGCAGGGCGAGGATTTCAGGAAGGTGGGTGAGGTCGTCCTCGCCGATGCCGCGTTCTTCGTCTTCCACGAGATGGACCACCGGCGTCACGGGCCGCCGGTGGTCGAACGCGCCATCCCGATGCGGCACGACCAGCACGAACACGCCATCTTCCTTCAGCACCCGGAGCCATTCTCGCAGCGCCCGCAGCGGGTTGGCGATGTGTTCGAGGTTGTGAGACGATAGCACGACGTCGTATTGCGCCGAAGGAACCCCGTGCAGGTCGACCGCCTCGCGCACGTACTGGTAACCCGGAGGACATTTCGGGTGGTAGGCATAGTGCCGGCCTTCACGAATCGACTCCCTCCACGCCGTCTGGTGTGCAAAGTCACAGTTATCGAGGCGGTCGACGAGCGAGTAGAGCGACAGCGCGCCGATGTCGGCGAAGATCTCGCTCGGGCCGCCGATTTCCAAGCCAGCCTTGCCTCGAAGCAGGGCTCGACACACCGTCAGGCTGCGTGTGGGCCACAGCGTGTGGCGGACCGTGGCGCGCAACGATTTCCATCGTCGAGTCAGCGCCTTCATGTCGCTTTCCTTGCCACCAGGGTGAAGTCCCTCCCAGGATAGAACAAGCAGACCAGATTCCGGAATAACCCGACGAGAGGAATCGGTTTCAACGCATTCCGAACATAACTCGAAGGATGTCGCTTGAGCGAGATGACCTCAAACCCGCACTTCACGAGCAAGCTCGACAGCGACCCAGGGGTGAAGTGCCAGAAGTGGTAGGGCAGCTGCCATCCCTGCCACTCCGCACCGGACCGTTTGGCATCGATGCTCTGATAGTTGGGCAGCTCGATAAAGAGCCGGCCGCCATCGCTGAGCAGACCTCTCGCGGCCGTCAGGTCGGCGATGGGATCGCGCGTATGTTCGAGCACGTGCCACATCGTCACGGCATCGAAACGTCGGCCGCCGCCCGCCAGTCGATGGATGTCGCCGACGAGGACCGGGACCCCGAGCCTTCGGATCGCCTCATCGGCCGCCCATGCGGAGTACTCCACACCTTCGACCTCAAACCCCCTCCGCTTCGCCGCGGCCAAGAAATCGCCGACTGCGCAGCCGACGTCGAGCAGCCGACCGCCGCCGACGAAGGATCTAACGAGCGCCACCCGCTTCCGCTGGGATCGGAGCCCTCGATCGAGCTCGGCTGCTGAGCGGCGCCGCATCTCCTGGGCCACGAAATACGGTTCTTCGTAGAGGGTCGACAGCTCGGAGGGGTCAGGGCGCGGTGACAAGATGCCCAACCCGCAGTCGCGGCACTCCACGACGGTCCAGCGGTCGATCGCCACCAGTGGATCGAACCGATCGGCACCACAAATCAGGCATTTCGTCACCGATTCCACTCTCGCGTCCTCGTTATCCCTTCAGGGGTCTCAGCGTGCCCCCCACAGCCGTTCGCACCCGTTCATTGACGACCATGCTCCAACAGCCAGGTCACCGCCTCGAAAACGTCGCGAGCCACATAGTGGGGGTGCGCATCGGCCGTCAAGCCGGCGGCGGTCTCCCGCCCCTTACCGGTCAGGACCAGCACCGCCCGGCCGCCGAGTCGATACGCCAACGCCACATCCTCCGGTTTGTCCCCGATCATCGCCGAGCGAGCGGGGTCCACCCCAAGGTCACGGGCCGCCCGGAGCGCCAGCTCGGTGCCCGGCTTCCGGCAGGCGCATCCGTGTTCGGGCCGGTGGGGACAGACAAATATCCCGTCGAGCATCGCCCCGCCTGCCGCGAGCAACGCGGTCAACCGTTCATGAATACGGCTCAGGGCCTCCTCCGAGATCAACCCGCGGCCGATCCCCGATTGGTTGGTCACCACCACCGCCTTGATGCCCGCCGCGTTCAGCGACCGGACCGCCTCCACCGCGCCCGGGAGGAGCACAACGCGGTCGGGATCCGCCAGATACCCCTCGTCGTCGCGGTTGAGCGTCCCATCCCGGTCGAGAAAAACGACATCGAGCTCGTAGCTCATAGCTCATAGCTCATAGGTGAGTCGCTCGGGGCTTTCTAGCCTTTCCTATGAGCGATGAGCTGATTGCTGACTTATACACTTCCTCCGCCGACACCGCCGTCATGCACCGATGGTCGATGGGGCACTCGCGATATCGACACGGGGCGCAGTCGACCGGGTGCCGGATGACGGCGGCGTGCTCGCCCACCGGACCCGTCACGCCCGGATCGGTCGGACCGAAGATTGCCGTGACGGGGACGCCAAGCGCAGCCGCCAGGTGCATCGGGCCGGAGTCGTTCGTCACCAGGTGGCGGCACCACGTCAACAAGGCCATCGCTTCCCGCAGGGTGGTCCGCCCCATCGCGTTGACGGGAGCCGGGTCGAGGCCCGCGGCGATCGCATCACCCAGCGGCCGTTCGGACACGGCGCCGAAGAGCACCACCCGCGCGCCGTCGAGCGCCAACCGGCGCGCGACCTCGGCGTAGCGCTCGGCGGGCCAGCGCTTGGCCGGACCGTACGCCGCGCCGGGGTTGAGGCCCACGATCGATTCATCGAGGCCGATCCCCCACTCCTCCAGCCGCCGCCCGGCCCTGGCCCGCTCGTCCTCGGTCACCCGCAACCGAACGTCGGTCGAACATCCGACGAGGTGCCACGGCGCCAGCAGCTCGAGGTAATACGCGGTCAGATGCTGCACTCGGGCCCGAGAGGGTTTGGGAACCGGCACGGTCAGCCACATCGAGCGGCCGTCGGTGCGGTAGCCGATCCGGCACGGGACGCGCGCCAGGGCCATGACGCACGCGGAACCGAACGAATTGGTCAGCAGCAACGCGGCGTCGAATCGCCGCGCGCGAATCTCGGCCGCCAGCCGAAGCCGACCGGAGGGACCGGCGTGCCGACCCGGGATCTCGTCGAGCATGATCTCGTCCACCGCGGGGTGATGGGTCAAGGCTTCCGCGATGAGCGGCTTGGCCAAGACCGTGATCGAGGCATCGGGACACCCCGCGCGCAGCGCAAACAGGGTGGGCGTCGCCATGACGGCGTCGCCGATCCAGTTGGGCGCGCGCACCACGAGCGCCTTCGCCTCGCGGACCGCGCGCCAGGCCCGATCGGCCTTCACGCCGCCACCAACCGTGCCACCCGATCGATCCACGTGCTCCACGCCAAGGCGTCCTCCACCCGAACGTCCATCCTCACCGCCCACACGGTGTCGCCGGGCGCCACCTGCGCCTCCAGTTTGACGGCGTCTTTCTCCGTGGTCACCGCGAAATCGGCGCCGACCGATCGGCAGCGCGCCCGCACCGCGTCGACGTCGGCGCATCGGTAGGGATGGTGGTCGCGAAAGCGCATCGCCGCGACCACCTTCGCCCCCGCGCGCTCCAGAAGCGCGACAAACGATTCAAAGCGGCCGATACCGGCGACCGCCACGACGCGGGCGCCCGCCAGGCGGTCCAAGGGAGCCGTGCCCCCCGCGCCGACCGCGGCCAGACCGGAGAGCGCGAACCGGGCGTAAAAGAGCGGGACGTCGGAGCCGACGCGCCGGACCAACGCTTCGATCGCGTCCACCGCGCCCGGCGCCGCCTGGTCCACGCGCGTGACGACGACCGCGGACGCGCGCGCCAACGCGTTCAGCGGTTCGCGCAGCCGACCACGCGGTAAGAGCGCCGCGTCCGCGTACGACTCGGTGGCATCCAACACCAGCAGATCCTCGTCCCGGGCGATCGCCAGGTGCTGAAACCCGTCGTCCAACACGCACACGCCCGGCGGGCGAGCGCGCCCGAACCGCGACCACGCGGACGCGCGATCGCGGCCCACGATCACGGCGGCCCGCGGAAGCCGACGCGCGATGAGCGCGGGCTCATCCCCGGCGTCGGTCCAGTCGAGTGGGCGCCGGCCGGAGCCGTCTGAGACCAGACCGCCGACTCGCTCCAGACCTCCCCCATACCCGCGGCTCAAGACGGCCACATCGACGCCGCGCGCCAGCAGCGCCTCCCCCAGCGCGATCACCAGCGGGGTCTTGCCGGTGCCGCCCACCGTGAGATTGCCCACCGACACCACCGGACGGCCCAGCGTATGGACTCGTCCCCCGCCGTGTCGATACCACCACACGCGGGATCGAACCCCGGCGCCGTAACACCAGGAAACAGGAGCGAGCAACCAGCTCACAGCTCACAGCTCACAGGAACACCTGAAAGTCACCGATTTTACTGTCAGCTATGAGCTGTGAGCTGTGAGCTCGCTTCACCATGCCCTACTCCACCAACCACGGATGGAGCAACGCCAAGGTCCGCTCCACCGCGCCTTGATTTCTCGCCACCATCTCGCGCCCACGGCGGCCCATCCGCTCACGTAGCGCCGGATCCGCGAGCAACCGCCCCACCTGCTCCGCCAGCGCATCGGCCGAGTCCACCCGCACGCCGGCGCCCGATTCCAGCACCGCCGCGGCGATCTCCTCGCACTTGTACGTGTGGGGCCCGAAGACCACGACCTTGCCTCGCGCCGCCGGTTCGAGGAGATTGTGCCCGCCCACCGGCACGAGGGTTCCCCCAACGAACGCGACCGCCGCCTCGCCGTAAAGCGCGGCCAACTCACCGATCGTATCGAGCAGGATGACGCGGGCACGGTCGCCCTCCCCATGGCCGCCCGGCTGGCCCGTGTGAAGCGCCGATCGGCGGACCGGATCGAACCCGCGCTCGCGCACCATCGCCTCGATCTTGTCGAGACGGTCGAGGTGCCTGGGGGCGATCACCAACACGACCGGGATCCCCCGGTCCCTGAGTCGACGGTACGCATCGAGGAGCGGCTCCTCTTCTCCGTGGCGTGTGCTCCCCGCGACCCAGAGCAGTTCATCGGGGGCCAACCCCAAACCGACCCTTCGAGCTGGACCGTCCACCTCACCGTCATCCGCCGGTTGGTCGAATTTTAAGTTGCCGGTGATGACGATCCGACTGGGATCGGCCCCGATCCCGGCCAGCCGCTGGGCGTCCGCGGTGGTCTGGACGCCGAACCCATAGAATCCCGCCAACACCGGCTGGAAGAGCCGACGCGCCCATCGGTACCGTCGCGCCGATCGGGCGTTCAGCCGTCCGTTCACCAGAAAGGCCGGGATGCCACGGCGCGCCAGCGCGGAGAGGAAGTTCGGCCAGAGTTCGGTTTCCACGCAGAGAAATAGGCGCGGCTTGATCGTGTCCAACAGTCGATCCACCACGCTGGGGAGGTCGAGCGGAAAATAGGCGATCGCGTCGGCCTGGGGCACGCGCTCCACCACCGTCTGGCGCCCGGTGGCCGTCACGGTGGTGACGAACAGACAGACCGTCGGATACCGAATCTTGATCTCGCGGAGGAGCGGCACCGCCGCGGTGACCTCGCCCACCGACACCGCGTGCACCCAGACCGCGCGCCGGTCGCGCACCGCCGCGACCACTGAGTTGGGGAGGCGTCCCAGCCGCTCGCGCAGCGCCAGGCCTGTGCCGCGTCGCATGGCCTTGGCCAGATAGCTCGGGGCGGTCACGACCAAACCGACGGCGAGGGCCGCCGTATAGAGGCGCCTGATCACGCCTGGAGAAAATCCCGCCATACGCTTCTCATCTGCCTAACTCTCCTTGAAAACCCTGGCCGTCGAGAAGGCGGCGGATGCAAGGCGGAGCGAGGTTTTGCACCCGGAGCGTACTGAGTCGTACGTGAGGATGCAAAACCGAAGCGACAACGCAGCAGACGCCCCTTCTCGACGGATCAGGGCCACCGGCGATCGGCTCGGCCCGTCACGTCGATCAACGCCCGCTCCAGGGCGCGGCGGCGCTCCTCAAACCCGTCCGCCTCCAGGTCGCGTGGAACCCAGATCGGGTCACCCCACACGAACACGCCGCGCGCGAACGGGACCGGGAGGAGAAACCCATCCCAGGTGCGAAGAATTTTTTTTTTTGAGGCCCCGAACGCCAGCGGAACGATCGGGAGGCCGGTGAGCCTCGCCAGTTGGATCACCCCCGGCTGCACGATCTCGCGAGGTCCTCGCGGGCCGTCAGGCGTCACGGCCAGATCGCGCCCCTTCCGTCCCGCATCGACCAGGGCGCGCAGTCCGATGGCGCCGCCGCGCGTGGTCGACCCCCGCGCGGCGGCAAACCCGAACGCCACCATGGCCCGGCTGATCAGTTCGCCGTCGCGATGCTGGCTGATCAGAATCGTGATGCCCGACCCGTGATACGCCAGCGGCAGCATGAGTTGACGGCCGTGCCAAAAGGCGATGATGCTCGCCTCGCCCCGCCGCCAGCGCCCCATGATACCCTCGGCGTTGACCGTCTCGATGCGCATCGTCCGTCCCACGCCCCGGATCAGCGCGGCGATCAGCGGCGGCGTCCACCGGCGCCAGGCGGCCTCACGACCCGGCATAACGCGCCTCGGGTTCGAACTGGATGCGATAGAGGTTGGCGTAGACGCCTTGCCTAGCGAGCAGGCTCGCGTGCGTACCCTCCTCGACGATCGTCCCGCGGTCGAGCACCACGATCCGACTGGCCCGCTGCACGGTCGAGAGGCGATGCGCGATCACGAACGTGGTCCGATCGGTCATCAGATTGGCCAGCGCCCGCTGGACGATCGCCTCGGCCTCGGCGTCCAGCGCCGAGGTCGCTTCATCCAAGATCAAAATGGGGGGATCCTTGAGCAGCGCACGGGCGATGGCCAACCGCTGGCGCTCGCCTCCCGACAGCATCGCCCCGCGCTCGCCGATGACGGTGTCGTACCCCGCCGGCAATTGCAGGATGAAGGGATGGGCGTACGCCGCTTCGGCCGCCCGGACGACGTCGGCCTCCACGATGTCGGTCATCCCATAGGCGATGTTGTGGCGGACCGAGTCGTCGAACAACACGACCTCCTGGCTCACCACGCCGATCCGCCGGCGCAGCGACGCGAGGCGGAATTCGCGCAGATCCACGCCGTCGATGAAGATCGCGCCGTGGGTGGGTTCGATGAACCGCGGCAGGAGATTGACCAGCGTCGTCTTCCCGCTCCCGCTGGTCCCCACCACCGCCACCATCTCGCCCGCGTGCACCCGCAGGGTGATACCCGCCAACGTGGCCCGCTCGGCGCCGTCGTAGGTAAACCCCACGTCGCGGAACTCGAGACTCTCGCGGATCCCCTCCAGCTCGCGGCGGCCCCGATCCCGTCCTTCTTCGGTCTCGACGTCCAGGATGGCGAAGACCCGTTCGGCGGCCGCCGACGCCGACAGGATCGCGTTATTGGCCGCTGACAAGATGCGGATCGGCGCGTACATCAGAAACGACGCCGTGAGGAACGAAAAGAACGCCCCGGTGGTCATCTGCCCCGAAATGACGGCGTAGCCGCCGTAGGCGATGACCGCGGCGCCCCCAATCGCGCCGAGGACCTCCATCAGCGCCGGCGCCAGCTCGGAGACGGTGGTGACCTTCATCGTGTTGCGGAAATACCGGAGGTTCGTGTCCCGCAGGCGCTCGGCTTCAAACGCCTCGGTGCCGAACGCCTTGACCACGCGGATCCCGGAAAACGTTTCCTGGAGGATCGAGGAGAGCTCCGACACCCGCTCCTGGCCCGCGTGGGCGAGACGCTTGAGCCGCCGCCCCAATCGGATCATGGGGTAATACCCGAACGGCAAGACCGCGATCGCGATGAGCGCCATCCGCCAGTTTTGGTAGACGATCACGCCCATCAGCGCCAGCAAGGTCAGCGGCTGCTGGATCAGATCTTTGATCACCCCGGAGACCGCCCGCTGCATCAACGCGACATCGCTCGTCACGTTCGACATCAACGCCCCGGTCGAGTGCGTGGCGTGGAAGGTCAGCGAGAGTTTCAGGATGTGATGGTACAGCGCGTCCCGGATGTCGGTGATGATCCGATTGCCGGTGTACCCCATGAGGTACACGTGCGCGAACTGAAACGCGCGCTTGGCGACGGCCACCGCGACGATGGCGAACGGCAGGATCGCGAGCATCGCGGTGTTGCGTTCGACGAAGATCCCGTCGAGCACCGGTTTGACGAGCCACGCGTTCGCCGCGGTCAGCAGCGACACGCCCCCCGCGCAGACCGACGCGAGGACGAAACGTCCCCAGTACGGCTTGACGTAGCGCACGAGCCGTCGCACCACCGATGCCCGGGAGGAGGTCCGGCCGCTAGCCACCCGGTGCTCCCTGCGCCAGCCACTCCAGCGTGGCCTCCGCCGCGCGGGCCGAGGCCCCCGGTTCGCCCAGCGCGGACCGCACGCGGGCGAGATCCGCCCGCATCGCCGACGCGGCGCGCTCGTCGGTCAGGATGCGACCGACCTCGGCCGCGATCCGCTCCGCGGTCATCTGCTCCTGAACCACCTCGGGCACCACCCGCCGCCCCGCCACGACGTTGACCAACGCCAAGTGGGGCGCCGTCACCAGACGCCGCGCGATCCACGCGGTGAGCGGCGCCACCCGGTAGACCATGACCAGGGGCGTGCCGATCACCGCGGCCTGCAACGTGGCCGTGCCCGACGCGACCACCGCCGCGCGCGAGGCGCGGAGGACGGCGGCCGCCTCGCCGATGGCGACCGTGACGCGGGTGCCAAACGCTCCCCGGCGATCGACCGCCGATTGGACCAGGCCGGCGTCAATCGACGGCGCCACGGCGACCAGAACCCGATCGATCGTCCTCGCGGCGTGGAGGCGCTCCGCCGCGTCCAGCATCACGGGCAGCAGGCGCGAGACCTCAAGCGCGCGACTCCCCGGCAACAGAGCGAGCGCCCGCTCGCCCTTCGTCAGCCGATACCGCCGCGCGAACGCCTCCTGCTCGCCGTCGGACGCCGTCTCGTCGAGCAGGGGATGGCCGACCCACCGGCACGGCACGCCGGCCGTATGATAGGCGTCGGCCTCGAAGTCAAAGAGCACCAGCATCAGATCGACGGTCGCCTTGATCGCCGCGATCCGCCCGGGGCGCCAAGCCCAGATCTGGGGACTCACGTAATAGATGACCGGGATGCCGAGCCCCTTGGCCAGGCGCGCGACCCGCAAGTTGAAATCGGGATAGTCGATCAGCACGACCGCGTCGGGCGGCGCCTCGCGCAACCGCGCCCGCACGTCTCGATAGGTCCGCCAAATGGACCGCCACTGCGAGAGCACTTCGACGATGCCCACCACCCCGAGATGACGGATGTCGTGCCGGAGGCGGACGCCGGCCTTCTCCATCGCGGCGCCCCCCACGCCTTCCAGGCTCAGCGTAGGATCCCGCGCGAGGAGCGCCGAAGCCAGCTTCCCCCCGTGGGCATCGCCCGAGGCTTCGCCGGCAATGATGAAGAGACGCAAGCTCATAGCTGATCGCTCATAGGGAATGACTTACGTGGTTGTCCTGTGAGCTATGAGCTATGAGCTGATGGCTAACATGAGCTGGATGCTCGCTCTATGCTCTTCAGGACGTCCAGCGCCACGCGCAACGCGTTGCGCCCCTCGCGCCCCGACACCAACGGCGCCCGCCGGGTCGCCACGGAATCCAGGAATGCCGAGAGCTGCGCCTTCAGCGGCTCCTCCTTCTCGATCGCCAGCGTCTGAATGTCGATCGCCGGCAGGCCGGCCTCGGCCGCGCCGTCCACGCGTCGCGCCATGATGACCTCCTGCTTCTGATAGTCCAGCGAGAAGTACGCGTCCGGCTGAAAGACCCGGAGCTTGCGTATCGCGTCCTTGGACACCCGGCTCGCGGTGACGTTCGCGACGCACCCGTCGGCGAATTCCAATCGAGTATTGGCGATGTCGATGTTGGACGTCAACACCGGCACGCCGACCGCCCGGATGTCGGTGAGCGGCGACCGGACGAGGCTCAAAATAATGTCGAGATCGTGGATCATCAGGTCGAGGATCACGTGGACGTCGGTGCCGCGGCCGACGAAGGGCCCCAGGCGGTGCGATTCGATGAAACGCGGCGCGGTAAGCCGGGGCGCCAGCGCCCGCACGGCCCCGTTGAACCGCTCCAGGTGGCCGATCTGGATGATGCGCCGCTTCGCGTCGGCCTGAGCGATCAACTCGTCGGCCTCGGCCAACGTCACGGTCATCGGCTTTTCGAGGAGCACGTCCAACCCGGCGTCTAAACAGTCCATCGCCACGCGGTGGTGTTGGATGGTCGGCACCACCACGCTCACGGCGTCGACCTGGGGCAGCATCTCGCGGTAATCGGTGAAGGCTCTCGCGCGGGTCGCCGCCGCCACGTCCCGGGCACGATTTTCGTCGACGTCGGCAACGCCAACCAACATCGCCCCCGGCAGTTCGGTATACAGCCGCGCATGGTGCCGTCCAAGGTACCCCACACCGATGACTCCGACCCGGATCGCGCTACCCATCGTTCGCCTCCGTTTCTTCGGTAATCCCCACCACCGCGATCCGCGCCCGACGCGCCGCGTCCAACACGTCAGCCCGGTCCAACAGCAGGGTCTTGCCGGCCTCGACCGCCAGCACCGATGCGCCCACTTCCCGCATCGACTCGATCGTGGTGGGCCCCACGGCGGGGATGTCGAACCGCAGGTCCTGCTGGGGTTTGGCCATCTTCACCACGACCGCTCCGCTCCGCGCGAGCCGCCCGCCCCGGCGGATCGTCTCATCGGTGCCCTCGATCGCTTCGACCGCGAGCACCATCCGATTCTTGACGACCACGCACTGACCGATCTCCAATCGCCCGATCGCTTTCACCATCGTGACGCCGAAGCGAATGTCCTCCCACTGGTCGCTCGACGGGCGCGTGGTCAGGACCCCGGCTTCCGCGATGAGTCCAGGGAGGTAGTGCGCGGCGTCACCCACGGTGATGCCTTCGGATTCCAATTCCTCCGCGATCGCGCGGAGCAGCACATCGTCCTTGAGGTGGCGGACCCGCGCCAGCACCTTGAGGGCGCGGAGGTCGGGGCGATAGTCGGTGAACATCCGCGCCTTGGTGATCCCCCCCGCCATCACCACCGTGTCCACCCCCGCCGCCTTGAAATGCTCGATGAGGTGCCCCAGTTGCCCCACCTTAATCCAGTGCAGTGCATCCACCCGCTCGCCGAGCTCCTCCGGCGTCTCGCCGCGGTGGGCCACCGCCGTCACGGTGAACCCCGCGTGCTTGGCGGCGTCCGCGAAGAGCAAGGGGAACCGGCCGTTGCCGGCGATGAGACCCAATTTTCTGATCGGCATAGTCATCGGCCGGTCGTTCAGCGCCCCGGCATCGCTATCGACTAATGCCTCTCTCTGACGTCTCGACGAACCGGACGAGGTGCTCGACGTCCGTCTGGTGGGGAAGCTCTTCACGCGTCCGCTTGATCGCCTCCTTGATCGGCAGGTGCGCGTTGAACAGCGTACGATAGGCCTTCTTGAGCGCGGCGATCCGGTCCTCGGAGAACCCCTGGCGCTTCAACCCGATCAGGTTGAGCCCGTACAGCTTGGCGCGGTTCCCGACCGCCGACACGAACGGCGGTACGTCCTGGGCCACCGCCGAGCAGCCCCCGATCATCGCATACGCGCCGATCCGGACATACTGATGCACCCCGGTCAATCCACCCAGCACGGCGTGATCGCCGATCTCGATGTGACCGGCGAGCGTGGCGGCGTTGGCCATGATCACGTGGTCGCCGATCCGGCAATCGTGCGCGACGTGGACGTAGGCCATCAAGAAATTATGATCGCCGACGCGGGTCACTCCGCCGCCGTGGTGCGTACCCCGGTTCAGCGTGACGAACTCCCGAAAGGTATTGTGGCTGCCGATGATCAGGCGGCTCTCTTCGCCGCCGAACTTGAGGTCCTGCGGGGGCGTCCCGGCGGCCACGAAATGCGAAAAGACGCAGGAGTCGCCGATCTCGGTCGACCCCTCGATGACGACGTGCGCGCCGATCGTGGTGCCCGCGCCGATCCGCACGCGCTCGCCGATCACAGCGTAGGGCCCGACCGCGACGTCGTCGGCCAATTGCGCTCCGGGGTGGATGATCGCGGTGGGATGACGCAACGGCTCCGGGCGGCTCATCGGGCCTCCCGCGGCGAAAGCATGGCCTTAAACTCCATCTCGCAGACCAGGGCGTTGTCGACGTACGCCTCGCCCCGCAGGCGCCAGTAGGGGTGGCGCTTGTGCAGAAGCGTGACCTCCAGCCGAAGCTGATCCCCGGGGACGACCGGTCTGCGGAATTTAGCCCGATCGATGCCGACGAAGATCACGAGATGATTCTCGGCCTCCTTCGCGGTCTGAAACGCCAAGATGCCGCCCACCTGGGCTAGCGCCTCGAGGACCAACACACCGGGCATGATCGGCTGGCCGGGGAAGTGGCCCTGAAAGAACGGTTCGTTGATCGTGACGTTCTTGATCGCGACCGCCCGACCTTCCTCGATCGACACGACGCGATCCACGAGAAGAAAGGGGTACCGGTGAGGGAGGACGTTCAGAATCGCATTCGCTTCAAGCATACGAGACACCCCGGTTGGCCCCTATCCTGTACTCCCGAGCTGCTTCTCCAGCTCGGCGACGCGTGCTTCAAGGCGTTTGAGCGCTCGCCGCATCTCCGGCAAGGTCGGGACCGTGGCCTGCACGCGCAGCCACGTCGGATGCGGGATCGCGGGACTGCCCGAGACGACCTGCCCCGCGGCCAGGTCGGCGGCCACGCCGGACTGCGCGCCGACCATGGCGCCGTCCCCGATCGTCAGGTGCCCCACCACGCCGACTTGCCCCGCGAGCACCACCCCGCGTCCCAGTTCGCTGCTGCCCGAAATGCCCGCCTGCGCCACGATCAAACAATCTTCTCCCACGACGACATTGTGGGCAATCTGGACCAAATTGTCGACCTTCGTGCCCCGCTTGATCGACGTGACGCCGAGCGCCGCGCGATCGACGCACACGTTGGCGCCCAACTCCACATCATCCTCGATGACGACCCGACCGACCTGGAGGATTTTCTCGTGGCGCCCGTTGCGGGTGGCAAATCCGAAACCATCGCTTCCGATCACGACCCCGCTATGCACGATCACCCGCCGGCCGATCGACGAGCCCTCGCGGATCGTGACGTTGGGATAGACCAGCGTGTCATCCCCGATCATCACGTCGTCACCAATCGAGACACCCGACAGGAGCGTCACCCGGTCGCCCAGCCGCGCACGACGTCCCACGCTGACGAACGGCCCGATCGTCGGGTCACCTCCCACCACGGCGTCGGGCGCGATCGACGCGAGCGGGCTGATTCCGCCCGGCTCGTAGGGGCGCTCGTGAAACCACCGGACGATCCGGCTGAACGCATAGTAGGGATCGTCGATCTCGATCCGCGCGATGGCCGCCGTGACGTGAGCCTTCGCGATCACCACCCCCGACGCCCGCGTGCGGGCCAGGTCCGGCAGGTACCGCGGGTTCGCCACAAACGTGATCTGGCCGGGTTCCGCCTCGCGGATTCCGGCCACCCCGGTGATCGGCGCATCCTCGCCTTGCAGCACACCCCCGACGTGGGCGGCCAGCGCAGAGAGCGTCGTCGAGCGGAGGGAGTTTGCAGCCACCACCAGCGCCCCGATCTATTTGGTGTTGCCGTCCTTATCCAACTCGGCCAGCACCTTCTCGGTCACGTCCAACGTCTCCTTGGCGTACAGCAGGCTGCTGACCTCGGACGGGGTTCCCGACCCCTTATCAAAGACCAGCGTGTAGCCCTCTCGTTCGGCCACTCGCTTGACCACCGCCTGCAATTGGCGGTGAAACTCGTTGAGCACGTCGGTCTTCTTGTCCTGAATTTCCCGGTTCAGGTCAGTGGCCTTCTTCTGATACGCGAGGAATTTCTTCTGCAGGTCCTCCTGCTTCGCCTTTTTGGCGTCCGGGCTCAACACGCTCTCTTGCTTGACGAGGCTGTCCTCCAGCTCCTTGATTTCCGCCTCTTCGAGGTCGATGATCTTCTGCCGGCTCTTGACGAATTCTTCCAGCAACCCTTTGGCTTTCTTGCCGTTTTTCGACTGATCGAACACCTTGAGCGCATCGATGTACGCGAGCTTGAGCGCGTCCGCGGCTTCAGCCCGGGCCGGCACGCTCAAGATCACACCGATCACCCCGATGACGATCCATCGTCCTATGGTCACGCTCCGCGCATCCGTTCGTCCCACCGCCCCTCCTCCTGGTTAAAACACCGTTCCGATCGTGAACTCGGGAAAGAGTCCGCTCTGTTCGCCCGGCTGGGAATCGAGATTATAGCCCCATTCCAGGCGGATGGGACCGATCGGGAGCAACATCCGAATGCCAAAACCCGCGCTGTACCTAAGATCGCCGACCCGCATGCGCTCCCCGGACACGAAAGGCCGTCCATCCGGTCCCACCAACACGGTCCCCGCCGCGTTGAATCGGCCCTGATCGTCGAACGAGCGCCCCGCGTCAAAAAAGATCACGCCCTTCATTTTCGCTTCCGTCACCAGGGGGAACACATACTCGGCGTTGAAGATGATTTCCTTATTGCCTCCGAAAATTTCTCCCGTGCTCGGGTCAACCCGCCCCGCCGTCCCGTAGTCGAATCCCCTCACCGTATTGATGCCGCCCACCACGAAACGTTCGCTAAACGGAATCTCGATGCCCCCCAGATACCCGAGACGAAGGTGGAGGGAGAATACGGTGTTCCACACAACCGGGAAGAAGACGCTGTGGTCGCTGACGACCCGATAGAAGCGGTTATCTCCCCGCAGGAGACTCCCTCCCGCGTACTCGACGGACAGCGAATGGCGCTGGCCCTCTCGTGGATCAAACGCGAAGTCCCGCGTGTCACGCGCCACCGAGAGCCCGACGCTGCTCGTCGTCGTTTTCCCTCGCTCGGCCGCCTGCACCACGACCGGCGGCGCGAGCGGGTCCGTCACCGGCAGCCCGGTCGCAGGGTCGAGGACGGGATTTCCCGCGGAGTCCGTGCGCACCTGGGTCTCGAGGTCGAAAACCTTGGTCGTTTCCCGCGTGTACGAGAGACTGGCCGATACGTATTCCCCGAACGATTTACCCAGGCTGAGCGAGCCACCGGTCCGGCCGTCCTTGTAGGTCGTGTATTTGCGCTCCTGGGAAAAGAGGTCGACCGTACCCGACACCGCTCGATCGAGGAGATACGGCTCCCGAAAGGTGAGCGTGTAGTTCGTGGTGCGTCGGGTGCTTTTTTCCAAGCGCGCGCGCAGGAGCTGGCCTCGCCCAAACAGGTTGCCCTGCGTGATGTCGGATTGAAAAACCGGGCCGTCGACCGAGCTGTACCCCCCGCCGACGCTGAAGGTCCCGGTCGGTTTTTCCTTGACCCGAACACGGATGTCCATCTGATCGTCGCCGATCGGGTTGGGCAGGATCTCGACGTTCTCAAAGAAGTTGAGATTATTGATCCGTTGAAAACTCCGTTTCAACAACTTCGTGTTCACCACTTCTTGCTCGGCCACCCGCAGCTCGCGGCGGATGACGTTGTCATAGGTCTTGTCGTTGCCCTCGATCGTGATCTCCCGCACCATGACCGGGAGCCCTTCGCGGATCTCGTAGGTCAGATCGATCCCCCGCGTGTCGGGGTGCGGCACGAACTGGGGGCGGATATCGACGAACGCGTAGCCGCGCTCGCCGTAGCGGTCGGTCAAACCGGTGATGTCCTGGCGGAGGAGGTTCCGCCGGAAGATGTCGCCCTCGTGCAGGGCCAGGCCTTCGCGCAGCTCGTCCGTCGAGAACATCGTGTGGCCGGTCAGCCGGATCCGATCGACGGTGTAGCGTTCGCCCTCGACAATCGGGAAGACCACTGTAAACCCCTTGCGATCAGGGAGCGGGAGCACTCGGGGGGTCCCGATCTGGACTTGAACGTAGCCTTCGTTGAGATAAAAATCGCGCAGCCGCTCGGCGTCCTGGTCAAGCTCGTCCTGCTTGTAGATTCCCGCGTTGGTCATCCACGACGTGAGCCAGAAGTATTGCTTGGTCGTAATCGCTTTACGAAGCCGTTTCCTGGGGACCTGTTTGTTGCCTTCGAAATCCACGGCTCGAATCTTCCCGCGCTTTCCTTCCTCGATCAGGAAGGTGACGGACACGGCCCCAACCGCTCCGGCCTTGGTCACCGGGATCACCCGGGCGTCAGCATACCCCTCGCTGAAGTAGTACTGCTGGAGTTTAGTCGCCGCCGCATTGACCGCCCGGAGGTCGATAAACGTTTGAAGGGAGATGGTCACCTGCTCCTTGAGCTTCTCCAGACTGACCCCATCATACCCCTCGTAGCGCACCTCGGTGAGGATCGGCCGCTCGCTCACCACGATCGTCACCCCCACTCCATCGCCGACCGGTTCTTGTTCGATCGACACGTCATCGAAGTACCCCATCCGATACACGGCCTTAACGGCGTCGCGCACCAGAGCGGGATCCGCCGCCACGCCGACGGTTAACCCGCTCCGACTGAGAATCGTCGCGGTCTCGATGGTTCGCGCCCCCCGCACGTCGAGGGCGGCGATCCGAGGCGGTTCAGCCGCCCCACTGGGCCTCGCGGCGAGACCGACCATCACG
>Ga0184615_10000617_pt1 | contig 19348 bp, 16 predicted proteins | sample PLM4_65_coex_FD_133134 | JGI IMG/M metagenome (GOLD analysis project Ga0184615, IMG submission 133134) | Groundwater sediment microbial communities from an aquifer in East River, Colorado, USA - PLM4_65_coex | ecosystem: Environmental > Terrestrial > Soil > Riparian zone | place: USA: East... | reverse complement strand
GTGACTCGCTCGAGCCGGTCGATGCGCTCGAAGAGCGCGGTCAACTTCGCGGTCGCGTCTTCGGCGCCGCGAAGCGCGATCGAGTCACCGGGCTGGATGCCGAGCTTCTCCGCGGGCGTCCCCGGCAGGACTGCGTCGACGCGGATCCCTTCGGCGGACACGGTTGCGAGCAGCCCCGTGCGCTGCACCGCCGGCCACGGCACGCCGAAGTACGCGAGCGATCCGGTGTCCTCTCTGCGGAGCCAGAGGCGCTTGCGCGGGTAGTCGATGCGCAGGTGGAAGTGCGAGAGGAGCTCGTAGCCGAGTGCCGAGTCGGTGTTGCCGCCCTGGTTGTAGGCGCCCTTCGGCGCGACGACGAGCGGCGCGGGCGCGAACTTGAACGGCCCGAGCGCGAGCGTCTGCGCCTCGCACAAGTACGACTCGATCGGACCGAGAACCCCCCCGACGCCGAGGCGCGCGATCGGCTTCCACGCGTATTCGGCCCGCTTCGCACTCGCACCCGAGAGCAGAAGCGTGAACGGCGCGCCCGTATCGAGCAGGACGTCGATCGGTTTGCCCTCGAGCTCCATTCTCACGTGCGGCCGATTGCTCACGACCTTGAGCGGCAGCACGGCCTCGTTCTCGGCGCTCGTCGTCTCCGGAACCGTGAAGCGCTGCGGATCGAGCAGGCGCACGTGTCGTCGCGCGAAGTCGATGTCGACGACGTACTCGGCGAGGAAGGCCCCGCCGAGCAGGCCGTACTCCCAGCCCGTGCGCGAGGCGGATTCGCTGGACTCGGTGTCGATCCAGAACTGCAGCGGGCGTCCGAGCAGCGTCGGCCGCTCGTTCGGCCGATCGCGGTGACGCCGAACGGTGACACCGAGCTCGCGCGCATAGCCCGGGGTGAGGACGCTGTCGGTCGCGCCGGTATCGAGCAGAAGGCGGAATACCCGGTCGCCTCGCGCTGCGAGATCGACGAACACGCGATTGCGTTCCGGCGAGTCGAGGAAGGGCAGGTCGGCCAACACCGCATCGGCCGGAACGTCGTCCGCGCGCGCGGGCGCCGCGGCAAGGAAGACCGAGAGTGCGAGCGCCGTGCCGAGACTCGCGATGCTCGTCGCGGGAACGATCCAGTGGGTCATCTCATCCGCTCCACGGCGCCGCAGCCGCAACGGGATTGTATATGCTGCGCCCGATGGTTCTCGATCCGAAGCTGATCTACTGGACCGCTGCGCTGGCGAACATGGTCGCGATCCTCTGCCTCGCGGTCGTGGGCGTCCGGCGGGTGCGGCGGCGCGAGATCGCGGGCCACCGCAGGCTGATGCTGACGGCCGCCGCGCTGGTCGGACTTTTCCTGGTCTCGTACCTCGCGAAGGTCGGGTGGCTCGGCCGCGAGCAGCTCGAGCTTTGGGACGCGCGCTATGTCTGGACGCTGCGCTTCCACGAGACGTGTGTGCTCGTGATGGTGCTCGCGGGCCTTCGCGCGATCTGGCTCGGGGCGAAGACCGGGTTCAGTGACCCGCTGCGTGCGCGTTCGCACCGCCGTGCCGGCCGGACCGCGCTCGTCGCGGCCGGACTCGGCGTGACGAGCGCAGCCTACGTGCTCTTCGGCATGTACGAGCGCCTCGCCTAGGACGCAGCCGCGCGCAGCAGCGCGAGCATCTCCTCGCGCGTCGGTCCGCTCGCGAGTGGGGGCCTCGTGTGCCGGTCGTTCCAGGCGCGCAGGACGCTCTGCATCAGCTCGGGGCGGCGCAGCAGATCTTCGGGCGCGTCGAGCAGGTTGAAGACGCGCATGAACGCGCGCAGCACCGTCATGTCCTCGCGCAGAGCGTGACCGAGGCCCTCGCGCAGGAGCGCGCGCATGAAGGCCTTGGGGTCCTGCGAGCCATCGGCGCGCTCGACCTGGTACGGATTCTCGCCGCGCCGCTGGATCGCCTCGACCTCGATCGCGTCGCGGTCCTGCTGCACCTGCGCGCGCCACCACGGCACGACCTCGCGTTCGATCGCGGAGTCGAGCACGAGCGCGCGTGCGCGCGCGTCCTCGGGCTCCTTCTGCAGCGCGTCCGCCAGCAGGAACGCGCTCACCCAGGCGAGGCTGCAGCCACGGCCGGTGAGCGGATTGGTGTGGATCAGCGCATCGCCGATCGCGACGACCCCGAGCGCGAGCGGCTCGCCGTCGGCGACCAGCCAGCGGCGCGTGTTCTTGAGATTCGCCATGCCGTGCACGTCGGAGATCGGCTCGGAGACCTTCGGGTCGACCCAGTCGCGCGTGATCGGGAGCGCCGCTGCGGCGGTCTCGAAGCCGCGCGTGCGCAACACCGAACGGAGTACGTCGTCGTGGGGCGAAGCCGCGAGCGTGAGCGAGAAGATGCGTGCCTCGCCGGGGAAGATGCCGATCTTCAGGTAGCCGAGGTCCTGGCCCATTCCGCCTTCGGTCCCCGGCGGCTCGACGCCGTCGCGCAGGCGGTAGAAGCGCGAGCTGTAGAAGATGCCGCACGGCTCGGATTCCTCGGCGGGGCGCTTCGCGCCGATCGCCTCGAGCCAGTCCGGGAGCCGCGAGCGCCGGCCGGTCGCGTCCACGACGAGGTCGCCGCGCAGCAGCTCGTGCTTGCCGCCCGCGGTCGTGACGTGTACGCCGTAGACGCTCGGCAGGCCCGTGATCGGGTCGCGCTCGGCGGCCAGGCCCGTGACCTCGTCCCCGTCGCGGAACGCGACGCGCCCCGAGTCGAGCACGTAGCGGCGCAGCACCCACTCGAAGGTGATGCGTCGCACCGCGAGCATCGTCATGTCCGCGTCGCCAGGCTCGAAGACCGCATCGGGCATCGTGCGCTTCGCCATGTCGGTGAAGCGCAGCTCCTCGGCGCCGCACGCGATCAGCTTCTCGAGCAGCCCGGGCGCGCGGTCGCGCAGCAGGCAGTAGAGCCGGCCGAGGAACGCGTGTGAGTGGCGCGTCTGCGGCGAGCCGCGGCGATCCCAGCGCGCGAATGCCTCGAGGTGGCTCGCGGGCATCGGCGTGGCGTCGCGCTCGAGGATCGTGACCCGGTGGCCGTCGTTGGTGAGAGCGATCGCGGTCGCAAGGCCGGTGACGGAGCCGCCGACCACGATGACGTGCTTGGGCTGCATGTCCATCGCTTCAGGCGCTCGGCGTCTCTTGCTTCGACTGCTGCTCCGCCGCGTGTTTCTGGATCTCCTTCATCACCGCGCCTCCCGCCGACGCGAGGATGCGCGCGCGATTCTCGAGCGCGAAGCCGAGACTTTTTTCGCGCAGATCATTCGTGCCCTGGAAGCGCGGCATGACGTAGCGCGCCATCAGCTCGTAGCTCTTGTGGGTCGCGTGGCGGTCGGCCCACTCATGCGCGAGCTGCAGGAAGGCGCCGTGGCCGCCGGACTGCTTCTCGAGGCGCTCGAGCTGCGCGATCGCGTCGTCCGGCGTGCCGATCACGGCCATGCCGCTGGCGATCATCGCTTCGATCGCGTCGTCGATCGTGCCGCCCGCCGGCACGAGCGGAAGCGCGGCGATCTCGCGGAAGTAGCGGCCCCAAGCGCCCAGGCCGAACTTCACGTCGGCGCGCGCCTGCTCGCGCGACTCGGCGAGATGCATCGGCGCAACCAGCCGCCAGCCGCTGCGCGACACGCTCTGGCCGAACTCCTTGGCGCGTTCCTCGCAGATCGACCAGGTGTTCGCGAGCGCGTTGAAGCCGCCCGTCGTGGTCGCGCCCAGTGAGAGCAGCGAGAGCCCGAACTCCCCCGCCGCGCGCGCGCCGGCGGGCGAAACCTGGTTCGCGACCGCGATCTCGACACCGTCCTCGGTGTAAGGGCGCAGCTGCAGATGCGCTTCGCGCAGCTCGAACCAGTCGGTCTTCAGCGTGACCGTCTCGCCGCGCAAGAGCGGCACGATCGCCCGCAGTGACTCGAGCATGCGGTCGCGCTGGGTCAGCGGGTCGATGCCCATCATGAAGGCGTCCGTCGGCAGGGCGCCGGGACCGACGCCGAACATCACGCGGCCGCGCGTCTGCACGTCGAGCTGGCGGATCCGATCGGCCAGGATGAACGGGTGGTGGTAGGGGAGCGAGGAGACACCGGTGCCGAGCTTGATGTTGCGCGTGCGCTCGGCCGCCGCGGCGATGAAGACTTCGGGCGAGCCGATGATCTCGTAGCCGGCGGAGTGGTGCTCGCCGATCCAGGCCTCGTCGAAGCCGAGCTCGTCGAGCCAGGAGACGAGCTCGAGGTCGCGCTGCAGCGCAAGCGCGGGATTCTCGTGCTCGGGGTGGAACGGGGCCATGAAGATGCCGAAGCGCAGGCGGGGCTTGGTCACGCGGGGTCTCCTGTGAGTCCGTGGAATACGACTTCGAAGAACTGATTCTGGATCTGCTCGGGCTCGAGCTCGCCGGGCTTCCAGACCTGGCCCGAGAGGATCGCGGCCGAGGTCGAGAGCACGAACGCGACAGCGAGCCGCGGGTCGACGTTGCGGCGCAGCTCGCCGCGCGCCTGGCCTCGCCGCACGATCGCCTCGAAGAGCGCGTGCAGATCGCGCGCTTCCGTCGGCGAGGCCAGCAGCGCCTGGGGTGTGGCGAAGAACTCGCGCAGCATTGCGGCCATCACGTCGGCCTGCGCGCGCAAGCGCGACGAGATGTGCTCGATCAGCCGGCGCAGCTCCTCGACTGCGCTGCCGCGCGGCTCCGTGAGCCCGGCCGAGAACTCCGCCGCGACCTGGCGATTCCACTCGTGCAGCAGGCTCGCCTTGCTCGGGAAGTGCAGGAAGAACGTCGCCCGCGCGACGTCGGCCGCCGCGCAGATCGCCTCGATCGTGACGGCGTCGAAGCCCCGCGCAGAGAACAGGTCCATTGCCGCGGAGAAGATCTCCTGGCGCGTGCGTTCCTTCTTGCGCGCGCGGCGGGTCGGGACCTGAGCGGGGGAAGCCATCGCCGTAGCCTATTCCATTACTGGACTCGAGTCCATCGATGGTTCAGAATCCGGTCTCGGGAGGATCCGCGATGAAGGCCGCAGTGTTTCACGGTCTCGGTCAGGCGCTCACGATCGAGGAACGTCCGGAGCCAAAGCCCGGACCGGGCGAGATCGTCCTGCGCGTGCGGAGCTGCGGGATCTGCGGCTCGGACCTGCACGCGTCCGACCTGCCGCCCGGCCTGCCGCCGGGCACGGTGATGGGCCACGAGTTCGCGGGCGAGGTGGTCGAGGTCGGCAGCGACGCGAAGGCGCTGTGGAAGCCCGGCGATCGCGTCTGTGCGCTGCCCGCGATCGGCTGCGGCAAGTGCCGCGCCTGCCTCTCGGGTGACGTGATTCTGTGTCAGAGCCTGCGCGCCACGGGGCTCGGTCAGGTGCCGGGTGCGTACGCGGAGTTCGTGCTCGCAGGCGCAGCCGAGTCGCTGCGTCTGCCCGCGGGTGTGACGTTCCGCGAAGGCGCGCTCGTCGAGCCGCTGTCCGTCGGCCTGCACGCGGTGAATGCCGCCAGGCTCGAGCCGGGTGAGCGAGTGATGGTGATCGGCGCCGGGCCGATCGGGCTCGCGGTCACGGCGTGGGCGCGCTTCTTCGGCGCGCGCTGCGTGGTCGTGAACGAGCGCGCGCCCGGGCGCCTCGCGCTCGCCGAGAGGTTCGGCGCGACAGCGGTCGTGGACGTCTCGAAGGACGAACCCGTGAGCTGCTTCACGCGCGAGGCCGGCGGACCACCCGACGTGATCTTCGAGTGCGTCGGTGCTCCGGGGCTTTTGCAGCAGTGCATCGGCATGGTGCGGCCGCGCGGTCGCGTCGTGGTCGTCGGCGTCTGCATGCAGATGGATACGATCTTTCCGGTGATGGCGGTCGTGAAGGAGATCGAGCTGCGCTTCGTCGTCGCCTACCGCCGACAGGACTTCGACTTCACCATCGAGATGCTCGACCGCGGTCGCATTCCCGGCCGTGAAATGGTCACCGACGTCGTCGACCTCAGCGCCTTACCCAGCGCCTTCGAAGCGCTCAAGCGCCCGACCACCCAGTGCAAGGTGCTGCTAGAACTGTGAGGGCACGCGAGAGCGTCAGCTGCGACCGAGCTTGAAGACGATCCACGTGCGCATGTCGGTGCGTTCGACCGCCACGCCGTTCACGAGCTGCGAGTCGCAGCGCCGCTTCGCAAGCGCCTTCGTCGCTGCGCGATCGTGAACTCGAGCTCGACGGCACCCGCGCGGTGCAAGCGCAGGGCGCGCATGCTAGCAAAGCGGTCAGGCGCCTCGCTCAGAGCGAATCGGGGGTCGCGGCGATGGCGAACGCCGCTCTCGCCGCCGCCTTCGCGAACGGCGCGGGGTCCGAGTCGCCGGAGCAGAGCCAGAACTGTATGTGGCCCTGCACCGCCATGATCAACGAGCGCGACAGCGCGAGCGCCCGGTCGCCCTGGTGACGCGCGAGCGCCTTCGCCGGGCCGACCGCGGCCGCGTCGAGCGCGCGCGCCATCAGCGCTCCGACCTCGGGATCGCGCATCCCCAGACCCATCAGCTCGTGAGCGCAGACGAGGAGCGTGCGATTGTCCGCGGAGAAGAGCGCCAGCACCGAAGCCTCAGTGCGCTCGCGCGGTGTCATGTTCTCTCCGCCGACGGAGTCGAGCAGCTTGCCGAAGACGCCGACGGCGACCACCGCCACCTCGCGCAGGAGCCTCTCGCGCGAGCCGAAGTGATAGAGCAATGCCGGCTTGCTGGTCCCCGCGTCCGACGCCACGGCCGCGAGCGAAGCGCCGCACAGGCCCTCGCGGCCAATGACGCGAACTGCGGCCTGCAAGATCGCCCCTCGCGACGCGATCCCGCGGGCCGAACCCCCAGAGGTTCGAGCCATCGCACCCTTCCCCAAGAATGACCCCCGGCGGCGATCATACCGCGCCGCACGCGAGCCGGGCGGGGAAGAATGCCTCAGGAGGTCGCGTCACCCCCCGGGCTTGCGGCTGGCTTCCGCTTCGACGGCGTCGGCGAGATCCTCGGCGGCGTCGAGCGTGAGAGCGCGGCGCAAGCGCGCGAGGACGCCCGCCCAGCGCAGGGCGTCCTGGGGGACCTGCGCCTCCTGGCCCTCGGGCTCGGCGATCGGCACGAGCCGGATCACCTCGCCCTGCAGCTCGACGATGACCGGCAGCACGCGGCCCGATCTCGGGTCGAGCACTTCGATCTCGGCGCGGCGCAGAAGGCGCCGCAGGTAGCCGGCTTGCTGTCTAGGGGTGGGCCCGGTCATTTGGTCTCCGGAGAAGACTCGCTGCGGTGGAGTTGGCTGCAAACTACGCGCCGTCCACGGAATGCGCTCGCCGTGCAAGACGATGGCGCGATGTGCAAGCGGCCGGCAAGTGCGGATGCCGTGCTTCCGTCCCGGGGGAACCCCGCCTCCCTCTCGCGGAGATCATCCGGGCTGCCGCTCGGCGGTCGCCTGCGCAAGCGCGCGGCGCGCGGTACGCGTGATCAGGACCGTGACGACTGCCGTCACGGCGAGCCCGCTGAGCTTGAAGATCCTCTGCAGCCCCTCGCCCTGGTTCGACGCGGCCCCCGCGGCGATCGCGGCGAGGTCGCCAGCGAGCGAGCCGATGTACACGTAGAGGAGCGTGCCCGGCAGCATCCCGATACACGCAAAGGCGTAGTCCCCGAAGCGAATGCGCGTCAGTCCGAGCGCGTAGTTCAACAGGGTGAATGGGAAGACGGGCGAGAGGCGGAGCAGGAACGCGATCCGCCGGCCATCCGCTGCGATCGCGCGGTCGATTGCGGCGAAGCGTGGGTTGTTCTCGATGCGCTTCTCGATCGCGCCGCGCGCGACCGTGCGCGCGAGCATGAAGGCCGCGCACGCGCCCGTCGTCGCGGCGACCAGGACGTAGGCCGTCCCCGCGGCGACACCGAAGATCGTCCCGGCGCCGATCGTGAGCAACGAGGCGGGGACGAACGCGACGACGGCGAGTGCGTAGCCGGCGATGAAGACGGCGGGTCCCCACGCGCCGAGCGTGTTCACCCACTGCGCAAACGCGAAAACCTCGCCGCTCAGCCAGGCGGCGACGGCGCGCAGCGGGTCGCTCGCCGCCCAGCCGAGCGCGAGCAACGCGAGCAGAGCGACGGCGCGCAGCAGCCAGCGGTGCGCCGCCTGTCCGCCGCCGGTCCGCGAGTCCGTCATTGGCGCCCCTTCCCCAACGCAGGCGCAAATGTTCGCACAGTCTCGCCCGACTTGACGGCGCTAGCCTTGCTCGCTCCGCCACAGGTAGCGGCTGCGCGTCGGCGCCCAGCCGGCGGCGCGGAACAGCGTGCGCCACCAGGCGCGGGTCCGGAGCGTCACGCGGTAACGATCACCCGGCTCGTGATCTTCGCGCGTGCTGCTGTAGAAGTGGAAGTAGCGGCCGATCTGGCTGGCGGCGTCGAGCACTGCCGGCAGCTCGCGCGGCGCGAGATAGATCAGCGCGTTGCAGAAGATCAGGTCGAAGCGACGCCCTTCGCGCGCGAGCCGGGGCACGTAGCGCCGCATGTCGCCGCGCTCGACGCGCACGCGGTGACGCGCGGGGATGCGCGCATGCGCCCAGGCGCTGATCTCGCAGCCATGCGCGCGCACGCCGAGCTCGCGCTCGAAGTGACCGAGCACCTCGCCCGTCGCCGCACCGAGCACGAGCAGCGAGCCGACCGGCGTGCGCGTGCGGCGCAGGGTGTCCACACAGTTCCGTGCGCCGCTGTGGTCGAGCCAGATCTCGCCATACGGCGCTCGCCCGCAGTAGCGCGTGAAGTATTCGCGATTCACGGCGCCTGTAGATGCCAGCTGCGACCGGGTCCTGCAAAAATTTCCCTAAAGGAGTTGGCGGCCGTGTCGAAACGAAGTCATGTGGGGCGGGGTTGGCCGGGGCTGGACGGTGGTGCCGGTGAAAGGACCCGCAGAGTCACAACAGGCCCGAGGGGGCCGGAAAGTGGGGGAAAGATGGGAATGGCGGAGAATCTGATCACGGTTCGCGAGGCGGCCAACTTCCTGCGCATCTCGGCGCGCACGGTCTACCGGCTGATCGAGTCGGGCCAGATCGGCGCGGTGCGGATCGGCAAGCAGTGGCGCATCCCGGCGAACGATCTGCCCGGCGTGACGATCGTCGAGGGTCCGAACGGCCCGCAGCTTCAGACTCAGGCGACGTCGAACGCCTGAACGACCGAGCTTGGGCGTAAGGCGCGCCGGCTCTCGCGAGGGGGCCGGCGCGTCGCGTCTTGGCGCGCGTCGGCGGTCACTCTCGAGTCAGACTCCTACGCCCCCAGGCGCGGCCGGTGCCCGGGGAAGAGCTGACCCGCCTCTTCGGCGAGCTTCGTCACGCCCTCGAGCTCTTCGCGCAGCTCGAAGCAGATCGCGTGCAGGGCGCGCCGCTCATCCTCGGGCTCGAGCATGTCCTGCGCGCGCAGGCGCGAGAATGACGCGGCGCACTCGAGCATGGCCTGGACCAGTCGGCTGCGCGCGCTGTGGTAGAGCGCACGGCTTTCCATGAGCCCGGGCGGCGGCTCGTTGCGGCGCTCGCCGTGAAGCTGGAGCGCATCGAGGATGCCGTCCTCGCGCGCCAGCTCCGCTGCGGCGTCACAGGTACACAAGAGCGCCGCGATCAGCTCGGAGCGAGCGCCGTCCGAGGTCTCTCCCGCGCAGAGCCGGAGCCAGAGGTCGCGCCCGAGGCGCAGGATCTCGACCAGCAGCTTGCGCGCCTGGCCCGCCTGGAGCCGCGGCATGGCATCGGAGATGGCGCGAACCAGGGCGCCCGGCGGTGGGACGTCGCTGCCGTCACCGATCAGTGTCTCGCGTTGGATCCAGCTCCAACCCGAGTAGAGAGCAGCGCTGGCGGGAACGACGCTGGCGGCGAGCAGGAGCGGGAAGCCCGCGAGCGCAGCGCCTGCGCCCGCGAGGAGCGTCGCGAGGGCGAGCACGAGGCTCCAGTGCGGAAGTGCCCTCCAAGCCCGCTCCAGCGGCAGCGTCCGCGCCTCGACCCCGCGGCTGCGCAGCCGCTTCACCAGCACCTCGGCGTGCGATCCCGAGACACGCACGAGCGCGCGCTGCGCCCGCGCGGCGCTGCGCAGCGACGGGTGCTCGACGGGGATGCTGGTCAGCTCGGAGAGCAAGCGCAGCTGATTCGCGCGAGCCTCGCGCCCGCGCGCGGGCACGACGAGCACGAGCGAGTCGGCGTCGCCGCCGTCGACATCCTCGCAGTGCGGACACACCGCGCGGCCGAGCGTTCCCGGCCGCCGGCAGAGCACGCAGACGCGGAGCGAGCGGCCGTCCTGCGACTCGTCGGTGCGGCTCTCGAGCGAGCGTTCCAAGAGCGCGCGGGCGAAGCGCTCGGCCGTCTCCAGGCGATGGCCGGGCTCGGCGCGGGTCGCGCGCGCGACGATCTCGTCGAGCCACTCGGGTATGTCCGTGCGCTTCTCGCGCGGATGGTGACCGCCGGGCAGCGGGCTCGGCGGCAGCTGCGGTTCGGCGCTCTTTGGCAGGTGGCCGACCAGCGCGAAGTAGAGCGTCATGCCCAGGGCATACACATCGGTGCGTGAGTCGGCGATCTGGCCCTCGATCACCTCCGGCGGCAGGCAGCCGACCGTGGTGACCGGATCCTCGGGCTGCGTCAGCAGCGCCTGCCCCTCGAGGTGCGCGCAGCCGAAGTCGGATAGGCGGGCGCGGCCGCCCTCGTCGAGCAGAACGTTCTCGGGCTTCACGTCGCGGTGGACGACGCCGCAGCGATGAACGGCGGAGAGCGCCTCCGCGAGCTCCGCGCCCAGCCGGGCGACGGCGTCGGGGTGGAACGGCCCATCGGCCGCCACCGCGGCCGCGAGCGAGCGGCCCGAAACGCGCTCCATCACGATCAAGCTCCAGGAGCCGTGGTCCACGATCTCGATCGGTCGCACGATCCCGGGGTGCGCGAGTGCGCGCACGAGCTCGGCCTCGCGCCGCAGCCGCTGGCGCGCGAAGTGCGCCGTTGCAGGTGCCAGGCTGACGAGCTTGAGCGCCAGCTCCGCACCAGTCTCCCGATCTCGCGCGGCATAGACGATCGAGCGCGCACCGCGGCCGAGCTCGCTCGCGATTTCGAAGCGATCCGCAATCACCGATCCACTGGGCAGGCCGATGGGTGCTTGCATCACGCGCTCGGTTCGGCGCAGCAGGGGCGAAGCTTGACACACGCGCCTCGGCGCAGCGGCGAATGTGCAGGCGAGACGCAGCTCTCGCGCAGGGGCGAGCGGTCAGCCGCCTGAGCTCGCGTCCTCGGCTTCCGCGCCCGGCGGTGAGTCGTCGTCGAGGTCGTCGAGGTAGCCGTCCGGGAGCGCAACGCGCTGCATTCCGCCGCTCTTGCCGCGCGGCACGCGCATCGCGAGCGGTGAGAACGGCTCGGCGCGGTCGATCCCGCCGAGGATCCGCTCGAGCTCGGCCAGATCGCGCACCTCGCAGAGCCGGACGCGCAGCGCCTTGCTGTCGCGAAAGCCCTTGGTGTACCAGGTCGCGTGCTTGCGGAAGCCGCGCACGCCGTAGTCCTCGCCGAACCAGCCGGCGAGCAGGCGCGCGTGCTCCAGCATGGTGTCGGCCACCTCGCCGAAGGACGGGGGGTCGAGCGGTTCGCGGCCGTCGAAGACGTCGGCCAGGTCGCGGAAGAGCCAGGGCCGGCCGAGGCACCCGCGCCCGACCACGACGCCGTCGCAGCCGGTCGCCCGCATCATGCGCAGCGCGTCCTCGGCCTCCCAGATGTCGCCGTTTCCGAGCACGGGGATGCGACGCACGAGCGCCTTCAGCTCGGCGATCGCGGCCCAGCGCGCCTCGCCGTCGTAGTGCTGCTCGGCGGTGCGCGCGTGCAGCGCCACCGCGGCGCAGCCCTCGTCCTCGGCGATGCGCCCGGTGTCGCGGAAGGTGGTGTGGACGTCGTCGATGCCGATGCGGAACTTCAGCGTCACCGGCACGCCGCCGGCGCGCGTGACCGCGGCGCGCACGATGTTGCGCAAGAGGCGCGTCTTCAGCGGCAGCGCGGCGCCGCCACCGCGCCGTGTCACCTTGCGCACCGGGCAGCCGAAGTTCATGTCGAGGTGATCGATGTGGCCTTCGCCGACGAGCCAGGCCACGGCCTCCCCGACCCAATAGGGATCGACGCCGTAGAGCTGCAAACTGCGCGGCTTCTCCTCGGGACTGAAGCCGGCGAGACGCAGTGTCTTCTCGTTGCCCTCGACGAGCGCGCGCGCGGTGATCATCTCGCTCACGTAAAGGCCCGCGCCAAAGCGCTTGCAGAGCGTGCGGAACGGCGCATTGGTGACGCCCGCCATCGGTGCGAGCACGACCGGCGGCCAGACCGGGATCGGGCCGATCGCGAGCGGCGCGAATTCGCCCGCGCGTGCCGGCGGCACGTCGCGGTTCGCCGAGCTGCGGTAGGACGGATCCATCAGAACATCTCGTCGGCGTCGAGGTTCACGTGCAAGTGGCCGGGGGCGAGCACCTTGAAGGCCTCACCGTACTCGAAGCCGCGGCCGCTCGCCCAGGCGCGCTCCTTGTGCTCGAGCGCGGCGTGCAGGGCCGCGAGGCCCTCCGCGCTGAACTGCGCGGTGTAGGCGTCGAGCGCGCGGTGCTTGTGCGCGCGCGTCGCGGCGATGTCGACCACGGTGTTCGCGCCGGCGCTGAAATAGAAGGCGATGCCGCGCAGCTTGAAGGGCTCGCAGCGCGCGTCGAGTGCGGCGTCGCCGCTCGAGAAGCGCGGCAGGCCGAAGAGCAAGCACGCCTCCGCGACGGCGAGGCCGGTCCGCACATGGTCCTGGTGCGCCTCGTAGGGAAGCCAGGGGTCGACGGTCAGCACGAAGTCGGGGCGCAGCCGGCGCAGATGGCGAACGACCTCGCGGCGCAGACCGAAGCTGCTCCACTCGCCGGCGTCGGGGAATTCGAGCCGGTGCTGCGAGCGCACGCCGATCTCCGCACCCGCGCGGAGCTGCTCGGCGGCGAGCTGCGCGCGCGCCGCGTCGTCCGACAGCGCGCGATCGAGCACGCCGACCACGTCGTCGGTGACGGTCAGGTAGTGCACCTCTGCACCCCCTGCTGCAAGCCTCGCGATCGTGCCGCCGGCGCCGATGTCGTTGTCGTCGTAGTGGGGTTGCACGCAGAGCACGCGCTGCGCGCGCAGCAGGTCGGGGATCGGGATCAGCATCGCGCTGCGGAGCGTAGCTGCGGGCGATCCACTATGCTGCGCGGCGCTGCGGGGGGTTCGGGCAAGCGATGAGCTTTGCGACAAGGGAGGTCGGCTGGCTCGTCGCGCTCGGGCTGCTCGGGCTCGTGGGCCTCGGCTCGATCGGCCTGGTCGACTACGACGAAGCCGCTTATGCCGAGGTCGCGCGCGCGATGTGGGCGAGCGGGGACTGGCTCGTGCCCCGGCTCTGCGGCGAGACCTTCTTCGAGAAGCCGCCGCTGCTCTATTGGATAGAGGCGCTCGGCTTCGCAGCGTTCGGGATCGGCGAGCTCGGCGCGCGCATCGGCACGGCGCTCGCCGGCGCGGCGACACCGATCGTCCTGTACGCGTTCGCCCAGCGACCGCTGGGCGAACGCGCGGCGCTCTTCGCGGCGCTGGCGCTCGGCACCTCGCTCGAGTTCGTCGTGCTCTCGCGGATCGCCTTCACGGACATGCTGCTGCTGCTCTGGTTCACCGTCTGTCTTTGCGCGTTGCACCGCGCCTTCGAAGCGCCGGCACGGGGAACCGGCTGGTTCGCGCTGGCCTGCGTCGCCTCGGCGCTCGCGATCCTCACGAAGGGAGCGATCGGCGTGCTCTTTCCGGGGGCGGTCGCGCTCGTGCACCTGCTTGCGCTCGGGCGGCTGCGCGAGATGTTGCGGCCCGCCTGGATCGCAAGCGCGGTCCCGCTCGTCCTGGGGCTCGGCTTCTCGTGGTACCTGCTGCTCGGCTTCAGCCAGCCCGGCGGCTTCGGCTTCATGCGCGACCTGTTTCTCGCCCAGCACGTCGGTCGCTTCAGCGCGCCGATGCAGGGTCACTCCGGATCGCCGCTCTTCTACCTGCCGGTGCTTCTGGTCGGGCTCCTGCCGTGGAGCTTCTTCCTGCCGCTCGCGCTCGCGCGCGCCGAGCTGCGCGGCTCGGACGAACGCGCGCGCTTCCTGCGGCTCTTCGCGCTCTTCTCGGCGCTCGTCTTCGTGTTCTTCTCGATCTCCGCGACGAAGCTTCCGAACTACCTGGCGCCCGCGCTCCCGGGCTGCGCGCTGCTCGTCGCTGATCTCTTCGGGCGCTACGGCGCGCGCGAGCGTGACCGTGCGTTCGTGGGTTCATTCTCGGCGACGCTCGCCGCGGCGCTCCTGCTCGGGCTCGCGCTGGCGCTTCTGCCGCTCGTCCCGCCGCTCGTCCCTCCGCTGCTCGGCGCGCGCGCGGAGAAGCTGCCCGGTCTCGCGCAGCCGCTCGTGCTCGGCGCGGCGCCGGCGCTCGCCGCGCTCGCGCTCGCGGGCGCATGCGCGGCGGCGTTCGCCGCGTTCCGCGCGCGGCGGATCTCACGGGTCTTCGCCGCGCTCGCGCTCGGCTTCGTGTGCACCTACACGATCCTGTTTCAGGCCGTGCTGCCGCGCCTCGACGCGCAGCTCTCGGCACCGCTGCGCCGGCTGGCCGGGCAAGCCGCGTCGCGGGTCCCGCTGTCCGAGCCGATCGTCCTGCTCGGCTTACGGCATCGGGCGAGCGTTTGCTTCTACGCCGAGCGGGCGACCGTGTACGCGAGCGCGGGCGGTGGCGAGCAGACGGAGGCCGCGCTCTTCAGCGCAGCGGGCGCGAGGATCGGGATCACCAGCGAGCCCGTGCTCGGGCGCTTTGCTACTGCGGAGCGGCTCGAGTTGCTGGCGCGTGACTCGGGCTATGTGCTCTTCCGCGCCCGCTCCGCGCCAGCCGCACGCTGAAGCGCGCGACGAGCACGAGGACGAGTGCACCGAACGCGCGCGCGCTCCAGGTCGGGATCGGCCGCAGCTCGGCGCGCAGAGCGGGCAGCGCGCGGCCGTCCCAGCGGAAGACCGGGTTCAGATACAGGACCGCGCCGTGCGCGAGAACCTCGACGCGAACGTACGGATCGTCGGGGGCCAGGCGATAGCGCGCCTCGGCCTGGCCGCGCACTTCGTGGCGCAGGGCGCCTCGCGCGGAGAGGAAGCGGATCGCGTCGGCGCGATCGCCGACCTCGACCGACAGCTCGCCGCCTTCGATCTCGCAGCGCAAGAGCGCGATCGGCGCCTCGTTCTCGCGCGTGAACAGGGAGTGGAAGCGGCCCTCGCGCAGCGCGCGCAGGGCGGCCTCCGGCGTGCGCGCGTCGCTGTGGATCAGCACCGCGCCGATGCCGATGTGGCTCTTGCGCGTGAGCTGGGTGTGGCCGTCGTCGCTGGCCATGCCCCAGACCGGACGGCCGGCGGAGAGCGCCGCGTCCCAGTATTCGGCCGAGACGCCGTACTTCGTCGCGATCTCGAGCGCGTCGTAGCCGGTGAGCTGCGTGAGGTCTTCGAGCGTGTAGGAGTCGGCCTTCCGCAGGTGATTCAGGACCAGGAAATCTGCGCTCTGCCGAAGCACGTCGATCACGTTCTGCTTCTGCCGCACGCTCCCGCCAAGCGGGTAGTCGAACCAGTCGACACGGTCGGCTCCGATCACCGTCTGGTGGTGTCGCCCGATGGTGTAGCCGTGCTCGTAGGCCGACAGATAGACCGCATTGCCGGGCTGCGCCGGCGCGATGCTCATGTAGTCGCTGATCCCGATCACGTCGTAGCCGCGCGCCGCGTAGAGCGAGAAGAGCTCCGCGCGCGAGACCTGGCCGAACGTGAGCCCGCCCCACGGATCCGCGTGGGCATGGAAGTTCGCCAGCAACCCGCCGCCGCGGTAGCCGGCGTACGGCTGGTACCACTGCTCGCCGCGGAATGACTGCTCGGGCGGGAAGGCATAGAAAGGCGGCCAGGCCAGCTCGAGGTAGCTGGCGAGCGCGAGTGCGATCGCCAGGATCGCTGCGAGAACTCTCACGCGCCGGAGGATGGCAAAACGCCGGACGTCCGGCCGCACGTGCGCCAGAATGCCTCGAGCGCGGGCACAGGGTCTCCCGTCTGCACGAGCTCCTCGCGCCACCAAGCGGGGAGGCGGTCGCGGTAGCGCGGTTCGCAGAAGCGACGGTCGACGAGCACGATCGCGGCCACGTCGTCGGGCCCGCGCAGCACGCGACCCGCGGCTTGCACGGCGCGCGCGAGCCCGGGCAGGAGGTAGGCGTAGTCGAAGCCCGCGCCGAGCTCCTCCTCGAAGAAGCCGCGCACCAGCTCGCGTTCTCGCTCGAGCTTGGGCAGGCCGGGGCCCACGACGAAGACGCCGATCGCCATCTCGCCCGGGTAGTCGACACCCTCGGCCAACACTCCGCCGTGTACTGCGCAGACGAGCAGCGTCTCGCCGCGATTCGCGCGGAGCTTGCCGAGGATCGGCTCGACCGGCATGCCCGGCAGCTGTAGCAGCACGCGGTATTCCCCCGGCGGAAGCTTCGCCACGACCTCGTCCCGGAAGGCGAAGCTCGGAAAGAATGCGAGCCAGTTTCCGCGGCGGGTGCGGACGCCGCGCGCGATCAGCTCGGCGATCGCGGCGGCGTGCTCCGAGCGCACACGGAAGCGCGTGTCGACCGAGTCGACCGCGACGATCAAGCGATTCTCGCGCGCGAACGGGGAGGGCAGGTCGAGCTTGACCGTGCTCGGCGCGTCGACACCGAGCGTGCGCGCGTGGAAGTCGAGCGGCGCGAGGGTCGCGCTCATCAGCACCGCCGCGTGGAAGGAGCGGATGCGCCGGCCCAGCCACGGCGCGGGATCGAGACAGAGGCGTTTGGCGCGCTCGGGCGACCACAGCGCCGCGAAGCGCGTCGGGTCATCCGCCTCGGCGCCGCGCGCGAACTCGCGCACGAGCTGGAGCGCGCTCTGCAGCGGGTCGCGCAGCCGGCCGTCGCGTCCCTCGCGCACCGGCGCGAGCACGGCCGGGCGCTGCGACTCGGACGCGACCTGCGCCTGCGTCTCGAGCAGCGAGGCCAGCGCCGCCTCTTCGACCGGCTCCCAGAAGCCCCGCTCGGGCGTCTCGACCCACGGCCCATCGTCGGGGCGCTCTTCGGCGAGACGCTGCGCGATCGTGCGGCAGTGCGCGGTCACCCCGCGCAGGAGCTCGCCCGCGCGCGCGTAGGCGCGCTCCGGCAGCGTCGCGCAGCGCGCCGCGAGTGCGTCGAGCTGCGCGAGATCGAGCTCGGGCGAGAAGTAGCCCTGCGCGCGCGCGGCCAGATTGTGGGCCTCGTCCACGATCAGGAGATCGCGTCCATCCGAGGCGTCGAAGAAGCGGCGCAGATAGACGCGCGGATCGAAGACATAGTTGAAGTCACAGACCACGGCGCTCGCGCGCAGCGCGAGCGCGAGACTCGTCTCGAACGGGCAGAGCGCGTGATCGCGCGCGCGCGCGGCGATGTGCTCGGCCGAGAGCACGCCCTCATTCGCGAGCTCATCGGCCAGACCGGTAGCCGCGAGTCGCTCGCTGAACTGGTGCTGCCACGGACAGCGCCGCTCCGCGCAGCCGAGCTCGGCCTGCGGGCAGACGCGGTCCTTCGCGGAGATCTGCACGGCAAGCGCGCCGCCGCCCGGCGGGAGCATGCGCCGCAGCGTCTCCAGCGCCAGCTCCTGCTGCGAGGTCTTCGAAGTCACGAAGAACACGCGGCGATCGTCGCGCAGCGCGCGGGAGAGGAACGGGTGCAACGCGGCAGCGGTCTTGCCGACGCCGGTCGGCGCGGAGCAGAGCAGCACGAGTCCGGAGGCCGCGGCGCCCTCGACCTCGCGCAGCATCTGCACCTGCACGGGCCGCGGCGACGCGAACGGGAAGGGCGGCTCGAGCGCTTGCCGCGCGAGCTTGAGTTCGACGTCGATCTGCGCCGCGCGCGCGACCTTCTCGAGCCGTTCGTCGAGCTTCGCAGCCCATGCCTCGTGCGCGAATGCCATGCGGCTGCGCGCGGCCGGCTGGCCGACGAGCGAGAGCGCGACGACCGAAGCGCCAGCGACGCGCTCGCCGCCAAGCGCGACGAGCAGTGAGACGAAACCCGCGCGCTCGACGGCGCGCGCCGCGCGAGTCGCCGCGTCGTCGTCGGGGAGGAAGTGCACGATCTCGATGCGCGCGCCGCGCGGACTCTCGCGCACGACATCTGCGCGTCCGTCGAGCGCGACGCGCCAGCCGCGCCAGTCGAGCTCCGAACGCAGGCGCACCTCCGTGCGCGCGCCCTCGCCCCAAGCCTCGCGCGCGACGGCCTCGAGCCGCGCGCGCAACGGGTCGGCAGAGAAAACCGCGACGCCCGCCGCGCCGGCGTCGATCAGATCGTCGACGCCGAGCGCGAGCGTGCGCGCTCGCTCGTCGATCAGGATCAAGCTTTGCGCGCGCTCACTTCGACGGCGGGCCGGTCGGCACGTCGCGGAACGCCGTGTCCTTGTCGAGCCGCGGCTCGGGCGGAAGCCGCAGCACGCGCTCCGCCAGGATGTTCCGCATGATCTCGTCCGTTCCGCCGGCGATGCGCAGACCCGGCGAGCCCAGGTAGGCATCCTGCGCGTCGCCCTGCGCCGAGCCCGCGAAGCCCTGCAGCTCGATCGCGAACGAGGCGACCTCCTGGTTCAGCGGCGCGCCGACGAGCTTGCCGATCGAGCTCTCGGGTCCGGGCGTCGTGCCCTTGGAGAGCGCCGTGAGCGTGCGATAGCCGGTGTACTTCAAGCCCGACGAGCGGATGAAGAACGCGGCGATCTGCTGGCGCACCGCGCCGTCTTCGATCGCCGGCCGGCCGTGCAGCTCCGCCTCGCGCGCGATGCGGATCAGATCTTCGCTGCGGAAGCCGCCGCCGCCGCCGCCGATCGAGGCGCGCTCGTTCATGAGCGTCGTCAGCGCCACGCGCCAGCCGTCGCCCACGCGCCCGACGCGATACGAATCGGGCACCTTCGCGTCGCTGAAGAAGACCTCGTTGAAGCCGCTGCCGCCGTTGATCTGCTTGATCGGCCGGATCTCGACGCCCGGCGCCTCCATGTCGACGATGAAGTAGGTGAGGCCGGCGTGCTTGGCGACCGTGGGGTCGGTGCGCGTGACGATCATCCCCCACTTGCTGAACTGAGCGCCGGTCGTCCAGATCTTCTGGCCGTTGATCGTCCAGGTGTCGCCGTTCTTCACCGCCGACGTGCGCAGGCCCGCGAGATCGGAGCCGGCCGCGGGCTCGCTGAAAAGCTGGCACCAGATCTCGTCGCCACGCGCCATCTTCTCGAGGTGCCGTGCCTTCTGCTCCGGCGTGCCGTGGGCCATGATCGTGGGGCCGAGCATGCCGATGCCGATGCCGAAGACGTTCGGCGGCACCTGATACTTCGCCTCTTCCTGGTTCCAGATCACCGACTGGATCGCGGTCGCGTCGCG
>Ga0184615_10000616_pt1 | contig 19351 bp, 34 predicted proteins | sample PLM4_65_coex_FD_133134 | JGI IMG/M metagenome (GOLD analysis project Ga0184615, IMG submission 133134) | Groundwater sediment microbial communities from an aquifer in East River, Colorado, USA - PLM4_65_coex | ecosystem: Environmental > Terrestrial > Soil > Riparian zone | place: USA: East... | reverse complement strand
GTCGCCGGCGGGGATGCCGGTCGGGGCTAGAGGTGGTCTCGATCTTGCGGCGTTCGAGCAGCCGTTGTGGGGTCGCCGGCGGGGATGCCGGTCGGGGCTAGAGGTGGTCTCGATCTTGCGGCGTTCGAGCAGCCGTTGTGGGCTGATGCTCGAGCATGGAAAGAAGGGCTAGCGCGCGACGTCTCGATCTTGCGGCGTTCGAGCAGCCGTTGTGGGTTCAGAAGGAGGTCAGCGTTACGACGCCACATTGCTACGGCGCGTCTCGATCTTGCGGCGTTCGAGCAGCCGTTGTGGGTCCCGTGAGCACGAGGGGGCCGGCGCTCGGTGTATGTCTCGATCTTGCGGCGTTCGAGCAGCCGTTGTGGGCTAGCGCGCGCGCGAAGTATCCGAGCAGCACTGCCAACCGTCTCGATCTTGCGGCGTTCGAGCAGCCGTTGTGGGTAGCCACATAGAAACGGTAGGATTTCAATGACCTGGCGCCCAGATCGCGAGCGCCTCGGGTTTTGTACCACAGGGCTCCCTGCCAGGGCTACCGGCAGCTCGCCCGGTGCCTCGTAAGACGCCGGCATCCCTGGGATTATTCATTCTGCGAGCGCCTCCCGGGTCTGGTGGAGCACCGGGGCGCTCGCGCCCCCACTTTTTGGTCTTCTCGTTGACATCGGTTAGCCTGGATGCATGACCGAGGCCACCGCGCCCAAAAAGAAGAAGTACCCATGGGGCGCTATGTTCTGGGGCACCGTAGGCGTCGCCGCCGCGGTCCGCGCTCTCTATCATCCATTCCGTGCCGTCATGCGTGACGGATTCGCGAGCAAGTGTGCCGGTGACAGCAACTGCGATCCAGCGATGGTGATCGATAGCTTCTCGGGCGAGAGCGAAATCTATGCACCAATCGGTGGCGTCGTCGTCAGCACCACCGCCTCGAGCATCTTCCTCGCGCTTGGCAGCGAGCCCACCCTGCTCGAGTACAGCGCCGACCCGGGCGGCATGGTCGCGCAGGTGCAGGTCGGTGAGAAGGTTGGCGCGGGCCAGCAGATAGGTCTAGCCAAACGCATCCGCTTCGGTGTGTACAACATCGCCCGCACTCCCGCTGGCACTGCCGTCATGGGCAAGCCCTACGAGCCCGCGTCATGGCTCGCCAACCACGGCTGCTCGGTCTCGCACAAGAAGCACAAGGTCTCGGGCGCGGTGTGGTGCGCGGGTGGGCGGCACCTCGTCGTGCCGCAAGCGGTCGCCAACTGCGGCATTCGCCTACCGCCCCCGAACGGATTTGCGCTGCTGCCTGTCAGCGCGACGATGGAATAGTAGGGGAAGCCATTTAAGAACAGCTCCACCCCGTCCTGAGCTTGAGGTGCCCAAGCAACCTTCGGAACTCAAGTCTAAAGCAGAGATCGATAAAATGGCAAAGCGCAAACGTCGTCATCGAAAAAACAGCTCGACCCCGAAGTGGCTCGTGCCCGCCATCGTGGTGAGCGGCCTCGTCTCGATCTGGCTCTGGAAGCAAGCCAACCCCGGCGCGTCGCTCAATCCTACGGTCTGAGCCATGGCGACCCAGTCGGCACCGGCGACAGGCCTGTCGCCGCAGGACGGGGCGAACATTGCCCTCGGTTTCATTGCGTTCTTGGCAACGTTTATGATGGGCAAGATCGCCGTCAACGCCATCCTCGAGTCACGCAAGGAGCACTTCGAGAAGAAGGGTCAGCCTCCTGCGGCAGTGAAGGCGAAGGAGACCACGCTCGACGGTATCATGAAGATCGCAGCGACCGGGTACTCGCTATGGCGCCTGCAGCAGGATCTCCCTGAGGTGATCGCCGAAATCAAGAAGCTGGGCCAATGAACCGCCTCGAATGCTACCAAGCTGCGTCTGTTGCGTTCAACACGTGGGTGTGCGGTGGCACTGTGGGACGGTCCAAAACTGCTCCCGTGTACCAGTCCGTGGTCGAGGGGCGCGACGTGCCGGCGACGTACGAGGACTACTCGAGCTGCGCCGATCGGTGCCATGCCTGGCTTTGGCGCATCGGCTGCGAGCGACTGTTCGTGAACCGCGAAGAGCGCTCGCCGCTGCCCCATGATTGGCACAGCGGCATCAACATCTCAAACCTGCACAACCTGAAGCTGGGCTCACCCTGCCTGTTCGCCACGAACTCCAACGGCGAGCGCTTCCCCGTGCCACCTGGCGCCGACTGGGAGCCATCCGTGGGCGACGAGCTGTTGATCTGGAACAAGGGCAACGACGCGCACTCGCTGGCCATCATCGCTTACGACGGTAGCCGCGCCGTGACCGCCAACTATGGCACAGCCGGCTGCTCCAAGGCCGTTTTCCCGGGCGCCAAAGTGGGCAACGCTCCGCTGGTATTCAAGACGGGGCGCTGGTGGTACGGCGAAGGCGTGCACGCCAAGCAGGTGCAGCGCGTGCTGCGCCTGGTCGACTACATTGAGACGCTCACGCGACGGGCCAACCTCGACGGGATCCCGTTCGACGATCGGTTCACGGGCGAGGTGTCCGATCTCATCACGAACGAGCGCCCCAAGGAGGACGCAATGCGCACGCTGGCGGCAAAGGCCATCGATCTCGGAATTGCCAGAAGCTCAATTCCTGCGGATTCTTCTGGCAACGACGAGAAGACCTAGACGCTTCTGGTAGCTTCTGGTAGCTCTGCCATTCGGAGAGAATATGGGCAGAGACAACGCAAGCAACCGCATTCTGAGCCCCCGTCACTCGGTCGATGGGCACGCCGACAGCCTCAAGAACACCTTGGGTGCCACGCTCCATGACGGGGCACAGTGCTTCGTGACTGGAGAGGAAGCCAACTATCGTTTCCTTAAGCACAGCGTGCTGCACCCGGACGGCAAGTTCGTGGTGGAGCCCCAGGATCGATCGGGGCGCTGGGTGCGTGAGAGCGGCACGTTTGGAGTTGCGGTACTCAGGGACGGGAAGTTTCAGGACGGTAAGGTTGGCGGCTACCAGCCGCAGCTGCTGGTGCAGTTTGCGATCAACGGATCAAAACTCATCTACACCGGCAGCGTCTCTCGCTTGGCTTGCGTTACGGCATCAGCGAGCATGGCCTTTGCTACCTCGGTGCATATCGGCAGCGAGAAGGACACTCGAAAAGTTTTGGCAACGGATGTCGTGTCGGTCATCAACCCCGGCGAATGTGTCAGCATTGAAACGACGCCGCCAGTCGACGACGACGTGACGTTCGCATTGACGGTGGTCCTCGGTTGAACCCTGTCCATCAGTGGCTCACGCGCATCGCGGAAGAGTGCGGATCAGCATCTGCCATGAAGATCGCTGGGAGCAACGTGGCTAACCCCAACAGTCGCAAGCTCATCCTGCAGTATGCCGAACGCTGGGCCATGACTGGCAGCAGCCGGCTCGATCAAAAGCCGGCATGATTGTGGAGATCTTCCTCGTGGTGGACCCGGAACCGGAATTTCCTGAGGAAGCGGTGCGGGGGCGCTGTCCGCTCTTCTCCCTGGAGGCGAGTGGCTACGACGAGGTGCCCGTGCGCGAGTTCTTGAAGGGCGCGGCTCTGACCGCTCTCAGTAACTACGAGACCGTGCCCGACACCATCGAATTTCGCGTGAGTAGCAAAGTGAAAATGCCGACATGATGATAAACCTCGGGTGCTCCGATGCCCACCTAGCCGGATACGTCAACGTCGACATCTGCGAGCCTGCAGACCAGATCGTCGATCTCTCGAAGCCGTGGCCCTGGGAAGACGGCAGCGTCGATGAGATCGTGGCGCACGACATCATCGAGCACCTGCCCAACAAGATCTATACGATGAATGAGCTGTGGCGCGTGCTGAAGCCAGGCGGCGTGGCGCGCATCAAGGTGCCGACGACTGACGGTGCCGGAGCATGGTCAGATCCAACGCATATCTCGCACTGGAATCGTCCAAGTTTCTGGTACTACACTGATGGTGATGCGCACCGTGAACGCTTCGGTAAAGCGTACGGCGTCGAGGCACGCTTCAGACCAACCTACGAGCATGTGCATCACTGGCAAGGGATCCCCACGCTCGAGATCCACCTGCAGGCCGTGAAACCCGATCCGTTGCCGGACCTAGATACCCTAGCGGTTGAGGCCGCGCCATACATCGTCGATCAACTGAAGGGACTCAGCGTCATCGGCGCCATGCGCATCAAGAACGAGACGCAGTGGATCAGGCGCTCAATCGAGTCGCAGCTCGACATCTGCGGCAAGGTGCTGGTGCTCGATGATCACTCGACGGACGACACCCGCGACATCGTGCGTTCGTTCGGGTCGCGCTGCGTGCTCATCGAGTCGCCGTTCGAAGGCGTGGACGAGGGACGCGACAAGAGCTTCCTACTGAAGCATCTGATCGCTGCAGATCCAGAATGGGTGCTGTTGATCGACGGGGACGAGGTGCTCGAGAAGGGCGCGGGTGACGTGATCAGGCGCGAGATGATGGTCGAGCGCGTCGTGTCGTACCGATTGCGTGTGGCTTACTTTTGGGATTCAGAGAACAAGGTTCGCGTGGATGGAATTTACGCGAACTTCTCGCGACCGTCCCTGTTTCGGGTGCGTGGTCAAAGTGGTCTGTACTTCCCAACGGGAGCCGGGGGCAACTTCCACTGCGGCAGTTGCCCGGAAGGTCTGCGCGGCGGCGAAGGTGGCATCGTCAGCGACGCCCGCATCAAGCACTACGGCTACCTCACGTGGGAAGAACGCCAGCGCAAGTACGAGTTCTACAACAAGCTCGACCCGAACAACCAAGCTGAGGATTGCTACCGTCACATCGTCGAGATCCCCGGAGCGCGTCATGCGCCGGGACCGACTGTGCTGGTGGATTGGGTTGAGTAGATGGTCGCGATCATCACCGCGATCTATGGCGACTACGACGACCTGAAGCCCGTGGTAAAGCAGGACATCCCGGTAACGTGGGTATGCGTCACCGACCGGGCGCGGGATGCGCAGGGTTGGGAGATCATCGTGGAGCCCAAGTCGCCGCACGTCAGTTCGAGACTTGCCAGCAAGATACCTAAGTGCTTGCCATGGGAATTTACCAATCAGGATTCGTCGATCTGGATCGATGCGAGCTTCCGGGTTCTTTCGCCATCGTTTGCTCGGGAGGCTAGCGCTCTCGCAAATCCCATTGCGCAATATGTCCACGCTTCGCGCCGTTGCGTCTTTGACGAGGCACGGTTCTCACACGACTTTCCAAAGTATGCTGACGAGCCGCTCCTGCGCCAGGCTGCTCACTACCAAGAGCTGGGCCATCCCAAGGACTGGGGGCTGTGGGCAACTGGCGTGATCGCCAGGAAGCACTCGACGCAGATCAAAACAATGGGACAAGAATGGCTGGCTCAAATCATGCGGTGGAGCACGCAGTGTCAGATCTCTGAAGCTAACTGTTTACGACAGGCCGACCTTCGTCCAACCAGCTTTCCAGGTAGCTTCGCGAGCGGCTGGATGCAGTACGAGGCTAGCGCTTTGCACGGAAACGAGTTGTCAGTGCTGCCGGTGAGAAGACCATGAAATTTACGATCACTGTTCCTCAAACCAGTATTCACACGCAGTGCTTCGCGGAGCTTGCAACGAGCATCACCTGGGCGCTCACCCAACTCGGACACGATGCATTCCGAGACACCGTGACGCGGCCTGGGACGCGCGGGATCATTCTCGGTGCGCGCCCGGGAGACAACTTCTCGCCCGACACCATCATCTACAACGGTGAGCAGGTGAACAAGGACGGCATGTGGCCGAGCTTGGCAGATCTGTACTCAAGGCACACGGTCTGGGACTACAGCGCAGCGAACGCGAGGCGCTACACCGAGTGGCAGCTGAAGCCGCCACGGGTAGTGCGTCCGGGGTACTGCCCCGCTCTGAATGGCCGCATCCCCAAGCGCGCCAGGACCCACGACGTCGTGTTCTTCGGCTCCATGAACGACCGGCGCCGCAAGATCCTCGACGGCCTGAGGGAAAAAGGGCTCAGCGTGCTCGAGGTGCCGTTTGGGGTATACGGCAAGGAGCGCGACGAGCTGATCGCGACCGCCGCGCTCTGCATCAACATCCACTACTACGAGTCCTCGATCTTCGAAGCGGTGCGTTGCTCATACTTGGCTCAGAACGACATCCACGTGCTCAGCGAGCGCAGCGTAGGTGACGAAGGGGAGGCCTGGGGAATGCCCGGCGTTGCCTACGAGGATCTCGTACAGTCAGCATACAACTACGTCGCAATGGATGCCCGAGAAAACATGGCGCGCACGCAACGCAACATGGCGGAAGGTGTATCGCTGATCGATGACGTGCGCGATGCCGTCGCTGCGCTCGAGAAAGAAACGCAGGCGTGGGCCCAGAAGCTGGGCGCAGATCTGGCCGCAGCCGGAGAATCAGAGTACGGCACACCAGGAGTGGTGGAGGCAGGGCTCTCGTACATGGGGCCGCCGCTGACGTTGTGCATGATCGTCAAAGACGAGGCGAGCATCATCGAGCGCTGCCTCGCGTCGGTGAAGCCCTACATCAGCGGTTGGTGCATCGTGGACACGGGCTCGACCGACGGCACGCAGGAGGTGATTCGCAACTACCTGGCGGGTGTGCCAGGAACGCTCCATGAGCTACCGTGGCGCGAGTTCGACGGGAGCCGCAACGACTCCGTCGATCTGGCCAGAAAGGAGTGCGGCGACGAAGGTTGGCTCTTACTGATCGATGCCGACGAAACGCTGCACATTGAAGGTGCGCTCGAGATCCCCCAGGACGGCCACGACGCGTACTGCGCGTGGGTATCCTACGGACCTGGTCAGCGCTGGGCGCGCTACGTGCTCGCGCGCGCCAACAAGCCATGGTTTTTTGAAATGCCAAGACACGAGGGCTTGATGTGCAGGATGCACGCTCCGGGGCGACTCGAGCCTATTGACAACGTCAGGATCTTGACTCGATCCGACAGTGGGCGACGTCAGGAGGATGGTTACGATCGCTTCATGCGCGATGCCCAGGTGCTTGAGGGGTACCTCATCAAGCATCCCCACCACACACGCTGTTGCCACTACCTGGCACAGAGCTATCGTGACGCCGCCGAAGCTCGCGCACCTATTGATCGCGCTGCGATGCAAAAGGCCATGGTCGCCTACCTCAGGCGCGCTGATATGGTTGGTGGCTTCGATCAAGAAACATTTTCCGCAATGTTTAGTGCGGCAAAGTGCATGACGGCGCTTGGATTTCCATCTGATCGCGTCGTGGGGCAACTGCTGCTGGCATTCAACTTCAGACCATCGCGCATTGAACCGTTGCACGCGATAGCGGTGCATTTCTGTGAAAAAGATCAGTGGGCTCTCGCGGAGCTGTTCGCGCGCAAGGCCGCCACTACGGTGCCACCGAATGACGTCTTCACGGACTTTGACCTCGGCGTATACAATTGGAAGGCCAAAGACGAGTGGGCGCGATCCCTCACCTGGCTCAATCGCTGTGCTGAAGCGGAGCCACTCTACCGAGAGATCCTCCAGCGCGATGACTTGCCCCCGCACGAACGCTTGCGCCTCACAGAGAATTTAGACCACTGCCTCGGGCGTCTTGGAAATGGCTAAAAATAAGCCGCCCAGTGAGACCGATCCCCTTTTTTGGAAGAAACAAGAGGTGCCGGTAGGCTGGTTCCACTCCCGCATAGTTGACGCGGGTCAAAAAGGAACCCGTCATGAAAACTTTCCCCGCTGCCCTCCGTATTCTGACCCCCGTCGCCACTCTTGCCGGCGCCGACGATGCCCTCGCTGCCATCAACACGACCGGGCTGCCCAACGGCTGTCTCTGCTTCGTGAACGAAAACGAGTCGCTGTACGAGTTCCGTGCAGCCTCCGCGGCTACCGTCGATAGCCCCAACATCATCGCCCCCACGCAAGGCGGATCGGGTCGCTGGTTCTTGTACGGTGCCGGCGCCTCCAGCTTCCAGAACCTCGCCATCTCGCACGCCGCAATCCCGCCGCAATCGAGCGTGGACTCTGCCGTGACCGTGACGGGCGTCACGGACAGCAACGATATCGTCGTTGCCAACCTCACCGACACCGGTCTCCCTGCTGGCGTCGCCGTCGGTCCCATCCGAATCACGGGTGCCAACGCTGCTACGTTCCGATTCACGAACGCCACGGCGGCCACCGTCGCGGCGGCCACCGTGGCGTTCCGCGCTGCCGTGCTCTCCAGTAACTGATCTAGTAACGAGGTGGCCGGCATGCGAGTCTCTCACCTATGGAGAGACAAACAGTCGTGCTGGCCACCTACGGATCCTCGCGCGGGAATGCGCACAGCGACTTGATGGCCGCGCTCAAGTATGAGCTGGACATGCTCGTGATTGAGACTCGCGAGAGTTCTCAGATCGACATGGCTCGCAGTTACCTGGCTGACACGGGTCTCTCGCATGGCGCCGACGTCGTTGTTTTCATTGACGACGACATGTTGTTCGATCCGTTGGACGTTGAGCGCCTTGCCTCCGTCGCGCGCGAGACGCATGGCGTGGTGGGTGCGCCCTACTCACAGAGAAAGATGGGCGCTGGCGTCGTGGGCGCCATCGATCCCGGTGAGTCCGGCGAGGTGATCTTCTTCGAGGGTGGCGGCTTGTGCCCCACCCTGGGCGTCATCGGGATGGGCTTCACCGCGATCCATCGGCACGTCTTCGAGCTGCTTGACGGACTGCCCAACTACGCCGCCGTAAACTCTCAGGAAGGGATCATGCGTCCCTATTTCCAAAAGATCGCGGTGGATGGGTTTTGGCTGAAGGAAGACGCAAGCTTTTGCCACGTCGCGCGCCTGGCCGGCGCGTCCCTGATGATCGACACCCGCATCCGTGTGCAGCACCTGGGGGAGCACCCGTTTGAAATTGAAGATGCTCGGCAGCGCAAACCCGCGGAACCCAGCCTGAAACTGCAGTTCAAGACCACGGCGCGCCCCTAGTGACCCCTTTTTTTGGAGAGATCGGGGTTCATCGCTTAATCGCGGTAGGTCACATAAAAAAGAACGTACTCCGTCCCGACGGCGAAAAACTGGCGGCTTATATTGCCCACGAGATCGAACACGGAAAAGCGGCGGCACCGAAGGAAGAGTAATCCGTATACGTGGTATACACGTGACATGGACACCTCGTCGCCCCTCGAATACCACCTGCTCGACTACTTGGGAGAGGATCCCTTCGTGGTCAAAGATCCCAAGAACCTCACCACGTTGCTGCGTCATGGGCAAATCGCCCAGGAGTGGCTCGTCAAGGAATACCTCGGTGCGTGGCTCGAGCTGGTGGGCGGGGTCGTGGAGGCGAGTTATCCGTTGGCGCTCCGTCACCGGGTGCTGCTGCGCTCGCTGGCGCGCTACGCTGAACACCTGGATCCCAGCCTGCCGACCGTCGAGCAGGTAAGTTTCCTAACGAGCCTGCAGTTGGGCATTCAGGGCGCCCTGCGTCTCATGTCTGTGTGTCCGTCCGAGCGTGACATGCAGTGGGGCCTCTGGGGGCGCGACGTGCCCATGGCCATTGCGTACGGCTGCACTGATTCGGAGGTCGTGAGCCCGATCGTTTGCGAAGCCGTGAGTCAGTGCTGCATGTACGCGGCGCTCCTGGTGAGCCAGTGCGTGACCGACGACGGCGTCGCCGAGGAAATCGTCAGCCGGATGTTCGAAGCAAAGCCACGCACGCTCCTGGAGCTGCTGCGGGCTACTCCCGACGCACCCGAGGCGTGATAGGCTTCCAAGACGCAGGCGCCGGAGCCCGAAGCGTCGCGATCCCGGTCGTTTCCCCTCCGACCGGCGCCTGCGCCTTTTCCAGCGTCACTGCTGTGCACGGGGTGTGAGCAGCTGGGCGCGACAGATCTGGTAGCGGGGAAGCGTTGGTGTATACTGTCCGTATACTTACCAGATTCGGGATCCATCCGACTACTAACCACCGTGGCGAAAAAGATGCTGACAATCCACAAGTACGCGATTCCGATCGCCGATGAATTCACGTTAGACGTGCCGGCACATGGGCGCTTTCTCTGCGTGCAAACGCAGAAGGGCGCGCCGCAGCTGTGGGCTCTCGTCAATACCGAGGCGCCTAAGCATACGATGCACTTCGCGCTGCGCGGCACTGGCCACGACTGCGCCGGACTTGACAGCGGACCGGCCTACCTCGGAACGTGGTTTTTCACCTGTTCGGGCCGCGCGCTTTTCTCAGCGCAAGCGGCACCGATCGCTAACGACAGTCACTAGGAGGCGATGAATGCACACGATTCGATACCAAGTAGACGGCCGCCGCCTGTCCGTTGAAAGCATGGCCGGGGCCAAGCGACAGGTCCGAGCGCAGTACCCGGGCGTGCGCTTCACGACGGAAGAGGATCGGGTGGCTTGCGAGGACGGCGGCGACCTAGTCGCCTCGATTGCTTTCCAGGGCGCCCCTCCTCCGTGTGGATCGGCCTCAGGCGATCCGTGTATTCACGGCAACGTAGCGCGCAGCTGCCGGGGAAACCGCTAGTGGCCGGCTCTGGCGATACGTTCAAGCGAACCTTCAACGGCGATGTTGCGCAGTGCGGGTGCCGCTGGACGCGAGAGCTGGGCTTCGGTGACGTACTGCACGAGTGCCCGATCCACGCGGCGGCCGGCGCTGTGCTCCTGGCGAAGTTCGAGCGCACGTTGCGCGAAGAGGGTAAGTGCCTGGACTGCACTTGCGCCAGCCCCGGGGCGCCCTACTGCCCCACGTGCATCGCGCGGCGTGAATCCCGGATCGTCTATTAGCCCCGGCGCCAAGTGAAAAACATGACCAACCAAGAACACATCTCCATCCTCATCACCGACATTCGCGACTGCGCCAGGCGAGCCAGAGAAATGTCCGATGATAAGCACGCCGCGGAGCTTCTGACTGTCGCTCGCGAGATCGAGGAATCTGCGCGAAGGGTGGAGAGCGAGCGACCCTCGCTGCCGCCGGCACTCGCAGAGAATCAGGAAGTTCGCTCTGCCGCCAACAAGCACTTCCAGAACGCAAGAAGCATTCTGAAGGGGATTCGGTGAAGCGACCAAGCGTGGTCGCGCGCGCCTACTTACGTGACGCCAAGAAGCGCGCCGTCCGGCGCGCTCGCGTGGCTACCAAACGTCGAGATCGTGCTGAGGGTGCCCTGATGCGAGCGCTGCGGGCACTGATTCGTGCCGAAAACGAATGTGTGCTCAGCTGGATGCAGCTGGAGCGGGCTAGGTCCGCCCGGACCTCAGTTGCACGCCGGACATGAACATGCTTCACTGATGGCGTGATCGTTGGTTTTGCAGATCAGGCCACCCGAGACATCTTCGACGGCCTGAATTCCAAGGCGGCTCGCTCGGTTCCGAAGCAGTTACACAGAATCGCCAGCAGGAAGCTCGACATCATCAATCAGTCGTCGAATTTGTCTGACCTGGCGACGGTGCCAGGTTTGGAACTTGAGAAGCTGGTGGGCAGATTGGCCCACCTTCACAGCATCCGCATCAACCGCCAGTACCGCATCCTGTTTCGATGGAACGACAAGACCGGTTCAGCCAGTGACGTGGAAATATCCAAACATTACGAGTGAGAACATCATGCGAATCCCGAAAAACAGAGCACCCTCACACCCCGGTGAGATCCTGCGCGAAGAGTTCTTGGAGCCGCTTGAGATCTCGCAGCGTGAATTTGCGGAACGCCTGGGGATCAGTTCACAGCGCCTGAACGAGATCATCAACGGCAAGCGCAGCATGACTGCGGACACGGCCGTCCTGATCTCGGAAGAGCTGGGCACCGATCCGAGCTGGTGGATGGGGTTTCAGGTGTCGCTGGACGTGTGGGAATCCAGGAATCGTCTCGGGTTGCAAGCGCACTAACGCTAGGGTTGGCGCGTTGCGTGCACTAGAGAAGGACATGCGAAACCTCATCCTCGTAATTCTGGTAACACTGTCTACGGCTTGCGGCGGCGAAGCCTTTGAGGCTCAATTCGACTCGGTTGACGACGCCGCGGGTGGTGAAGCGGGAATGCCCGACGTAACACCTGCTGGCGGCAGCGTAACAGCTGGTACGTCGAGCGCAGGCGGAATGTCTGCTGGTACCCATGCCGGTGGCAGTGCGAGCGGCGGCACAGGTGGCGCGCCAGCAGCCGGCGCTGCTTCAATAGCAGGAGCCCCGAGCACGTGCGAGTTCAACGCGACCGATCTCACCGCCGTGCTCCCAGAGACTCTGACGTGGAACAGCTTCGATCTCGCCAAGGAGGGCATGTGCGCCGCGTGTGCGTACGAACCGTGCGGACAGCTGAAGCTCACTTGGGGCGCACCCGTCGTGAAGGGCAACATCGTTACCTACCAGGCGTCTTATGCCTCGAACCGCTCAGCCCCAATGACCGTGCGCGTCGCGAGTTCCAACAGTTGCTCGACCGCCAACTACGGCATGTGTGACCTAAGCCTCACGACGGCCCCCATCAGCCTCACGGTTGCGCGCCAGGGCGACGGTTGGGTGGTCAGCAAGGCGGCGATCACCGTGTGGTTCGCGGACGACGGTTGCACGTCGGCTGTTGGACAACCGGGGGATCTGGTCGAACAGCTGGACATTGACCTGCAGGCAGAGATCGCGCCCCTGCTGATTAACCTCAAAATTCCCTGCGAATGATGCGCGCGATCCCCGAAGTTGCAGGTTTTGGCAGAGCCCCGGTAGCATCCGGGTATGGCAATCGGAGTAGCTAGCATTGTTTCGCCAAAGACGGCAGGTCTCGGTCTCAACGTCAGCGGACCACTCTTCGGCAGCGTCCAAAGCGGAGCTGGTCCCTTTGTGGTGCTCTGGTTCAACGGCGAGAACAACAGCGTTGTTGCCACCAGCCTCGACGAGATCCTCGCTGGCAGCGGTACCGTTGCCGCAGCCCTGGTTGGTCGACAGGTAAAGGTCATCAGTCCCACGGGACAGGACAACTATGGGTTCTGTGTCTGCGTCGCCAACTACCAGCGCAACGGCACGGACACTTGTCTCCTGAGAAACCCCGCTGGGTTCTTCATCGAGGCACCGTCGGCGCAAGTCGAAGCCGTCTGATTCATGTCGAGCGTCGCCATCTCCCTGGCGCCAACCAAGCGTGGTGAGGCGCTCATCGACAGCCACACGCCGCTGCACGCCGTCATTGGTTTTGCAGCAGGCGTGATGGGCATCGACCCGCACCTGGCGATGCTCACGTTCATTGGGGCGAGGATTGTCGAGCAGGCGCTGCGCGCCGGAACGAAACATGCGCTCTTCGGGCGCGAAGAGGGCCAGTCGCTCGGAAATGAGATGACTGATCTGCTCTTCGAGCTGGGCGGCTTGCGCGCGGGTGAGGCGCTCCGTGAGAGGCTCTTGGCTGAACACGAGGCCGCCGCTGCCGGCGTTGGTCGCGTTGACTTCACATTCTACCCCGGCGTGCAAATGGTGTTCCGATGAAAAAGCTCTTTCGCAAAAACCACTGGTCTTCTGAAGACAAAATGCTCGCTGCCGTGGGCGTCGTTGCCGCGGTAGGTGTCATCGTCGTGATGAAACAAAAACGCGACGCGGTTGTCGCCACCGCGGGCCTGCGTGGCATGGGCGCATACTTCCAGGACCCTGTGCTCCAGACTATCAACGGGCTCGGCTACGTTCGTCACTGGTAATCAACCCCGCCCTAAAGGACAGGCCCCTGAGAAGATAAGCGACGCGGGACACGCAACTTTACCTTGGGAAACCGAGAACGACCTCAGGCAGGAGACCGGAGTGCCCGCGAACTGGCGGGACACCGAAGGTCGATAAAACCAGGGTAGACATTCGGTCTACAGTCCGTATACACTTCCATGGAGAGACAAGCCATGGGACAAGTATTCGAATTTCCTTGCGGCGCTGCGGCGCTGCCCACGCAGACGGTTAGCAACCAGCACCTCATCCGCCACCACGAGGCGATGCTGCACCCCCGTGGCATCGAGTGCGCCATCGTCGCACTGCGCTCGGGCCTACTGCAATACGCCGTCGAGTACTTCGAGGGCTGCGAGCTAGGCAAGGACCACGTCCTCGGCGAGGCGTGGATCGAGATGGCGCGTGGGTTCATCAGCCTCCTCAACGGCGAGACCGGGCGCCTCGACTGCGGCACCCTCGACGGTGAGCTACGTCGCTGGGCAGAGCGGTTTGGGTTCGAAGAAGAGCTGTGATCGATCTCGAAGCCATCACCGAGCGCGACCACGATTGGTCGGGCGAGGCTGCGCCGCTCGATTGCCCCGAAGCCGATCGACGCGCGCTTCTCGAATACATCCGCGAACTCGAGCAGATCGCCGAAGAGACACTCTCCGATCTGCTCGCCATCAAACAGTTGGTGTCGGTGCCCGGCGTGACGTCAGCGGTTACCAAAAAGCCAAGGCGCGCGCGCAAGGTAGGTGGCAAGAAGCGCAAGGATCTGAGTCCCCCACAATGGCGCATGCTGGAAGAGCTATCCGAAACGAACGACAATCCTGAGAATGAGTGGCGGTTCCCGGTCAGCAGGCTCATGACGGGCAGAAGGCTCGTGGAGTTCAAGCTCGCAAAGGAACACGACTTCAGTCTCGGAAACCGCTACTGTTTCTTCAGCATCACCGTTGCCGGACAAGAACGACTCGAGCAACGGGCACGCATGCGCACCCGGTTCCCCAAATGAAACATCCTGACGATACCCAAGAGGCCCTGGACTTCATGGCCGATCGCGCGCGCCTAAGCATGCGCAACGGCATGGACCAAGACAATGCGCTCGACGAGGCCGTCGAATTCTGGCGAGGATCGCTCCTGCGATCGCAGATGGTAGTGCGGTTCAATCAGCATTTGCTCGACAACAATAAGCCGACCTTGCACGTGTCGCTCTTCGAGATCGCGAAGATCCGATGAGCAGCAAGGAGGAGAAGTTACGGCGCTCGGTGCTGGCCCGCGAATCGGCTCCGTCGCGTCGCACAACGCAAGTGTTGGCGATGGCCAGCGTCCTGGCTGCCGGCGCACTACCGCTGCGCGCCTCCCGTGTTGACTTCGATGCCGAGCGCGGCCGCTTCTCGAGCGGCGACTTCCACCCAGACAAGTGCTCGTGCGCCAAGTGTGCGGTCTGGCGCAAAGCGGAGCGCCACCGTGGCTAGGCATCGAGTGACGTCGCTCGCCGTCAAGGTGCCCTTCTTCAACCGCGGCGCGGGTAAGCCTACGCCGCCGGTGGCCAGAAAAGCAGCTAAGGTTCCACTGACATTGTCGGCTCAGGAGCGCCTGCAGGAGCTGCTCGAGGAGCGCCGCATGCAGAAAGGGTGGCGCGAACGCAAGGCGCCACCCAAGGGTTTTGGCGGGGCTTGAGACTACGCATGCCCTGCATGCGGCATCAGACGGATGATCTCTGGCGAGACGATGCCCTTGGCATGGATCCCTTGAACGAATGCTGCGAAGTAATCCTTGCTCTCGCCCAGCAGGTGCCCGCGATAGCAGGCATTGCGCTCTTCAACAGTCGACGTCTGCGCCATCGTGGCGCAGGCCGACCATGTCTTGAAGACCCGCTCCCGTGACTCACCCGGCAGCTGTCCCACGATGCATGTGAACGTCGCTCCCTGCGTCTTCAGCTGCATGTGCACGATGTCCTGCTGGTCGTCGACTGAACCGAAACCGAAGAAGATGTCGTCGGCGCTGAAGCCAAGGTTCCGGAAAGTGCTCCAGTGCGCGAGCGTGTCGCGGTAGATCTTCGGGAAGTCGAGGATGGTCTTAGGCTTGGGTGGCTTGAGCTTCGTGCGGCTCATGGCTTCACGCAGGAGATTGTTGGTGTCGACGGTGATCCAACCAGATCGGGGCTCCAATAGAGCGTCGCCACATAGCAAACAACACCATGGTCCGGGTCATTGAAGCGTTGCACGCGTACATTTCCAGCCACCACTGTAGAGTCCAACCACATGCTGGACTTGGGCTCGGGACGAGGCGCCGGATCCGCGCGTACGACGCGCGCGCGGCATGACAATACGCTGAACAACAAAATAGCCCAAGCCAACATTACTAGAGCGACAGCGCAGAGCTTCGTGCGGCTCATGGTCTTCCCGGTAGTTCCTGGTAGTGCGTCACGGGGTACAACTCCTCACTTACGGTAGAGACCCACGTGGCGCCGTCGAATTGAGCGATGTTCCACTCGTCATTGGGTTCGTTGTAGACGAGATACTCGCCGCTGTGCAGCGAGTGGGTCACGCCAAGCACGAACGGCTTCAACTGGTGGGCACCGCACTCCACAAGCGCTGTGATGTCGCCCTTGGACGTGACGAAGTTCCTGGCAGCCACCAGCACTCGCTGAAGACCGTCGCGCTCTTGCTTCAGTTCTCGGATCTCGCGCTCGTCGCAGAGACCACAGCGGGTGTCGTAACCTCGCCGCTGCACTCGACGTTTTCCCTCGCACAGTGAGCAAATAGCGTCAGTCATATCCCCCACGGTTTACCAGAACCTTCGCAAGTCCACCAGTCTCGCGCCCTCTCGTCAGGCAGCTTCCGCGGCGAGCTGCGCCTTGAGCTGTTCGACGAATAGCGGCCAGACGTGTTTCAGGAACTGCCGGACGGCATGTGGTCGCACATGCCGAGACAAGTCGTAGGTATAGTCGAAACCCAGCTTCGTCTGATGGTTCGCCCACTCGACGTAGTCCATCTCGTTCTCGAATACGGTGGGTAGCTGATTCCATGCCTACCCGGTTGACACCCAAAGACCCGATGCTAGGCTGTAAGCCATGAAGATTCTGGTAGGCGACGTGCTCGATATGCTGCGGAGCATGCCCACGGCATCGTTCGATGCCTGCTTTTCTGACCCTCCGTACGGACTGGAATTTCTCGGCTTGGATTGGGATCGGGTGCTGCCGCCCGCGGCTGTTTGGGTGGAGCTTGCTCGTGTTTTGAAGCCTGGCTCCAACACGTTGATCTTCGGTGGCACCCGCACATTTCACCGGCTTGCAGTGGCGCTCGAAGATGCCGGTTTCTTCGTCGCCGACACGCTGAGCTGGCTGCATTCTCAGGGTTTGCCGAAGTCGCAAGCACTGCTGAAGCCGGCGTGGGAGCCCATCCTGTTGGCCCGTTCCCCAGGTAAGACCGTGCGCCCATTGAACATTGCGGGGTGCCGCTTGCCAAATGCTGGCGGCTCTAGCAAGCGCTCTGGAGAGGCTTCCGCTGACCGCAGGTATACCGACCGCGGCACCACAAACTTCGCCATGAAGCCCGGACCACGAGGTGGCGACGAGCGCGGACGGTTCCCTGCGAACGTAGTGCTGGACGAGCAGGCGGCTGCAGATCTCGACGCTCAAGCGGGCGTTCGAAAGAGCGGGGCGATGCGCTCGGGCAAAAGCCGTGCTCGTGACGACGGGTTTTCTGGTAATTGGGGTGGGGTAGGAACGAAAGATGACATTGCGGCCAGCGCAGGCGGCGCCTCCCGCTTCTTCTATTGCCCCAAGGTGAAAAGTGGTCGGATTCACCCCACGCAAAAACCCGAGCCGTTGACGGAGTGGCTGGCGCGATTGCTGTTGGTGCCCGAAGGTCGACTGCTCGTACCGTACGCGGGCGTGGGATCTGAAGTGGCCGGGGCGAAGGCTGCAGGGTGGTCCGATGTGGTCGGCATCGAAATGAACGGTGATTACGCGGCCTTGGCACAGTCGAGGGTTGGGTAAATGGCCGACCTCCCTTTCCCCAAGAGTCTCCCGGAGTTCCAAAAGCTCTTTCCGGACGACGCGGCGTGCGCCACCTACTTGGAGCGCATCCACTGGCGCGAGCAGTTCGTGTGCTCGTGTGGCTGGACCGGCGAGCCCTACCGCTTCAAGGCCAAGCCTTGGGTGCTGCGCTGCCGTAGCTGCCAGAGCGACACCAGCCTGACCGCGGGTACTGTGATGCACCGCACCAAGACGCCGCTTTCCACGTGGTTCTGGGCCTCGTACCTCGTCACCACGATGACGACCGGGATCTCGGCAGTGCAGTTCCAGCGGCAGCTCGGGCTCACCCGACACGAGACGGCCTTCCAGATCCTGCACAAGCTCCGTGCCGGCATGGTTCGGCCCGACCAGGATCGGATCGGCGGCAAGGGCACCGAGCACGTCGAGGTTGACGAGACGTGGGTGGGTGGCAAGACGCGGGGCGAAGGTCGCGGAAAGCATCACCAAACTCTCGTGGTCGGCGCCGTCGAGGTTTGCACCCGCAAGCCTAAGACCGACGCAAGCCCGCACAGCAAAGCCGTGCCGAAGCGAGGCGGGCGTTACGCCGGCCGACTCCGGCTCGCCGTCGCCCCCAACCGCCAGGCCAAGACGCTGCAAGGCTTCGTGGTGCAAGCTGTCGAGCAGCGAAGCTTCATCGTGACCGACGGCTGGGGTGGCTACGAGGGCCTGGCCAAACTCGCCTACCAGCACATTCAGGCGGTCGAGGGCGACGATCCGCGAGTGGCGGAAGAGTACCTGCCCATCATCCACTTGGTGTTTTCGAACCTGAAGACTTGGCTCAACGGGACCTATCACGGCGTGGCTCCTCAACATTTACAGGCGTACCTCAATGAATTCACGTTCCGCTTCAACCGACGTTTCTACCCGTTCAACTCGTTCCGGAGCCTGCTCGGCATCGCTGCCGATTCGGAGGCGCCGACTTACGACTCGCTGTATCAGGGCACATGGGAACACCCTTGGGCGCTAACCGGGTAGGCATGGCTGATTCCACTCATTTCGCGCGTCCTCGGCGCTGAGCCGTTGCTCGCGGCGATGGCGCAAGATCAACTCGCGCGCCGCATCGGCGGTTTCCTCCCCATCGAATTCGGTCTTGCCACCGGCAAACTTGTTGCCGAGGTAGTCGTCGTCGCAGCCCGTCAGGAACAATCGAAACTCGCAGCCCGGTGACCCGAACCAGTACCCGTAGTTGCCCCAGTCCGACAGAATGCTGATGCAGCCGTCGTCGGTCAGCCAGATCCGAGCCCAGCCGGACTTGCCGGGCTTGACCTCGTAGAAGCGGGTGGTGGGGTTTGGGTTACGCATCGGACGTTTCCTTCAATGGCTCGCTGTGGTGAGTCACGAACTCGCCAGGGCTCGAGAACACCTGCTCTCGGTTGGGGGCCAACCGCAAGACGGTCTTGTCACGCGGCGACTTGTAGACGTTTGCGCGGTAGATGGCAGCACCTGCGCACTGCGCCCCTCGCAAGACATGGCAGTCCATTCTGGCGTCTGAGTGCAGGCACGCGACCCAGTCGTCGGGGGTTCCGGTGCCACCAAGCCAACCGCTCAGGGAGTCGCGGCGGAGCGGACAGTCGGAGCAGGGGTTCTCGGGCTGAACCGTTGCGTCATGGCCCTCTTCGGAGGATACGAGCTTTTTCATTCCTCTGATTTAGACGACGGTTGCCTGTGGCAATTCAATCCGCGTTCTGGTAGGCGTTTACTTGCGGCCCCGCTCGGGCGCGACCTCCGCAGTTTCGTGGAGGCG
>Ga0184615_10000615_pt1 | contig 19375 bp, 13 predicted proteins | sample PLM4_65_coex_FD_133134 | JGI IMG/M metagenome (GOLD analysis project Ga0184615, IMG submission 133134) | Groundwater sediment microbial communities from an aquifer in East River, Colorado, USA - PLM4_65_coex | ecosystem: Environmental > Terrestrial > Soil > Riparian zone | place: USA: East... | reverse complement strand
TGCCGCTGCCGCAGCTATACAGCGACGGAGTCCCATACCAATTCGGCGTCCCCGACGTACACCACTTCCCGGTGAACGTGCGGCCGCCGGCCGCATCCTGCACCCCTGCGGCAGCGTTGTCGATAAGGTGATCGGACGGAGATGGCGCCAGTACGGCGAACGTCGCGGTGACCGACTTGGAGGCATCCATCGTGACCACGCATACCCCAGCCCCTGTGCACGCCCCGGTCCAGCCGACAAACGTCGAGGTGGCATCCGGTGCGGCCGTTAGCGTGACCACCGTGCCCGCATCAAATGAGGCGCTACAGGTGGAACCACAGTTGATTCCCGGAGGGCTGGAGGTCACCGTTCCGCTACCGGTGCCTGCCTTGCTCATCACAAGGTCCTCACCGCCCATGACCGTCGTCGTCACCGTAACCGTGTTGTTGGCCGTGTTGGGATCGGTTTCGTTCCCAGAGACGGTGGCTGTGTTGGTAAGTGTCCCGGCCACCGTGGGGGTCGCGACAATCGTCACGGTGGCAATTACGCCGTTAGCCAGGCTCCCCAGGGTGCAGGTCACCACACCCCCTGCCAGAGAACAGGACCCCTGGCTGGGCGTCGCAGAGACATTCATCCCGTTGTTGGGGAGGACGTCTTGCATCGTTACCCCGGTGGCAGTATTCGGGCCACTATTCATCACCGTCAGGGTGTAGGTTAGGTTATTCCCGACCGTCACAGGGTCGGGCGAGTCGGTCTTGATGACCGACAGATCGGCGGTGTTAGCCATAAATAGAAAATAGTCACTGGCGTCCTTGTTAAACTGCTTCGAGAAACCCTGTCCATTTGTGTCTATAAAGTTGGCAAGAAATCTGCCCTTCACCGCGGCGAGCGATGGGGCGGAGAAGGCACCGTTGATGAGATTCAGGTTCACGGGGGGTGTGTCGTCATCGAGAGGCATGATAGTGATGATTCCGGAAGTGGCCCCTGGCACAATACCAAATACCCCAATCTCGTTTCCGGCGGACCTGAGCGAGGTGTCGCTGATCGTACCGTTGGGAGTGGACACGGTGGCCACCACTCTGATGCGACCCATGTAACCGGTGGGCAATATCGGATCGAAAAAGATAAAACCGTTCGCGGAGGTCACGTTGCTCCCGCTATCCACCAGCGCGTCCTTATCGTCGTAAACTGCCCACTGAATTGTGGCATTCGGTTGCATGATCTCCGATCCCGAGGTGTCCCTATAGAAATAGTCCACGGTGAATTGGTTGATCCTCTGGTAGAGGAAATAGCCCTTGGGCGGGTTCGTGCTCAAGATGCCTTGTTGCCCATACCATATCAGAAACGGTTTCCCTTCGACCATGGGCTGTACCGTGGCGGCGATGTCTAAGAGCGCGGGTTCTGTATTTCGGATCGTTGGATCGGATAGGGTTCTGGCGTAGAGCTCTTTGTTGAACTCGGCCAAGAAATTCGAATTTTCAAGTAAGGGCTTTGCCCAGGCATAACCAGCCAATTGATAGCGAAGAAGGAGACTGATATATCCCATAAGGAAGTTGCCGTACTGAGAGCCGATTGCTTGGCCGTTGAGACCTTCATAGTACACATCATACGTATAGCTGTGATTCTCATCAAACGGATGCACATAGGCTGCCAGGCGGTTGAAGACCTCAATTTCGGCGGCGCGCGTCATTCCCTCTTCATAACTGCTCAAGCCAAGTAGGTTGTCGTCCCTAAATGCGTGGATCATTTCGTGGCAGATCACATCGAGCTGAGATCCATCTTTTATCACCATTTCGTTAATCGAGGGTGAATAAATTCCTGAAAAAGAGATTGTGGGGTCTTTCCGCACATTGACCGTGATATTAAAGGCAGGGTTACCGTAAACAGTTTTGGCGGTTGGATAGAAGTCGTTCAAGACCGTGTTCAGTGTAGCCAATTCCTCCGCACTCCAGGGATAGGTCGGAGAGTTGAACGTGAAGGTTAGCTCATTCGTTGCCATCACCATCGTCGCTAGGTCGCCCGCATCGCTTTGGGCTGCGGCCAGGTCCGGCAGGATCGGCAGGCCCGCATGATCAATGAACACGACGATGAGATCTTCAGGACGTACCGTCTCTTGAGGCAACCTTTTCTGCAACCCAAAGCGTTCTATGACTAGGCTGTGCAGCCTCTCCTTCAACGATTTGCTGGCGTGGAGGACCTCTTCTTTTGAGACATCCAGTGGAATAGGAATATATTCACGATGATCTCCTCGGCCCCCGGTGGGAGGTAAGGACCGCTGTCCAAAAGCCAACGAGGTCCACAACAAAGATAAGAAGCAGGCGGCGAAAATCCACCGCATTGGTTCCTTGGGTCCACAATGCATCAGCGCTGGCAGCCGTGCCCCAATTTTCCCCCGGTCGTTCAGCAACACACAGCCCTCCTTCGTTGCCCATTCACTGGACGTGCGCTTCGAGTTGGTCATGGTGCCTCCGAAGGAAGAGTGTGCCAGACCCAGTTGAGATTTGAGGGGTGGCTCCTGATGTGGTGAATTGGTGTCGTCCAAGACACCACCGTCTCACCCACAGGAGAAGCCGCAACATGCGGACCGTAGCAAAGGTGGAAAGCAAGTGCAGGGAATAATCGGCGTCGGAGTACTTTTTCTCGTAGACCACGGCTCTCATCGCTTCTGACTCCAATCCGGCGAAGCACCACGCGACCAAACCGCGGACCTACAGCGTCACCCCACCCGCGTGGGCACCGTAGGTGGCGCCCCAGGCGGGTGGTTGTTAGGATGGAATGGCCCTCAGGCAAGCGCCCGGCCAACTGCGTTACGGTGAGGCCCCAGAATAGACCCCCGCGGGGCATCGGGTCAAGGAAACGGCCACACAGACCCCAACGACTTAGGACCAATTAAAGGACCAGATTGTGATCTTCTTGACCCACGACCGTGAGATCGGCCCGTACTAAAACCGCAACTTCTCGAGGGCGGGCGTGGGCGATGCCCCGAGGCGTAACGGCGCGCACGTGGGACGCGGACCGTCGCCACCACAACGGTATGGCCCTCCAGGCCACGAATTCACCTTCGAACGCGTCGCCCTCGCGGTGGACATCCCTCACCTCACGCTCCCTCACGCGTCGATCTGCGCCTTCTGCAACTTCCCCGAGAAGTCGCGATAGATGACCTTCCACTTGGTGTACAGGTCCAGCGCCCCGCCGCGCCCGCCGGCTTCTCGCGGGCCGAGACCGGTCTTCTTCGTGCCTCCGAAGGGCAGTTGGATCTCGGCGCCGATTGTCGAAGCGTTGATGTAGACGATGCCGGTGTCGAGGTCGCGCTCGGCGACGGCCGTCTTGTTCACATCGCGGCTGTAGATCGCCGCGGAGAGGCCGTAGGCCACGCCGTTCGCGATCTCGATCGCGTGGGTGAGATCGCGGGCTTTGATCACGGACACCACGGGACCGAAGATCTCCTCCTGCGCGATCCGCATCGTGGGCGCCACGTCGCCGAAGACCGTGGGCGCGATGAAGTGGCCGTTCGCGAGCTTCCCGTCGGTCGCGGCGCGCCCGCCGCAGAGGAGCTTCGCCCCTTCCTTTTTCCCGATCTCGATATAGTCCAGGACTTTCTGTTTCTGCGTGGCGTTGATCACCGGGCCGACGTCCGTCGCGGAATCAAGTCCGGGCCCCAGTCGCAGCTTCTTCGCGGCCTCGACAAAGCGCGCGGTGAACGCGTCGTACACCGCCTGGTGGACGATCACGCGGCTCGCGGCCGTGCACCGCTGGCCGCTGGTGCCGAACCCGCCCCAGAGCGCGCCTTCGATCGCGAGATCAAGATCCGCGTCATCCATCACGATCAGCGGATTCTTGCCGCCGGTCTCGGTGCAGACCGGACGGTGGGAGCGCCCGCACAGCGATTCGATCCGCTCCCCGACCGCCGACGACCCGGTGAACGAAACCACCGCGACCCCCGCGTGGCTCACGAGCGCCTCGCCGACCTCTTCGCCGTGACCGTGCACCAGGTTGAGCACGCCGGGCGGCAGCCCCGCCTCGTGGAGAATCTGGACGAACCGCGTCGCGCAGAGCGGCGTGAAGGCCGATGGTTTGAGCACGACCGTATTGCCCGCAATCAACGCGGGCGCGATCTTCCACGATGGAATCGCCACGGGAAAGTTCCACGGCGTGATCTGCGCGCAGACCCCGAGCGGCACCCGGACGGACTTCGCGTCCTTGTTGGGCAGCTCCGACGGCACGGTCTCGCCGGACAGCCGCCGCCCCTCGCCCGCCATGTAATAGGTCATGTCGATCGCTTCCTGCACGTCCCCCCGTGCTTCCGGCAAGACTTTTCCCATCTCGCGGGTGACGACAACGGCCAGCCCTTCCTTTTCACGAGCCAAGCGTTCGGCGGCACAAAACAGGATCTCTCCCCGCTTTGGCGCGGGCATCGCCCGCCACGCGGGCCACGCCGCGCACGCCGCCGCCACCGCTTCATCCACGTCCCGCGCCGACGAGCTGGGCGCGGTGGCCACCACGTCGCCCACATCGGCAGGGTTCACGCTGGAGAGCGTGTCGCCGGATGCCGCCGGCTTCCAGTGACCGTTGATGAGATTCTGAATCTGCTCGGCCATGACCGTTCCTCCCTTCGACGACGTGTGTCCGACGGCACCGTATCAAAAACCCGTTCAGCGACGCAACCCGTTGACACCCGCTAGGCCTCGGCGTATCGTGACGCCATCTCGGGGAACTCAGGGAAGAGTTGATGCAGAAGCGGTGGCAAGAGCGTCCGTACGACGCGGACGTGGTGGCCGCATTGGCACACGGTCTCGGCATCCGGCGTACCACGGCTCGGGTGCTGGCGAATCGGAAGGTCTCCTCGATCGAGGCCGCCCGCCGGTTTCTGACGCCATCGGCATCAGACCTCCACGATCCCTTTCTCATGAACGGGATGGACCGAGCGGTCGACCGCATCGAGCGGGCCATCGCTCGGGGCGAGCGCATCCTGATCGCCGGTGATTACGACGTGGACGGCGTCACCTCGACCGCGCTCTACCTCGAACTGTTCGGATGGCTGGGCGCACCCCTCTTGTATCGAATCCCTCACCGCTTGACCGAAGGGTACGGCTTGACCGAGGCCGGCGTCCACGCGGCCCACGAACAGGGTGTAACCCTGCTGATCACGGCGGATTGCGGCACCACCGCGCACGCGCCGATCGAGCTGGCGTCGTCGTTCGGCATCGACGTCATCGTCACCGACCACCACGAACCCCAGGAGCGCCTGCCGCCGGCCTACGCCGTGCTTAACCCGCACATCCCGGACTCCACCTATCCCGCCAAGGAACTCTGCGCGGTGGGGATCGCCTTCAAGGTCGCCCAGGCGTTGCTGGGGCGGCACCGGAGTCTGGCGGGGATCGACGAGCGACTCGACTCGGTCTTGGATCTGGTGGCGTTGGGAACCATCGCCGACGTCGCCCCCTTGCGCGGGGAAAACCGCTACCTGGTCGCGGCGGGCCTGCGGGCCTTGACCGCCGGCCGTCGGATCGGCGTCGCGGCCTTAAAAGAGGTCTGCGGCATCGACCGCAAGCCCGTGGACGCGGGCATGGTCGGGTTTCAGTTGGGGCCGCGGATCAACGCGGTCGGCCGGCTCGCGGCCGCGCATACCGGCGTGACGTTGCTGACGACCCGCGATCCCCGCGTCGCGGCCGCGGCCGCTCGGGAACTCGATGCCGCCAACAAGGAACGCCGGCGGATCGAGGAGGAGATGCTGGCCGGAGCGATCGCGCGGGTCGAACGGGAGGTCCCGTTGGACCGCGCTCGATCGATCGTCCTGGCCGACGAGTCGTGGCACCCCGGGGTGGTCGGCATCATCGCGTCGCGCGTCGTGGATCGCTGGCATCTCCCGACGGTGGTGATCGCCGTCGGCCCCGACGGCCGCGGGAAAGGCTCGGGCCGGAGCATCCCCGGCTTTCACCTCACCCGTGCCCTGGAAGAGTGCCGAACGTATTTCGAGGGCTTCGGCGGCCACGCCGCGGCGGCGGGCCTCACCATCAGACAAGACCGTATCGCCGAGTTCCGCGAACGATTCGACGCGGTCGTCGCGTCGTCGCTGTCACCCGACGACGCGCACCCCATCCTCCCGCTGGACGACCAGATCGACCTCGGGGAACTGACCTTCCCGCTCCTGTCGGAAATCGCGCGCCTCGCGCCGTTCGGGATGGGCAACGCCGAGCCGGTGCTGACCAGCCTCGGCCTGGCTCCCCGACAGGCGCGAATCGTCGGCACCAACCACCTCAAACTCCAAGTGCGGCACGCCGGCGCCGTCACGTTCGATGTGATCGGCTTCGGTCTCGGCCACCTGCTTCCCGCCGACACGGTTCCGATCGACCTCGCGTACTCCGCCCGCGTCGACACCTGGCAGGGTCAGGATCGCATCCAGCTTCGTCTCAAAGACCTTCGCCCCAGTCAGTAGGGGCGGGTTGAAACCCGCCCCTACGATCACGTCCACCCGCGCGCCCCTGGTGTGGAGACCGGCCGCTAGCATATAATAACTAGTATGGATTCTCAGATCGTGAAGCCGGCGCCCGCTTCCCCCGCGGCGTCGATCGACGACATCATCCGAAACATTCAGGCGTATAACCCGCAGGCATCGGTCGACGTGCTCCGCCGCGCCTACGACGTTTCGGCCAAGGCCCACGAAGGCCAGACGCGGCAGTCGGGCGAACCCTACCTCTTCCATCCCCTCGCGGTCGCCGCGATTCTCACCGACCTCAAGATGGACGTGCCCTCGATCGTCGCGGGATTGCTGCACGACACAATTGAGGACACCCTGATGCCCCGGGACTCGATCGAGCAGGAATTCGGCCCCGACGTCATGCGGCTCGTCGACGGCGTGACCAAGATCGGCAAGATCCGATTCAAGAGCTACGAGGAGAAGCAAGCCGAGAATTTCCGCAAGATGATCCTCTCGATGGCCGAGGATATCCGCGTCATCCTGATCAAGCTGGCCGACCGTCTCCACAACATGCGCACGCTCGGCGCGCTCAAGGAGCCCAAGCAGCAACGGATCGCGCGCGAAACCTTGGAGATCTACGCCCCCCTCGCCAACCGGCTCGGGATCGGCTGGATGAAGAACGAGCTGGAAGACCTCTGCCTCCGCTACCTGAAACCGGAGGCGTACAACTCGCTCGTCGCGAAAGTGGCGACGCAGCTCGCCGAGCGGGAGCGCTACGTCCTGTCGGTCATGGACACGGTCAAGGCCACGATGGAAGAGTACGGATTCAAGGCGCGGGTGCTGGGTCGCCCCAAGCATTTCTACGGGATTTACTCCAAGATGGAGCGCCGCGAGATCGCCTTCGAAGAGGTCTACGACCTGATCGGAATCCGTATTATCACGGATACCAAGATCGCCTGTTACGGCATCTTGGGAATGATTCACTCGCTCTGGAAACCCGTGCCGGGGCGGTTTAAAGATTACATCGGCGTGCCGAAATCCAACCTCTATCAGTCACTGCACACCACCGTCATCGGCCCCCAGGGCGAGCACGTCGAGTTCCAGATTCGGACCGAAGAGATGAATCGGGTGGCCGAGGAAGGCATCGCGGCTCACTGGCGGTACAAGGAGCACGGGCAGATCGACGAGAAGGACAGCCGGCTGTTCGCGTGGCTTCGGCAGCTCGTGGAGTGGCAACAAGACCTCACCGACAACCGCCAGTTCCTCAATTCGATCAAGATGGACCTCTTCTCCGACGTGATCTACGTGTTCACGCCCAAGGGAGACGTCATCGAGCTGGTCAAAGGCTCCACCCCGATCGACATGGCCTACGCGGTGCACACCGAGATCGGCAACCGCTGCACCGGGGCCAAGATCAACGGGAAGATCGCGCCGCTCAAAACCCTGCTCAAGAGCGGTGACACGGTGGAGATCCTGACCTCCCCGAGCCAAGTCCCCACGAAGGACTGGCTCAAGATCGCCAAGACCCCCAAGGCCAAGGCCCGCATCAAGCACTGGATCAACATCGAGGAGCGGAAACAAAGTTTGGAGATCGGGAAACGGCTCCTCGAACGCGAGTTGCGGCGGCACCACCTGAGTCCGGCGGAGGTCTTCAAGTCCGAGGCAATGGTCAAGATCGCGTCCGACAGCGGGCTGGCCTCCAGCGAAGATCTCCTCGTCGCGCTCGGCTACGGCCGGGTGTCCCTCAACCACGTGATCAATCGGCTGCTCCCGGAACCCACGCTCAAAGAAGGGCTCAAGGACAAGCTGCTGACGTCGATCGGGAGACAAAGCCGGGGCGTGACGATCAAGGGCGTCAACGACATCATGATCAACCTGGCCAAGTGCTGTAACCCCGTCCCCGGCGACAAGATTCTGGGCTTCATCACACGGGGACGTGGCCTCTCGATCCACGCCGTGGATTGTCCGAACATCGACGAACTGGATTACGACCGGGACCGCCTCGTCGAGGTGGACTGGGATGTCAAGCAAGCCGCCACCCACCCCGTCAAGATCTCGGTCCTGACGATGGACCGCCCGGGCATGCTGGCCAAGATTTCCACCTCGATCACCGCGGCCGAGGCCAATATCAGCCACGCCGAGATCACGACCACCGACGACAAGAAGGCCCTCTTCAATTTCGTCGTGGACGTCCTGGACACCGCCCACCTGGCCAAGGTGTTTCAACAAATCGAACGAGTCGACGGCGTCATTCAAACGCGCAGAACGCGTCGCGGCTAAGCCGGCTGGCCTGCGTTGGACACATTGAACTCGGCGGGAGCCCTATGTTAGTGTGGAAGCGTCGATGGAAGACTTCGAAAGTCGGCCACCGTGATCACCTAAAGGATGACTGACCGCCATGCTGTCCGAACAACCCGCACCAAGAATTTTCACCATCGAGGAAGCGCTCCAGGTCTTCCCCCAAGTCAAGGCGTTGACCGAACGGGCCGTCGTCGCGTCCACCGTGGTGGAAGCACAGCTCTTAGCCCTGAAAGACTCCGGCCCGCGTCAGAGCGAGCTGGAGTCCGAGTATGCCGACCTGGTCCGGCGTTGGGTTCAGGAGGTCTTGCAGTTGGGGTGCGAAATCAAAGGGCTTTGGCTGGTCGATTTCGACAGCGGGGATGGTTACTATTGTTGGAAGTATCCCGAAGATCAACTCGAATACTTCCACGATTACACCTCGGGGTTCTCGGGCCGCACCAAGATCGCCTGACACCGCTCGCGTCCTTTATCCGGCCACCGGTGCAGGCAGGTTCAAGAAGGTCCGCATTTCCTTGGTCAGCCTCTCTCGACTCGACGCATCGCGGAGATTTAGCCGGCACTCGTTGATGAATTTCGTCTGGTGCTCGGTCCAACTCACCCAGCACGCCGCGCAGACCTTCGCCTTGAGCTCCTCTCCCACCTTCCCTCCCCACACCGGGACGGTGATCTCGCTACCAAGCTGCCCGCACTTCACGCAATTGATCTGACCCCTCCAGTCTCCTTTCGTCCGGCTCAACCCCTGTCTTATCCCGTCTCATCCGCGTGTGTCTGTTCCGGCGCGCACCGCGGCGGCGTCGGTCGCGCCGCGGCTTGGCGCTGCACCGTCCCCTCCCGCAACGGCACCTGCTCCTCGTAGAGCGTGAACACGTGGGGCACCTCGACGGTCAGCCCGTATTTGCGCTGAAGGCGCTGGTACGCCCGCTCGGTCAAAATGTGATACGAGACCCTGACGTGCAGCGTCAGCCCCTCGTCTCGACGCGGAACAGCATAGGAAAACGCGAGATCGCGGCTCTCGAACGGGGGAATGCGGGTATCGTCGTATTCGTAGATCACCGGCCACCAGAGAATCCACCGCTTGACGGTCAGGCTGCGGGAAGACAGAACGCGCCCGGCAGCGTCGACGACTTCAAACTCCGCCTGCAGGTAGCGATCGGGGTCGCCGGTCGGCAGCATGTGGCCCGCGCCGCTGTTGGTCAGCGTGAGCGTCCAGGTCGCCTTCTTCCCGGCCTTCAGCTCGGCTTGGTCGGCCGCGAGCGACACGGACAGCGCCCGCTTGACCTGGTCCGGATCGTGGCCGCCGCGCCAGAGGTGCCGCCGCCCCTTGCGCACCGGCCCGCCCTCGGCGATGGGGCGCTCCACCTCCGGCATGTGGCAGGTCTGGCAGATGTAGCCCTTGGCCTTGTACGGCCCCGCCTCGAACTCCATGAAGGTCGCGCATGGGCCGCCGTTGTAGAATTGGAACCGGTCCGACGGCACGGCGTGGCAGGTGTAACAGATCTCCGTGCTGCGAAATCGGGGATCGTAGCGCGTGGGGTGCGGCGCGACGGAGTCGCCGAACGGCCCCAGGATCACGCCGTCGCGGACGTGGCACGCGGCGCAGGTGATCCCCTCGCGCTGCAGGGACGGATCAAAGGCCGGATTGGGATGGCTCACCGGACGGTTGATCCGCCCACCCCGCAAGTCGGTGATCACCTCGGGCTGCTGGTTTTGCAACGGGGTATGGCAGTTCAGGCAGACCCAAATGTGTTTGTCCTTTCGCCAATACGCCTGGAAGAGGGGATCGTCGTACGCCTGCGCATGGATCGACGTCTTCCACTCGTCGTAGATTTCGCGGTGGCAGACGCCGCACGCTTCCGCGCTCAGGCTCGCCACGCCCTCGGGCACGGCCTGGTGGGGGATCGCGTGCTTGATGTCGTCGCGCAGGCCGAAGATCACGGGGGACTTGAGGGTCAAGACGAGCAGCAGGAGCCCGCCGACGACCCCGGCGGCGACCAACGCGAGAAGCGCCGTCCTGGATGTCAACCGCCGCATGACGCGAGGGGGAGAATACTAGAAGTGTATCCGAGTATCGGGACGTTGGAGCCTGTTCAGGAAGGGCCAGATGCAAGGCGATCCGGTTGGGAAATCACCATTGGCATTGCCTTGCGCGCGGAGCGTACTGGTTCGTACGTGAGCACGCAAGACCGACTGACAACGCAGCAGATGGCCCTTCATGGGCAGGCTCCTACAGGGCTTCGATGGCGGCGACCACGTCGTCAACCACCCACTGCGGGGTCGAGGCGCCTGCGGTCACCCCGACCTTGTTGGCGCCGGAGAACCACGCCGCGTCCAGCTCGGCCGCGGTTTCGATGTGATGGGACGGAGCATGCTCGGCGCACAGATCCACCAACCGCCTCGTGTTCCCGCTGTTTCTCCCGCCGATCACGACCATCACGTCCACGCGGCGGGCCAATTCATCCGCGGCATATTGATTGCTTTTCGTCGCGCCGCAAATCGTATTCTTGATCTTCCACGGCAACTTGTGCGCGCGGATATGGTGTTCCAGATGCTTGAACTTGGCGTATTCGTGAGTGGTCTGGAAGACGATCCCCGCCCGTTCCGGCTTCGCATCGATGATCTCCTCCACCGATTCCACGATGCGAATCACCGCGGCTGGATGCTCTCGCCGGGCATGCCCCACGATTCCGATGATCTCGGGATGCTGGGGTTCACCGACGATGTAGAGCGGATACCCCTTTCGGCAGAACTCGATCGCGGCGCGCTGGACGTCGGTCACGAATCGGCACGTGGCGTCCACCACGGTGAGCTGCTGGGCCGCCGCGCGTTCGAAATCCTCCGGCGGAACGCCATGCGCACGGATGACGACGTTGGCATCGGCCAGTCCATCGAGCGAGTCGACGCGCTCGATCCCGTGGTCGCGGCTCAAGCGGTCGATCTCCTGGGGGTTATGGATCAAGGGACCGAACGTGACCGTGGGTCGGTCCGATTCGGCGGCTGTTTCGGTCGCCAGCTTGATGGCTTCCTTGACGCCGTAACAGAAACCGGAATGCTGCGCCACTTCGACGTCCATACGCCTCGTTCTCCGCGCTCCAGGATCGCCTCGACCCGCGGCCGAGTATACCGGTGCGCCGCACCCATTGCAAGCCGGCGGTCGCTCAAGAACCACCGGACGGCGAGGACCTCTTCCTCGGCCCGGCGACCGTCAGGGGATCAGGACCGTGGACCCCGTTGTCCTCCGCGCCTCGAGGTCGGCGTGAGCCCGCGCGGCGTCGCGAAGCGGATACGTCTGACGGATCTCGACCGTGACCACTCCGCGCCGCACCACATCGAACAGCGCCGACGCGCTCGCCAGCAGATCCTCACGGCTCGCCGTGTACGTCATCAGCGTCGGCCTGGTCAGGTACAGCGACCCCTTCGCGGACAGCATCACGATGTCCACCGGCGGCACCAACCCGGACGATTGGCCGAAGCTGACCATCATCCCGCGGGGCCTGAGGCAATCCAGCGAGCGTAAGAACGTGTCCTTCCCGACCGAGTCGTAGACGACCGAAACGCCTTCGCCCCCGGTGATCTCACGAACCCGCTGGACAACATCTTCCCTGGACGTGACGATCACGTGATCACAACCATGAGCGGCCGCAAGACTGGCCTTTTCGGAGCTGCCCACCGTTCCGATCACCGTGACGCCAAGCGCCTTCGCCCATTGACAGGCAATGCTCCCCACGCCCCCGGCCGCCGCGTGGAAGAGAATGGTATCGCCGGCCTTGACGGCGATCGTTCGGCGAAGCAGATATTCCGCCGTCATGCCCTTCAGCATCATGGCCGCGGCCGCTCGATCGTCGATCTGAGCGGGCAACGTGACCAGCCGATGCGCGGGGATCGTGCGTGCCTCGCTGTACGCACCGGTCGGGCCGCCCGCATACGCCACCCGGTCACCGACCGCCACCTCGGTCACCCCGGCTCCGACCGCCTCGACGCGGCCGGCCGCTTCCAGGCCAATCACGGCCGGCAACGACGGCAGGGGGTACAGCCCCCGGCGATGATAGACGTCGATAAAATTCAGGCCGATCGCCGTGTGCCGGACCAGTGCCTCGCCGGGCCTCGGCGCGCCGACGGGCGCTTCGCGCCATTCGAGCACGTCGGGTCCGCCCGTTCGCTCGATCACCACCGCCTTGGACATCACACCTCCGCCTCCCGCGCCTCGATGAGGCCGGGCACTCGGGTATCGAAAGTGCCTTGCGAGCCCATTCCCTGCAGCTTGCTGCAGGGTAAGCGAGCAAAATGGAAATTGTGCTTCTTCCACTTCCGTGCACTTCGAAGATTCCCTGCAGCTTGCTGCAGGGAGCTTCAACAACACACCCGCCCCGAACGGTCGCGAACGTCTGTTACGCGGCAACGGCCCGCTTCCGGAGCGGTTTTTGCGCCGGGGGCGGGCTGTGCCGATTCGCGACGATGATCGGATCGGAGATGTTCCCGCACACGAGACACCGCCAGCCGGCGAACATGAGCTGGCCGCTATCGTCCGCAAGATCGACAAACCGATCGGCAACCATCAATCCGTTGCATCGCACACATTGCATACCCATCACCTCCTTACCGTACGTCCTTACTGACCCCGCGAACCACCTCGCGGCCCCCGGCCTTTCCGGACCGAGAACCTGCACCGCGCCAGGGGCGCGGAGTGGAATCATGCGCCTCCTCCCAGGTGGCGAAGCAAGCGAGCGGTTGTGGACTCGTCACGGGCTTGGGCGTCACTGCGCCGTCACTCCGCCATCCACACTGAGAATACTTCCGGTCGTCCAGACCGACTCGTCGGACGCGAAATACACCGCGGCATGAGCGATTTCGTCGGGCGTTCCCATCCGGCCGATTGGATGCATCGCCTCGAATCCCGCCCGCATCGTGGGGTCGGCCGTCAGGGCCGCCACGCCAGGCGTATCGACACCCGCGGGACAGATCGCGTTACAGCGAATGCCTTGTTTGGCGTATTGAATGGCCACCGTCTTGGTCAGCATATTCACCCCCGCCTTGGCGGCGGCGTAGGCGTGGGCCGGAAAGCTCGGCATCGCTTTGATCCCCGCCACGGTCGAGATGTTGATGATGGATCCCCCGCCCTGTCTGAGCATCTGGGGGATCACCGATCGAGTGAATCGAAAGACCCCCTTGAGAAAAAGGTCCATGGTCTCGTCCCACATCTGGTCGGTCGTTTCGTGCAGCGGTCCGGCATAGAAGAGGTTGCCCGCGTTGTTGACGAGCACATCGATCCGTCCGAACGCCCTCACCGTCGCCTCAACGGCCGTCCGAACGTCGGCCTCCACCGTGACACTCCCCGGCGCCGCCACGGCCCGACCGCCGGCCCGCTCGATGCTCTTCACGACCCGGACCAGGGCGTCGCTCCGACGTCCGGTGACGGTGACGCACGCGCCCTCCCGTGCGAACGCCTTGGCGATCGCCTCCCCGATTCCGGATCCTCCCCCGGTCACCACGGCCACCTTGTTGTGCAATCTCACGAGTGCGCCTCCCCGTTGATAGACCGACCGGTTAGTCGAGTCTTCGCCAAACCTTTTTTCTACGCCCGAAACCCTTCGAGCACAACTTCCACCATCTCCGCGCAATTCCTCAGGGCGCGGACATCCCGCCTCACTTTCGACAACAAAATCCCCCCTTCGAGGGTGGCCACCACGAACCGAGCGACCGCCTTCGGCTGGATCGTCGATCGCAACACGCCGCGCCGCCGACCCGACTCCAACAGGTCTTCGACCCGCGCCTCCCAGGTTGAGAACGCGTGGGCGAGCGTGCGCCGCAAGTGATCGTGCAGGTCGGACACCTCCAACGCGAGGTTGCCGAACAAACACCCCCCCTTACACTGTCCCGCCGCCAATTTCTTTTCCGCCCGACGGAACATGGCGAGAATCTCACGCACCGGATCGCGATCACGGTCGATCCCCTCCGGTCCAAACTGGTCGGCCATCGTCTGCTCGACCACTGCGCTGCCCAGTTCGACCTTGCTCGAGAAGTAATAGTACACACTGCCCTTGGTCACCCCCGACTCCCGCACGATGTCGTCCATGCTCGTGTTGGTGAACCCCGAGGCCCCAAACAGGGCACAGGCCGCTTCGACGATCCGGCGTCGAGTTTCTTCTCCCTTGCCCCCCATCGCAGTCTCTCACGATTAAACTGACTGACCAGTCTAATATCACATCACAGCGGTCGGTGTCAAGCGACCGGGACCGGGCTGACTGATTCTTATGGCGCCATTGCGAGCGCGCGCGCGGACCTGTTAGGATGGGGCGACGTTCCCCCGTTGCGCGAGATGACGCATGCTCAAAGCCGGAGTCGGAGCCTCAACCGAGAAGGCCACGCTCTCCGCGGCGACGGCGGCCGCGCGGCAAGCCATGGACCGAGCCGGCATTGCCCAGGCCGATTTCGCGCTGGTGTTCGCGACGATCCCCCACGCGTCGCTGTACACACGGATGTTGGAACGGATCGCCGATACCGTGAGAACGCGCCACGTCGTGGGCTGCAGTGCCATGGGCATCGTCACGTCCGAGGGCGAAGTCGAGGACGAACCGGCCATTGCCGTGTTGGCCCTGGCATCCGACACCCTCGTCGCGACGCCGTTTTTAGTGAGATCGCTCCGCCAGCAAGGCGGACTCGCGGCTCGACGGTTGGCCCGGATGCTTCCGTCCCCTCGCTCCTCCCAGGATTTTCTGATGCTGTTTCCTGACACGCTCACGCTCCAGGCCGGACCCTTTCTGGACGGCCTGTGTCTGTCGTGGCCGGGGGTGCCGGCGGTCGGCGGCGGAGCATCGGAAAACGGGAGCCACATGCACACCTACCAATGGTGCGGCACCGAGGTCGCCTCCGATGCGGTCTGCGGCGCGCTATTTTCTGGGACCTTGAGCCGGGCCATCGGTCATTCCGTCGCATGTCACCCGATCGGAGACCCGCTCCTCGTCACGCGGGCGGAAGGCAACGTGATCTTCGAACTGGGCGGACGCCCGGCGTACGAGGTTTTCACCGGCCTCGTGCAGGAGTGGGCCCTCCCGGACCTGCGGACCGCCGCGAACCTGTTTTTCCTGGGCTTCCCCTGCGACCCGACCCACACCCGACTAGTTTCCGGTGAGTACTACGTCCGCAATATCCACGGCGTGGATCCCCACGAGGGCTCGCTCTTGGCTGGGGCCACGGTGCGAGAAGGCCAGGTGATCTCGTTTACCGTTCGCGATCCGCGGCGCGCTCGGGAAGACATGGACAGTATGGTCGGAGACCTCGCCAAGGTCTGCTCCGGGTGGTCGCCGCAGTTTGGAGTGTATTTTAACTGCTGCGGGCGCGGGACGTCCCTGTATGGCCATCCGAATGTCGACCTCGATATTATTCGCAGATATTTTCCAGACCTCCCGATCATCGGGTTCTTCACCTACGCCGAGATCGGACCGACCGCCGAAGGGCAGTGCCTTCATAACTACACCGGCGTGTTGACCCTCGTCGGGGAATAGTGGACGCCACTCCGGGACCTGCTCCACAACCCACGAAATCATACGCGGCGTGGCTGAGCCGTCTTCGCTCGGCTGCCGCAACGTGGCCCGACCTGCAGACCGCGGTGCTCGGTTCGGTCGGTTCGTACCCACTGCTGCGCCTGACGAAACCTGCCGAGCGCCGCATCCGCGGAAAGGCGCCCCGCATCGTCCTGACGGCGGGTGTGCACGGGGACGAACCCGCGGGGGTGGAAGCCGTCACGCGGCTCCTGGAACGCTCGACCGACTGGAGACCGCTGCTGGCCGGGTATGACCTGACCATCTTCCCCTGCGCAAACCCCACGGGGTACGCGTTCGCCACCCGCGTCAATCACCAAGACATCGACCTCAATCGCATGTTCGATCACCCCGCTCCCCCGCCGGAGGTGGCGCTGATCCGGGCGGCGCTGGAGGCGGGCGGTCGCGATGGCCTCCCCGATCTGTCGGTCGAACTCCACGAAGACGTCGACAGCGACGGGTTCTATCTTTACGAGCTCAGCGATCGTCCCGGCCTCGGGACGGCCGTCATCGAGGCGGTTGAAGCCGTCGCGGCCATCAACGGCCGGCCTCATATCGAGGGATGGGCCGCCGCGGGAGGCATCATCCGGCCGGACCCCGAGCAGACACTCGCCCTCCACCCCAACCATTGGCCGCAGGCCTTGTACAGTTTTCGGATGGGCACCCCGTGCTGCCTCACGTTCGAAACGCCGGTGCCGGGTCTGCCGCTGACCCGCCGCGCAGAGATCCACCTCATCGCGCTGCAGGCGGCACTTGCGCAGCACGAGCGGAGAACCGACACACGGTCAGTTCGGCGCCGTGCTCGGCGACTCGAAGAGGCCTGACGCCATCCTGGAGTCAAAACTGGCCGCGCCGACCAGCGTGAGGAGCATGCTGAACTCGTTCTTCTCGGGAAGATCCTGGTAGGTAAAGGTCACGCTCCAACACTGGCCGTTGTACTGCAGACCGTAATCGATTTCGGTGTAGGCGTTCGTCTGCCGATTGCGATAGGTTTTGTTGGCCACCGTGATCCCCATCGGCAGGTGCACCTGCGTGCCGACGATGTAGTAGTCGATTGCGTCCCGCTGTGCGGTATCGAACCCACCGAGGGAGAGCGGATCGAGCAGGTCGCCGCGACGGGTGAGCGCGCGCGGCGGCACCGCCGCGGGATCCGCGTCACTCGTCGAACGATGCCCGACCGAGAAGTCCCAATAGGGCGCCCACGTCAGCCGTGCGTCGACGTCCACGGTGGTGAACGTCCGCCGCCAGTGGTCGTAGAGAGCGTCCACGTCGAACTGGAGGGCGCTTCCGGTTCGCCACGTCGCTTCCCCACGGACGGCCGACCACGTCGGCGGGACGATGCCCGAGACGGGGTCCGCGCGAGGGCGGACCCGATAACTCTGGGTCAGCCGCACCCACAGCGCCTCCAGATCCGGGCTCGATGCCCCGCCACCCCCCAATATCGGAGACGCCGTGATCAACCGGTTGATCACGGAGGCCGTGATGAACTGTTGCTCCGACACATCGTCCACCTCGTCGAAGCGCGGGAGGTTCTCGTCCCCCCGCATCCCGACATAGGTGTAGAGCACGGCGGGTTCGATGGCGTGAATCAGGCGCCCCCCGCTCAGCCGGTTCCATTCCCGCCGCGCCGAGTCCGCGATGCCCAGCCCGGCGACGCCCAGTTCACGCCTGACCGGATCGCCGCCGAGCGCGTCTTTGGAGTAGACGGTTTCGCGAACCCCCACGCGCGGCGTGAGGATCAGACCGAACGGCGCCTCCTGGCGCCAGACCAAAATGGGGAACAGATCCACGCGTTGAGTCGAGAACCCCGTCCGTTTCCAAAAGTTGGCGGCCGAACCTTGAATGGACACAAACAGGGGCGCGTTCCATCCCCGCGCGTTGACCAGCCGGTAATCCAACGCCGGCAGCAGGTGGGTATCCTCATCGACCGGGGTGTCGAGGTCTTGGGTGTAGCGGGCCAGGAGCGTCATCGTTTGATAGGGATCGTGGTAGGTCAAAAACACATTGGACTCGATCGTCCGCTTGGTGCGGTCGATGAGCGACGACTGCAAATCGCGTAACACGGCGTCGTCGCTCACGTACTGCCCCTGCACCCGCAACTGCAACCGATCGTTGAAGTCGATGGCCTGTTCGGTGCTGATCCGCCGGCGGGTGGCGTTCGCGATCCGGTCGTGGAACAGCTCCGCTTCGATCCTTCCTTGCGAACGGCGGCTCAACCGGTACCGATACTCCATCGTCCCGCCGGTCCCTCGTTGGGTCCGGTGATCGAGCGTGAGCGTGGCGTCCTGACTCGGTCCCAACGTGACGTAGAGGGGTTGCCGGATCTTCCAGCCCTCCGAGGTGCTGAATCCCAGGTGCGGCTGCAGGAGGCCGGTCTGGCGCTCGGTTTTCACCGGCCAGATCAGGTAGGGTAGGTACGCGACCGGCACGTTCTTCACATCGAAGACCACGCCGCGCGCGGTGAGGTATTGTTCGGGCTGGATCGTCAGCCGGCGAGCCCGGACCCGCCACGCCGGCCGCTCCCCTTTGCTCTCGTCGCAATCGCAGGTCGTGATCGTGGCGCGATCAAGCCGGTAGCGCTGGTCCGGCAACCGCTCGATCCGCTCGCCCGTCACGCGGTAGTGGTCTCGGGGCAAGAACAGCCGCCCACGGGTCAGCACGCCGCTTCGGGTGTTCAGGTTGAGGTCGAGCGTCTCGCCTTCGAGCTGATCCGTTCCGTCGCCGGCTTTAATGCCCCCGGTCGCGATCAGGTGCCCGCTCGCGCGATGAAAAACCGCCTGATCGGCCTCGAGCGTCAGCGTCCCCTGGGTCAATCGCACGCGGCCGCTCGCGGTCAGCTCGTCGCGCTCCCGGGAATACGCCATCTCGTCCGCCGAAATATTGACGGGAACCTTCAGGTCGGTGAGGGATTGCTCGATGCGGCCGAGACCGCCGGGGCCGGGACTCTGGGCGCACAGCCCCTGAGGCCACCCCACCGCCAGCACGAGGCCGAGCGCCACCCCGAGTCTGACCGGATGGACGTATGGCCGTCCGCTCGGCCTCACCCGCGGAGGACGGAGAGCTGTCGATTTCCTTGGTAAATCGCCTTCACCTCGCCGACGGTGTACAACGAACCGGTGACGACGCACCAATCGTCTCCCGC
>Ga0184615_10000613_pt1 | contig 19387 bp, 15 predicted proteins | sample PLM4_65_coex_FD_133134 | JGI IMG/M metagenome (GOLD analysis project Ga0184615, IMG submission 133134) | Groundwater sediment microbial communities from an aquifer in East River, Colorado, USA - PLM4_65_coex | ecosystem: Environmental > Terrestrial > Soil > Riparian zone | place: USA: East... | reverse complement strand
TGGATGGGCGTGAGCGGGTTCTTGATCTCGTGCGCGATGCGCTGGGCCACCTCCTGCCACGCCGCGGCCTTCTGCGCCTTGATCAGGTCGGAGAGGTCGTCGAAGACCATCACGTAGCCGAGGTCCTGCGCCGGCCGGCCGGGGAGCGGGGACACGATCACCCGGAGCGACAGCGGACGCCCGTCGGCGTCCACCTGGACCTCCCGCTCGATCAGGCCCGCCGATCCCTTGGCGGTCTCGACGAGCGCGGAGAGGACCCCGAGCTGGCGCGGATCGAAGACGTCGGCGAGCCCGCACCCCTTTGCCTCGGCCGCGCGCAGGCCCAAAATCCGCTCGGCGGCCTGGTTGAACGTGGTGATGCACCCGGCCGCGTCGACGGACACGACGCCGGTGGCGATGTTCTCCAGGATGGTTTCGGTGTATGCGCGCCGGCTCTCCAGTTCGATGTTGGACGCCGTCAGCGAGCGGGCGGCCCGTTCCACCTGGTCCTTGCTGACCCGCAGGTCCCTGGTCATGGTGTTGAACGAATCGACGAGCACCCGGAGTTCGTCGCCGGCCTCGACGTCGATCGTGAAGTCCAGGTTGCCCTGCGCGACCGCCTGGGTGCCCTCGGCGAGTTTTTGGATGGGGACGGTGACGCCGCGCGCCATGTAGAACGCGAACCAGGTCGCGGAGAAGATGATGAGGAGCGTGATGATGAGGAACGAGAGGATGTAGCCTCCCTTGATCGGGTTCTTGAACGTCTTGAGCTGGTTGTACTCCTCGAAGGCCGAGCTGATGCCCTCGAGCTTGGCCACGAGGTTTTGGGGGATCAGCGTCTCGATGACGACCGTTCCGAGCGCGGTGCCGTCGCGGTCGATGACGGGCATGGCGCCCCACACCACGTCACCCAGATCGGTCGAGCGGAGGACGGCGCGCTCCGCGCCCTTCTCCTTCTGCGGCCGGAGCAGGTCGTCGGGCGGTGCGTCGAAGGGCGGCCTCGCCGTGGGGGACACGACCCGCACCGCGTCGCCCTCCCAGGCGCCCGTCAGACCGGGAGCCGGAACCGGCGGCAGAAACCGGATCGTGCGCCGCGCGGCCCCGGCCGCTTCCCCCGCGAGAAACGCGGCCAGGTCGGCGTGGAATTCGGGGCGCCACCACTCCCGCCGCACGATCTCGCGCGTCAGCGTCCGCCCCTGCGCGAAGATCGATGCCTGGTGCTCCTGGTAGACCGCCTGCGCGACGTCGAGGGCGCTGGTCAGCGAGCGCTCCACCTGCAGGCTAAACCAGCTCTCGACCGCGGTGGTCAGCAGCCCGCTGGCAACGGCGAATAGGAGGAGGGAGGGGATCAGCGACAGGCCGACGAAAGCCACGGTGAGCTTGGTCCGAAACCCCGTGCCCAGCCGCTTGTGGCGCCGTTCGAAGAACAACTTGATCAGGTTCCTGGAGAGGAGCAGGGTGAGCAGGATGACCAGAATGAAATTGACGTTGACAAGCGTCAACACCAGGATGTTGTTCGAAAACGGCGAGGGGGTCTGCAGGCCCTTGTAATAGAGCGTGGTCGCCGAGATCGATAGGAGAATGAGGATCAGGCTCAGCCACAATGCGCGGAACCCTTTTCGGGTCCATCCCCGCCGTTCGGGATTACGGGGCATCGGGCGCCCGGAAGGGGGCCGAGTCGGCCCAGGGAGTGTCGAGTTCCAGGAAGGGGATGAAGAACAGGAAATAGTCCAGGTACAACGGCAGGCGGGGCGCCTTCATCTCGGCCTTCACGCTGATGAGGTACGTGGTCCGGCGCCGCAGTTGATCCGTCGCCGCCACCGGGACGCGGTCGACCAGGGACACCATCCGGCGCGCGCTCTCGAAATCGGGCAGGACCGACTGCGTGGTGCCCGAGGGGAGTCTCGCCGTGACCAGGTACTCTTGTTTGAGAAGGTTGTATTTAATGTTGTATTTGATCGTGACCGCCGTCTGTTCCTCGTCGAACCACAGCTTCTGGCGCCGCTTCAACACCAGGTAGTAGTAGAGATCCTTGGAAATCCCGTTACGGATGTCCTCCTCCGTCGAGGGGGACAGGCCGGGCTCCAGGACGGCGGAGACCAGAATGCGCCCGCCCTCGTGGGCGACCGTCAGACCGTTGATCCGCTCCTTGCCGGCGAACGCCCCGTGGGGGGCGGCGAGCAACGCGAGCGCCCCCAGCACGAGACCGAGCGCGCGACCGCGCCGGTTGGCCGTCTGGCCGGGGGGCGAAGCCCTCCGGGCGCCTGTGAAGGCGCATCGCTGCTGTGGCCGGCTCATGCGATGTGGCCGCATCTTAACACCAAACCCCCGCGTCCGTCATTAGAACGTATGCCCGAGCGTGAAATGAAACGTGCCGTGGGCTTCGCCCGGCTGCCAGTTGAGTTTGTGTCCGTAATCGAACCGGAGCGGACCCACCGGCGTGTTGTAGCGGACGCCGGAGCCCACCGTGGTCTTGACGTCGGTCCAGCGGAGGTCCTGGTGCCGCGGCCAGACGTTGCCGCTGTCCACGAACAACACGGCGCCGAAGGCCCGGGGCAGCCGGATCCGCAGCTCCGCGTTCCCGACCAGCATGAGATTGCCGCCGGTCGGCCGGCCGTCCGCGCCGATGGGTCCGAGGGTGTCTTCGTCGTACCCCCGTACCGTGCTCCGTCCGCCGAGGTAGAACCGCTCGGTGGCCGGCAGCAGGAGGGCGACGCCGAATCGATTGGCACGCGTTTCCCCGAACCGGTTGGACACCCCGGCGCGGGCGGACACGGCGCCGACCAGCGCGTTCCCGAGCGCGTGAAACCAGCCGCTCGACGCCGTTAGCTTCCAGAATTGCTCCTGGGACCCGAACACCAGGGCGGCGTTCTCGAACGCCACGGTGTTCACGGATCCGGACCGCGGGTTGAACGGGTCGTCGCGCGTGTCGCGGGTCATGGTGGGGGTTACGCTGCCGATGTTGGCGCGGTCGTTGTCCTGGGGGGGGGCCGGGTCGAAGTGGTTGATCTGGTAGTCGTAGACCAGCGAGCCCCGCAGCGTGGGCGAGAAGTCCTTGTCCAGGCCGAGGCTCACGCCGTAGGTGGTCCGCTCGTACCCGCGGTTCTCCTCGTTCCGCGTTTCGTCGAGCAGCGTGACGCGGCCGTCCGTCGGCCACCCGAGGACCCACGGGTGGCGATAGCTGATCACCCCCTTGCGCTCAAGGCGGCTGCCCTCGAGGCGAAACCCGAGCCGGCGCCCCGTGCCCCCCAGGTTCCGGTAGGTGAGCTCGGTGAAGCCGCGCGCGCCCTCGAAATTGGCGTAGCCGCCCCCGAGATCCACGGTGCCCGCGTCGCGCTCCTTCACCGTCAGATGGAGGGCCTTGACCGGCTCGCGGCGATCGGGGTCGACGGGCTCCAGCCGGACCTCGCGCAGAAAGCCGAGTCGCGCCACGCGCCGCTGGCTCTCCAGGATTCGGCGCGTGACGTAGACGTCGCCGGGCTTGACCTGCAGTTCGCGCAAGATCACGTCGTCGCGTGTGCGCTCGTTGCCGCCGAGGGTGATCGGGCCGATCGTGACCGGGATGCCCTCGTCGATCACGAACGAAAGGTCCGCGCGCGTGCGGTCGTCGCTGAACGCGGCCGTCGCCTCCACCGCGCTGTAGAGGTAGCCGTGGTCGTTGTACCACGCGAGGAGGGCGGCGCGCGCGGCGCGGAGACGGCCTTCAACGTAGGGCGAGCCGGGCGGAACGTCGAACTGCGCGAGCAGCGTGCCGGCGTCGAAGGCGTGTTGGCCCTCGATCCGGATCGTCCCGACCAGGGTCTGCGGACCTTCCTCGATCCGAAACGCGACCCCTGCCCGGCGCCGGTCGGGATCCTCCGCGACCTCGACCGCGACCTTGGCCGTCATGAATCCCTGCGCGCGGTACCAGGCCAGGATACGTCCGCGGTCCGCGTCGAGCGTGTCCGCCGTGGCGAACCGCGCGCGGAACGGCTTCGAGGGCGTCGTCCGGATCAGCGGCGTCAGCTCGTGGGCGGGCACGGCGGCGTGGCCCGCGATCGTCACGCGGTCGAGCCGGAACCGGGGGCCCGCGTCGACCACGACGCGGACGAGGATCGCGTCGGGCGCCTCCTGGACGCGCTCGATCCGCACCGACGCGCGGCGGAACCCCCGGTCGACCAGAAAGCGGGTTAGCCGCTCCGCCTCCTCGGCGTAGAAATCATCGTCGTCGCGGCGCTCCTGGGACAGCGTGAGCTGGTCGCGCAGCGTGCCGGAGCGGACCCCCGGTCGGCCTTCCACGACCACGCGGAAGCGGGGGCCCCGCTCGATCGGGACGGCGATCGAGACGCCACGCCGGTCCTGGGAGACCCGGGGCGGGCCGACGACGGCTTTCAGGTAGCCCGCGGCGTAATAGCGCTCCCGAAGCCGCTCGACCCCGCGGTCGAGCCGATCGTGGGAGAAGTACTCGCCCGACGCTGTGCGAAGCGCGACCAGGTGGCGCAGGCGGGAAAAGGCGGGTGACCCAGGGAACGCGATCGACGCGATGCGGACGCGGTCTTGCTCGTCGATCCGAATGCGAATGCGCGCCCGTGTGCCGCGGTTGTCCAACTGGACCGACGGGGTGACGGCGACGACGTAGCCCCGTCGGGTGTACCACGCGCGCACTCGTTCGACGGCGTCGGGGACGGTCGTGTCGAGGAGATCGTCTCCGACGCGCAACCCGGCGGCCTCCCGCAATCGGGTCTCGGATTGATGGTGGCCGACCAGCTCGACACGCCCGACGCGGAGCTTCGCCGTGAACGAGATGGTCAACGCCACCCCGTCGCCGCGCGGTTCGGCGTCGACGCGGATGTCGGTGTAGTCCTCGGTGCGATACAGCGCGTCGATCATGCGGCGGATCGCCGCGGCGGAATAGCGTTTGCCGGCGCGGAGCCGGGTCAGCGCCTCGAAGCGCTCGCGGCTCGGCGCGCCGGCGCCCGTGAGGTCGACCGCGACGATCGGCCGGCCGTCGAAGACGCCCGGCGCGACGGGCATCTCGGCGCGGGAGGGCGCGGGCCAGAACAGGAAGACGAGCGCGACCGCCGTTCCCATCAAGCGTCCGACCAGCGCGTGGCGCGCGAGGCCACGATCTTGCGTCACGCTAGAGCGGCTGCTCATCGGAATTCGAATCGGTACCGCACGTCGCCGCCGAATCCCCGGTTGTCCTGTTCGCCGATGAGAAAGAGGTTGCGGCCGATCTCGTATTCCACGCGGACGCCCTGCCGGCCCGAGGCGTCCAGGGTCGTGGTGTAGTTGACGGTCAGGCGCTCAGCGAACAGTTGCTTGCCGACCGAGAGGCGGGGGGCGGTCTGGTTCACCGTCTCGTCGTAGTAGGGGTCGATCTGAAAGCTGTCCACCAGCCGATCGACGCCCGGGAGTCGGTGCACGCCCTCCTCCAGCAGGGCCTGGAGCGCGATGGAGGCGGCTTCGTCGCGGCCCAGGCTGGTCTGCGACTGCGCGATCTGCTCGGCCGTCCGCCCGACGGTGAGGAGCGCCAGAATGTCGGTCTCGGTCAGCGAGGGGTCCGAGGTCAGGTCGAGCTCGAATCGCTCGATCGTCCCCGTCAGTTGCAGCGTGATGTGATAGGTCTGGACCGTGGTCGTGGCCCGCAGGTCGATGATGGGGCGCAGGCGCGCGGGATCCGCGAAGTCCAGCGTGGCGGACTGCACCTGAAATTCGTTGGAGCGGAACGTGATGGTTCCCTCCCGCGCCTCGATCCGGCCGATGAGGTAGGGACGGTCGACCGTGCCCCGCAGGAAGAGATCGACCTCCAGGGGAACGGAGGCCAGGTTGTTGCGGATGCCGATCTGGTCTCGTCCGCTGAAGTGGATGTTGAGCGCGAGACGGCGCCCGAGGGCCGTCGCCGTCTCGGCCGCCGCGTTCGCCGCCTGAATCTCCGCGCGGCGGCGCAGTTCCAGCAGCCAGTCCTGCACCTCGATGCGCGCGTCGTACACGGCGCGGTCGACGGTGAGTTCTCCGCGCAGGCTCTGGCTGTCCGGCGTCCCCTGGAAGACCAACTGGCCGCTCAGCGTGGGCGTCAGGCGCTCGGTCAGCGGAAACTGGATGCCCTTCAGGTCGATCAGGTAGCCGAACCGCGCGGGCCGGAAACCGTCCAACTGGATCTGGCCCGTCGCCGACACGCGGCCCTGCCCGTAGCCACCTTCGAGGGATTCGAGCAGGATCTGGCGCTCGTTGAAGAAGAGCCCCATCGAATCGACGGTGATCGGCTGCGACAGCGCGCGGCTCTTGATGCGCGCGTCCCGGATGGTGACGCCGCCCTGGATTTTGGGGCTGTCCCACCGGTCGGAGATCTTCAACACGAGATACGTCTTCCCGCGACCGGACGAGACCGTCGGCACGAGCAGCCGCGTTAGGCGGAGATCGGCTTCGCCGACGATGACGAGATGGTATTCCCGCAGCAGATCGACGCCGCCCGAGATGGTGAGCGTCGTGTCGGTGCCGAGCAGGCGAAACGCGTCGATCGTGAGTCGGCCCCGATCGAGGGTCAGGACCACGTCGCCCTGGTTCTCGACGACGTACTCGCCCACGTCGGCCGACAGCCGGCTCAGGCGGCTCTCGACCCGCCAACGCAGGGGGTCGCGCAGCGGGCCGTCGAGCGCGACGCGCCCGCTGACCACGGCGGTCATCTCCGTGAGCGCCGCGGGCAGCCAAGGGCGGATCAACGGCACCAACGACCCGTTCTCGACGGTGAACACGGCGGAGACCGGGAAATCGGGCTCCCAGCGCAGGGTGGCCTCGAGTTGCGCGTGCTGCTCGTCCAGCGCGGCGGACAGCCGCACCTGGCGATCGGCCACGTCCATCGCGACGCGGCCGCCGCCCAGCGGCTGTCCGGCGCCTTCCAGGTGCAGGATCGTCACCGCCGCGTGCATCTCGGGGCGATCGAACGTCCCGGTGGCTTTCAGGGTCGCCGACACGCTGCCCGACAGCGGGAGGGTGTTGAGACCGAAGAGATCGACGGTCTGGATGTGGAGGCGCGGGGCGTCGAATGCGGCCTCGAAGCCGCCGCGGTAGACGATCGACCCTTGGCCGCGGACTTCGCTCTCCCCGCGGCGCAACGTCGCGTGGGTGAAGACGACGTGGGTCCGGTCGAACGTCATCCCCACGCGTCCGCCGTCGAACGATTGCCCGTAGATCGACCCGGCGCCCAGCTCGAGATCCGCCACGATCTGAAAATCGGCCGCGGATCCGCGAAAGGTGAGCGCGCCGTCCACGACCGCCTCGATCGGCAACGGACGGAACGCGATGGGCAACACGTCGCCGACGCGGGCCGCCCGCAGGCGGGCGGCGATGTCGAACACGAGCGCGGCGGGGGCCGACCAGTCGAGGGTGCCGACCGCGTCGTAGCGCGCGTCGTCCTTGCGCCACGCGGTGTCTCGAAACGCGAGGCGTCGATCGGCGTAGTGCAGCGACGTGGCGATGTCGCCGGCGGCGCGCCCCCGCAGCGACAACTCGCGCACTGTCGCGCGACCGTCCACGCTCGGCGTGCGCAGGGGGCCGGTGAGCCGGCCCTCAAAGCCGGCGCGTCCCTCGATCGCGAACGGCACGGCCAGCGCGGCCGCGACGGCCGCGGCGTCCTGGTCGGACAGCGCGAGGTCGAGGGCGACGGTCCCGTCGGGGGCGAGGGTTCCGGAGACCGCCAGGCGGCCGGTCGCGCTCGTTACCAGGCCCTCCTCGATGTGCAGCGCGCCGCTCCGGACCGTCCACGGCAGGTCGGCCGTGGTGATCAGGGCGAGCAGGGCGCGGACCCGGGAGGCGTTGCGCCCCTCGTCCGGCCGGTCCGCGCGAGGCCACGATCTTGCGTCACGCGAGAGCGACGCCCCGCCCGGCACGAGGGCGAGCCGACCCTCCCCGTCGAGCGCGCGAAGCGACCAGCCGCGGCCCCGCAGCGCGACGGGCCCGGACGCCTCGAACGCCGGAGCGATCGACGTCGCCGGCGCCAGGCCACGATTTTGCGTCACGCGAGACTCGAGACGGCGCAGGAGCGCCGCCGGTCGCAGGCCCGCCGTGTCGAGGGTCAACAACCACGCCAGGCTACGATCTTGCGTCACGCTAGACGCCGGGGATTCGACCCCGATCTCGATCTCGGCCGAGCCGCGCAGCGTCCCGTCCAGGACGTCGGCGGCGAGGTCGGCGACCGCGAGCCGGCCGTGAGCGAGCGTGACCCGGCCGGAGATTGTCCCGATCGGGACGCCGTCGTAGCCGACTTCGCGCGCGTCGAGTCGCCCGTCGACGGCGGGGTCGGCGAAGGGGCCCGTGCCCCGCGCCTCGAGGACGAGGTGGCCCGATAGCGATCGGACGGTGGGTACCGCGGGGCCGATGGCCTGGAGGTCGATCGAGGCGGTCGCGGTCAGGTCGAGGCCGGTCGGCTCGACGAACGAGAGGCGCCCGTTCGCCGTGGCGCTGAGACCGCGGCCGTCGAGCGACGCGGAGGTGATCGTGAAGCGTCCGTTCTCCAACTCGGCGCGGATCCGCACGGCGTCGAACGGGATGGCGCGCCCCCCGACCTCGAACGCGCCGCGCGGCGCGGCGGCCTCGACGACGACGCGCCCCATCAACACGTCCGGCAGGAGGAGGGCGTCGACGTCCTCGATCGTCACCGCGCCGCGGGGCGAGCGGTACGCGATGGTGGCGTTCCTGATCTCGATCCGGCGCACGAGGATCTTGGGCGCCCCGCCGGGCGCGCCTGACGCGGCGCCCTCAAGCGACGGGAGGTTGGAGGCGCCGTCCGGCCCCGCGGCGAGGGTGAGGCGGGGCCGTTCGATCCGCAACAGGCGGATGACTTGCGTTTCGGTCAGGAGCGAGATGAGGCTCGGCCGCGCGGTGATCCGTCCGACCGTCAGCGGCGCCGAGAGCTCGGGTGATGGCGAGCGCACGGTGACGTCCTCGGCGACCACCGCGAGCGGCACCAGTTCGAGCCGCAGCCGTCCCACGTCGACCGGGGTCCCCAGCCGGTCGGCGAGGGCGGTTTCGAGCGTGTGGGCCATGCGGGCGAGCAGCCGCTCGCGCTGCGTCACATACAGGAAGCCCGCCGCGACGACGAGGATGAGGCCGGCGATCAACCCGACGCGGAGGGCTGTGCGCAAGGGCATGCGGCGCGCCTCCGTTACGGGATACCCGGTCGCGCGGGGCTACCGGGCTTTTTCCACATACCGGAGGCGGAGGGTGTAGAGCAGATTGGCCAGCAGCGACGACTCGGCGGGCGTCAGGTTCCCCTTGGTCTTCGCTTCCAGGAGTGCCAGCAGATCGATCATCTCCTGGGCGTGCGGAAGGTTGACCGGGGCCGTGCGGCCGTCGGGCAGCGGCTCGCCGAGGTGTACCATCGCGGTGGAGGCGAGCGACATCAGAAAACCGGAAAAGTCGACGGGGCCGGCGGGAGGCTCGTCATGGGGCCGCTCCTTGGGCTGCTCCTCCGCGTGGCCGGGGGATGGGGAGGAGGACGGTGCGGGGTGGGCGCGCGGGGCGTCGCCCGTCCGCCCGCGGCGATCAGTGACTGTGAACCCGCGGTTTTCTTCGCCGTCCCTCATCGGAGTCCGTCCTCGAACGGCCCACCTTAGCACGGGGTCCGGCGGGATTTCAAGGAAAACAGGCCTCCGGTCGTGGGTCAATTTGAAATGGCCAACCCATCCTTTACCCGTTCATCTCAAATCTGCAGCGCGTCGAGTAGGTTAAGGGTAAATCGAGTCACCCCTCTGATAAACGGGCTTCGGCGAGACGATCCTTGAGTGGTCTTCTTGAAGCCGTTGCCGCACGGTCGGGGGTTGCTGGGTCACGCATTCTGGGTCCTGAGCGGGCGAACAATGTGGTCAGGGCCAGACGACTCTTGGTGCTGGCCTGTGCCCGCTGTGCGATTCCTGGCCGGGACGTCGCGAACCTCTTGAAGCGAGACACGGTGCTGATTTGCAGAATGGCCAAGCGCAACGACCCGGACCATCAGGCACAGGTCGAGCAGATTTGCCGCGCGATGCAAAGTCAACACGTCAATGTCGGACCCCCGCTCCGACCCGGGTCTGGGTGGCGGAATGCGCGCGCCATCGCCCGTCGAGGCGCTCTCGGGGCGCGCGAGCCCTTGACACGCCGCTCCGGCTCCGCCTAGCATGGGATGTGCGACGAGATGTGAATGGGGCTGGATGGACGTGCGGAGATTATTTCTGAAACTCGGCGATCGGGTGACCCATCGCCGCTATCCCCAATGGGGCCACGGCGAGGTGGTAGAAGAGCGGTCGGCTTTGACCGACGGCGGAATGTGCTTTGTGCGCGTCGTGTTCGCCGACGGCCGCGAGCGGTCGTTCATCAACAACCTCGACGATCATAACTGTTGCTACTACGCCGGGATTCGGGTGGCCGTCTAGCACGCTGCTGAGAAACTCCATCTGCTGCGTTGCTTCGCGATCCGTAGGGAAATCGGTTTCCAGCCGCTCCCTCGGAGCGGTGCGGATTCTCGGTTGTCGGAAATCCTCACGTATGACCGCAATCCCACGGGAATGCCTCGTACCTCCAGGAGTCTCCCCGTACGCTCCGGTTTCCTCCTTCCTGCGGCCTTGCATCTGGAGCTTTTTGAGCAGCCTGCAGGCCTTGCCGAGTTTTTCAGCACCCAGTTAAGTGTCTCGCAACAGATTTTCCACCAGTCCTTCGTGTTCGAGTCGTCGTCCCGCCGTTTCCCAGACGTTTCTATCCCCTCTGAAGTACGGTACCTCCGCCCACGGGAGTTGAGGTCTCAATCGGGCGAGCACTGTGCGATTCGTGCGTTCGGCAAGTCTCCGCGCGCCACGAGGATGGTTGAGGATCAGGCCGTGCACCGTCAGCCCGCGACATTCGGCGGCGTGGAGGGTCAGGAGGGTGTGGTTGATCGCGCCCAGGCGGTTGGCGATCACGATCAGGACGGGGAGTCTGAGGGCTTCGGCCAGGTCCAATGTTGTTGTTGTCGCCGTGAGCGGGACCATCAGGCCGCCCACGCCCTCGACCACGACGAATGCGCGCCGCGCGGCCAGCCGCTCGTAGCCGCGGACGAGGCGGTCGAGCGAGAGTCGCACGCCCTCCCTGCGCGCCGCGACCACGGGCGCGAGCGGGGCGGCGAGCCGGTAGGGGGCGACGTCCTCGATGGGATCGGGCGCGCCCGCGGCGATCCGGAGCATGGCGGCGTCGGAGCGTCTCCGGGTGGACACGCCGGTCTCGACCGGTTTCATCACGCCGACGTCGATGCCGCGCCGTCGCAGCGCCCACGCGAGCCCTGCCGCGACCACGGTTTTGCCCACTGCCGTGTCGGTGCCGACGACCAGGACGCCGCCGGGCGGTTTCGAGGTCATGGGGACAAGGCCCCCTCGGCGATCCGATTATCGAGGATGAAGGTGTGTCCCGAGATCCAGGGCAGGCTCAGCACGGCAAACACGGCGTCGGCTACCTGATGCGGCTCGATCGGCTCGGGGAGGAGTTGCTGGGCGCGCAAGCCGGCCACGCGCGCGGCGGCGGAGTCGGTCTCCAGGACGGGCGGGCACACGGCGTTCACGCGAATGCCGTGGGGCGCCAGCTCACGGGCCGCGGCCCGGGTGAGCGCGATCAGCCCCGCCTTGGCGGCGGCGTATGCGCCCTGTCCCCGCCGTCCCTGCAAGGCCGCGAGCGAGGCCACGTTGAGGATGACGCCGCTCTCCTGCGCGATCATGATCGGCGCGACCGCGCGGATCGCGTGCCACGCGGACGAGAGGTTCACGGCGATCACGCGGTCCCACGCCGCGTCGGGCATCGCGACCACCAGCCGGTCGTCGATCACGCCCGCGTTGTTGATCCACGCGTCGATCCGGCCCCATCGGGTCATGATCCGCGCGACGACGTCCTTGACCGACGGGGCGTCGGCGACGTCGGCCTGGCAGGCGATGGCCTCGCCTCCGCGTTCGGCGATCGCGGCAACGACCGAGTCGGCGGCGTCGCGTCGCATGTGGTAGTGGGCGGCGACCCGCCACCGCGCCGCGCCGCATCGCAGGGCCACGGCGCGCCCCAGGCCTCGCGACGCACCGGTTACCACGACGACCGGGGGAGTCTCCGGGGTCACACGAGGCGGAGCCGCGCGGCGACCCGCTCGACGGCGGACAGCGCCAGCGCGAGGTCTTCGGCGGTGTGCGTCGCGAGGATCGAGGTCCGAATCCGGGACGTGCCGGCGGGCACCGTCGGCGGGCGGATCGCCGGCGCGTACACGCCCTCGGCGGCCAGCGCGGAGGCCGCCTCGACGGCCAGCGCGTCGGCGCCGATCCGCAGCGAGACGATGGGCGACGCGCTGTGGAACGTGTCGAACCCCAGGGCCCGCACGCCGTCGTGCCAGACGCGGCGATTGGCCCGGAGCCGGCTCAGCGGCTCGGGGTCCTCGTTCAGGATACGAATGGCTTCGAGGGCAGCGGCCGCGATCGGCGCGGGCAGCGCGGTCGTGTAGATGAACGTCTTGGCCCGATTCACGAGGTAGTCGATCAGCGTTTTGGGGCCCGCCGCGAATCCGCCGAGGGCGCCCAGCGCCTTGCTGAGCGTGCCCATCTGGATGATCGGGCGATCCTGCAAGCTCCAGTGTTCCGACGACCCGCGGCCCCGCCCGCCGAGGACGCCGGTGGCATGCGCGTCGTCGACCATCAGGAGCGCGCCGTGCCGGTCGGCCAGGTCGGCGAGGTCGGGCAGGGGAGCGAGGTCGCCCTCCATGCTGAAGACGCTTTCGGTGACGATCAGGATCGCTCCGGCGCGCGGGCGCCGGGCGAGCAACGCCTCGAGTCGATCCAATCGATCGCGCCGGTACACGCGCAGCCGGGCGCCGCTCGCGCGGCAGCCCTCGATGAGGCTCGCGTGGTCGTCCCGGTCGGCGAAGATCGCGTCGCCGCGGCCCACGAGCGCGGGGATAATGCCGAGGTTTGCCAGATAGCCCGAGCCGAAAACCAACGCGGCCTCGGTGCCTTTGAGGCGCGCGATGGCGGCTTCCAGCTCCTCGTGCACGTCGGTGTGGCCGGTGAGCAGGCGGGACGCGCCGGCGCCCACGCCGTGGCGTTCGATTGCGGCGAGGGCCGCGGCCTTCACGCGGGGATGGTCGGCGAGCCCCAGGTAGTTGTTGGACCCGAGGTTGACGAGCGACCGGCCGTCGAGCGTGAGGCGCGGGCCGGCGCCCGCCTCGACCGGGCGCAACGTGCGGAGGCGCTGCATGCCTTCGGCGTCCGCCAGCGCGCTGCGATACCGGCCGAGCAGGTCGTGGGGGGAGGGTGGCGCCTGGACGCGCGCGTCAGGCCGACTCAATGACGCACCGAAACGGGAACCCCTCGACGTGGGCGGCGCGATGGACCTGTTCCTGCTTGAGTTCGGCCTGTTCCAGCGGGAGCGTGGCCACGTGCGAGGCGCCGGAGGTATGCACCTCCCACATGAGCCGGGCCGCGGTGGTGGGGTCCTTCCCGAAGCACTCGATCAGGACGCGGATGACGAAGTCCATCGTCGTCACCGGGTCGTCGAGCAGGATCACCTTGTACGGCGGAATCGCTGAGAGATCGGTGTAATCGGCGAGATCCGGCCGCGTCGTGGTGAGGGTGTCCACGGCCGATGTCCTACCATAACCCGATCGGCGGGGTCAAACCGATTGCCGTCATATCTCTTGACGTGGTTCTTAGTTAATGATATAAACTCTATAATAATGATTACTAAAAAAGACTCATCAATCGATATGCACCGCCGTTCGGACCGCGCCGCGATCGGGCAGCGGCTCAAAGCCGCCGGCCTCAAGTTCACGCACCAGCGCCTGGCGATCTACGAGGTGTTGGCGGCGGCCGTGACCCATCCCACCGCGGAGGAAATCCACGGCCTGGTTAAGGTGGCGTATCCGATGTTATCGCTCAACACCGTGTACACGACGCTGGAGACGCTGCAGTCGCTCGGCTTGATCCAGCAGATGCGTTTCCTCGATAATACGGCCCGGTACGACGCGAACGTGGACGCGCACCACCACGTGATCTGTCTGGCCTGCCGCAAGATCGAGGATTTCGGCGACCCGTCGTTGGATCGGGTGCGGCCGCCGGCGTCGATCCGCCGGTCGTATCGGCTGGTCAGCCACCGCGTCGAGTTCTACGGCTACTGCGGGGAGTGTCGCACTCAGGAACACGGATGACCCTCGGCGCGGCGGGATGTCCGTTCGCGATCTGAGGGAGGATCACCATTATTCATATAGAAGGAGGAACCATGGCGAAGAGTCTTCAAAACACCAAAACGTTGCACAACCTCAAGGAAGGATTCGCGGGGGAATCGCAGGCAAACCGGCGGTACCTCTATTTCGCGCGGAAGGCCGACATCGAGGGCTACCCGGACATCGCGGGGGTGTTCCGCGACACGGCGGAGGGCGAGACCGGGCACGCGTTCGGTCATTTCGATTTCATGGCGGCGATCGGCGACCCCGTCACCGGCGTCCCGGTCGGGGATACCGACAAAAATCTCAAGTCGGCCATCGAGGGTGAGACCTACGAGTACACCCAGATGTATCCGGGATTCGCCAAGACCGCCCGCGAGGAGGGCTTTGAGGAGATCTCGGAGTGGTTTGAGACGCTGGCCCGCGCGGAGAAGTCGCACGCCGGGCGGTTCCAGAAGGCGCTCGACACGCTGAAGCACTAGCATTCGATCACCTGGGCGGCGCGGGGTCCCTCGTCACGAGGGACCCCGCGCCGTGCCTGTCGACGAAGGGAGCGCATGGAGGCTCAACTCAACGATCCGAAGTTCTGGCGCGCCGACGCCCTCGATGCCGAGTTTCTGCGGATTGCCGACATCTGTCACGGGTGCCGGCGTTGTTTTAATCTCTGCCCGTCCTTTTCGATCCTGTTGAACGGCATCGACGCGCTGGACGGCGAGGTCGGGAAGCTGGATGAGGCGACCAAGGGGTCGGTGGCCGATTCCTGCTTCTATTGCAAGCTCTGCTACAACCATTGTCCCTACACGCCGCCACACGAGTTCCAACTGGACTTTCCCTTGCTCATGGTGCGGGCCAAAGCCGTCCGCGCCCAGACGACGCGGCCGCGCCTGCGCGACCGGCTGCTGGTGAAGACCGACTTCATCGGCCGGACGGCGCGGTGGGCCTCGCCGCTGATCAACCGCCTCAACCGCGTGGCGTGGTTCCGGGCGCTCCTGCAGCGGTGGGGCGGGATCCATCGCGATCGCGTGCTGCCGCCAATCGCGTTTCAGACGTTCCCCGCGTGGTTTCGCCGCCGCGCGCGCCCCGCGGCCGCCGGCGCCAGGAAGGTCGCCCTGTTCTCGGGGTGCCTGACCAATTACAACTACCCCGCAATCGGCCGCGCGACCGTCCAGGTTCTGGAGAAGAACGGCGTGCAGATCGTCTGGCCGGATCAAGTCTGCTGCGGGATGCCGTGTTTCGACACGGGCGATTTCGACGCGCTCAAGGCCCAGGCCCGGAAGAACGTCGAGTCGCTGAAGGCGATGGTCGATCAGGGCTACGCGATCGTGTCGCCGATTCCGAGCTGCAGCCTGATGTTGAAGAAGGAGTATCCGGCGCTGCTCGGGACCGACGAGGCGCGCACGGTCGCCAAGCACACGTTCGACATCTGCGAATACCTCATGTCGCTTCACCAGAAGGGGGAGCTGTCGACCGACTTTACGCAGCCGGTCGGGACCATCGCCTATCAGATCCCCTGCCATCTCCGGGATCAGAACATCGGGTACAAGTCGCGGGACCTCATGCAGCTCATCCCGGGCGCGACGGTCGAGGTCATCGAGAAGTGCACGGGCCACGACGGGTCGTGGAGCGTGAAGACCGAGTTCTTCGAGGCCTCGATGCTGCTCGGCGGCAAGGCGTTCCGCGCCGTGCGCGAGGCCGATGCGGCGACGGTGGTGTCCGACTGCCCGCTCTCCGGCCTCCAGATCGAGCAGGGCGCCGGGAAGAAAACGTGGCACCCGATCGAGATCATCCATCGGGCGTACGGGCTGCCGGGGGGCTCGTGAGAAAGGTGCTGAATATGGAGAAGATCCGTCGAGAAGATATCAAGACCGTGCCGGACTACGAGCCGATCCGCGATCGGTCGCGGCGCGAGGTGATCGCGCTGAAGAAGGCGCGGCGCGTGTCGGTGGGCGAGTGCGTGACGCTGGTGTTCGAGAACCGGCGGACCGTGATCCACCAGATCCAGGAGATGATGCGCGCGGAGCACCTCTACGACGAGGCGCTGATCCGCCACGAGATCGAGACGTACAATCACCTGATCCCGGATCCCGGCGAATTGTCCGCGACGCTGTTCATCGAGATCGACGACCCGCAGCAGGTCAAGGCGATGCTCGATCGCCTGCTCGGCATCGACAACGGCCGCTCGCTCTTTCTTCGTCTCGAGGGCGTCCCGCCGGTCTACGCGTTGTTCGAGGCGGGGCACAGCCGGGAAGACAAGGTCAGCGCGGTCCATTACCTCCGCTTCGCGCTGGACGAGCGGGCCCGCAAGGCGCTGCGCGAGGGGCCGCCTCCGACGCTCGTGATCGACCATCCGCGGTACGGCGCGGAGACGCCACTCCCCGAGGAAACTCGCCAAGAACTGCTGCGCGATCTTGACGCCTGACGCGGGCGTCGTCAGAATCGGGAGTGGGAAGGGAGTGTCATGGATGTCACGCCGTTTCTGTTAAACGGGCGCTGGGTCACGACCGACTCCACCGCTCCGGTGCAGAACCCCCACACCGGCGAGACGATCGCCCTCGTCTGCCAGGCTGATCGTGCCCACCTGGATGACGCGATTGCGGGCGCCGAGCGGGCGTTTCGCGACACGCGAGCCATGCCCCGGCACCAACGCGCCGCGCTCCTGACTCAGGTGGCGGCGGCGCTCGCCGCGCAGAAATCGGAGTTGAGCCGCCTGATGGCGACCGAGGCCGGCAAGCCCCTGCAGTTCGCGGCTGGCGAGGTGGACCGCGCGGTCGCGACCTTCACCGTGGCGGCCGAGGAGGCCAAGCGGCTGAGCGGCGAGTGGCTGCCGACCGACTGGACGCCCGCCGGCGAGGGCTACCTCGCCATGACCAAGCGTGTCCCGCTGGGACCGATCGCGGCGTTCGCGCCGTTCAATTTCCCGCTCAATCTGGTCGCCCATAAGATCGCGCCGTGCCTCGCGTCGGGCAACACGATGGTCCTCAAGCCCCCGCCGCAGGCGCCGCTGACCGCGCTCCGGCTGGGTCGGATCCTCGTCGAGGCGGGGATGCCGCCGGGGATGGTCAACATCCTCCCGTGCCCCGTGCCCGTCGCCGAGGCGCTGGTGGCCGACCCGCGGATCCAGTTTCTCACGTTCACCGGCAGCGCGGCGGTCGGCTGGAAACTCAAAGCCAACGCGGGCAAGAAGGGCGTGCTCCTGGAGCTGGGCGGCAACGCCGCCGCGGTCGTCCACGTCGATGCCGACCTGGGATGGACGTCGCGCCGCCTGGCGCTGGGCGCGTTCGCGTATGCGGGGCAGGTCTGCATCTCGGTGCAGCGCATCCTGGTGCACGAGGCGCTGTACGAACGGTTCGTCGAGCAATTCCTGCTCGACGTGGAGGCCCTGCAGGTGGGCGACCCGCTCGACGGGAAGACGGTCGTCGGGCCGTTGATCGACCAGGCCGCAGCCGACCGGGTCGAGCGCTGGGTGACCGACGCGGTCAACGGCGGTGCCAAGGCGCTCACGTCGATCACCCGCTCGGGCAACACGATCGCCCCGATCGTCCTCACCCACGCCGACCCGACGATGGCGGTCAGTTGCGAGGAGGTCTTCGGCCCGGTTGTGACCCTCGCGCCGTACCGCTCGTTCCAGGAGGCGCTCGCCACCGTCAACGAGTCGCGGTACGGTCTGCAGGCCGGGATCTTCACCCACGATTACCGCAAAGCGTTCGAGGCGTTCGACGCGCTCGACGTCGGCGGGGTCATCATCAACGACTACCCCACCTTCCGCGTCGACCACACCCCCTACGGCGGGATGAAGGATTCCGGCCTGGGCCGCGAAGGGGTCAAGTACGCGATGGACGCGATGACCCAGCTCAAGACGGTGGTGTTCCGGACCGGGATGACGATCTAACCGGATGACGCACGCACGCCGCCGCGCCACCTGTGCCGGCCGCTGGACGCGGTGGCCGGCGACCGGGCACGTGCTGTGGCGGATCGCGCGACCCGAGGCGCCGTCGCCGCTGCGGGCGCTGGCGCAGGCCGTGACCGTCGAGACGCGCGAGCTGCCCGCAGGAGGCGAGGCGCTGCGCGTCGTCGTCTATCGACCCGCGCGGCCGTGCGCGACGCTGGTACTCAACGGCGGCTTTGTGCCCGAATCGACCGATGATCCCCGGCTGCAAAATTTCGCCTCCGCGCTGGCCGAGACGGGGTTTCTCGTGCTCACCCCCGATTATCCCGCCGTCCGCGAGCTTGCGTTCACCCCGATGACGATCGATCAGATCCGCGACGTGATCCGAGCCGTCCGGGCGCGGCCGGAGCTGGGCGGCGACGGGCCCCTCGCGATGATCGGCTTGAGCTACATGGCCACGCTGAGCCTCAAGGCCGCGCTCAGGCCGGAGCTCGCATTGCCGCCGAAGTACCTAGGCGTGTTCGGGGGGTACGAGGATTTCAGGGACCTGATGCACGACGTGTTTCGGGAGGAATACCGATTCGGCGAGACGGGCGTGCCGGTGGACCCGTACGGCCGGTTCCTGGTCGTGCGGTCGATGGTGGACTATTTCGATCCGCCCACGGATGAGCGGGAGCGCATCCGCGAGCTGGCCCTGTGGTGCGGCCAGAGGCGCGAGCCCGAGATTGTCGAGGAGGCTGCGGCGCGCCTCTCACCCCGGGGCCGGAAGGCGTTCGAGGCGTTGCGGGCGTTCGACCCCGCGCGGTCGCCCGACCTCTGGCGCACGATGCTCCACGACCACCGGGACGCGAGCGAGGCGCTCTCGGTGCGGGAGCCTCCCGAGCGGCTTCGCAGTCGGCTGTTCATCCTCCACAGCGCCTACGATCACGTTTTGCCGTACACGCACAGCGTGCGGCTCCACGCGCGCTTTCCCTCCTCGGACCTCGTGCTGACGACGCTGTTCACCCACGTCAACCCGCGCCTGAATCCGTTCACCGCGCTCTCCCACGCGCGGGAGCTGTGGAAGCTGCTGCGCGTGTTTCACCGCCTGATGGCCGTCCGGGAGTAGGACCGTCGGGCCTGTACGGCGGGCGTTGCGTTTAAGCGCCGCGGTGCACTATCATCAGGGTCGATGCGCACTGTGGAAAGAGGACACGTCAACTAGGAGTGTGTCCGAGTATGGGGATGTTGGAGCCTGTTCAGGGATGGCCAGATGCAAGGCGGAAGGAGGCCTTGCGCGCGGAGCGTACTGAGTCGTACGTGAGCACGCAAGGCCGACTGACAACGCCGCAGATGGCCATTCATGGACAGGC
>Ga0184615_10000612_pt1 | contig 19396 bp, 41 predicted proteins | sample PLM4_65_coex_FD_133134 | JGI IMG/M metagenome (GOLD analysis project Ga0184615, IMG submission 133134) | Groundwater sediment microbial communities from an aquifer in East River, Colorado, USA - PLM4_65_coex | ecosystem: Environmental > Terrestrial > Soil > Riparian zone | place: USA: East... | reverse complement strand
GTGAACTCGCCGTCGCGGATGACTGCGTCGCCGGTCCAGAGGCGGTCGAGGTCGGTCATGGGATGACGACGTAGGAGACGCGGTACACCTGGGCGGTGGTCAGGATCGTGGTCATGATCCCGAAGCCGTCGCCGGTGACGAGGGTCGGCCCGCAGGCGACGGCCGTGGACGCGGTGTCGTTGACGACGTTGACCAGGACGGTGATCGGCGCGTCGCCGTAAGGCTGGAGGAACCGGACGGTCGCGGTGACGCCGGCGGCCTGGGCGCCGCCGCCGGTGACCGGGGACAGGGTGAACTGTCCACGCCGGTCGGAACACTCGACGATCGCGACCGTGGGGGCCGCTCCGGCTGCGGTGGTGCCGGCGATGGTGCCGACTGTGACGACGCCGACCGCGGCGTCGGCGAGCTGGGGGGCGATCTCCTGGTTGTCCGACTCGTGGTAGTTCTTGTCGAGATCGATGGCTCCGGGCATGTGCTGGCCTTCCCTTCCGTTGAAATCATGATTCCGGTCGGATCATACCCGTCAGTCGGACCCGCGTGGCCCTGGCGGCGGGACCTTGACCCCGAAGTGGGGGCGCTTGGTTACGGGCCCACGGTCGGGCGGCGGGGCCATGCGCTTGGGCAGATAGCCGCCGGTGATACCCCCGGGGACCCGATTCTTCTTGGCCTTGGGACGGCGGGTCCGGCCCTTCCGGTTCGTGTCGGTCGCGTGCCTGCCCTGGGTGGCTGCCTGCGCCGTGTACTGGCTGCGGGTGCGTTCCTCGGACACGGACGGCTGGCCCATCACCGGACGGCGCTTGGCCAGGGTCTCACGGGCCGGCTCGTTCCACGGCTTCGCGCGGCGGGTCGGCACGCCGGTGGCCTCGCTCTTCGGCCGGTCCAACGGCGTCATCCGGGCGCCCGGCTGGTTGTGCGTGTGCCTGGTCGGTGGCTGGTTCTTCGCGCGCTCGGCGAGCTGCTGGCGGGCGCCCTGCGGCGGGCGCTTCGCCGCCGGCGGCTTGGGCCGCTGAGCGGGCTTCTGGGCCCGGTGGGTGCCCCGATGCCGGGACGGGCCGGTGTCGGCGCCCTGCGGCCGGTACGCGGCGTCGCTGGCGTCCTCCAGGCGATGCCGACCAGGCGCACGCTTGCCGAACAGGGGGGTGAGAGTCGGGAGGCTCCTGCCGCCGCCCTCACGGTGCTGACCACTCACAACGTCAACTCCTTCTGATCCTGAGGCCGACTGTCCGTACCGCGACCACCAGCCCCGCCCTGACCACCCGTACCGCCACCCTCCCCGCCCTGACCACCCGTACCGCCCGTCGAGGACAGGGCAGCGTCGAGAAGTCGGGTCTGGGTGCCGTTGGTCTGCCGCTGAATCCCCCGTAGCTGACCCACGACCAGACCCAGAATGCCGAGGAGCAAGCCGCCGATCGCCTCCGTGCCGTGGTCGTTCAACGCCAGGATAGTGATCGCAGTCAGCGCGCCGAGTAGAACGAACATCGAGGCGATGATGGCAGCCACCAGCACCCCCGGGGTCCGGAACATCTCGCGCAACTCCTCACGGCTGGGCAGGGTCTGGGCCAGCACCGCCTGCGACGTGTACAGGGTCACAATCGGATCCTAACTACGTTAACCGTCGTCGACCGCATCCTAGACGCCACCCGGCCCCGACACCACAGCAGGGAAGCGGTGCCGAGGCCGGAGACTGGTGTCAGACTTCGATCATGCGGGTGTAGAGGGCGATGGCGTCGTCCTGGCCCTGCTTGACGATGGGTCCCCACCGTTCGATCAGCACGGCGAGGACGGCCGCGCGGACCTGGTCGTACACAGCGCGCCGTAGGCGCGCGGCGACGACGGCGGCGACGGCGTCGGCGTCGGCGTCGGCGTCGGCGTCGGCGGCGGCGGCGGCGACGGCGGCGGCGACGGCGGCGGCGACGGCGGCGGCGGCGTCGGCGACGACGGCGTCGGCGGCGACGGCGGCGGCGACGGCGGCGGCGACGGCGTCGGCGTCGACGGCGTCGGCGACGGCGACGGCGGCGTCGGCGACGGCGTCGGCGACGGCGACGGCGTCGGCGTCGGCGGCGACGGCGTCGGCGACGGCGGCGGCGACGGCGACGGCGACGGCGGCGACGGCGGCGGCGGCGGCGGCGGCGGCGGCGGCGTCGGCGACGGCGTCGGCGACGGCGGCGGCGACGGCGTCGGCGTCGGCGTCGGCGACGACGGCGGCGGCGGCGGCGGCGACGGCGGCGTCGGCGACGGCGACGGCGACGGCGACGGCGTCGACGGCGTCGGCGGCGGCGACGGCGACGGCGACGGCGACGGCGACGACGACGGCGTCGGCGGCGACGGCGTCGCCGCCGCCGGCGACGGCGGCGGCGGCGTCGGCGGCGGCGGCGGCGTCGGCGACGGCGTCGGCGGCGACGGCGTCGGCGTCGGCGACGGCGGCGACGGCGGCGACGGCGTCGGCGTACTTTTCTTTCACAGCAGCATATACGGCGTCGCGGACGGTTTGACGGAACGACACGCGCCGATCCCATGCAGCGTCTCGGACCGACCGGCACAGGTTCCGGGCGGCGCGAATGTCAGCCGGGGACAGCGGCTCGGGGAGGGCCCGGAGTTCGGCGGCCTCGGTGGTGAAGCCGGCCTTCTCGAACCAGCGCGGGGCGGACACCCGGTACACGTGGCCGAGGGCCAGGGCGACGCGGGCTTCGTCCTTCCCGTCGCCGGCGGTGCCGGCCAGGTGGGGGATCAGGGACACGAGTTCCTGGCGGCGGTCGTCGGGCAGGATGTCGTTTAGGCGGCGGCCGTAGGAGGCCAGTACCGGGGAGACGCACCGCGGGTGGTCGGAGTGCGGTTCGAGAGCGAACCACGCCACAGCCTCCAACAGGCACACGCCCTCGGCGGGGTTTCTGTGGGCGCCGGACTCCAGCACCAGAGTGTTCAGGTCGATGGTCTTCATTTTTATGCTCCTTCGATTTCGGGGTACCAGGGGGTTTCGTCTTCGGATTCGTAGCGGGCGCACGGCCGGTCGCCGCAGACGGCATCGTAAACGGCCGGGCAGTGACGGGTCTCCATGACCCGGCACGGATGGACAGGTTCCCACACGATCTGGCCAGACCTGGTGTAGGTCTCGCCTGTATTTCTATACAGGGCTTCCATAATTGCCTTATGGTGCAACGGTTTCGGGTGTCCACGGGGAGTGTCCCGTGGCGTGGCCCTTGGGCTTCGAGCACCCGATGGTGTGCGGAGGCTTCTCGCCGGAGCGGTAGTCCCAGCTTCCCGGAACGTAGTCGGGTGGCCAGACGCGTTCGCCGCATTCCGGGTACGTGGCGCCGATCATCTCCGCCAGCTTGTGCACGGCCTGGTGCTCCTCGAACCCCCAGAATCCGGATCCGAAGTCCAGGCTGTTGATCGCGAGATCGTAGAGCGTCTGGACCAGGGCGTGGGGGAGGGTGACGGGATCGGGGACACCTCGGCCGATGGACGGCTGGTGGTCTCCGTCGTGACCTGCGGTCAGCCGGCACATCGACCCGATGCCGTCCAGGTCCCTCGCGGGCTCCTGGCAGGGCGGAACCCATCCGTAGTTCTTGCACCGGCACGGGGCGGTCTTGGCCTCGAAGCTGACGTTCCGGAACGCCTCGAAGTTGTGGACGTCGAACACGCCGCAGCCGCCCGGCCACGACGCGTGGACCATGGTTCCGTTGCCGAGCAGCTCGATTCTCATGGTGTTCTCCAGCGGGCGGTGTGGGTGGGGACGTGGAGCCGGTTGACGCGGTCGAGGACGATGGCGCATTCCTCGCTGTGGAGGTCGCCGGGGCCGGGGGCTCCGGTGGGGCATGTGCAGACGGCGGCGTAGTTGTTGAGCCGGTGCCGGCCCTGGTAGATGCCTACCGTGGCTTCTACGCGCAGGGTAGTGGGGAAGTTCATCATCGGGAGTGTTCCTCCTGTCCGTGCACGGTGATGAGGTCGGCGAGGGACTCGACGGCGGGGGCGAGGATTTCGGCGTAGTGGCAGAGCGGTTCGGACACGTTCCCGCCGAGGTCGGCGTGGGTGCGCATGAGCTTGCTGGCGGTGCGGAGCAGCGCTACGGCGCCCTGGGTGGGGGAGAACGCGCCGCCGAGGGTGACGGACACGACGAACTTTCCGGTGTCGTCGATGCCGATCTGGAGTGCCAGTGGCGGGTCGGTCGGGTCGGGTTCCTTCAGAACGAATTCGTCAGTCATCGGAGTTCTCTTCGGTCTGGTTGGGGTAGCGGTCGCAGGTTGGGTGGTGGGCGGAGGGCCGGCCGCAGGTGCAGTAGGCGCCGTCTGGCATGTCGCGGGGGATGACGATGACCTCGTAGCCGAGGCGGTCAACATGCTTGCCGGTGTGGTTGAGGCCGAACGCGCAGGTGGGGATGGGGCATGGTTCGTCGGGGTTGCCCCAGCGGGCGCCGACCGGCCCGTACAAGACCTCCTCTGCCTGCTCCTGGAGGGTGAGCGGGATCAGCTCGAGCGGGCCATGTTGCTCCAGCAGGCGGACCCACGGGATCGACGTGACCAACTGGCCGTGTTCGTTGCGACCTCCTCGGATCATGAAGTCGCCGTAGTCCATGCGAATCCAGACCCGGGTGTCGGGGGGGGCGGGTGTGGTCCACGGTTCGGGGTGCTGGTCGTCGGGTTCGTGGATGATGTCCGGCTGGCTGATCCGGCGGACGGCCCGGCCGACCGGCGGCGGGCCGGGCATGTCGTACCGGACCACCACGGCCGGCCTGGTGCTGTCGGGGTGGACGGGGCACACCGTGGCTCCGTCGCGCCACCGTTCGCACTCGCACATCTCGCTGTCGGTGGGGACGGTGGCGGCTTCGAGGGCCTGGGCGAGGAGTGGGGTGTCGTTGTCTTCCAGGATTTGGATGACGGTGCGGAGGATGGAGACGACGATTTGGTCGTTGGTGCGGGTCATGCGGCTCGTTCTCCTTGTTTCCAGCGGCGTAGGGCGGTGTTGGCGGTGGCGGTGTGGGGGTGGGGGATGTCGAGGCGGGAGCACAGCAGGGCTTCGACGAGTTTGGAGGAGGAGATGCCGGCGAGGTCGGCGACTTCTTGTACGCCGGTGTGGGCGGGTTCGCAGATGCGGGCGTAGAGGACGACTGTGGTCGTGGCCATCAGACGTCGGCCAACGCGTCGGGGGTGTGGCCGCAGCGGCAGAGGCGGCCGGTGATGGCGTACCGCCAGAAGGCGGGGCTGAGGAACACGATGGCCCAGAATCGGCGGCCGCAGTCGGGGCAGCGGTATGTCATGGGGTGCATGCTAGCACGGCGATAGCAAGCAGAAGCCCCGCCGCTCGGGGGAATGAGGGCGGGGCTCCTTTTCCGGTTGGCCCACGGGGGAAGGCGTGGCCGGAAACCTATTTGATCAGTTGTGGTGCAGCTAGTTCGCCGCAGTAGGCGTCGCGGTGGGTGATGGTGCAGAAGATGTAGATGAGCTTCTCTCCGGGCCAGCGCGGGTTCTCGTGGGGCTTCTCGAACGTGATGTTCTTGTTGCCGTTCTCCCAGCAGTCGGCGTAGCAGCAGGGCAGCACGCGGAGGGTGGCGACGTTGCGGACGATGGTCGACCCGCCCAGCAGTGTCCCGCGGCGTAGGAGCCGCGGTTGCGGGCGGTGCCGGCGTCGGTTGCTCACGTGTCCTCGGCAAGGTTCGCGCCCTCGCGGGAGATCTGGACCAGCTCGGCGCGGGTGAACCCGGTACCGCCGACGCTGGCGACGGGGCCGAACGCGCCCGGGTACCAGCTTTCCCGGATCTCGCCGTCGTTCACCAGCTCGAACAGCCCTACCCTGGCCAGCTCCCGGATGTGCGGGATGTCCGCCTCGGTGATCTCCCGGGATTCCATCCCGTTGCACAGGTAGAGCTGAACGTCACCACGGGCGATCATGTACCGCTGCATGTCGGTGTCCTTTCCGGGGATGATGATGGTCGGTGCGTAGGCATAGCCGCGGGTCGCGATCCAGTCTGCCACAGCGTTGATGTCGGCCCAGTACTCGCGTACGGCGACGTCGGACACGAACACGGCCCGGTCGTTCAGGTCGTAGCCGGTGATGGTGACGTAGTGCCCACCAGGGTAGCTGTAGGACGTGCCGTCCTGCGTGCGGATCCGGCCGGCGACGTTGGCGACCAGGCCGTACCCGCCGTCGATCGTGGTGATGACGTCGGCCCACAGTTGGGCGGCCTGCTCGCCGGTGGCGGACTGGCCGCCGATGTAGCGGGTGCGGTACCGGCCGGCGAGGCGGGTGTTGAGGACCCGGGCGACGTCCTCGGACGAGTCGGTGCCGGCGGTGGTGGTGCCGAGCTCGGCGGCGAGCTGGCCTTGGCTGACGAGGATCTGTCGGCAGGCCAGGGCGACCTGGACTGCGGCGGGGCCGCAGTAGTAGCCGGTCACCTGGGTTTGGAGGGTGTGGTTGAGAACGGGCATCGGGTCCTCAGTTCGGGCTGGAGTGTTGGATGGGGTGGAGTTTCTCTTGGAGTTTGACCGGTGGTGCGGGGTTGATGTCGTGTTTGGCCATTTGGAGGTCACCGAACCATACGTCTACCAGGCTACGGCGGCGACGTTTCGGAGGCGGCTGACCGGCCTTAGCTGATTTCATGGTTGATTCCTCCTTTAGACGACTTGGACCATTCCGAGATAGGGCGGTAGCAAGAATCCATCCGCCGCCGATGTCGGTTTTCCTGCCGTGATGGTGGGTGTGGTACCGGGGTGGGGTTCTTGGCCGAGGTTGAGCGGTTCGCACCGGCCGAAGCCGTTGAGCGGGTGGCCGTTGACGCAGTGCCCGTTGCTGGATTCAGCGTAGGGACCGCGGAGGTCGGCGGTGTCGGCGACGGGGCCGGGGGCTTGGGTCATGTCGGCTCCTAGACGGTGATTACGTTGGCGAAGTTGGCGGTAGACCCGTGGTCCATGATTTCGAAGTACCGTAACGATGTTGAACTTCCGCCCATGATCGCGCCCCCGGCCACTGATTGTAGAGTCAGGACGAACGTGTCTCCTATGTCGACCGATGGCGTGAACAGGAAACGGCCGGAGCAGTTTTGGGTGTTGCCGGGGGTGGTACTCAGGATGAATGCGCTGGCCATGACGAGAGCTCCCGCAAGGTTGGTCCGGCGACATCGATAGATTACCGTGTCTGCTACCCCTGGGTTGACTGTTTCCCCGTAGTACATGGCCTCGTAGACTCGCCCAGCGCGGTAGGCCGTGAAACCGGTGGTGATGACGGTGGCCTCCGCGCCGACTGCGGCGGAGTTGCTGGCCACGCCCGCGAATGCCACTACGGAGCGGGGCATGGAGACGAGGTCGTAGGTGATGTCGGTTCCGACGATGTAGTCGACGGAGACGTTGGATCCGGGTGGGTTGAAGGCTGCACCGAATCGTTCTGAGAGGCCGGTTCCGGCGACGATGACGGTTCGTTGCGTGATGACGACGCCGAAGACCGGGTCGTAGGTGCCGCGGAATCGGGTGGTGTTCCCGACGAAGGTGCCGATGCCTTCCCACACGTATTCGGTGGCGTTGCGGCGGTAGATGATGACGGCGTCGAGGGTGGATCCGACGCCGGCGGCCCAGGTGACGAGTTCGGGGGGGATGTCGGGGCCGATGGTGATCTGGGAGTCGTTGGGGCCGGCGAACGGCGGCAGCGTCAGGGTGGACGAGGGCACGCCCCAGTCGGTGTCACTGCCCACGGATGGCCTTCCGGCCGCCGAAGATCCCGCGCATTTTGGCGACGGGTCCGCCGCCCATGATGGCGGCCATGGCCCGGATCATGCCGGACGGGATCTCTCCGCGTTGTTCGCCGAGGATGCTGGGGTCGCCCTCGATGATGTTGGCGACGGCGTAGATGCCGCCGGTGGGGGTGGGGTAGAACGCGACGGTGCCGGCGGCGAACGGCAGGACCCGGCCGTCTTCGTCGACCCGGTTTGCCATGGTGGCCAGTTGGCGGAGCAGGCCGGGTACGTCGCCGATGACGGCCTGGTCCTCGGGCTGGATCAGTTGGTCGGCGTCGGTGTGGTACTGGTCGTGGACGGGTTCAACAGCGGTCATAGTCTGCCTACCTCGGGCTGTCGTAGATAGAGGGTGATTTCGGGTGTGGTGCCGGTTCCTATGGACCAGTGCATTTGAATGTCCTGGCCTTTCCTGACGTACATGCAGGGCCCTGATGGGCTGTATTCGTTGACGCGGCCGTTCTGTCCGACGCCGTATCCTTTGCCGCCAAGGTAGACCTGGAAGTAGCCGCCGGGTCCGGTGGCGAATCCGTGCCATACCTCAAAATCCTGGTCCAGCGGGAGGTCTTGGGTGGGGAAGGTGACGACCCACAGCGGGGTGCCTGGGGTGACGAAGTTGTTTGCTGTCAATACTCCGCGTTTGGGTCCGGCCTCGCCGAGGAGGGCCATGTCAGAGCAGCATCCAGGCGAGTTGTTCGGGCACTTCGATGCCGGACCAGGCGACGGCGACGGCGGTGCCGGCGGCGCCGGCGGCGGTGCCGGAGGTGAAAAGCCGGTCGTTGCCGACGAGAACCAGGCCGGTTTGGGCCCAGTCCTTCCCGCGGGTGAGGCCGGAGGTGCGCAGGTTCGACGGGGCGATCTCGTTGACGAACACGGAGAACGTGTCGGTTCCGGCGGTGAAGCCGGCGCCGGACACCCACACCGAGGTGATGGCGAGGATCATGCCGGCGTTGGGGCCGATCTCGGTGTCTTTCGTGCCGCCGGTGTTGAACAGGTTTCCGGCCAGTGCGACAGTGGTCACCGATGATTTGCGGAATTTGACGCCGCGTCCGATTTCGCCTCGCCATGCGGTGAGTTCCGCACGGAGTTCTTCCCGGGTCAGGGTGTCGATTTCGGCGCCGGCTTGAATCTTTACCTTCATTGTCAGTCCTTTATCTGCCGGGAAAGGAACCAGATTCCTATTAGAATGAATACCGCTCCGGCGCCTAGGAATGCGGCGCGGAGAAGGTTGGACGGGAGGAACATCTTCGTCACGAGGGTGGCGAGGTTCCCTACCTGCGCGACGGAAGATCCGATGCCGGCGATGCCCCGGCCGGCGTTGTCGATCGCGTCGGTGACGTTGGTCGGCTTGACCCAGTTGAACAGTTGCCCGGCCGGGCCGATGACCTGCTGAACGCCGGCCACGGCGCCGGTGATGAACGCGCCGATGCCGGATCCGGGGTCGCCGTCCAGGCCGGGCACACGCCGGAACTGGTCCACGTGGGACAGGTAGTCCGGGCCGAGTTCGGTGAACTGGACCGGGTCGCCGGCCTCGATGATCCGGTTGTTGCCCACGTACATGGCCACGTGGCTGTTCGGGGTCGGGTCGGTCCAGTGGGAGAACACCAGGTCGCCCGGCTGGAGCTCCTTCTGCTGGATCGGGACCAGGTTCGACCCCGACCCGACCATGTCCCACGTGGTGCGGGGGGTGGAGATGCCGTACTGGCCGTAGGCCCATTGGACGAGGCTGGAGCAGTCCCACAGGTCCGGACCGGTGGCGCCGAACGAGTACGGCTTGCCGAGCTGCTCGGCCGCCTTGTTGACGATGTCCGTTCCGGAGGTCACGGGTTACCGGCCGCCGAAGAACCGGTGTCCGTTGCGGGCCGGCGGGTCCTGCGGGGCGTCGTCGTCCTCGTCGTCGTCGTCGTCCAGGTCCTCGTCGTCGTATTCCTCTTCGGCGTCGCCGAAGAGCCGGTTGAGGAAGTCGTCGCCCCGGTCACCGTCCAGGACGATGATCGACCCGCGGCTACCCGACGAGCGGGCCGGCGGGTCGCGGCGGTCGTCGTCGTCGCGGGAACGGCGACGCGGCGCACGGTCGCGGTCGTCGTAGTCGCGGGTGTTCCGGCGGCGGGGCCGGTCGTCGTAGCGGGCCATCATGAGCTCCTATTCGTGGATGGGTTTGACGATCACCAGCCGGCGACCGCCCTCGTAGGCGGTGGTCACCCTGGCCCGGTTCCCGTTGGGTAGGTCCACGGTGACCCACTGCCCGGGGCGGGGTACGCGCCGAGGTGTGTCACTGCTGGTTTGCATGCCGGTAGCATACGGGCACGATCACCAAACCCGGGAGGACCCACTATGGCACGCAGCGCGGCGACACTGACCGACCAGGCACTACCTGGGTTGGAGCAGGACCCGCAACCGGTGGCGGAGAAGCGCGGCCCCGGCCGGCCCCGGGGAAGTCGGACGGCCCCGGCGAAGAAGGCGGCCGGGAACCGGGGCCGGATCGCGGTCCGCACCACCAAGGGCACGATCATGTCCAAGACGGAGAAGATCGCCAAGGTGCGTGAGGACGCCATGACCTACGCCGAGCTGGCCGTGGCCGGCTGGCAACTGCGGGACCCGCAGTGCGCCGACGTGTGGTACGACCAGGTCATGCTCAACGGCCGTGAGGTCGAGCGGATCGAAGCGTTCGTAGACAAGATCGTCACGATCATCGCCCGGAACGAGAAGATCCTCGACTACGCGGTCACCACCTCGTGGTTCGGTGAGGTCGCCGCCATCCTGCACCTGGTCTACCCGGTCGGGCGGGCGGTCTGGACCCACCACGGCCCGAACGGAGACCGGCACCAGGACCAGGACGGAGGACAGGTTGACCACAACCGCTATCCCGCGTGGCAGGGTGCTCCGGCCACCGGCTGACCACAACATCGCACGGGTCGACTGGGACGAGCTCGGCCCCGAGTTCTACGCCAAGTGGGGCTATCCGCGGGGCAAGTTCGACCCCGAGCACCTCACCGTGTACGGGCCGTCCGGGACGGGCAAGTCGCAGTTCCTCGGCGAGGTCCACACCCAGCGGGCCCGCCTGCGCGGCTCGGCCGTGGTCGGGGTGATCACCAAACCGTACGACAAGACGCTGTTGTCGATGGGCTGGAAGTCCGGCGACTCGTACCCGCCCGGCTACAAGGAGAACCCGTACCTGTTCCTGGCCAAGGCCAAGGGAATCAGCCGCGAGTCCCGCCTCGCGCAGCGGGCCAAGGTCCTCGCGTTGATGCACAAACTGTGGCGGCCAGGGTCGAACACCGTCGTGTGGTGGGACGAGCTGCCCTACATCCAAAACGATCTCGCGTTGAAGCGGGAGGTGGGCACGTTCTACCGCGAGGGCCGCGCGCTGGGCCTGTCCAACTCGGGTTCGTTGCAGCGGCCGGCCGGCAGTGACCGCCTGGTCCACAGCGAGGCCGGCTGGTCGGTGGCGTTCAAGCCCCGCGACGTGGACGACGCCACCCGCGTAGCCGAGATCTTCGGCGACCGGGCATTGTACAGGGCCGTCCTGATGGACCTGAACAGGGACACGTACGAGTTTGTGATCAAGCATGAGGTGTCCGGCCAGGCGTACATCTCCCACCTCCCCCCGCCGGCACGGGCGGCACGTCGCCGCCGGTAGGGGTGTACCCTGCCGCGCCCGCGCACTGTACGCTGCGTTGGACGGAGATCACCGAGACGGAAGGATCTGGTGATGCACACCCATTTCTCGGCCATGTCAGCGCTCGGCGTGTTCCTCGTGGTGCTGATCGTCGGCACCGCCTGGCGTCTGGGTTCGTATCGCCTGATCGCTTCGACGCGACCGGAGTTGCGCAACCTCGGCACCGCCATGGCTTTCCAGTACTGATCACGGAAGGAGATCACCTGTGCCAGCAGCGGCTGTTGCCGGTGGCGCCCAGCACGCGCCGTCCGGTCCGCCTACCGCCGGAGGGCGGGTTGTCCCGTTCTTCTACGGGACGAACCAGTACGTGGAGAAATTCACGAGCACGAGTCAGCTCCTCGGGGCGAACCAGGTGGAGCAGGTCGCGAACATCAACCCGGGTGGGTTCATGCGCGGCGTGCGCCTGGAGGTCCGGTCGACCGGCGGGGTGCTCGGCACCGGTGCCGTGGCGGCGGACGGGCCGTGGACCGCTCACGCGTCCGTGACCCTGGAGAACATCGACGGCTCCCCGATCATGTACCCGATGTCGGCGTACGCGCACGGGCAGGCCGGTTGGTTCTGCCGTCCGTGGGACGGGGACCCGTCGAGGAGGTTCGACTTCTCCAACACGATCAACCCGTCGTACAGCCTGTTCATGAAGCCGGAGATTCGCCACACCGCGGGGGTGCTGGCGAACACGGACGCTCGGGCGTTGTACCGGATCCGGTACACGTACGCCACCCTGGCCCAGTTCCTGGGCACGGTCGGCACCGCGACCGCCCCCACTGTGACCACGACCGGCTATCTCGAGTCGTGGGCGCAGCCGGACGCGGCGGACCTGCGCGGCAACCCGATCGAGGAACTCCCGCCGGGCCTGAACCTGGCCACCATCCGACGCCACCAGGTGATCAACCTGTCGGCGGTCGGTGCGGACAACACGTTCCAGATCTCCAACATGGGCAACGAAATCCGCTGCTTCATGTGGATCATGCGGAACTCGGCAGGGGCCCGGACCGACCTCGCGTCGGACCCGATCCGGTGGCGGCTGGACAACCGGTCGCTGGGCGTGTTCTCCAACCAGGAAGTGTTCAACCGGATGAGCGACTTCTACGAGTCGCTGCAGAACGGTTCGACACGCCCGACCGGCATCTACGTGTGGCCGCGGTTCTTCGACGTGGGTCGCATGGTGGGCGAGTCGTGGATGACCACGACGAACGCCACCTACCTGATCTGGGAGACCGCGACGGCGGCCGGCGGCGCCGGCGGCACGATCGAGATCGTCACGGATGAGGTCGTGCCCATGGGTCCGGTGCCCATGGAGCTTGAGAGCATCTGACCGTGTTCCGTCGTGACCAGGGAGGGCTCCCCGGATCGTGGAGGGGAGCCCCACCGGTAGGAGGAGGGCAGGGCTCGATGGCAGGCCCGAAGGGTCCCGAGACGGGGCCACGTTTTGGGAGCACCACCTGGTCGCCGACCGTGGCGAACCTCGCGGTGATCCTGGTCCTAGAAATCGCTGGATACGTCGCACTGCGGTGGGCGTTCCGTACCGCCCACGGCGGGTGAGGCGGCGTAGCCGCAGGAAGGTAAGACCATGAAGGGTAAGAAGATCATCCTTTGGGTCCTGGTCGGTTGGGGCCTGTCGGTCCTGCTCGGCCCGCGGGACGTCATCTCCTGGTTCAAGCCGCGTGCGGCGTGAGCAAGGGGCACACGCACGGCGGGCCGGACGACGGGGCTGAGGCCAACTGGTTCAAGTTCCTCGACGTGCTGGTGTGGGTGGCGGTCGCCGCGATCGTCATCCTCGGCGCGGAGTGGCTGGTCGGCTACATCACGCGGGAGAAGCTCGGCCGGCAGGCGGAGCGGTTCCTGGCCAAGGCGTCGACCAAGCCCGACACGCCGGCGTCCGAGTAGTTTCCCTCCTTTGTTCGTGAGAGGCCAGGCATGAACCTCGCGTTTGCGGTGATGTTCCTGTGGATGGGTTGCGCGTGCCTCTACCTGGCCTCTCACGGGCTTCAGGCGTCCACGCCGTGGGGTGCGTTCAAGACGATCCTCAACGCCGTCGACAAGGTCGACTGATGCCTCCGAAGAAGCGGGTCGCCAAGCACGCGGCGCCGACCTACCACGGCCGGCACGCGGCGCCGACTGTCGTGTCCGGGGCACCTTCGACCACGGTGGCGAAGAAGGCCCCCGCCAAGAAGGCGACCCCGCCGGCCAAGGCCAGCCCCCCCGCTTCAGGCGGGGGCGGGGGTCGGCCGGCGGCGAAACGCGCGGGCGCCGGCGCCGGCGCGGCGACGGTCGCAGCGTCTACGGTGGCGTCGCACTCGGCCGCCTCGGCGGCGGCGGGCGGGAAGCCGTCCGTGGCCGGCCGGGCGGTGGGCGGTGCAGCCGCTGGAGCAGCTGCTGGCGCCGCGGTCGGGTCGGTGGTGCCCGTGGTGGGCACAGCGGTCGGTGCGGGCGTTGGCGCCGCGGTGGGGGGCATCGGCGGTGGTGTGTCGGGGGCCCGCGCCAAGCGGGCCTACACCCGGGCCATGGCCGACGACCCGCGCGCCAAGAAGCTGGTCGTGATCGAGTTCGCGGTGTGCATCGTGGTCGCCGCCCTGTCGCCGCTGACCGACCGGCACAAGGACGAACCGCCGGGGACGTTCATGAAACGCATGACCGCGATCATGGCCCTGTTCTTCGTCCTCGGACTGATCTCGTCCGCGGGGCGGGGCGGTGCCCGGTTCGCGGCCGGACTCGGCGGCCTGGTCGCCGTGGGCCTGGCCGTGTCAGAGCGGGACCTGTTTACGAAACTCGCCGGCGTGTTCACCTCCGACAACGACGGGTCCAATCCGACGTCAGGGCCGAAACTCGGAGGGAAGATCGACGACGCGCCCAAGCGTGGGGGTAAGATCCCCGGCCGGCGGACCGGGACGGTGTCCTGATGGACCGGGTGTGGGACTGGGTAGGGCTTCTGTTCGGCGTGGCGATCGTGTACGTGTTGGTACGGCCCGGTTCCAAAGCCGGTCAGACGGTCGAGGGCATCGGTAACCTGTTGGCAGCGTTGGTACGCCGCGCGGTCGACCTCGCAGATGCAGGATAGGAAGGGGTGGCCGGGTGAACCGGATCTTTGATTGGCTCATGCTGCTGCTGTACGTGGCGGTCGTGTTCCTCCTCGTGCGGCCGGGCAGCCAGGGGCCGGTGCTGTTCGACAAGGTCGGCGGGGCTCTCGTCAACCTGGTCAACTCCGCCACCGGCGGCGGGGGTTGGAGCGGTAAGGCATGAGGCTAACCAGTCGCCAGAGGACCGCACCGCCGATCGACCGTTGGTCGGCGCGGCGCGGCGAGTCCGGCGGCGGGTACGACACTCCTGACGGGCCGAGGACCCTCGCGGTCGGCCTCGTCGACGAGCTGGCCCGCTACCCGGGCACGGTGTTCGACTCGCAGGTCGTGCGGGACCGGCAGCCATGGATGCACCGGGAGACGTACATTCCCCCGCCGGTCACGTGGATCTCGTGGACCGCCGCCGGCCCGACCCGGCCGGAGTTGCACATGCGCAACTCGACGTTCCGGGTCCTGGCCGGTAACAGCAGGTCGAGGTATCCGACCGTGGACACGCCGTCCAACGGCATGCACACCATGATCCCGGGTCCGGGGTCGCAGCGGACCGTGGACCGGTACGTGACGACCCAGCAGATGACCGGGGCGCGGGTCAACCGGCTCGCTCCGGCCCGCTACGACGGGCAGACCTATTCGATGACGACGCGGCTTCAGGGAGGGCGGGCGAGGTGACGCAGCGACAGAAGGTCGTGGCCGGTGTGGTCCTCGCTATCGGCGTGGCCGTGGTCGTGCTGTTGTGGAACGTCGAACGGCGGGCCCGCATGCTCGCCCGTGTGCCCGGGTGGAACGCGACCGAGGTCCTCCCGGACTCGGTCGCGCCGGACATGGCCACCGTGACCGACGCCGAATCGTGGGCGGCGAACCGGTGCCGGCCCATGGTCGCCTGCTGTGGTGAGGAGACCGCCGGCCTGCGCGTGGGCAAGCTCTACGCCAGTTCGTTGGCCAGCTCGCCGCACTCGCTGATCCGGGCGTCGTTCGAGCTCGGCGGGGGTTGCTGATGACCGCCCCGGTCAAGACGTCGTCGGCGCCGTTCGCCAAGGGGTCGATCATCTGGCAGAAGAAAGGGCCCCTGCCGGTGTGGGCGTGGGCGGGGCTGGTCCTGGGCCTGGTCCTCGTCGTCACCATGTGGCGGCGGAACAAGTCGCAGGGTGAGGCCAACTATGCCGCCACCGGCGGCATGGACTATGGGCCGCTTGAGGGTACGCAGGGTGCTCCGGCGATCTTCGTGGTTCCGCAGGTCGGCGGGACGGTCCTGCCCAACGGCGGAGGCAAGAAGTGGACGCCGAAGAACATGCCCCCCCGCCGACCGCCGGACCAGACCAACCCGCCGGCCCCGCCCGGCGGCGGCCGGCAGGACCCGCCCGGCGTGCCCGCGCCGTCTCTGCCGCAGATCCCCGCCACGTTGACTGTGCCGGCGAACGAGAACCTGTACAACTGGTCCCAGAACGTTGAGGGCCAGTACACCGGCTACACCGGCCCGATCTTCGACACGATCCGCGGGCAGGGATCCTTGAAGTGGATGCCGGCCGGGTGGGGAGGGGCCGACCCGCAGTACGGCAAGGTTCCTGTGTTCGCGTCCGCAACGACAGTGCGGCTTCGCTGATGGCACGCCGGCCGTGGATTCCTAAGCAACGCACCGCTGTCATCGTCGGCGTGGTGCTGTTCGTGGCGGGCAGCCTGGCCCTCTACGATGCCTATGAGCACCGGGGCCGGCGCTCGCCGTTCTTCCTACGACCGTTCACCTCCTGGTGAACGTGTCTCGGCCCCACGGGGGGGCCGAGGCGACCACAACAACCGCCGGCCGCGCCGGTAGAAGGGGGCTCAACTCATGAGCCGGTACGACGGAACACCTGAGCCGCTCACCTACGCCGAGGCGCTGGTCGCGATCGCGACCAAGCTCGGCGGCGGTTGGGTGAGCGACGAGGAACGCGACGAGGCCGTCAACGCGATCAAGAAGGAACACGGCATCGCGATCGTGGCGGCGACGCCCATATACCAGGACGCCCGGGACCAGACCATCTCCCAGTACGAGGCCGAGCTGGCCGAGGCGCGGGCGTGGAAGGCCCAGAAGCTCCAGGCCGAGCGCGACGCCGCCGACCTGGCCGAGCTCGAAGAACTCCGCCGCGAGCGGGACCTGGCCACCGTCGGCGTCGGCCAGGGCGAGCAGGTCCGGCCGGGCCGGCCCGGTATCCCGGTCACGCAGCTCTGACATACGGAGAGGGCCCGATCCGAAGACCAGGCCCTCTCACCCCAACCCTCAGCGGAGCTTGCCGGCCGCACGCTGATACCGAAATACCCGACCACCCCTGGAAGGACACCCGATGGTTATGCAGGGTAGCACATCAATTCGCGCGGCTGTGTTAGAACCCGGGCGTGTCCACTACGGAGGGGGGCGGACCATCACCACCCCACCGGACCTGTGGCAGGACCTCCGGGCCGTCCTGGACGGCACCCTGACCCGGTTCGAACCCCACTCCACGGTCGTCATCGACGGCCACACCGCCGACCTGACAACACCTGACGGCGGCGGCTGGACCCGGACGAAGGACGGGCCGTGGACCCTGTGGCGGCACGCCGCCGCCGGCCGGACCGTGGCGGTCGGGGCCCGGCAGGATATGACCACCCGGCACCTCGGCGTCCTGTTCGACAAGACCACCGACCCCGGGATCATGGCCGCCCTCCTCGACAAATACGCGGAGATTACCGGGATGGCGTGGCGTGGCACATGCGCCACAACCGCCCATGCTGCGATACGCTTGACCTGGGAAAACTCCCGCGCCGAACCCCTGTGGAATATGTCGGACAATGGCTCCGGGGCCGCTGTCGGGGCCCTCGAATGGGAACGCCTGCCCGGCCCGTGGGAGACCACCTGGGGCTACGTTCACACGTTCGACGCTAACGCCGCCTACCTCGGCGCCGCGATCAACGCCGAACTCGCCTGGTCCGGACTGTTCCACACCGGCCCGCAGATGTTCGACGAGAAACTCCCTGGCTATTGGCTGTTGCAACTTGACACGTCCACACTGCTCCTCAACCAGGACCCGAACCGGCCGCCGCTGTTCTCCGAACGGCAGCTCCTCAAAGGCGGCCTGGTGTGGGTGACCACCCCCTACGCCAAGTTGCTCGCCGAACTCGGCGACCGGGTCGAGGTGCTCGACTCCCACACCGCCCAACCCCTGGAGCACCATCCGGCCGGGTCGCGGGTCCTGCGCAAGTGGGGCGAGCAGATGCGCGACGCACGCACGGCCGTGCAAGCCCTCCCCGCCGGACAGCTCCGGACCCACCTCGTGGTCGCGGTGAAGCGGACCTACAAGGATGCCATCGGCGGCATGCAACGGCCAGGGATGCGGGTCAACCGGGCCGACTGGGGACACACCGTGGTCGACCACTGGCGGGCCACCCTGTACCGCACCATGATGCGGATCCGCCGCACCGAAGGCGTCTGGCCAGTCCGGGTCGCGACTGACAGCCTGGCCTACGCGGACGGCGTCGACACCTACTCGCACTGGGGGGCTCCCTACTCGTTCGGGGGGGAGTCCTACCCCGCCCCGCTCAAACTCGGCACTGGTCTAGGCCAGTGGAAACACGACGGGGTTGTCGACATCGGCACCTGGCTGAAGGCCCACCCGGTCAAGGCTCCACGCGCGCCGCGGGCACCCCGCCGCGCGCCGGCAGCCCCACAGGCCGCGAGCCGGAAGAAGGTCGCGTGATGGGCCGGTGGAACTCGTGGGGGGCCACGTCGCCGCTGTGGGGCACCGGCCTGATCCTCGTCGCCATCGGCCTGGCCCTCGTCTACGCCGGCACCAGGGCGGTGGGCCGTGGCACTCGGTGAAGCCCTCTACCGCGAGATCACCAACGGACGCAGCCCCTACACCGAGGTGTCCACCGTCCCCGGCGCGCTCCGCGTCCTGGCCGCCGACGCCGGATCGATGCGGGCCCTCGCCCGGTCCCTCGACATCGCACCCTCGACGCTGCGGGGCTGGTTCAAAGGCCGCACACCACGCGACGACCGATCCGGCCTAGTCCAGGAAGCCGTAGCCGCCCAACGCCGCCAGAGGCTCCCCAAAGGCCGGGAACGACGCATGCGGGCGCGGGGCCTGCGTGAGGTCAAGGTGACCGGCACGTACACCTACGACGGGACCGGCCGCGGGGCCGACGAAGACCGGGAGGTCGATCTCGGGCCCTACCTCGACGACGTGGCCGACGAGCTCCTTGACGCCTACCTCGACGGGGCCGACCTGGACGAGCTGGAGGAAACGTTCATCGACGCGATCAGCGACGGCGGCGGAAACGGTTGGTACGCAAGGACTTTCCAGGCCGGTGGCTGGGACATCGACGATTTGGACGGATGGGCATGAAGAAGCGATTCATCAACGAGCGGGGCCGGCGGATCGCGATCGAGGTAACTCGACGCATCGGCCGGTACCAGAACAGCCGGCGGCGGGGTCCGCTCGTTCACGTCGAGATCATCGGGCCGGACAGCACGGTCGAACTCGACATGACCCCGGGAGAGGCTGAAGTCCTGACGGATCTTCTGTTGGAGGCCGAACAGGAATAGCCCTTTCTCTTGGCCGCAGGAGTGAGGCCAACGGCAACGCCGGCACTCGACGGGCTGACCCCCCGTTCCAACCCCCGTCAGATGGGGCACACCACCCTGGCCAGGTTTAAAGGGCCAGCACGTAAGGACGGTGGAGAGTCGCCGGGAGAGACAAAGAGCGCGATCGTTGGTCACGATCGTGGCGCCCCGGAACGGAGATTAGGGACCCGCCCGCTCACCTTGCCGTGACAGCGTGTTACGGATACCCAGAACTGTACGACTGTTCGATGCGCTACGCTGGGGTTATCCTGCGGGGGTGGGGGTTCAGGGATTACGGGGAGTGACTTTGGCACCGGTGTTCGAGATGGGGTCACGCGCCGTAGGCGCGT
>Ga0184615_10000611_pt1 | contig 19400 bp, 18 predicted proteins | sample PLM4_65_coex_FD_133134 | JGI IMG/M metagenome (GOLD analysis project Ga0184615, IMG submission 133134) | Groundwater sediment microbial communities from an aquifer in East River, Colorado, USA - PLM4_65_coex | ecosystem: Environmental > Terrestrial > Soil > Riparian zone | place: USA: East... | reverse complement strand
TATTACCACCTTGAAAGAGTGGTGTCCTGACCGTTAGACGATGGGGCCCCATCGGGGCTGGCATAGCGCTAACGGGATTCGAACCCGTGTACCAGCCTTGAGAGGGCTGTGTCCTGGGCCACTAGACGATAGCGCCGCGACGGCAGGAGCCAGGAATCAGGATTCAGGATTCCGAACTGATTCCTGATTCCTGACTCCTGACTCCTGACTCCTGATTCCTGCTCCAAGCAGGCCCGGCAGGAATCGAACCTGCAACCCCCGGTTTTGGAGACCGGTGCTCTACCAATTGAGCTACGGACCTATGGCCTCCGCTCACTACCAGGGTGGCTGACGGGACTTGAACCCGCAACCTCCGGAGCCACAGTCCGGCGCTCTAACCGATTGAGCTACAACCACCACGAGGTTGTGCTGTCCCCGCCGTCCCGCAAACCGCATATACTAGTGTGGCGACAGCGTTTCGGTCAAGCCTTTCTCCCCGAAAGACCGCTGTGCCGGGGCCACTGTGGAACTTGCCCCCTCCCGATCCGTTCGGCTATAATCGCGACGGTTACTCGTCAGGAGAACTGCTATGCAGCGTCGCTCGAACCGCGCGCGGATCGCCCTTGCCTCGATGTTTGCCGCCATGATCGTTGCGGGTTGCGCGGATACCACCGCACCCCGGATCGCAGTGCTTGTGGGCGTCTCGGGGAGCGGGCAGTCAGCTCTGGCCGGAACCCTCTTGCCCCAGCCTTTCGTCGTGCGGGTCGAAGATCAGGCCGGAGTGGCCGTCGAAGGGTTCACCGTCACGTGGCAAGTCACCGCCGGTAGCGGCGCCCTCACGGAGGACCAGTCGGCCACCGACGCGCAGGGCCTGGCCTCCACCACGCTCGTGCTGGGCCTGACGCCCGGAATCAATCGGGTGACGGCCAGCATCGGGTCACAGTTCGACGTGACATTCACCGCGACCGGGACGGCGTCGATTCCCAGCCCCTGACCCCCGATGGTGAACGGCCGATGACATGCACGGGTCCGGCAGATGCCGGACCCGTTTGTGTAAGTATCCCCCGCCCGCGCATCTCCCCGCCGAACCCAAAGTCCGGAGAATGCGCCATGTCCCACCGCCTGCTGGCCCTCCTGCTCTGCGTTGCCCCTGCCGGGGTCCTCTCCGCGCAGGGCTGGATCGATATCGAGCGTCCGCGTCCCGGGGGGCCCTCAAACGTGATCCGGGTGAGCTCGACCGTGCGCGCGGTAGTGGATGGACGGGTGGCCCGGTTCGAAGTCCACGAGCGCTTCCGCAACAACGGCGGCGGCATCGCCGAGGGCACCTATCACTACCCGCTCCCCGGGGAGGCGGCGTTCAGCGACTTCTCCCTCTTTCAGGGAGAGCAGGAGCTCAAAGGCGAGATGATGGCCAGCGACCAGGCCCGGTCGATTTACGAGACGATCGTACGGAGGCGGAAGGACCCGGCGCTGCTGACCCTCGTAGGGCACGGCCTGATCCGGGCGCAGGTGTTCCCGATCCAGCCGGGCGAGACGCGCACCGTGATCCTCCGGTACACCCAATTGCTCGGGCGCGATGGCGACGCCCTGCGCCTCCGCTACGCCGCCGGGGATCGCGGCGACGCGCCGGTTTCTTTTGCCGCCGAGATCCGGCGCGGCGAAGAGTTCGCCACGCCCTATTCTCCCACCCATCAGATCGAGGATCGCCGGCAGAACGGCACGCTTCGCGTCACCATCGCTCCGCCGGTGCGCGGCGATGTCGACCTCGTGCTCCCCTTCCGCCGCGGCTTGGTGGGCGGCACCGTGCTCACCCATGCGAATCCCGGCGAAGCCGGCTTCGCGCTGCTCTTCCTCTCTCCTCCCCCAGCCGAAGGCAATGCCCAGCTGGCCCGCGACCTCACCATGGTCGTGGATGTCTCCGGCTCGATGAGCGGCGAGAAGATGGAGCAGGCCAAGGCGGCCCTCCGGCAGTCACTCGGCTTGCTGCTGCCGCGCGACCGCTTCCGGCTGATCGCATTCAGCAGCGGGGTCCGGCATTTCCGTGAGGGATGGACCGCGGCAACCGGCGACGCGCTCGCGGATGCCCGTCGTTTCGTGGAGGATCTCGTCGCCAACGGGGGGACCAATCTCGAGGGCGCGGTCGAGGCGGCGCTCGCCGACCGCGGGACCGGGGAGCGGCTGTCGCTGATTATCCTGCTCACCGACGGTCTTCCATCGGTCGGCGAGCAGTCTCCCGATCGTATCGCCGCATCCGCCGCGGGGCGGATCGGCCGGGCGCGCATCTTCACGGTGGGTGTCGGGCACGATGTAAACACGTATCTCCTCGACCGGCTCGCGGTGGAGGGGCGCGGCAGCGCGACCTATGTGTCACCCGGGGCCGACGTGGGAGACGCGGTGGGCGGTGTCCTGAGCAAGCTGGCACGCCCGGCGCTGGCCGATCTCCGCATCGTGGAGTCCCCGGTCCGATTCGAGGAGCAGGCTCCCGCGGCGCTCCCCGACCTCTTCTATGGCGAGGAGCTGGTGATTCTCGCCCGCTATCGGGGTGAGGGCAGCGGCCCGGTCGTGATCGAAGGCACTCGCGACGGGCGCCGGGAGCGTTTCTCGATCCCGGCCAGGTTCCGCCGGAACGAGAGCGACGGCGCCTACATCCCGCCGCTCTGGGCGGCGCGGCGCATCGGAGAGCTCACCCGGCAGATCCGCCTCGAAGGGGCGAGCCCGGCGCTGATGGAACGGGTCAAGGATCTGGGACTGCGCTACGGCATTCTGACGGAATACACTTCATACCTGGTGCAGGAGCCCGGAATGGTCCTGAGTGGCCCCCCGGCGGCGCCGATGCCGAGCGGAGCTCGGGAAGCCAGCAAGATGACCGGTGGAGTGGCATTCGACGCCGCGAGGGCGAGTGCCAGGCTGCTGGGGAGCGCCAATCTGCAGGCGGCGAACGGAGCGGTCGCGAACCGCCTCGATGAAGTCGTCGTCACCGCCTCCGGACGGAGCGGCGAGGTCAAGCGGGCCGGTGGGCGCCTGCTGAGCCGGCGGGATGGCGTCTGGACCGACCTGGCGCACAGCGACAGCCTCAAGGTCACGACGATCGCCCCCTTCAGCCACGCGTGGTTCGCCCTGGCGGAAGCGCGTCCCGCGCTTCGTGAAGCGCTGGCGGCCGGGAGCCCGCTCATCCTCGCGGGCCGCCGCGAGAGTCTCAAGATTGCCGACGGGGGCCTCACCGAGTGGGCGCCCGGCGCGATGGACCGTTTCCTCCAGGCGTTCGAGGGCCGATGACCGGGCTGATGGCCGAGCTGTTCACCGAATACCACGAGTCGCTGGTGCGCATGCTCTATCGGCGCACCGGCGACCGGGACCGCGCCGAAGAAATCGCGCAGGAGACGTTCGCGCGCGCGGTGGTGGCGCCGCCACGTAACCCGCGTCCCTGGCTCTTCGCGGTCGCGCTCAATCTGGTTCGCGAGGAGGGACGGAAGGCGGTGCGGCAGGAGCGGCGGTTGGTGCTTTACCGTGCGGAGCAACCCGAGGCCGCGGAGGGGGCCGATGAAACCATGGATCGGGGCGACCGGATTACGCGGGTGAGATCGGCGCTCGATTCCCTGACGGAGCGGGATCGCGAAGCCCTGCTGCTCAAGGCGGAAGGATTCAGTTACGACGAGATCGCGGCCACCCTGGGACTGGCGCGCGGCGCGGTCGGCACGACGCTTTCACGCGCGCGCCGGCGGCTCGTGGAGGCCTATCGGGCCGGAGAGGATACGCAGCATGTCGCATCTTGACGAAGGAATGATTCACGCGCTGCTGGACGGAGAGATCCCGTCCGCGGAGCTTCCCCCGATCCAGGCCCACCTCGGCGCCTGCGCCGAATGCCGCGCCCGGCTCGCCGCGGAGCAGGAGCTGCTCGCGACATCGGACCGGCTGATCGAGCTGATCGAGGTGCCGGCCGCGACCCAGCCGGGGGCGCCGAAGCACTCGGCAGCGGCTCGGCGCACCTGGCCCCGCACTGTGGCCTGGGCCGCCACGGTCGTGCTGGCAGCGGGGCTCGGATATTCGGCGCGCGGCTCGATGGGTGCCGGCCCCGCGCGAGAGGTCTCGGCGCCGGAGACGGTGTTCGCTCGCTCGCCCGAGCCCACCACTCCCGCGGAGCAGACGCCGGTCCTTCCCGATAGCCCCCGCAACGCAGCCGGAGTCCGGCAAAGCGGTCCCCCGGCTACAGCACCCAGGCCAACAGTTGAGCGCTCCAATGTGGCCGTGCGCGACGCGGCTCGCGAGGCAGAGACGCGGGAGCGGAAGGTCACGGCGGATTCACCGGTAGCCGCCAAGATCGCGGCCGGCGCGAATGTCGCCGCCGTGCCGCCTCCCGCCCCGGTGAGAGACACACTCTCCGCACCGGCCGTTCGTGCTCTGGCGCCGACGGGCCGGCTTCAGGCGGCCCCACGGAGACTCGGGGATACTCAACTGCGGCTCGAGGAACTGGTAGTGACCGGCGTTGATGAGCGGGTCGCCCAGGCGAAGATGATGGCAGCGGCGACGCCCGTCTCCTTTCCCGACGCCGTACGCAGACTGGGCGGATCGCTCCGCTTGATCGAAGGATTGGTCCCGGAACGGCTCGAAGCGCTGGGCTCGGCGGTGCGGGTGGTCTACCTCACCCGGTTCGGCGATCTGGTGCTCTCCCAGGAGCCGGACGACGGGAAGCTGCGGTACACATTGATCGCGCCGCCCGGCTTCCCTCCCGATTCGCTGGAGAAGCTCCGGGCGCGCGTGCGGGAGTAACTCGCCCGCCGCTACCTTTCGGGCATGCGTTTTCCGCGGTACGCCTGGAGTGTCGTCGCCGCTAATCTGTTCGTGATTCTGTGGGGGGCACTGGTCCGCGCCACCGGGAGCGGCGCGGGATGCGGCCGGCACTGGCCGCTGTGCAACGGAGTGGTTGTGCCGGAAACGCCCGCGGCAGCGACGGTCATCGAGTTTACCCATCGCGCCACCAGCGGCCTCGCCCTGCTGCTCGTGATCGCGCTCTTCTGGTGGAGCCGCCGCGCATTTCCGAAGGGCCACCGCGCGCGAACGGCGGCGGGGTGGTCCCTGGTTTTCATCTGCATCGAAGCGCTCATCGGTGCCGGACTCGTGCTCCTCGAGCTGGTCGGCAACAACGATTCCCTCGGACGGGCCGGATACCTTGCCGCCCATCTGCTCAACACCTTCCTCCTTCTGGGCGCCCTGGCACTCACGGCGCACTGGTCCGCCGAGCGGCCATGCGCGGACCCACCCAGCCGCGGCGGGACGGGCGGGCTCCTCGGCGCCGGCCTCGTCGCGATCCTGCTGCTCGGAATGACGGGAGCGATCGCGGCGCTGGGCGACACGCTCTTCCCGTCGCAAACGATCGCCGAGGGTTTTCGCGCCGATACCGACCCGGCGGCGCATTTCCTGGTCCGGCTGCGGGTGCTGCACCCGGTGCTCGCGATTCTCGCGGGAATCTACCTGAGCGTGATGGTGTGGGCGGTCGGGAGAACGCGTCCGGCGCTGATGCAGGGGCCCTGGGGCCGCGTGGTGACCAGCCTGGTGCTGCTGCAGCTCGGGATCGGCCTCACGAACCTCTTCCTGCTGGCTCCGACCGCGATGCAACTGGCGCATTTGCTGGTCGCAGATCTGCTCTGGATCGCGACGGTGGTGTATGCATCAGAGGCAACGTGGCAAGGAGGCAAGGACTCATGACTGAAGACTGACGACCACGTTGCCTCTTTGCCTCTTTGCCTCTTCGCCCCGTGCTACGCCGTCGCCACCGCTTCCCGCCCGCCCCACTTCCGCATCATCTCCACGAACGAAGCGGCGATCGCCGGATCGTAGGCGGAGCCGCGGCCGGCCTCGATTTCACGGAGCGCGGTGGCGGCATCGCGGGCGGGACGGTAGCAGCGCTCCGATCGCAGCGCGTCGTACGCGCCGCACAGGGTGACAACCCGGCTGATATAGTGCGGCTCCTTGTGGAACCGGCGCGACGGATAACCGGAGCCGTCCATGCGAAGGTGGTGCTCGTAGGCGGTGGTGGCGGCGAGGTCGAGATCGGGGGACTGCCGGAGCAGCAGCCGCGCGCCGTCCTCGGGATGGCGCGCGACGCCGGACCGCCCTTCATCACTCAGCGCTTCGACCCGGAACACGTCGCCCGGCACCCGGACCATTCCGATGTCGTGCAGCAAGGCCGCGCGGCCCACGGCGCGCGTGTCGCTCCCGCCCAGGCCGAGCCACTCCGAGAAGCTCATCGCCAGGACCGCGGTGTTCAGCGCGTGATAGGTGAGCTGGTCCTCGGATGTACTCTCGGACAGGAGCGGCATTACCAGCTCTCCGTCCGCGTGGAGCGTGACCGTGAGCGACCGCACCACTCCCGAGATCTCGTCCACCGGGAGCGGCTCGCTCGCGGCGACCCGCTCGCAGACGAATCGCATCGCGCCGACTTCTTCGCCGAGTCCGATCGCCACATCACCCGGCTCCGCCGCCAGAGCCTTGGTGTGCACCGGCCGGGGCTCGCTCTCCACGCTCACGTCACCCGCTTCAATTCCGGGCCAGCGCGGCAGCGATTCCTGGGGGTGCGCGCCGGAGAGCCTCTGGTGGAGGTTGAGGAGGAAGTCGTCCATCGCGTCAGGTGTGGCTTCGGCGGTGAACTCGAGCCGGCGCACGCCAACCGCGCCGAGACGCCGTCCCCAGGTCCACTCGCGCAGGCCGTGCACCGGAAGCGAGCGGTAGATCACCGTGTCGTCGAGAAAGGTGAACGTCGGCCGCAAATCGGCGCGCAGCAGCTCATTCAGCGCGGCCAGGAGCCGGGCGCTCGACTCCTTGCGGGCCTGATGTCCCACGCCGTACAGAGAATGGGCCGCCAGGGCGTGACCGAATGCGTGCAGCCAGCGTTCGGTGTGGCTCACTGGCTCACCACCGCGCGGATCTCGGCGTCGGCGTGCCGCTTTGCCCTGGCGAGCAGCGGGACTGCCCGGGGGTCGTCCCGCCAGTGGCGGGCCAGCGCGGACAGCGCCGCCAGCGTTTCCTTCGACTTCGCCGCCACCCGCCATCCGAGGAGCGGGAACTTTCGTCCCCCATAGGAAAGCAGCACCTCGAGCACTCCCGGCTCCGTCACCATCGGCCCGAGCGCGCGGATGGCTGAGGGAACGAGTCCGGGCTCGATGCGGCCCTGGGCAAGTCCGCGCAGGAGCAGCGGCGCCGCGGCGGGGGGACAATCCTCTCCCGCGGCCATGACCGCCACCCGCACACCGGACGAGTCGGGGTCGGAGAGACCTTCGACGATGCCGCGGGCGCGCGCCTCGGGATGCCGGATCAGCAGCCGGAATCCTTCGACCCGCACCCGGGGGTCGGGGTGCCTGGAGTATTCCACCGCGAGCGATACCGGGGGCGGATCGGGAAGCGTCTGGAGCAGCCGCAGGAGATTTCGCTGCACGAACCACGGCGCGCCGGCGAGCCTCGCGGTGACGTGCGGGACCACCTCGTTTCCGAAATGCGCCAGCACCTGCAGGAGGCGGCGTCGCACGCTTCGTTCTTCCGAGGCGGCGAGACTATCGAGCAGGAGGGGGATCGCCGGCGAGCCCACTTCCGGCGCGAGGCGCTCGACCGATTCGGCATCCACCGGCGTCGCGGCGAGCAGTACCGCGAGCGCTCCCGATCCCGCAATCAGAGGCCGATACGTCGGAGCGAGCGGGTCGTCGGCCGGCAGCTGAATCATGAGATCAACCAGCGGGCGCACTGCCCCGCGGGCCACCAGGGTACGCACCGCCCGCTCTGCCGAGCTTCCGAGCTCCCCCATGTCCAGCTGCATGGTGAGCACGCGGAAGGGATCGCTGCGATAGGCTTCCGCGCTCGACAGGCCCGGCACGAGAGGGGGCGGGAGATGATCGACCGGCTCGACCAGCGGCGTGCCGGGCGATTCCCAGGAGGAAATCAGGTCGTTCACCAGCGCAAAAAACTGACTCCCGGCGAGGTACCGCGACGCGGAAGGTCCCTGTTCGGCGTGACGGGCGAGCTTGTCGAGCAGCCGGGCGAGCGGAGCCGAGATTTCCCGGCGCTCGACCCGGGCTGCCGCGTGCAGCACCTCGAGCGCGGCGGGAGCGGCGGCGAGGCCGGCCAGGTCCCGAAGGAGCCGATGCTCCGATTCTTCCTCACTCGAACGCCGGAGGAGCCGCTCGATGGTGGCGGGCCGGAGCTCGCGGAGGAGGTGGCTCACCTGGCGGCGCAGAATCTGCGACTGGGGCGATGCGCCGTCGTGTGAGGTTTCGGCGGCCGCGTGGAGGTACTCGATGACGACGCCGTCACGCGCCGTGTCGGGCGGGAGAGCGTCGAACGAAAGCGCGAGCCGGTCGCCGGCGGCGCTCGGAATGGAATCGGGATTCTCGCTCTGTCCAAGCATGACGCCGGCAAGAGCCGACCAGATGGCGGTTCCGCCGGCCGATGTCTCGTCATCGAGCGAGAGCCCTTCGAAGTTGAGGGGCTCGACGTCGAGGTGGGGCGTTCGGAGGCGGACCAGGTCGGAAGATTCGCGGGTGAGCGCGGTCAGGAGCTCGATAAGCTCGGCGCGGGTGACCCCCCGCGCCAGCTTGATGGTGCCCACGTTGCGCCGGAAGAGCCGGCCGGCCAGCTCGCGAAGGAGCGGATGATCCTGATCGGTGGCAGCGGTCCCGACGAAGAGCTGAGTAGGTGCCACGGCAAAGACCGCGGCGGGCCGGTCGGCCAGCACGGGCACAAGCTGCTGAACCACCTGCTCCACAGCCCGGTCGAGCGTGGGATGTCCCTCGGGATACATCTGCGCCCGCTGAAAGGCGGCGGACAACGCGGTCAGAAAATCCGCGTAGTCGCGCGCCAGCGGCGGCGCTTCGGCCGGGTCGGGGCGCATTCGGTCTCCGGAAATCATACAGAAGCGTCCGCGACGGGCAGCACGACAGCCGGCCTTGTCGCGAGCACGGGTTCGATGAAAAAACGATCACCATCAAACCAGAAGATTCCCAGCTGGAAGAACCGGGCCGCCAGTTGTCTCACTTCGTCGAGAGAAATCGGGAGCGCCCACCCCGGTTCGAGGTGGCTTCCGGACGCCGCCTCACCATGCGCCAGCCGGGCGCCCGGGTAGCGCGACCGGACCACCGCGGAAAGGACGGCGTGAAGTCGGGAATTGGCCGCTTCCCCGGCGAAGCGGCCCAGCGGATTGCAGGCGGTGACGACGGCAAAGGGCCTCCCGAGGCCCAGGCGGGCCAGGGCGGTCCTGGTGTGAGGCGAGATTGCCTGGCGCAGGTCGACGGTCAGGCCAGCCTCTGGAAAGTGAAGAACGGTGTCGGGGTACGACCCCCACGCCGGATGCACGGGCGCTACATGTTCTCGACCATCGCCCCGGCAAACTCGCTGGTGCGGAGCAGGGTCGCGCCGTCCATCTGCCGATGAAAATCGTATGTGACTCGTTTTTGGGCAATCGTACGATCCAGCGCACCGATCACCCGGTCGGCCGCCTCACCCCATCCGAGGTACCGGAGCATCATCTCCCCGGAGAGGATCATTGAGCCGGGATTGACCTTGTCCTGGCCGGCGTATTTGGGGGCGGTGCCGTGGGTCGCTTCGAAGATCGCGTGCCCGGTGAGGTAGTTGATGTTCGCCCCCGGTGCGATGCCGATGCCGCCGACCTGCGCCGCGAGCGCGTCCGAGATGAAATCGCCGTTCAGGTTCAGGGTCGCGATGACGTCGTAGTCCCGGGGCCGGAGGAGGATCTGCTGCAGGAAGGCGTCGGCGATCACATCCTTGACCACGATCCCGTTCGGCAGCCTGCACCAGGGCCCGCCGTCGATCTCGACCGCGCCGTACTCCTGTTTGGCCACCTCGTAGCCCCAGTCCCGGAAGCCGCCCTCGGTGTATTTCATGATGTTGCCCTTGTGCACCAGGGTCACGCTTTTCCGCTTCTGGGCAATGGCGTAATCGAGCGCGGCCCGCACCAGCCGCTTGGAGCCGTCGGAGGAGACAGGTTTGATGCCGATCGCGCTCGTCTCGGGGAAGCGGATCGACTTGGCTCCCATTTCTCCGATGAGGAACGCCACCACCTTCCGGGCCGCTTCGGTGCCGGCCTGGTACTCGATTCCAGCGTAAATGTCCTCGGTGTTCTCCCGGAAAATCACCATGTCCACCGCTCCGGGGTCCTTCACGGGGGACGGCACCCCCTCGAACCAGCGGACCGGGCGCACGCAGGCGTAGAGGTCGAGTTGCTGGCGAAGCGCGACATTGAGCGACCGGATCCCCCCTCCGACCGGCGTGGTGAGCGGTCCTTTGATCGCGACCAGGTGCGACCGGATGACATCGAGGGTCTCCTCGGGGAGCCAGTCGTCGACCTGGTTTTTCGCCTTTTCTCCGGCGAGTACCTCGCGCCAGACGATTCCGCGACTGCCGCCGTAGGCCTTGGCGATCGCGGCGTCCAGCACCCGTCGCGTGGCGCGCCAGATATCGGGTCCGGTGCCGTCGCCTTCGATGAAGGGAATGATGGGGCGGTCGGGGACCTGGAGCGCCTTGCCTTCGAGCCGGATGCGCTCACCGGCGACCGGTGCGGTCGATGTAGTCATGTCGGTAGCCTGGTTCAGTTGCCTGGTTTGTACACGGCGAGCCACGCGGCGGCGGCGGCGAGGAGCGGGAGGCCGCCGAGCAGAATCGGGCGGGCGAGCGAGGGCTTCCGCCGGGGCACGGTGAGCAGGAGCCCGGCCAGGAGCCAGACGACCAGCTTGCCGGCGACCCAGAGCGGGAGGCCCCCGTTCATCAGGTCGAGTCGCGCCAGGAGCCCGAATCCGGCGACCAGCACCACAATCAGTCCGGTGCCGTGCAGAACGGTCATGAGGCGGCGCGCGGCGTTGGTGGAAGCGGTGCCCCCGTTGATCGCGTGGACCATCGCTCCGCCGAGCACGCTGAACAGCACGATCACCCCGACGAGGTGGGCGACTTTGAACAGCTCGTAGGAGATCATGGCCGCTCGATGGGCGCGCGCACCGCGTTGCCCCATTCGGTCCACGAGCCATCGTAGTTGCGCACCGAGGGATACCCGAGCAGGTAGGTGAGCACGAACCAGGTGTGCGAGGATCGCTCACCGATCCGGCAGTAGACCACGATCTCCTCCCCGCGCGCGAGCCCCTGCTCGCGCTCGTAGATGGCCACCAGCTCGTCGGCGGTGCGGAAGCAGTGCGTCTCCGGATCCACCGCCCGGGCCCATGGGACGTTGCGGGCGCCGGGAATGTGGCCGCCGCGGAGGGCGCCCTCGTTGGGATACTCCGCCATGTGGAGCCGCTCGCCCCGGAATTCCTCGGGGCTCCGCACATCCACCAACCGCCGTCCCGCCCGCACGTGGCCCATCACCTCGTCCCGGAAGGCCCGGATCGGACCTTCCCTCCGTTCGCCCACCGGGAGATGTCCGGGCACCACGGCGGGGCGCTCGGTTACCAGCGGGCGGCCCTCGTCCACCCAGCGCTGCCGCCCACCGTCCATGATGGCCAGGCGCTCGACTCCGAAAAGTCGGAGCACCCAGAAGGCGTAGGTGGCCCACCAGTTGTTGCGATCACCATAGAGGATGACCCGGGTCTCGGCGTTGATCCCCTTTGCCCGGAGCAGATGCTCCATTTCTTCGCGGCCGATGTAGTCCCGGAGGACCGGATCGTTCAGGTCTTCCACCCAGTCGAGCTTCTGGGCGCCGGGGAGGTGTCCGGCGTCGTAGAGCAGGACGTCTTCATCGGATTCGAGCAGCCGGACCGCGGGATCCTCGAGATGCGCCGCGACCCACTCGGTGGAGACGAGCACTTCGGGGTGAGCGTATCCCCGGTCGGCGATCGGAAGCGTCACGGCGGCCCGGCCTCGCCGAGCAGGTCTTCGAGCACCTTGTCCACGACTTCGCTCACATCGCCCTGCACGATGGTGCGAAGCACGTCCATCGTCTCGAGCGCGAGATCCTGGGGATGCTTGCGGTCATGGTCGAAGCGGATGATCTGTCCGAGAAAGACGGCGGCCTGCCGGTTGTGGGGGAGATCCTCCTCCTCCTCCTCGTCCTCGTCTTCGTCTTCGTCTTCATCCTCATCCGGTTCGCCGTCGTCCTCCTCGTCGTCGTCCTCATCCACCAGCGCGTCGTCCGCCGCGGCGCTTTCGGGAACCGGACCATTATTCACGGCGCGATCGTAGGCGGTGCCGGGAACGCTGTCGGCCCAGGGAGAGGCGCCTTCCTCGTCCTCCTCGGCGGACTCGAAGAAGTCGCTGGGAAGATCCACCAGGGCAAAGAGCTGGCACTGCAGTCCGGGGGGCTCTTCCCGCGCGGCCAATGCGAGCCGCACCGGCCGGGCAAAGAGCCCTCGCTCGAGCAGGAAGGCCGCCGCGTCAGGCGGCACCACGCAGCGCGCCACGAGCTTCGGACCAAGGAAGGAGCCGATGCAGGCCATCCCGTCGGGGGCGCGCTCGTCCTCGATCGTCGCGAGGCGAAGCGGCAACGGGCGATCGGTGGCTGCGAGGGCCACCGGAGACTCGGGTGGCTCGGGCGATTCGGAGGGTCCAGGCTCCATCAGGACAATTTACACGAAGTGGGGGGCGTGTGAGCCGTGAGAGGTAAGCGGTGAGACGTAAGAGGGACAAACCGCTGAGGCCTCACCTCTCACTTCTCACCTCTCACCGCACCCCACACTGCGCCATCCGCCGCTTCGGTGCCGGGAGATACGGAAACAACCGCGCCGCCGCCGCCGCGTGCCGCACGCCCCGCCGGCACCCGGTCCGCTGCGCGATCATCAGGTGCAGCCGGTAGCTTCCCGGATCCATGCGCACCGCGCGCTCCAGCCGCTCCACCGGCCATCCCGGTCCCGCCAGCGCGATCGACCGGACCTGTCCCCAGCTCCTTCCCGCCGCGAGCAGGAGACCGATCGCCCCGACGGCCGCGAGCCGGGTGCGCCCCACGGGAAGCGCCGCCGCGATTCCGCTTTCCGGCAACAGCACTCCCGCCGTGGCCCAGACCAGGAGCGTCGGAGGCGCGAGGAGGAGGACGGCATCAAACGCTCCCGTCACCAGGGTCGCCGCGAGCACGCCGAGCAGCGCAATGGCACGCCGGACGATCGAGAAGTCTTCGTGGCCCAGCCGCCGAGCCGCGGTGACCCCCATCGCGGCGATGGCCGCGAGGAGCAGGAGCACCGCCACGCCGCCGCGCTCGCTCAGGAGCGCAACCCAGTCGCTGCTCGGCCATGGATTCGTGGGCATCGGATCCGCGGCGGCGAAGGAGGGATCGCCGCGCGTCGTCACCAGGGGGTATTTCACCGGCCAGTTCCCCGGTCCGGTGCCGAAGACCGGATCCATCGCGACGAGGCGCGCGCTGTTCCGGTACTGGATCAGCCGGCCCAAACCCGACCCTTCGCGGTAGTTGGTGAGATCCCGCACGGTGTCGCGATAGGGCGAATCCGATTTCCAGGTGAGCCGGTTCGGCAGAAGCACCGCGGCAGCTACCCCGAGCAGCGTGGCAACGAGCCCCGCTCTCAGCCGACCTCCAGGTACGATCTCCCGACCCCGGCGCCGCGCAACGAGCCACGCCAGGAACATGATTCCCAGGCTCACCATCAGGCCGAGCCAGGAGGCCCTCGACCGGGTCAGCACCAGGGTGGCGAACATCACCCCGAAGCAGCCCGCCGCCATCGCCGCGCGGCGCGGACCTCCCGCTTCGGCCAGCTGCAACAGGATGACCGGTGAGCCGATCGCAATCAGGTGGGCGAGGAAATTCCGGTTGCCGAGCGTTCCGCCCGGTGCCCGGCTGTCGGCCAGGATCGGGAGGTCAACCCCATAGGTCTGCGCGAGGCCGGTGAGCGCCGCAGTCACGAACGCGATCGCCAGCCCGCGCGCGAGCCACGGGCCCGCACCGCGCCGCGCGACCCGGTACCCTGCGTGGAAGATGATCAGGCCGGAGACGGTGATCGCCAGCGCTCGGGCGGCGAGCCAATGGTTGGTCGCGAAGATCGCGGACAATGCGCTCCAGGCGGCGAACGCAGCCAGGGGAATTTCCGCCGCGACGAGGCCCGGCCGCCCGCTGCCGCCGACGGCGAGCAGGATCAGGGCGCCCAGTGCGGTCACATGCAGTGCGAGCTCTTTGGGCGCGCCGAACCGGTCGAGATCGAAGAGAGACGATGGCACAGCCAGGAGGACGACGGCGAGCGCACCGAAGCCGAGCCACAGCGCCAGGAGGCGAGCGTGCCACGGCGGTCGGCCCGTGACCTCCTCGTTCACCGTTGACCGTTGACCGTTGACGCCGGTCCGGTGTCGACGGGCAGCTCCAGCGGGCCCCCCCACTCCGCCCATGATCCGTCGTATACCGACCATTGCCGGTGGCCGACTACCTCGAGACCGAGTGCCAGCACGCAGGCCGTCACGCCCGAACCGCACGAGGTAATGACCGGACCGGCCAAGTCGATTCCCGCCGCCGCGAGTCGCGCGCGCATCTCGTCGGGTGAGAGCATCCGGCCATCGGGGCCGGTCAGCTCCGGATAGGGGAGGTTTCTGGCCCCGGGCACGTGACCGGCGCGGAGACCGGGACGCGGCTCCGGCTCCGTCCCCTCGAATCGTCCCCGGGCGCGCGCGTCCAGGATCTGGATCCCGCCGCGTTCCACCGCCTGGCGCACCTCCTGAAGCGATCGTACCAGCTCGGGGCGATGGCGCGCGACGAACCGCTTGGGGGCCCACCGCGTCCACCCCGCTTCCCGGGGAAGTCCCGCGGCGCGCCAGGCGGGCACGCCACCGTCGAGCACCGCCACCTCGCGATGCCCCATCACCCGCAGCGTCCACCAGATCCGCGCCGCGCTCAGATTGTTACCCGAGCCGTCGTACACCACCACGCGATCGTCGTTCCCGATCCCGAGGACTCCCACCCGCCGACCAAAGGTTTCCGCATCCGGGAGCATGTGCGGCAGCGGGGAAGCGCGATCGCTCATCGTATCGAGATCCCAGAAGACCGCACCGGGAATGTGACCCGCCTGGTACTCTCCGACGGCGCTTCGATTGAACGCGGCGAGATACCACGAGCCATCCACCACGACCAGGCGGGGCGCGCCGCGCCGGGCGGCAAGCCACTCGACGGGGACCAGCGATCCCGGCAGTACGTCATCCATCATGCGCTGTGTTCCTCCATTACGTTCCGCTCGTGCCCGCGCTTCTGGACAAATACATCGCGCGCCTCGGCGCCGCCGACCGGAACACCCGGCTGGAAACGCTGCTGGATCTCTCGCGGAAGCTACCCGCCCTCCCGGCCGACCTCGAAGCGGAAAAGTCGCGCGGCCGCCACCTGGTGCCGGAATGCCAGACGCCGGTGCACCTCTGGGTGGAGGTGACCGGCGGAATCGTCCGTCTGCACGCCGACGTCCCACGGGAATCGCCGACGGTGCGCGGCTTCGTGTCGCTTCTCGTGCAATCGCTGGACGGGTCGACTCCGGCGGAGGTCAGCGCCGTTCCCGACGACCTCCTCCACGCGCTGGGACTCGACGACGCGCTCGGCATGATGCGAACCCAGGGGCTCAGCGCGATCGTGCGCCGCATCAAGCGCGCGGTTGCCGATGCCCCCTCTCAAACTCCTTCATGAACGCCACCAGCGCTTCGACGCTCGCGCGCGGACAGGCGTTGTACAGACTGGCGCGCATCCCTCCGGCGGAGCGGTGCCCCTTGAGACCGTCCAGTCCCTTGGCCATGGCCTCCGCCACGAACTTCGCATCGACCTCCTCGCTGGGAGAGCGGAAGCAGACATTCATGAGCGACCGGCTGTCCCGGTCCACGCTGGAGGTGAACAGTGCCGACTGGTCGAGAAAATCGTAGAGGATCTTTGCCTTGGAGGCATTCCGGTCGGCCATGGCCCCGAGGCCGCCGCTCGCGCGAATCCACTTGAGCACCTGCCCCACCATGTAGATCGCGAAGGTCGGCGGCGTGTTGTAGAGCGAGCGGTCCTTCACGTAGGTCCGGTACTGCAGCATCGTCGGCAGCCCGTTCGGGGCTGATTCGGTCAGGTCTTCCCGCACGATGACCAGCACGATCCCCGAGGGTCCCAGATTCTTCTGCGCGCCGGCGTAGATGAGCCCGTACCGGGTGACGTCAATCGGACGGCTGAACATATCGCTCGACGTGTCGGCCACCAGGGGAACGCCGTCGGGGACGGGGGGCTCCTCCTTCCACTGGGTGCCGTGGATCGTGTTGTTGGTGGTGATGTGTACGTACGCCGGGTTCCCGGAGTAGCGGATCTCCGAGACGGGAGGAATCTTCGTAAACCGGGAACCTTCGCCCGTGAGCGCGACGTGGGTGGTGCCGAACTTCTTCGCCTCCTGATGGGCCTTCTGCGCCCAGACGCCGGTGATGAGATAGTCGGCGGTGCGGTCCTGGGGCAGCAGGTTCATCGGCACCATGGCGAATTGCTGCGTGGCGCCGCCCTGAATGAAGAGCACCTTGAAGCGGTCGGGAATCTCGGCGAGGCGGCGCGTTTCGTCCTCGGCCTCGCGGATGATCTTCTCGAAGAGCTTGCCCCGGTGACTGTGCTCGGCGATCCCCATTCCGCTTCCGCCGATGTTCCAAATGTCCTGCTGCGCCTGCTTCAGCACCGGTTCGGGGAGCACGCCTGGGCCGGCGCCGAAATTGTGGATACGATCGGACATTGGGACTCGGTGTGAGGGGGAGGGTAACCGCTAACCGCTAACTGCGCCGTCAAGCTACAACGGCTTGGCCGATGCGCAAGGAATTGATCCGACGCGCGTTGAAACGGTCGTTTGTTCCGGCATTTCTAACCCAAATTACTCGGGCAAACCTCACGGACAAAACATGGGTGACTACCAAAAGCTCGACGTTTGGAAGATAGCGCTCGGAGGGTAGAGAAGACACACCGGGATCAAAATGCGTTACGGCGATAGCGGTTAGCCGTTAGCGGTTAGCGGTTAGCGATCGGCTCTACTCTATGGCAGTCAAATCCGCACTGATCACATTCTTCCCCTTCCGGATCTCCTCCAGCGCCGCCTCGTTCGGGGGCGACGAGACCTGGATCCGCACGCATGCGGCCTGCGCGCCGTGATAGGCGATGTTCTCCACTTCTTCCACGTTGACCTGAGCTTCGAAGAGCACCCGGAACACATGCGCGAGCACGCCGGGCTTGTTTCGATGCCGTACCGACAGCACGTGCGTGGCCGAGCTCCGGGCGAGCCGGTTGACGCAGTGTGGCGCGACGCCGGTCTTCATGAACCCGTCCACAATGCGGATCACCTCGTGGGCGATCGCCACCTGCGCCTGGTCGGTCGAGGCGCCCACATGGTGGGTGCCATACACCCCCGGCGCCCCGGCCACCGCGGACCGGAACTCCCCCTTGGAGCCGGCGGGCTCGTTCTGGTAGACGTCGAGTCCCGCGCGAATCCCGCGCTCCTTCACCGCCCGCTCCAGCGCGGCCTCATCCACCACGCTGCCCCGCGCGGCGTTGATGAGATAGGCGCCCGGCTTCATCGCCGCGAGAAACTTCTCATCCACCAGGTGCCTGGTATCGGTTCCCCCCGCCACGTTCACCGAGACGGCATCGGAGAGCCGGGCCACTTCGATCGGGGTCTCGCAGTAGCCGATGCCCATCCGCTCGGCTGCCTCGTCGGTGAGATTGCGCGACCACGCAACGACCTTCATGCCGAAGGCCTGGGCGCGCCGCGCGACCTCGCGCCCGATCTGTCCCACGCCCAGGATGCCGAGGGTCCGGCCGTGCAGACCGCGCGCCTTCGAGTATTCGCCCTTCTGCCATTCGCCCTTTCGCAGATCGATGACCTGGTCGGGGATGCGCCGGTCGAGGGCGAGCAGCAGTCCCAGCACCAGCTCGGCCACCGCGATCGAGTTCTTGCCGGGGCAGTTGGACACGAAAATGCCGAGCCGGGAGGCGGCCGAGACGTCGATGTTGTCGATCCCCGCACCGGCACGAATCACCAGCGAGAGCCCTGGTCCGGCGGCGAGCGCCGTCTCACTCACCTTCTTGCTCCGGACGATCAGCACTTTGGGATTGACTTCGCGGATCGCGCCCGCCAGGTCCTCCGCCGACACGTCGGGCCGGAGCACCACGTCGCAGCCGAGATCCTTGAGGCCGTCGACACCGACGGTCTCGAACTTGTCCGCCACCAGCAGCTTCATTGAATCCCTCCGGAGGGACCTTCAGTCGAGCATGTGAACGAACAGCCCGCTCTTGAGCTTGGGCTCGAACCAGGTGGACTTGGGAGGCATCACCATGCCTGCGTCCGCGATCGCCATGAGCTGCTGCACGGAGACGGGGTACATCGCGAAGGCGACCGCGGCCTCGCCCGATGCCACGCGGCGCTCCAGCTCGGCGATGCCCCGGACGCCGCCCACGAATTCGATGCGGGGGTCGGTTCGCACGTCGCCGATGCCGAGGAGTGGCGTCAGGATGCGCTCTTGCAGCAACGACACGTCGAGCGAGCCGACCGGATCGTTGTCGTCGATCGTGCCGGGGTCGAGCGCCAGACGGTACCACGCGCCGCCGACCAGAACGCCGAACGACCCGGCGCGCTCCGGGGCTGCGGTGGCCGCGGGCGTCAGCGTGCCGACCTCGCCCAGCGCGGCCAGAAACGCCTCGGGGGTCTGACCGTTGAGATCCTTGACCACCCGAAAATATGGCAGGATCCGCAGCTGGTTGGACGGAAAGAGGACGGCGAGGAACCAGTTGTACTCTTCGTCGCCGGTGTGCTTGAAATTCGCGTCGCGCCGCTGTACCGCGGCCCGCCACGCGCTCGCCGAGCGGTGGTGCCCGTCCGCGATATAGCCGACGCCGATCCGGCGGAAGGCGTCCACATAGGGGGCGGTGTTCTTCACCCGCCAGACCCGTTGCCGCACGCCATCGGAGCTGGTGAAATCGTAGAGCGGCGCCTCGGCGGTGATCTTCGAGTTGAGTTGAGTCAGGAACGGCGTCGGCGCATGCGTCAGAAACACCGGCTCGGCATGGGCGCCGAGCGTCAGGACGTGCCGGGTCCGGTCGTCTTCCTTGTCCTTCCGGGTCTTTTCGTGCTTCCGGATGACATCCTTCTCGTAGTCGTCGACGTGCACGCAGCCGACCACGCCGAGCTGGGCGCGGCCGTCCATCGTCAGCTCGTAGAGGTAAAAGGACGGCTCCGCCTCCCGGAGAAATGATCCGTCGGTGAGGAACTGGTTCAAGTTCTTTCGCGCGCGGTCATAGACCCGGGCGTCGTGCGGGTCGGTGTCGGGTGGAAGATCGATGTCGGAGCGGCCGACGTGGAGAAAGCTCAGCGGGTTGCCGTCCGCCAACGCGGCCGCCTCGGCGCGCGAGACCACGTCGTATGGGGGGGCGGCGATACGCGCGGCGAGGGACGGCAGGGGACGCCAGGCGCGGAACGGACGGAAGCGAATCGGGGAACTCCTAGGGAGCTAGGGAGTTAGGGAGCTAG
>Ga0184615_10000610_pt1 | contig 19408 bp, 20 predicted proteins | sample PLM4_65_coex_FD_133134 | JGI IMG/M metagenome (GOLD analysis project Ga0184615, IMG submission 133134) | Groundwater sediment microbial communities from an aquifer in East River, Colorado, USA - PLM4_65_coex | ecosystem: Environmental > Terrestrial > Soil > Riparian zone | place: USA: East... | reverse complement strand
GAACTCCTCGGTGACCGCCGCGCCGCCCACCACCGCGCGGCGCTCGAGCACCCTGACCCGGTAGCCCGCGCCGGCGAGATAGCAGGCGCAGGTGAGCCCGTTATGGCCGCCCCCGACGATGAGCGCGTCGTACGGTTTGCGATTCGGCATGGGCAAGAGTGGCGCGCTCGGCGGGATTCGAACCCACGACCCTTGGCTTCGGAGGCCAATACTCTATCCTCTGAGCTACGAGCGCGTGCGGGCGCAATCTTAACACAGCGTTCCGCCACTATCGCCCCGAAATCAAGGTATTACCCGCTGATCGAGGCGCGATAAGCTATAATGCCGTCCGCACGAACAGCCGCATCATCGCCATGGCCGAAGTCCACGTCGAAGAACACGCCTCGCTGATCAAGACACCCCGGCAGCTCCTGATCGTGGTGCTGCTCGCGTTCGCGGTGCCGATCACCCTGATCGTGATGCTGACGCACCTCGTTACCGGCAGCGGGGACCACTCCAAGGACAATCCCGCGCTGTCGGAGGAGGCCATCGCGAAGCGCTTGAAGCCGGTGGGCGAGGTGGTGGTCGATCCGAGCCAGCCGGCGGCTGCGGACGCAGCGGCGACCGTGCCGGTAACAACCGCCGCCGCGCCGGTGCCAGCCGCGAAACCAGGTGCCGCCGCGAAAGCGGATGCCGGCAAGGGCAAGTCGGTGTACGAGGCCACATGCATGGTGTGCCACGCCGCGGGTGTCGCCGGCGCGCCCAAAGTCGGCGACAAGGCGGCATGGGCGCCGCGCGTGAAATCCGGCATGAGCGCGCTTTATGCGAGCTCGATCAAGGGCAAGAACGCGATGCCGCCCAAGGGCGGCAATCTCGCGCTCGCCGACGCCGACGTCAGCGCGGCGGTGGACTACATGGTCGGCCTCGTCAAATGAGGCGTGATGGGTGATGGGTGATGAGTGATGAGTAAAGGCGCAGCGCACGCTGCGCCTTTCTTATCCAAGTTCGAATCACGACTCACGAATCACGATTCGCGCATTTCCGAATGGCGACCATTGCAATCGGCGACGTCCAGGGCTGCTATGACCAGTTGATGCGGCTGCTCGAGCGCGCCGGCTACAACGAGCGGCGCGACGTGCTCTGGTTCGTCGGCGATCTCGTCAACCGCGGTCCGCAGTCGCTCGCGACGGTGCGCTTCGTGAAGGGTCTCGGCAGCCGTGCGGTCACCGTGCTCGGCAATCACGACCTCAACCTGCTTGCAGTGGCGGAAGGCATCCGCAAGCCGCATCGCGGCGATACCGACGGCGATGTACGAGCCGCGCCCGACCGCGACGAGCTGCTCGCATGGTTGCGGCAGCGCAAGATGATGCACGTCGAAAACGGCTACGCGATGGTGCACGCCGGACTGCTCCCGCAGTGGAACATCTCCCAGGCGCTCGCGCTCGCTCGCGAAGTGGAAGTGGCGCTTGCCGGGCCCGGTTACCGTCAATTCCTGCGCGACATGTACGGCAACGAGCCCGCACGCTGGCGCGACGATCTCGCGGGCGCTGACCGCTTGCGCATCATCGTGAACGCCATGGCACGCATGCGGCTCACCAGCCCCGACGGCGCACTGGAGCTCGGTTACAAGCTGGGGCTTGATGGCATGCCGCCGGGTTACGTGCCCTGGTACGACGTGCCCAATCGCGCAAGCCGCGGCACCACGATTATTTTCGGCCACTGGGCCGCGCTCGGAATCATCGTGCGCGAGGATGTGGTCTGTCTCGACAGTGGGTGCGTCTGGGGGCGTGCGTTGAGCGCGCTGCGGCTGGAAGACCGCCGGCTGTTCCAGCTGGATTGCCCGGAACTGAAAGGAACAGCATCCGAGCAATGAGCGGGCGCGTCACGCGCTGACGCGAAGAGAAACCTCGTCATTTCATGCACCCAAGAGCGTGATTCATGATTTGTGATTTGTGAATCGATCAAGAGCTTGAGTCTGAAACCGCGACACTTGACCGGTCGAATCACGAATCACGAATCACGACTCACGCCGGTCTACCAGGGGCGGGAGCCGAAAGCTTCCTGGTAGCGCTGCGCGACCTCGTCGCGCGTGAAGTGGTGGTTCTGGCCGCCGCGTTGCGCGATCTTGATCGAGCCGAGCAGCGACGCGAGCCGCCCCGTGACCTGCCAGTCGAGGCCGGCGGTGATACCGTAGAGCAGGCCGGCGCGATAGGCGTCGCCGCAGCCGGTCGGGTCCGCCACCCGCTCCGGCCTGACGGATGGAATCTCGATGCTCCGGCCGTTGGTCATGACGAGCGAGCCGCGCGCCCCGAGCGTCACCACCAGCGCCTTCACCATCGTCGCCAGCTCCTCGAGCTTTTTTCCGGTGCGCTCCTGCAGCATCTGCCCCTCGTAGTCGTTGACCGCCACATAACTCGCCAGGTTCACGAATTCGGCCAGTTCCGCGCCGTTGAACACCGGCAGGCCTTGTCCGGGGTCGAACATGAAAGGGATCCCGGCGGCATGGAACTCGCGCGCGTGTTGCAGCATGCCTTCCCGCCCGTCCGGCGCGATGATGCCGAGCTCCACGCCCTGCGCCTCGTGAACGTGGTTCTCGTGCGAGTGGTTCATCGCCCCGGGGTGAAACGCCGTGATCTGGTTGTCATCGAGATCGGTCGTGATGAACGCCTGTGCGGTGAAGGTGTCGGGGATCCTGCGGATGTGCTGCTGCGCCAGGTGCAGTTTCTGCAGCCGGTAGTCGTACGGCTGGTAATCGTCCCCCACCGTGGCCATGATGAGGGGCTCGCCGCCCAGCATCTTGAGCGAATAGGCGATGTTGCCGGCGCAGCCGCCGAACTCGCGCCGCATGTCGGGCACCAGAAACGCGACGTTCAGGATATGGAGCTGCTCGGGCAGGATGTGGTTCTTGAAGCGGTCGCCGAACACCATGATGGTGTCGTAGGCGATCGAGCCACAGATGAGCGTGGGCATGGCAGCAACCGGGGAGACTATCTCTGAATTATAACCGCGCGCGATAATATCCGTTCCGTAACGTCCCGCTGTGCAGGGTGCCTGCCTCCGGGCGAGGTCAACTTCAAATCAAGGAGAATCCCGTGCTGAAGGAGTTCAAGGAGTTCGCAGTGCGCGGCAATGTCGTGGACATGGCGGTCGGCATCATCATTGGCGCCGCCTTCGGCAAGATCGTGGAATCGCTGGTCAAGGACGTCATCATGCCGCCGATCGGGCTGTTGCTCGGCAAGGTGGATTTCACAAATCTGTTCCTGGTGTTGAAGGAAGGCACGACTACCGGTCCCTACCTCACCGTGGAAATTGCGCAGAAGGCCGGCGCTGTGACCTTCAACTACGGCGTATTCATCAACACCCTGATCTCATTCCTGATCGTGGCCTTTGCGGTATTCCTGCTGATCCGCGCCATCAACCAGCTCAAGAAAAAGGAAGAGGCAAAACCCGCCGCGCCGGCTGCGCCGGCCGAGGAGGTCGTCCTGCTGCGCGAGATCCGCGACGCCTTGAAGAAGTAAGGCGTCAGGCAAAGGAACATTGGGGAGCAGGGTGGTCTCGTGCCACCTCGCGCCTCACGTCGCGCCCTCGCCCACGATCTTCGAGTACGCCGCCGCGTCGAGCAAATTGCCCAGTTCCGAGGGCTTATCGGGCCTGATGCGGAACAGCCAGGCAGCGTAGGGATCCTGGTTGAGCCGCTCCGGAGCGTCGGCGACCGCCGGGTTGATCGCGACGATCTCGCCCGCCACCGGCGCCGGGATGTCGGATGCGGCCTTGACCGATTCGACCACGGCGCAGTTCTCGCCCCGCTTCACCCTGCGGCCCATTGCAGGATGCTGGACGAACACCACGTCGCCGAGCTGCTCCTGCGCGTGGAAGGTGATGCCCACCGTCGCCGTGCCGTCGGCTTCCGCCCGGACCCATTGGTGCGTGGCCGAGTATTTCAGGTTATCGGGAATCTTCATGCGCTCAACACAAGTGCGCGATTCGTGATTTGTGATTCGTGAGTCGACCCGTTCAAGCCGTAAGAAAAAGTGCAATTCACATTCTTCGAATCACGATTCCCGAATCACGGCTCACGCTGTTTCCTGTCATGGCGGCGGCGCGGGCAGCAGGTCGAGACGGAAACCGGCGGGGCTGAGATCGCCGGTGTCGAGATCGAGCCGGACCGTGATCTCGGCGTTGGCGGGCATGCCCGCCGCGATGTCCTTGCCGCGCTCCAGGTAATCCTTCGGCAGGAATACGCGGCGCGCCAGCGTGTGCTCCTTGGTGTTGGTGAGCACAAGGTCGAGCGCCGGGTACCCGAGATCGTGCCCGGCGTGATTGCGCAGCGTCGCGGTCAACTGGATGAGCCCCGGCCGCGCCGGATCGATCGCCTGCAGATCGGAGGCTTCGATCGTGATCTGCCGGGGGCGCTGCGGCGGCAGGACCTGGCACTGCAGCACGTCGCACAGCTTCATGAGGTAGGGTTTCAGGCCGGGGTATTGCACAGCCAGGTCGTCGCGATAGTAGTAGGCGGCCTGTCCGGCGAGCGCGAACACCAGCAGTGCGGCCCCCACCGCCCACAGCCGGTCACGCCGCGCCTGCGAGGGGTCATCAGCAAACAACTCTTCATCGAGGGAGAGCTGCTCCGGCGCCGGGCCATAACCCATCTCGCCGGGCGCGGTCTCGGCCACCCGTACCTGCGGAGCCTGCGGCGCCGCCGTCGCCTTTGGCGGTTCGACCGGATCGAGCTTGAAGCCGGCAACCTCACTCCCGCTGCTCGTCGCCTCGGGCGCCGGCTCCGGCAGCGCGGCGAGCGCCACGAGGCCATCGAACACTGTCGTGCAACGGCCGCAGCGCACCTGGCCCTGATGGGCCTGCAACTGCTCCGGCGTGACGCGAAAGATCGTGCCGCAGGCCGGACACTTCGTGATCATGCTGGTCGCCACGGGCTTACCGGCGGACACCGCTCAGGAGCGCCCAGCCTTCGTCCTCTTCAGGCGCCTCGAAGTCGAACCACGGCCGGTAGGCGTCGCGCACCTCGCCCGCCTGTTCCGCGAGCAGGCCCGCCAGCGCGAGCCGCCCGCGCTGCGCGGTGAGCCGCGCGAGCAACGGCGCGAGCACGATGAGAGGACGGGCGAGAATGTTGGCGATCACGATGCGGGCCGGCTGCCGGAGGGCCTCGGCAGCGTCGTGAAAGGTTACCGGCACCCGATTGTGCATAGCATTGCGGCGCGCCGCAAGCAGCGCCTGCTCGTCGATGTCCACGCCGTCCGCGCGGGCCGCCCCGAGCTTCATCGCCGCGATCGCGAGTATGCCGGAGCCGCACCCGAAATCGAGCACCGTCTCCCCGCCGCGCAGCACGCGCTCGAGCCAGCGCAGGCACATCCGCGTGGTCGGATGGTGCCCGGTGCCAAACGCAAGTCCCGGATCAAGCACGATGTTGATGGCGCCCGGCTCGGGCGCCGCGTGCCAGCTGGGGACGATCCACAGCCGCGGCGAGACGCGGACGGGCGAGAGCTGGTCCCGGCTCGCGCGCACCCAATCCTGCTCGGCCACCTCATGCACCCGGCACGGCGGCGGCGCGATGCCGGCGCGCGCGCATGCCGTTTCGACCAACGCCGCGGCGTCCACGCCCTGCGCGAGAAGCGCGCTCACCAGGCTGCGCCGCCAGGGTCGCGGTGCCGCCGCGCCGGCTTCGGCGAAAACCGCCTCTTCGGCGGCGGAGCCGGCACCGGCATCAGCCACATCAACGCTCGCCGCGCCGGCCTCGAGCAGCGCGTCGGTGAGCGGTTCCACCTGCTCCGCAGGCACCTCGAAGGAAACGCAAAGCCAGGCCACTCTAGGATTGAGTTATTAGGACTGAGGATTGAGTGAGCGCCCGGCAAACAGCGTTTTTCCTCAATCCTCGATCCTCGATCCTCATTCCTCTCTGGCAAGCTTGGCGAGCTTCTGCTCGAGATAATGAATGCTGGTGCCGCCGCTCAGAAACGCGGCGTCCTCCAGCAGCTCCTGGTGCAGCGGGATGTTGGTCTTGATGCCCTCGATTACGGTCTCGGAGAGAGCGATCCTCAGCCGCGCGATCGCCTGCTCGCGCGTGTCGCCGTAGGCGATGATCTTGCCGATCAGCGAATCGTAGTGCGGCGGCACGAAGTAGCCGCTGTAGGCGTGGGAGTCCACGCGGATGCCGGGCCCGCCGGGCATGTGATAGGACGTGATGCGTCCGGGCGAGGGGGTGAAACGGTAGGGGTCCTCGGCGTTGATGCGGCATTCGATGGCGTGGCCGCGGAATTGCACGTCGCGCTGCTTGATGCGGAGCTTCTCGCCCGCCGCGATCCGAATCTGCTGCTGCACGATGTCGATGCCGGTGATCATCTCGGTCACGGGATGCTCGACCTGGAGGCGCGTGTTGATCTCGATGAAGTAGAACTCGCCGCCCTCATACAGGAACTCGAACGTCGCCGCGCCCTCGTAGCCGAGCTTGTGGCAGGCCTCGGCACAGCGCTCGGCGATGCGGAAGCGGTTGCGCGTGCTGACGAGCTGCGCAGGGGCTTCCTCGATCACTTTCTGGTGCCGCCGCTGCATCGAGCAGTCGCGCTCGCCGAGGTGGATCGCGTTGCGGAAGCGGTCGGCGAGCACCTGGAATTCGATATGGCGCGGATCCTCCAGGTACTTCTCCAGGTAGACCATGGGATTGCCGAAGGCGGTTTGCGCTTCCGTCCGCGTGGTCTGCACCGCGGTCAGCAGGGCGGCCTCTGTGTGCACCACGCGCATGCCGCGACCCCCGCCACCACCTGCCGACTTGATGATCAGCGGGTAGCCGATCACGCGCGCGATCTTCACCACGTCGTTCGGCTCCTGCGGCAGCGCCTCGTCCACGCCTGGCACCACCGGCAGTCCCGCTTTTTTCATCGCGTTCTTGGCGTTCACCTTGTCGCCCAGCAGGCGGATGGTCTCGGCCCTGGGGCCGATGAACACGAAGCCGCTCTGCACCACGCGCTCGGCGAAGTCGGCGTTCTCGGCGAGAAAGCCCCAGCCGGGGTGGATCGCCTCGGCGTCCGTCACCTCGGCGGCGCTGATGATGGCGGGGATGTTGAGGTAGCTCGCGCTCGAGGGTGCAGGCCCGATGCACACCGATTCGTCCGCCAGCTTGACGTACTTGGCGTCGCGGTCCGCCTCCGAGTGCACCACCACCGTCTTGATGCCGAGTTCGCGGCAGGCGCGCTGGACGCGCAGCGCGACCTCTCCGCGGTTGGCGATCAGGATCTTTTCAAACATTCGTGGAACTGCGTGAGTAGTGAGTGGTGATCAGTGAGTGGACCCAGGGCTGGCTCGCCCGCCCTGAAGACAGGTCTCCTCCACTCACTACTCACCATTCACGCGTTTCGATGATCAGCCGAGGATGAAAAGCGGCTCGCCGTACTCCACCGGCTGGCCGTTCTCCACCAGGATCGCCTTGACCGTGCCGTCCTGGTCCGCCTCGATCTCGTTCAGGAGCTTCATCGCCTCGATGATGCAGAGGGTTTCGCCCGCCTTGACCGCCTGCCCCACGTCGACGAACGCCTTCGCCCCGGGCGCGGAGGAGCGGTAGAAGGTGCCAACCATGGGTGAGCGGATGACGTGCCCCTCGGGCGCCGGCGCGGCTTCGACCGCCGCCGCCGGCATCCCGGCTGCGGCGGTGGCAGGGCCTGCTTGTGGCAGCCCGACGACGTGCGACACGGCCGCCGCCGGTTGCGCCCCGGTCACACCGCGGCTGATCCGGACCTTCTCCTCACCCTCGGTGATCTCGAGTTCCGCGATGCCCGACTGCTGCACCAGGTCGATCAACGTCTTAACCTTGCGCAGGTCCATGCCTAACCCCTTTTTCTGGAATATTGCAGGGCAAATTCCAGAGCCAGCTCGTAGCCCTTGGCCCCGAGCCCGCTGATGATCCCCACCGCGATGTCGGTGAAATAGGATTCCCGGCGGAACGATTCGCGCGCGAACACGTTGGACAGATGCACTTCGACGAAGGGAATGCCGACCGCCGCCAGCGCGTCGCGCAGCGCCACGCTGGTGTGGGTGTAGGCGGCGGGGTTGATGATGATGAAATCCACCCCCTCCCGGCGCGCCTGCTGGACACGCTCCACCAGCTCCGACTCGGAATTGCTCTGATAGCTCGCAAGCCGCACCCTCCCCTCCTTGGCCTGCCGGGCCAGGCGCACGTTGATCGACCTGAGCGTGTCCCGGCCGTAATGCTTGCTTTCACGGGCCCCGAGAAGATTGAGGTTGGGTCCGTTGATGACGAGAATGTGCTTCGCGCGGGCCATGGTAGTTCTGTGACGGAATTCACGGCCCCGGCGGCAGATTCCAGCGAACCCGGGTCGGAGGCCGACAATGCCTGCGAGTTTGCAGAAATTCAGCGAAATTGTCCAGGGTTTCGACGAAGTTGCTGCTGAATAACGCGCAAGTCAGTGGTCAACGATGGTCATTCTGGCCCCCATCCAGGAACTGGAAATAAGCGCCGGGAATTGGGCTGGAGCTGTCCCCGATCACTGGTAATCAAGGCTATAGATCACAAACCCCGAACTGAGTCTGCCATCCATTTTAAACGAAGATACCTGAACTAGACCGCAGATAGGGCCAGGATAGCAACTAAAGCAGGGGCTGTATGATGCTTTCAAGTCTGGCTTCCTTGAGTCCCCCCTGTTCGCGGCTTACCAGATTGCCCTTCCGGTCGATCACGAGCGTGTAGGGCAGTACCCCGGCCCGGTTGCCCGCCTGGCGCAGCAGCTCGATGGTTTCCACCCCGCCCAGCACGAGGGGGTAGTTGATGCGAAATTCGCGGGCAAATTCGGCCACCTTGTCCGGCTGGTCGATGGCAATGCCGACGAACTGCAAACCCCGGTTCCCGTAGCGCTCCTGCAGCCTCACGAACGCCGGGATCTCCTCCCGGCACGGAGCGCACCACGTCGCCCAGTAGTTGATCACCAGCACGCGGCCGCGCCATTGCTCGAGGCTCTGGGTCCCGCCCTTGAGGTCGGTGACGCGCGCACTGAGCACCCGCGCGACGACCGCATCCGGGGCCATGCCCGGCCCAACGCCGCCACGCGACCACAGGTGATAGGCGCCGCCTGCCGCAGCGGACAGGCCCGCCACGACAGCAAACAGCACGGCGATCCGCGCCTTCATCGCCGGAAGCTCAACGCCTGGTCGAGCACCGCCACGAAGCGGTCGGCGGGCTGGAAGCCGATGACGCGCAGCCCCTGGATTTCGCGGCCTTCGCGGTCGAAGAAGACGATGCCCGGCGGGCCGAACAGGCGGAAGCGCCTGAGCAGCGCGGCGTGCTCGGAATTGTTGGCGGTGACGTCGGCCTGCAACAACGTCATTTCGCGGAAGCGCGCCTGCACGCGCTGGTCGCTGAAGGTGTAACGCTCCATCTCTTTGCATGAGACGCACCAGTCGGCGTAGAAATCCAGCATCACGGTCCGTCCAGCGGCGACCCGGATGCGGTCATCCAGTTCTGAATTGCTGTTTATGCGCTGGAAGGGCGCCGCGGACGGCGCGGTCCCGGAAGCCGTGACGCGCAGGCCCGAAAGCGGCTGCAGAATGTCGCGCCCGCCCGAGAGCGCGCCGACCAGGTAGGCGAGGCCCGCGATCAGCGCGATGATGCCCATGGCCTTGCTGAACCTCTGGAAGCCGTGAGCCCCGGCGGGCAGGGGATCGATGGCGCGCAGATAGATCGCGGTCACGATCAATAGCGCAGCCCACAGGACCATCTGGACCGAGACCGGGATGAACGGCGAGACGAGGTAGATCGCCACCGCGAGCAGCACCGTGCCGAAGAAGCGTTTCACCGTTTCCATCCACGGCCCCGCCTTCGGCATCAACGCCCCGGCCGAGGCGCCGACCGCCAGCAGCGGCACGCCCATGCCGAGCGCCATCGCAAACAACGCCGAGCCGCCCAGCACCACATCGCGGCTCTGGCCGATATAGAGCAGCGCGCCGGCCAGCGGGGCGGCCACGCACGGCCCGAGTATCAGCGCCGACAGCACGCCCATCACGAACATGCCCGCCGCGTGCCCGCCCTGGAACCGGTTGCTCGCGTCGGCCAGCCGGCCTTGCAGCGCCACCGGGAGCTGCAACTCGTAGAAGCCAAACATGGCGAGCGCGAGGGCGACGAACACGGCGGCGAATGCGCCCAGCACCCATGGATTCTGCAGCGCCACCGAGAGCATCGCCCCGGACAGCCCGGCCGCGACTCCCGCCACCGCGTAGGTCAGCGCCATGCCAAGCACGTAGATGGCCGCGAGCAGGAAGCCCCTCGCCTTGGTGACCGGCTGGCCGGTCCCGATGATGACACCGGAGAGGATTGGCACCATCGGCAGAACGCAGGGCGTGAACGAGAGCAGCAGCCCGAAGCCGAAGAAGCTCGCGACCGCCAGCCAAAACCCGCCTTCGAATACCCGCGCAACGCCCGTGTCATCCGCTCCCAGGCCCATCCCGAAAAATGCACCGGGTGCGGCATCGCTGCGCGTTGCGCCCGCCGACAGGGACGCCAGCCTCAGCTCGGCCTTATGCTCATAGGGCACGTAGCAAACGCCGATATCCGCGCAGCCTTGCGATACCACCGTGAGCTGTATTGCCGGCACGCCCGCATCACCGAGCTCGAACGGCAGCACGATGCTGAGCATGCCGCGGTAGGTCTCGACCTCGCCGAAAAACTCATCGCTGTGGCGCTTGCCTTCCGGCAACCGCGCCTCGCCGAGCTTCACGTCCGTGGGCGCCGCCGTGAAGCGGAACCTGTCGCGGTACATGTAGTACCCCGGCGCGATCTGGTAGGTGACCTCGATCGAACGCTCGTCCTTCATCCGCGCGGCAAAACGAAACGCCTTGTCCGGCTCGAGCAGATCCGGCTCCGCCGCGCGAGCAAAGCCGGACAGCATCAAGAGGACGAAAAGGATCAGGCGCACGGCAATCGGGCGAAGCGTGATTCGTGATTCGTGATTCGTGCCCGGCAATAATTCGCTGTCATGCAATGCCCCGCCCTCCGTTCGCGATCACGATCCAGGTTCCCTTCCGACCGCCGTGTTTTTACGATAGGGGCATTGCATCAGCCGACGGAAATGCTGGTCTCCTCCGCCACCCACCGGAGGTAGTCGTCGCCACCGCGCGCCACTGGGACCGCGACAATTTCCGGAAGTTCATAGGGGTGGAGCGCGCGGATCGCGTCCTCGACTTCGGCGTAGCGCGCGGCGCGGGTCTTGATCAGCACCGGCACCTCGCGCGCAGTTTCGATGGCACCCTTCCAGCGGTAGACCGACGTGCACTCCGCGAGCACGTTCACGCACGCCGCGAGCTTCTTCGCGACGAGTTCATTGGCGAGCTTGAGCGCCGCCTCGCGGTCCGGCAGGTTGGTGAAGACGATGACGGCGTCACTCATGATCGCGCGGCCGCAAGGATACCGTGGCGCACATTGGGATAACGCAGCTTCAGCCGCAGCTCCTGCTTCAGGCGGAGGTTGACCAGGCGCCGCGATTCGTTCATGAACGAGCGCAGGTTCTCGGGCAGCACGCGGGCGGCTTCCGCCCGGGTCACGCGCGGCGGGTGCGGCAGCCCGAAGCGATCGGCCACCAGATCGAAGTAATCGCCCATCCGGATCGGAGCGTCGTCGGCTGCGTTATACATGCGCCCCGGGCCGCCGCGGCGCAGCGCCGCGACCACGATGCGCGCCAGATCATCGGCGTGCACATGGTTGACATAGGCATCCTCCTCGGCAGCGAGCGCCGGCGTGCCGCGGGTGAGCCGCGCGAGCGGCAGGCGGTCCGCAGCGTAGATTCCGGGCACGCGCAGGATGGAGACGCGCACGCCGCTGCGCCTGCCCCAGTCACGCAGCTGGCGCTCGGCATCCGCCCTGCGGCGCGCGCGCTCCGTCTGCGGCCGCAACGGGCGCGTTTCCGGCACCAGCTCGCCGCCGCAGTCGCCGTAGACGCCGCTCGTGCTGATGTAGACAAAGTGCTGTGGTAGACTGCCGCCCTTCGCCAGCGCGGCGATCAGGTGTGCGGTGCGCGTGTCGCGCGCGCCGCGGTCGGGCGGCGGCGCCAGATGCGTCACGTCGTGGGCGAGTCCGGCGAGCGGCGCGAGCGAGGCAGGCTCGTCGAGGTCACCCGCTATCGGCGTCACGCCGAGCGCGCGCAGCAGCGCAAAGCGGCGCGGGTCGCGGGCGAGCGCGTAGATGCGGCAGCGCCCCGCGAGCAGCGGAACCATGCGCTGGGCAATGTCGCCAAAACCGATGATGAGCAGGCGCCTCATAACCCGATTTTAGCTTGAAGCGGGTCTGACCAGTCATAAGTCACCAGTCGCGGATCACGCCCCACCTGGCCGATATGCCCCACACCGTCACGATCCAGTCGAGCGGGCACGCGTTCACCGTCAATGATGGCGAGACCGTGCTCGCCGCCGCGCTGCGCGAAGGCATCGTCATCGCCTACGGCTGCCGCCACGGCGTATGCGGCACCTGCAAGGGCCGGCTGCTGGCGGGAACCGTGAATTACGGCACCTACCAGGAGCACGCCATGTCCGACGCGGAAAAGCGCGCCGGGATGGCTCTGTTCTGCCAGGCGCAGCCGCTGGCCGATCTCACGATCCAGTGCCGCGAGATCGGCGCCGCCGTGAAGGGCATCCAGATCAAGCTGCTGCCAGCCCGCGTGGTGAAGATGCAGCGCGCTGCGCCCGACGTCATGCTGCTCGATCTCAAGCTGCCGGCCCAGGAACGGCTGCAATTTCTCGCCGGCCAGTACATCGATCTCCTGCTGCGGGGCGGTATTCGCCGCAGCTTCTCGATGGCGAATGCGCCGCGCGACGACGGGTTCCTTCAGCTGCACCTCCGGGACCACGGCGGCCCGTTCAGCCAGCACGTCTTTGGCGTCATGAAGGAGAAGGACATCATTCGCTTCGAGGGCCCGTTCGGCACATTCTTCCTGCGCGAGGAAAGCGCGAAGCCCATTGTCCTGGTGGCGAGCGGCACCGGCTTCGCGCCGATCAAGGCAATCGTCGAGCATGCGCTCGCCACGGGCGTCGCGCGCCCGATGACGCTCTACTGGGGTTGCCGGGTGCGCTCTGAACTGTATATGCACGAGCTCGCCGAAACCTGGCATCGCGAAGGCAAACTGCGCTACGTGCCGGTGCTTTCCGAGGCGCCCGCCTCGGACAACTGGACCGGGCGCACGGGGTTCGTGCATCGCGCCGTAATGGAGGACTTCCCCGATCTCTCCGGTCATCAGGTCTATGCCTGCGGCGCGCCGGTTATGGTGGAAGCAGCGCATCGCGACTTCACTTCAAAGTGCGGCCTTCCCGACGAAGACTTCCTCTCCGATTCCTTCACACCTGCCGCACCGGGCTGAGAACCTCTCACAATGGAGGATGCAGAGGACGCCGAAAAAGGGCAACGAGTCGAATCACGATTCACGAATCACGATTCACGCCATTTCCCTCCTCCCTCCTCCCTCAGCCCTCAGTTCTGATATGTCGAGCTCAGGCGCCAGCAAGTTCGCGGTGCTGTCGATCGTCGCGGCGCTGGTGACGATTGCGCTCAAGGTGCTCGCGTGGTGGCTCACCGATTCGGTCGGGCTGCTCTCCGATGCCATCGAGGGCACGATCAACATCGTCGGCGCCACCGTCGCGCTGGCGATGATCAGCGTCGCCGCGCGCCCTCCCGACGAAGACCATGCTTTCGGCTACACCAAGGCCGAGTACTTCGCGAGCGGGCTGGAGGGCACGCTGATCCTGATCGCGGCCATCGCCATCGGCTACGTCGCGGTTGACCGCCTCATCACGCCGCGCCCGATCGAGCATGTCGGACCCGGGCTGGTCGTCTCGGCAGGCGCCGCGCTCATCAATTACGTGGTCGCGCGCCGGCTGTTCCAGGCTGGCCACCATTACCGGTCCATCGCGCTCGAGGGGGACGCCCGGCACCTCATGAACGACGTCTGGACCTCCGTTGGCGTCATCGCCGGCGTCGCCGCGGTATGGCTTACCGGCTGGGAGCGGCTCGATCCCCTGATCGCCCTGGCGGTGGCCGCCAACATTGTCTGGTCGGGCTACAAGCTGATGCAGCGCTCGGTCCACGGCCTGCTCGACCGCGCGTTGCCGCCCGAGCAGATGCGGGCGCTGGACGATGCGCTCAAGCGCTACCGTGCCCGTGGCATCGAATTTCACGCGCTGCGCACGCGCCAGGCCGGCGCCCGCTCGTTCGTGACCCTGCACGTGTTGGTACCGGCCGAGTGGACGGTTGCGCAGGGCCACAACCTTGCGCATGAGGTCGAATTGGACATTCGCGCGGCGCTCCCCGACGCGGGAGTGCTGACGCACGTGGAGCCGCTCGGCCACCCCGAGTCGTATCAGGACGCGGGCTTCGACCGCTGAGCCGGAACGGCGTGAATCGTGAATCGTGATTCGACTTATACTTGTCGGTATCCGTGTTTATCTGTGGTTCCATTATTGATCTTGCTTTTCCTGGCGTTCTTGGCGGTTTAGTCTTTGATCTTATTTCCGTCTTGTTTTTCTTGGCGTCCCTTCGACAAACTCAGGACAGGCTTGGCGGCTAATCTATAACGGGGTGCGACGGCGCCCGCCGGTCACGGTGCCCAGCTGCGCCAGCGCCAGCTCGAAGCTCTCGCGGTGATGCCGCCGCGCCGCTTCCGCATTTCCCAGCTTCTCCTGCAAGCGGGCGAGCGCCAGATGCGCGGTGTAGGTCGGCTCGACCGCGATGCTCGCCTCGAGGTAGCTCTGCGCCTTGCCCCACAAGCCCTGCTCGCCGCACAGGCGGCCCAGCGTCAGCAGCAGCACCGCGTCGCCGGGATGCATCTTGAGCCACGCTTCGGCGCGCTCGATGCGCCTGACGGTGTCGCCGCCTTCGCACTCGGAATAGAGTCCCGCCAGATCGCTGTCCCAGCTCGCGTCCACGGCTTGCTCGATGATGCGGTGCGCGCGGCCGCAGTCGCCCAGCGCGGCGAAGCTGCGGGCGGCTGCCGCCGCGACGCGCCGGTCGGCGCGGTCGGCTGACGGGATCCGGTTCCAGGCCTCCTCCAGCGCGCGGGTATCGACAGCCTTGCGCTTGAGATTCTCGGCAGACGCGTAGCAGCGCAGCCGTTGTGCCTGCGACGCGTCGAACACGTTGCGCCTGCGGAGATCCTCCGTGAGCGCCAGCACCTGCTCCCAGTTGCGCGCCTGCTGCTGGGCCTTCAGCTCGAGCCGCAGCACCGCGGTGTGTCGGTGCGGCAGCCGCTTGAGCAGGTCGAGCGCTTCCTGATGGCGATGCTCCTCGAGCAACAGCTCGGCCGCGGTCACCACCCGCGCCGGCTCGCCGTCCGGGTCAGCGGCCGCCTGCTCAAGATAGGCATCCCGCCGCCCGTATGCGCGCAGTTCGTGCGCGGCGCGCGCCGCGAGCACCGCGGCCAGGCTCGCGTGCTCGCGCAGCTCGAGGGAAGCGGCCGCGGCTTGCTCGGCCCGGCCGTAGCGGCCCGCGAAATATTCATGCAACGCCTCGAGCAGCGTCGCCCGCGCCTTTTCCCGGCGCCGCGCCACTCGGTACTCGCGCACCTGCCGCGGCAGGCCCAGCATGGCGGAAACGGCGCGCACCAGTGCATAGCCCGTGGCAAACCCCAGCGCCAGCAGGACGAGCAGCAGGTTGAGCGAGAGCTCGACGCGATACGGCGGCAGCGCCAGCAGCACATAGCCGGTGTTGTGGCTCGCCGCGAGCGTCAAGCCCACGGCCAGCGCCGCGATCGCAACGACCCACAGGAGCGTTCTCATTCTGGCGCCCCGTCACCGCCGGCCGCGCTCGCGGGCGGCCCGCAGGTTGCGCATCGCCTCCAGCGTGGCGCTGATCTCCGGCGCCTCGATCCCGACCTCGGCGTCGTGCAGGTTGCGCAGTATCCCCTGCGCCTGCGCAACGCTGCTGTTGCGCGCGTCGTAGTAGCGGTTGAGCCAGTCGCGCGCGGCCTTGAGGTCGGATTTGTAGCTCGTCGCGTCGCGGGCGAGCAACGCCAGGCGCGCACCGATCAGCCGCAGCCTCAGATTCTCGCGCAGAAAGAAGGACTGCGAGGGCGCGAGCAGGGCGGCGTCGGGCTTGTCCATTTGCTGCACGCGTATCAGCTGCCTCAATTCCGCCCACACGTCGCGCCAGAAGCGCGTCCAGGGGTTGCCCTCGCTTGCCCCGGGCGCTGCAGCGGGCGGCTGTTCCGGCTGCGGCCGCACCTCCATCGCCAGCGGCAGCTTGTCCACCTGCGCGATCAGGGCGTCGAGCCGCGTGCTGATGGCCAGCGTATCCACGTGCGGAGCCGCTTTGAGCCGCGCGATGTCACCGTTGATCGATTTGCGCAAGGCCGTCAACTGCGGCCGGTCCATGCGCTGCAGGCGGGTGTCCGCGGTCTGCAACGCGATCAGCGCCGCCTTCACATTGCCGGCGAGGGCGAGCTGCTGGCTGGCGATGGCGAGCGACTGCTCGATCTCGGCGTAGGCCCACTCGTCGCGATTGCGCGAGAGCTCCTGGTAGAGCGCCTCCAGCGCGATTCTCTGGTCCTGCGATTCGGCAAGCCGGCTCTCCAGCACACCGAGCTTCACCTGCACGGCGGCCATCGCCTCGCGCGCCTGCTCGGCGAGGAGCCGGCTGCCCCTGGCCTGGGCGTCGCCTTCCGCGAGTTTCGCCGCGGTTTCCTCGCGCAGCGCGCCGATTTCGGTGCGGCTGTCGTACCACACCCATGCCGCGAAGGCCGCGGCGAGCGCAGCGATCCCCAGCGCCAGACCCGCGCTGCGCAACAGCGCGCCGCGCCCGGGCGCAGCGGACGATTGCGGGGATTCGGGCACGGAATCGTTCACGAATTACCCTTCACACATCACGTCTTCCTGAAGTACCGGGTGAGCCCGGTCAGCAGCCCCTCGTCGCCCGGGCCCGTTACGATCGCCTTGCGCACCATGAGGCCGTGCGCTGCCCCGGCAATCCGCGGGTGCGGCACGAACAGCGGCGTGCCGGGCAGCCGCTCGCGCCCGGCTGGCCCGATCATTTCGGCGAAGTTGCGCAGGCCTTCGCTGCTGGTAACCGTGATCGCGTCGATCCCCTTGCCCGACCAGACCTGCAGCAGGGGCGCCGCGTCGAGTTCGGGCCTGACGCGGCGGTAGCACTCCGCGTATTCGACCGCCGCGCCGCGCTCGCGCAGCGTCTCGCCCAGCAGCTCGCGCCCGCCTTCGCCGCGAAAGATCACCACCCGCCGGCCTGTTACGGCCGCAAGCTCCGGCAATTCAAGAAGGCTCTCGCTATCGTAGCGGCCCTGCGGGGCGATCACGCCTGTTATTCCGAACCGCTCGAGCGCCCTCACGCTGGCGCCGCCCACGGTGGCGACCTGGAGCCGGCGCGGAAACTTACGGCGGGCGCTGATCAGCTTCATCGCGCGCTCGGCCGCGTTGGGACTGACGAAGATCGCGAGATCGAAATGATCGAGGCGATCGACCAACCGGGTGACCGCCCACGGGTCCTTGACGTCGCGGATCTCGATCACGGGAAACAGGATCGGACGGCCGCCTGCATCCTTGATCAAGCGCGCGAGCGCCTCCGCCTGGTGCGCCGGCCGCGTCACCACGATACTTTTCCCCTTGAGCGGCTGATCTCTCATTGAAATTTCGGTTCTCTTGGCGTGCTTGGCGGTTCTAAACTGCCGTGAGTCGTGATTCGTGAATCGTGATTCGACTTTTCGTCTTCCCGTCGTGGCCTTTGTGGCTAAAGATCTTGGATCTCTTGGCGTGCTTGGCGGTTCAATCGATGTTCCTGGTCTCTCGTGGCGGTTCAGGCTTGCAGCGCGGCCAGAATTTCGCCCGCACCCTGCATCTTAAGCCCCTCCGCCAGGGTGACGCCGAGAGACTCCGGATCCTCCGCCGCCCCTTTCAGCTCTCCGCTCACCATGCGCGAGCCGTCGGGCGCGGCGACGAATCCCCGCAGGCGGATGTTGCGGCCTTCCGTCTCCGCATAGGCTCCGAGCGGAACGTTGCAACTGCCCGACAGCGCGCGCGAGAACGCGCGTTCCGCCCTCACGCAGCGCGCGGTGGCCGCATGGTTGAGGGCGGCGAGCAACTCGACCAGGTCGGACCGCCGGGCGAGGCACTGCAGGCCGAGCGCGCCCTGCCCCGGCGCCGGCAGGCTCTCGGATGGCGGGAGCAACCGCGTGATGCGATCGTCCAGTCCCAGGCGCTTCAGCCCCGCGGCGGCGAGTATCACCGCCTCGTACTGGCCCTCGTCGAGCTTCTTCAATCTCGTGGTGACGTTGCCGCGCAGCGGCTCGATTCGCAAGCCGGGGTGGCGCGCCCGCAACTGGCATTCGCGCCGCAGGCTGGAGGTGCCGACCCCCCCGCCAGCCGGCAATTCGGACAAGTCGGCGTAGCGGTTGGAAACGAACGCGTCGCGCGGGTCCTCGCGCTCGCTGATCGCGGCCAGCGTAAACTCGCGCGCAAGGGTCATCGGCACGTCCTTCACCGAGTGCACGGCGATATCGGCGCGCCCGCTCGCCAGCGCCTCCTCGAGCTCCTTCACGAACAAGCCCTTGCCGCCGATCTTGACGAGCGAAACGTCGAGCCGGCGGTCGCCCTCCGTGGTGAGACCGAGAATGCGGATCTCCGCGCGCGGGTATAGCGCGGCGAGCCTCGACTCGACGTGGCGCGCTTGCCACAGCGCCAGCGCCGATTCGCGCGAGGCAATCACGATTCGTTGCGGCAGCATTCCTGCGGTCATCTTGCGTCGCTCAGCCGGGGCCGCAACGAACAAAAAAAGCAGAATCGACAGAATTATTCAAGTTTGGGTCACCACGTCCTTTCTATTCGGAAAAGCGCTAAACCTTTCCGAATTCGCGCACGATGTGCTGCTGGCGGCGGCTCACCGCGATGCGCTCCTCCACTCCGTTCAGCAGCACTTCCCAGTGCGCCTCACCATCCTTCATGGCGCGCTCGAAGCCGCGCACGGCGGCGCGCGCCACCAGGCAGTTGCGGTGCGCGCGCACGAAGCGCTCGCCAAATTCCTCCTCGAGCTTGGTGAGGGCCTCCTCGATCAGGTACTCGCGCGCCGCCGTCCGTACCGTCACATACTTGAGCTCGGCTTTGAGGTAGATCACCTCCTTGAGCGGGATGAGATGGATCTTCCCGCGCTCCTGGGCGGAGAGGTGCGTGCGCGCGGCGCGCGCGATCGCGCTCAACACCTCGGGCCGCGGCGCCGCCAGCGCGCGCGCCAGCGCCTCCTTCAGGCGCGCAAGCCGGATCGGCTTGAGCAGGTAGTCGACCGCATGCACCTCGAAGGCGCGGATCGCGTAAGCGTCGTAGGCGGTCGCAAACACCACCGCCGGAGGCCGCTCGAGCTTCTGCAGGTGCTGCGCGACCTCGATGCCGTCCATCTCCGGCATGCGGACGTCGAGCAGCACCACGTCCGCCGGAT
>Ga0184615_10000609_pt1 | contig 19409 bp, 16 predicted proteins | sample PLM4_65_coex_FD_133134 | JGI IMG/M metagenome (GOLD analysis project Ga0184615, IMG submission 133134) | Groundwater sediment microbial communities from an aquifer in East River, Colorado, USA - PLM4_65_coex | ecosystem: Environmental > Terrestrial > Soil > Riparian zone | place: USA: East... | reverse complement strand
TCACTAATGTGACAAGAAGCGGCACAGTGATATTTGCCGAGAAGCTCCGCCTTGAGATTGAAGCGTTCGACTTCTCGCCAGTTGGGCGTATAACCTGCAGTTTTGGTGTGACTGAATTCGAAAAAAACGACACTATCGATTCTTTCATGAAGAAAGCGGATATTGCCCTATATCGTGCAAAATCTGCTGGAAGGAATCGAGTAGAATCGAGTTAACAATAAATCACAAAACTGAATAGACAAGTTCGAAGCGGCAGGTAACCCTAAATGTTGTATGCAAGTTACAACCAATATTTCTCGGTCTATTCAGCCTACCGCCGTTGCAAACTTGTAGGTGAAAGATTGCTACGAGTTATTTTTTCCTTTTCCCCTCAACCTCCCTTTTTTCCCTCTTACTTTTTTTGCTCTTCCTTTAATATCTCTTCCAATATCTCCGCCGCATCCTGGACGAACTTTGGACAGCGCATTTTAAAATGCTTTTCCTTTTTAGCCGTCTTGAGTCCCCCGAATGAGCTCACATCGCAGCCGAGCAATTCCCTGCACACTGTGGTCCCGTTCCTCGCTTTGAACCGCACTACGAATTCCCGGGCAATCTCCTCGGTCCTGTCTTTTGAGAACAGACTTCTGCCTTTCAGCCCGGCATGCTTCAGCCCTATGAAAATGGAACAAATGAACAAATGGGGGTCAGACGTAAAGATTGAGGTATAGGCAAACTTCATTCAGAAATAGCAAATAGAAACTCTATGTATGCTGTTTAGTTGTAGGTGAAGCAAGGCAACGAATTGGTTTACAACAACGCCCAACGCACCGGGGTCCTGGGGTCACGGGGTCCTGGGGTCAGGTCTATATTGTTTGACTTTCAACAAAACTTTTGATAATCTCACTTCATGGCCCGCCCCCTCCGCATAGAATATCCCGGCGCTGTATATCACATCTCTTCCCGCGGAAACGAAAAGAAACCCGTCTTTAAAGACGACGAGGACCGAGAGACATTTTTTAGAATCCTTGTCCACGTCAATAAACGATACCACTGGCTTTGTCCCGCTTACTGCCTCATGGACAACCACTATCATCTGCTCGTCGAGACTCCAGATGGCAATCTCTCCCTTGGCATGAGGCAATTAAACGGCGTCTATACCCAGGCATTCAATAAACGGCGCAATAGGACCGGCCATCTCTTCCAAGGCAGGTATAAGGCCATTCTTATCCAAAAGGACAGCCATCTCCTTGAAGTATGCCGTTACGTGGTGCTGAATCCCATCCGCGCAAGAATAGTCGAAAAGCCCGAGGATTGGAAATGGTCCAGCTATCTTGCAACAGCAGGTAAGGAACAGCCCCACCCTTGTCTTGCAAGAGACTGGGTGCTCGGACAATTCAGCCGAGCAAGAACCAAAGCAGAGAAAGAATACCGCCAGTTTGTCAAATGGGGCATCGGCAAAGAGACAATCTGGAATGAAGTAAAGGGCCAATCGATTCTCGGTGAAGATGATTTTGTCGACAGTCTGAGCGATCATCTTAAAAGACACAAGGATGTTCCGGAGATACCCAAGTGCCAGCGGTTTGCGAACCGACCTGAGCTTGACATAATATTCACTAATAGTATCCTCAGAGACAAACGCAAGAGGGACAGGAAGATAGCGGAGGCCGTTGAGAAGCATGGATACACTCAGCGTTCGATCGCCGATCATCTTGATTTGCACTTTACGTATGTGAGCAGAATTCTGCGCGCAAACGGGTAAAGTCAAACAATATAGACCTGATCCCAATTATTGCACAGCGCCGCGTTCGGCGGCCGCAAACATAATCCACTATTCGGAGTGCCGGAATGAAGAATTTGACAGGAAAACTCGCTATTACTTTCAGCCTTCGAGACAGCGAGGGTCGTGTCCATCATCTTGGAGACTACAAGGGGAATTGGCTTTTGATGGTTTTTCACCGCCATCTCGGCTGACTGCCTTGCCGAGCCCATATCACGCAGTTGCGTGATCATGAAGTGGAATTCAGTAAACGAAATGTAAAGATTGTAATAATTACATTTGAGAATGACTATTTTGCCCGGAGTTACGTCGAAGAAACTCACTTGTCCTGGCCGCTCCTCGTTGATGACAGCCGTGAAACTTATAGAAACTTTGGGATGTTCTCTGCTTCCTTTTGGGATGTCTGGGGGCCAAAAACTTGGTGGGTCTATTTGAAGGAGATTTTGAAGGGGCAGAAATTGAGAACATCGGCAGGTGATATCTTTCAGCGTGGTGGTGATGTGCTCATTGACCCGACCGGGATCGTACGACTACACTATATCGGCAAAGGCCCGGCAGATCGTCCCACTATTGAGATGATTTTGCACAGGATTGATATTTAAAAAGGAGCCGAACTCGTCACTGCAGACGGACCGGTCATCTTTTTGAATCTCAATCGTCGTTGCGCCGGAGTAGGTGAAGCAAGGCAACGAATTGGTTTACAACAACGCCCAACGCAAATTCTGCTCACGTCCAATCAATACCTTTACTTCTTTTCACCTTCTTTCAAAATCCTCCACAAGCTTGTCCTCGAAATACCGAGCACCTCGGCGGTCTTGGATTTGTTGTCGCCGTACATCTCGAGTATCTTCTCCACATAATCCTTATTGAGTTCCTCGATGGTCCTGACCTTGTCCGGTTCGATCGTTTCTATTTGGAACATCTTGATGGTCTGGGGCAGGCTACCCGGAGTTATCACGTCGCCCTTCTCGAGGATGATCGCGCGCTCAACGATGTTCTCCAGTTCACGCACATTTCCCGGATAACTGTAATGCGTGAGCACATCAAGCGCTTCTTTCGTGAAGCCCGAGATCTTCTTGCGGGAACTGAGAACATGTTTTTCCAAAAAGTAGGTGCAGAGGGGCGGGATGTCGTCACGGCGATCGCGGAGCGGGGGGATAGAGATCTCCATGATGTTCAACCGGTAGTACAGGTCCTCCCGGAACCGTCCCTCGGCGATAATGGACCGCACGTTCTGGTTGGTGGCCGCGATAAAACGGACATCGACCTTGATCGGTTTGGTTCCGCCTACTCGGTAGAACTCCCCTTCTTCTATCACCTTGAGCAGTTTGGCCTGGAGGCCGGGGGCCATCTCGGCGATCTCGTCCAGGAACAGCGTGCCCGTATCGGCAATCTCGACAAGCCCCTGCTTGGTCCTGACCGCGCCGGTGAAGGCGCCCTTCTCGTGGCCGAAGAGCTCGCTCGCAAGCAGTTCCTCGGTCAGCGTGGCGCAATTGATAGAGAGGAACGGCATGCCCTGCCGCCGGCTGGTGAAGTGGATGATCTTGGCCAGGAGGCTCTTGCCTACACCCGTTTCTCCGGTCAGAAGCACGTTGCAGTCCGAATCCTTCATCTCCTCGATCACGCCGAGGATTTTGTTCATACTCTCGCTCCTGGCAATGATCGAGACCTTTTTGTCCATGTCCGCGTACGCCTTGAGCGCGATGTTCTCTTTTTTGAGGATCTTCTGATCGCGGATCTTGTTCACTTTCAGGACGAGTTCGTCAAGGTCAAAGGGCTTCGTAACATACTCGATCGCGCCCTTCTTCATGGCCTCCACGGCCGAACCAATGCTGCCGAAACCGGTGATGATGATCACCTCGATCTCGATCTGTCTTTCCTTGACCTTTTCGAGCAACTCAATGCCCGTGAGCCCCGGCATCTTGATGTCCGCGATTAGGATGTCGAAGGACCCCGATTCGATCTTGGTGAGGGCGTCGAGTCCATTCAACGTGCTGGTTACCGCGTAGCCCGCGGCCGTGAGGGTGTTCACCAGGTGCTTGACGGTTATTTCCTCGTCCTCGGCTATTAATATCTTGAATGCCATAATAGTTCCTTTTGTGTAACTGCTCAGGTCAATATATTATCCACAGATTACGCAGATTTCACAGACTTACAGATTAAAACAAACCTGAATTATGTTTTTTAATCTGCGCCCATCTGCGAAATCTGCGGCTGAAAAAGGTTTTTCTCTGGTGTAACTGCCCAGGTCAATATATTATCCACAGATTATGGAGATTTCGCAGATTAAAACAAACCTGAATTATTTTTTTTAAATCTGCGTCCTTCTGCGAAATCTGCGGATAAAAGGATTTTTCTCTGGTGTAACGCCTTTTGCAGCGGTTACGCCGGGTTCTCCTGCTGCACCGGCAAAACGATTACGAACATCGTGCCCTTGCCTTCCTCGCTTTCGGCGGCGATGTCGCCGCCGTGTTTCTTGATGATATTATACACGATGGCCAGTCCCAGGCCCGTGCCCTTGTCCTTGGTCGTAAAGAAAGGCTCAAAGACCTTGTCCAGCGACTCGCGGGGAATCCCCCTCCCCGTATCGGAAATTCTGATGATGACCGCTTCATCCGCTTTTTTTAGCGAAACGGAAAGGTCTCCCCGCCCCTGCATGGCATCCACGGCATTGGCAAAAAGGTTCCCGAAAACCTGCTCCATCTGACCCCGGTCCAGGGACGCGACGATCTGCCGCGGGTCCATATCAAGCAAGAACCGGATGTTTCCGAGATCGCGGGTGCTCCCGAGATGCCGATAGGAGTCTGCAATCAGCCCGGCAAGATCTACCTCCGCGAACTGCGGCTCTCTTCCGCGCGCAAATTCGAGGAGTTCTCCTACGATCCGCTTTACCCGTTCTGTCTGACCGAGGATATCACTCACCGACTCCTTGATCTCGGTCGGACAATGCTCGCCCGCCTGCTTCGCCAGCACCTGTGCTGAAAGATAGATATTGTTCAGGGGATTGTTCAACTCGTGGGCCACGCCGGCGGCCAGAGTGCCGATGGCGGCTAGCTTCTTGGTCTGCATCAGCTCTTTGTTCTTCCGTTCGATCTCCGTGGCCCCTTCGGCAAGTTTGTCCTCCATGGTATTGAAACGGTCGATCAGAAGCCCCACTTCGTCATCGGCGTTCCCCGGGGAAGAAGGAATGGACAGATGCGGGTAGGAACCTTTTCCCGTATTCTCCACCACCTTGATCAGAAGCATCAGTCTCTTTACCACATTTGTACTGATGAAAAACAGTGTCCCGATCCCCACAGCGAAGAAGAGCGGGAAAAAAATCAGGATCGCGATCTGCGAAACCCGGATCACGGTCTCCACTTTTTCGCGCGCCACCCGGTCGAGATCCTTGGAACTAGTCAGGATATCCTCGCCGGTCTTTCTGAGTGCTGCGATCTCCTTGTCGAGTTCTCGAAGTCCCCTGACAAGCGGATGGTCGCGGGGTAAGAGAAATACTTTTTCGAGAAACTCTGCGGATTGAGACGGCTGCTCGAGGAACGTGGACTCAACAAGTGAAAGATATTTTGCGGTTCCTTTGTATGAAACTTTTGTTCGGTCGAACAACTCCGTCAGCAGGGTCGCATCTCGCTTCATCGCGCTGAACCGGCGCTCATATTCATTGATGCTGCTCCGCAACGACAGCTTATCCGCCTGGTCGATATCCGGGTTCTGGGCAAGAAGGGTTTTCAGTTCAACAAGATACGAAACGACAGCTGCGGACTCTTCGTCCGCCTTTTGCGGACTGTAGAGAAAGAAATTCTTTTCATGCCTCCGAAGCTGGAGCGACTTGCGGCTGATCGTGTCCGTGATCTCAAGATACCGTATTTCCTTTTTGATCTTGACAAAGCTCAGGTATTCAAACGCAGCGAGGGCAGCGATGATAGCCGCGCTGATAAGAAAGCTGAGCGCTATTTTTTTCTTCAGCGACATGGTTTACAGTATCACAGGTAAACGGTCTCGTGCAACCATAAAAAGGGGCTCTTCCGTGTTTAGTGTGGTTCGCTTTTATCTGTCCTTAAATCAGCTCATGAGGAGGGATTTTTTCGCACATGCCCTTCCACGTGCGGGGTTGGGGTAAAGCTTTTTGATTCTGCCTTTCCCCTGCGCCGGGTAACTCTGACGCGAAAGACGCGCTTAGCAATGCTTCAACCAGTAATGTGAATAGAAAAAAATCAGGCAGACACGGCCGAGCCCTCTTATAAAGGGCGAGGGTGGAGTGCTGGAGTCCTGCAAACCGGGGATAATGCACAGATCCTGCGCCCGGCATGCAGCGCGGCCGAGTGATGAGCTGCCCAAAAAAAATGCACACTTGAAACCAGTGCCAAGGGAGATAACTTAAGCCGGACAGGAAGGAAGCTCACTATGCTTTTCTTTTTTCTGCACCCCGGTTCACAGGTCCGCGCAGGCACGCATTGCTGGTACTGATAACAGGCCTTTTCGAGCATCGCACTTCCCCTCGCCTGAGGGCACGGGCTCGGCCGTGTCTGCCTGGCGTTCGATGACATCGGTCATGAGATTGCGTGCGCATGCTTGTGCGCGTTCCTGTTCACGGGATGCAGGGGCCTCTGAAAGGAAAAAACGAGGTCTTTACCCCAACCCCGCACGTCTCCGGAGAAGAGCCGTAAAAAAAGGCCGAAGGAGCGTTCTCCTTCAGCCTTTTGTAACCATTCTCTCTTATTACGTCTTGACCACAAGCACCGGGCAGGGCGCATAACCGATGACCTTTTCCGCCACACTTCCCATAAGCAGCCTGCGGAGGCCGGTCCTGCCGTGCGAACCGATGATGATCATGTCCGCATTCTGTTCCTTAGCAAGATTGGTGATCGCCTCGTCGGCCTCGGCCTCTCCAACAAAGGTTTCAGCCTTTACTCCTTCCGCTTCTGCCTGTTTTTTCACGTCTGCAACATAACCTTTTGCTTTCCGGACCAGATCGTCCACAGCTTGAGGCGCCTCGGCGTAAAATTCGGTAGGAACATCCACAACCGAGATGACCCTGAGCTCCCCTCCATAGGACTTCGCGAACGAAATTGCCCGTTCCATCGCTTTGGCGCTGTGCTTCGATCCGTCGGTCGCAAGCACTATCTTTTTCCATCCGACTACGGTCCCGAGAGGGACTACCAGCACATCGCGCTGGGTGTGGCCGATGACCCTCGCCGTGACGCTGCCGATAAGCGCGCGTTCAATGCGGCGAAGCCCGCGCTTCCCCATCACGATCACGTCGCAGTTCTCAGCATCGGCCAGGTCCACAATGCGTTCGTGGACCTCGCCTTCTTCGCAGACCGTCTTGACGAGCATCCGCTCGGTCTTGGCGATCTTTTCGACTTCAGCGAGGGCCTCGTCGCAGGGCTTCCGAAGAACGGCCCTGATATCGGAGACGCCCACAAGCTCAATCTCGCCTTCGTACGGCGGAACTACGGAGGTGACCGTTATCCAGCACTTCTCGTCATTGGCCAGTTTGAACGCCTGATGGAGCGCGTTCCTGCCGGATTCCGAACTGTCGACGGCAACGAGTATCTTTCTATATCTGCTCATGCTCCAGGGCCCCTGATGCCTGCTGCAGTTTCTCGGCCTGTTTCCCCTGCCACATGGCGCGCAGGACGATGAAAGCACCCAGCAGCAATGCTGCGATCATTATAGCAAAGCTGGTGGTTTTGAGCAACTTCACCGTGCTGTCGGCCATCTTATCGATAAGCCCGAGCTGGGCGAGATACACCGGAACCATGAGGCCACGGCTGAAGAGCACGATCACCATGATCAGGCCCATCACGACCTTGATCATAAAGGGCTTTACATAGGTAGTGCCGATGGCGCCGAGCTGGATGCCGAAGAGCGAGCCGGCCAGGATGATCATGGCAAGCCGGATGTCGACCAGGCCGTGCATGGCATATTTAAGCGAACCGCCGAGACCCATGACAAAGGCAATGACAAGTTCCGTGGCCGAAGCCATGAGACTGGGAGCGCCAAGGACGTAGATCATTGCAGGAACGCCGATGAAACCGCCGACCGCGATCGTGGCCGCCAGCATGCCCGTGGCAAAACCGAGGGGGATGGTGAAAAGCACTGAAACGCGGGCATTGATGCTCTTAAAATAGACCATAGTGCCCGGGATGTTGATTGACTGGACCCAGAGCGCCAGCTTTCCCGCTTTTTCCTTCGTGTCCATGTTCCCTGATTTGTAGGTCTTCCAGGCATCGCGGAGCACGAACCCGCCGACCGTCGCGAGGATCACGACAAACGCCACGCTCACATAAAGGTTCGAGCCCGCGTCGCCGAACGCCGCCTTGATCTTTTCCTGAATATGGGCGCCGTAGAGGACGCCGGCCTCGGCGGAAACGCCGAGAACAAGACCGAGCTTCACGTCAACCTGGCCATACTTAAATCGCTTGATCGAGCCCACGAGGGCCTTGGGGAACTTGTGGCACATGTTGCTTGCCACTGCAACGAGACCGGGAACACCAAGGCTCATCATGCCCGGCGTGAGCACGAAGGCCCCGCCTGATCCGATGAACCCGCTTACGAGACCGCCCACGAAACCGACACCGAATAAATAGAGAATGGTGATGGCATCAAGATTGATGAAATTCGACATGATATCCATGTTACTTTACCTCCTTCTTTTTTCTGGCTGCCTCGATGCCAAGCACAGTCCAGAAACTACCGGTGAATGAGCCGTGGAAGTACGAGAAAACAAAAGCCATAATGATCGGTAACAGCGCGTACCATCCGCCCTGGGCGAAGGTACTGTTGAGCAGGTCCTGCTTGAGCAGGAGGGTCGTATAGAGCGCTATGGAAATGATGCCCATAACGATCATCGAGCCCACCGGCTTCTTCTTTGTGTTGCTCTGTGCCATGATAATTCCTCCTTGATTTATATTTATGTAGTACAGATTTTTATTTTCTTGCGGTATGGTGTTATGTTCCTGACTCCTGACTCCTCACGCCCTCGCCTCGTCCATGACCACGACCAGCGGGCATTTCAGCTGCTGCCAGAGGTCCGAAAGCGTCTTGTCCCGTTTGTTGCAGTCCGTGTCAAGACTTTTCGGGGATTCGATGACAGCGAAGAGGATCTCTTTTTCACTATTCGTATAATCGATGATGTGCTGCTTGAGACATCCGGTCCGCGGGATCATGCGGTAGCCGATGCCTTCCGCCTCAAGCTCTCCCACGAAGTGCGAAAGCAAGGGGTCGATGGTGCGTGCGTTGTCGCCCGGCGCGGTTACATGCAGAATGTCGAGGTCAGCGCCGATCCTTTTGGAAGTGTTCAATGCGTACATGAGGGTCCTGTCATCGATCCGACCTTCCTTGATCGCGAGAAGGACCCTTCGCCCTTCCTTCATGATCGATCTGGCCGTCGCAGCCTGACCTTCCTCGGCGAAGGTTACGGCAGCCAGCGCATCCTCGACATTTTTCATTATTTTATTTAGCCTTGTTACTTCCATAACGGACCTCATGGAATCAGCATTCATAGTTCTTAATCAGCGCGCAGTTCTTTTCTCGCAGACGGTCTCTTGTAATCATACTGAGAAGGCCGGTTGTTCTTCCTGTCTTCATTCATGATCCTGCGTGCGGTCTCAAACTCCCCTTCTTCTGCGAATGAAGCCGCGACCATTGCAGTCTCGAACTTCTTCATTAAGGTCTTCATAGGTGTTCCCTCCTTGTCACTATATTTTGTTTCTTTGCTATTCTCTATTTCAACTCCTGTGCCAAAACGAAAAAGCGTGCTAACACATTGACAACATGCTAGTATTAAAACGTAGCATCCGATTGGTCTTCGAACTCGATTGTTTTATAATGCAATAGTATTTGCCTGATCACTCAAAACATGTTGATTTATATTGCTAATTTTGCCTGTTGCATAAGAACTAAAAACGTTGTAAAATGCAACCATCGCAAAATATCATAGGTATGGCATGAAATTCTTTAATAAATCGGAAGACAATCATCAGCCATTTATCACCGAAGAACTTCGCCGGAAGATATCTGAGGCTGCAATGCCGGACCCGGTCCAGAAGATTGCTGAACAGGAACTCGATCTCCTGACCAGGATCAGCCCCTCCTCGGCTGAGTACACGATCGGCGTCACCTACATCGATTACCTCGTTTCCCTTCCCTGGAATAAAAGGACCGCGGACAATCTCGATATTGTCCGGGCCGGGCGTATCCTGAACGAGAACCATTATGGTCTGGACCGGATCAAGGAGCGGATCATGGAGCACCTGGCGATCAAAGTGCTCATGTCGAACAGGAAGGCGCGGGTCCTGGTCGTCGACGATGAGGAGATCGCGAGAAAAAATCTGGCGCATATCCTGACTAAAGAAAATTATGATGTGGTCGCTGTAGCTGACGGCGAAACAGCGCTTCGGGAATTGGAGTCATCGGAGTTTGATGTAGTGCTGACCGACCTCCGCATGGGAAGGATCGACGGCATGGACCTGCTGGACCGGGTCAAGATAAAACACGCCGACACAAAGGTCGTGATGGTGACGGGCTACGCCACGGTCCCCTCGGCCATCGAGGCCATGCAAAAGGGCGCATTCCACTACCTGGCCAAGCCCTATAAACTCGACGAGGTCCGCGAGACCGTGAAACGAGCGATCGAACAACGAAACCTCAAGCCCAGCACCAAGGGCTCTGTCCTCTGCTTCACCGGCCCGCCGGGAACGGGTAAGACATCGCTCGGAAAATCCATAGCACTCGCCCTCGGAAGAAAATTCACGAGGATCGCCCTCGGCGGTCTTAAGGATGAGGCCGACATACGCGGGCACCGCCGGACCTACGTGGGCGCCAAGCCCGGCCGGGTGATCGAGGAGCTTCGCCGGGTGGAGTCCGCCAATCCCGTGGTCATGCTCGACGAACTCGACAAGATCGGCCATGACTTCAAGGGAGATCCCGCTTCTGCCCTGCTTGAAGTGCTCGACCCGGAGCAGAACCGCGCATTCACGGACCACTATCTCGACGTTCCCTTCGACCTTTCGAGCGTCATGTTCATCCTGACCGCGAACGTCCTCGACACCATCCCCGCCCCGCTCCGCGACCGTATGGAGGTCATCGAGTTCACCGGCTACACGCAGGAAGAGAAGGCACATATCGTCCAGCAGTTCCTCTGCGCCAAACAGGTACGCGAAAAAGGTCTGTCCCAGGATCAGGTCGTCTTCACTGATGAGGCCGTGGACAAGATCATCCAGGAATACACGCGCGAGGCCGGCATCCGGAACCTCGAACGAAGGATCGCCACGATATGCCGAAAGATCGCCCGGGAATCTCTCCAAACCGCGGGGAACGCGGAGATCGTGACCATAACCCCCGGGTCCGTGGAACGCTACCTCGGAAGGAGAAAGTTCCAGTTCGAAGTGATCGAGGAGCAGGACCGCGTCGGCGTTGCCACCGGCCTCGTTCGCACCGAGGCCGGCGGCGAGATCATCTTCGTTGAGGCCGCCCAGATGAAGGGCAACAAGGAGCTCATCATCACCGGCTCCCTCGGCGACGTGATGCGCGAATCCGCCCAGGCAGCGCTCAGCTATATCCGAAGCAACGCGGGGTCCTTCGGCATCGCCGAAGACTTTTTCGAGCACCAGGACATCCACATCCACGTTCCGTCCGGGGCGATCCAGAAGGACGGCCCCTCTGCCGGCGTCACCATCCTCGCGGCGCTCCTGTCGCTCCTGACGAAGCGGCCGGCGCGGAGGGACGTGGCCATGACCGGCGAGATAACGCTGACCGGACGGATACTCCCTGTCGGGGGCATCCAGGACAAGGTCCTCGCGGCCAGGCGCGCAAAGGTCAAGACCGTGCTCGTGCCGGCGCGGAACCGGGCCGATGTGCAGGAGCTGTCGGAAGATATGAAGAGGGACATCGACATTCGCCTCGTCGACACCGTGGCCGAGGTGGTGGATGCGGTGCTTACCGGTCATCCGTGATGAACTTCACCCCAAGCATCAGACAGAAGATAACCCTCGGCTATTACGCCATCCTCGCCATGATCATCGGGCTGTCCGTGTTCACCTTCCTGGAACTGCGGTACCTCGAGAAGAAGATCATGGTCGGCGAGGCCATCTCGGAATTTTTCGACACCTCGCTCGAGATCAGGCGCTTTGAAAAAAATTATTTCCTTTACGGGCAGCAGTCGGACTACGACGAGAACATCCAGTACGTATCCCGGGCCCGGGACATCATCGACAGCAACCTCACGGGGTTCAACGCGGTTGCTTCTTCCGAACAGATAGCGGACATTCAGGACAGCCTGACAAAGTACAAAGAATTGATGGACCAGTTCGCGAAGACCGACAGACAAGACACGGTCCGAAGGGACCTGTTTGCCGCAAGGATCCGCACCTCCGGGAAAAACATCATCACCATAGCGGAGAAGATCTCAAAAACCGAGCGGAAGAACCTTCAGCAGATACTGAGCAGCTCCCGGCATATCCTTCTCGTCTCCATCGTGTTTCTCTCCCTGGCGGCGATAGCAATAGGGCAGATCCTGTCACGAATGGTGGTCAAACCGCTGAAATCGCTTGAGAAGAGCATGGGCGTGATCGCCGAGGGCACGTTCGAGCGAATTGCCATAGACTCCAAGGACCGCGAGATCGTCTCGCTCATGAACGCGTTCAACAAAATGCTGAAACAGCTCGAACTGCACGAGCGGCACCTGATCCAGTCCGAGAAGCTCGCGTCCCTCGGCACGCTTCTCTCCGGTGTTGCGCATGAATTGAACAATCCCCTGTCGAACATCTCGTCGTCGAATCAGATACTGATGGAGGAACTCCGGGAAGCCCTCGAAAAACAGTCTCCCCGTCCCTGGCCGGTGGACCCCGATCTCACAAAGGAACTGATCTCCCAGATCAATGAACAGACCGATCGGGCGCGGAACATCGTCCGGTCCCTGCTCGACTTTTCACGGGACCGGGAATTCAAAAAAGAATCGCTGTCGCTCAAGAACCTTTTTAACGAGACAATCCAGTTCGTGAAGGGACAGGTGCCGACGAACATAGGGATCTCGGTTTCCATCCCCGAGGATATCGTGATCTTCGCGGATAAACAGCGGATCCAGCAGGCGTTCCTGAACCTGATCAAGAATGCCATTGACGCGATCGCGCCGAATGAAGGTACGATCGTCATACGGGCGGATAAGCGCCTTGCCATGGACGATCTCGAAGATGAGAACAAGATCGGCATCTACAACTATCTCAAGTACCGGGGCAAGTGCACGCTGGACCAGGACACCGTCGACATCGAAATACAGGACAGCGGTTCCGGGATTCCGCTCGATATCATTTCGAAGATCTTCGACCCCTTTTTCACGACCAAGGATGTCGGCAAAGGCTCCGGGCTCGGCCTCTTCATTGTCCACGAGATCATCGAGGAACATGACGGCTGCATCGCCGTGGACAGCCAGCCGGGCAAGGGCACAAGGTTCCTGATACGGCTGCCCTTGAAGTACAACGCATAATTTTTTACCCTCCCATCATCCCTCCCGTCAAGGGAGGGAATAACCCTCACCCCTGCGGGAGAGGGCTGGGTGAGGTATTCATTTAAGGAGCATCAATCATGGAAGGCACTGCAAGGCTGCTCATCATCGACGATGAAAGGATCGCACTCAGAAATCTCGAGCACGTTATGAAGAAGGAAGGCTACGACGTGACGGGCACGCAGAGCGGGCCGAACGCGCTCAAGCTGCTCGAGGAGCAGCAGTTCGATGTAGTGCTCACGGACCTCCGCATGGAAAAGGTGGACGGCATGCAGATTCTGAAAAAGACCCGTGAGCTCTACCCGGACACGGAAGTGATCATGATCACCGGCTTCGCCACGCTCGACTCGGCCGTCGAGGCCATGAAACACGGCGCGTTCTACTATATTGCCAAGCCATTCAGGCTTGAGGAAGTGCGCAAGGTCGTACAAGAGGCGGCGCACAAGGTGCGGCTCAAAACCGAGAACCGCCATCTCAGGGATCAGCTCGATGCCTACCAGGGCAAGGTCAAGATCATCACCCAGGACCCGACCATGCAGAAACTGCTCGATACCGCGCGCCAGATCGCGCCCACGGACTGCAACGTACTCATCACGGGCGAGAGCGGCACGGGCAAGGAGCTCTTTGCGCGGTTCATCCACCTGAACAGCAGCCGCACCGGGGGACCGTTCTTCGCCGTCAACTGCGGCGCCTTTACCGAAGAGCTGTTGTCAAACGAGCTCTTCGGCCACGAAAAAGGCGCCTTTACCGGTGCGAACAACGTGAAAAAAGGGATCCTCGAAATGGCCTCGGCCGGCACGCTCTTTCTCGATGAGATCACCGAGATGCCGCCATCTATGCAGGTGAAACTTCTTCGTGTCATTCAGGAAAAGGAGGTACTGCGCGTTGGCGGCACAGAATCGCTCAACGTGGACGTGAGGTTTATTGCCGCGACGAACCGCGACATTCACGATTCGATGAAGACCGGTTCCTTCCGCCAGGACCTCTACTTCAGGCTGAACGTGGTCTCGCTCCGGATCCCGCCCCTTGCGGATCGCAAGGACGACATCCCCCTGCTCTGTTACTTTTTTTTAAAGAAATACAATCTGCTGATGAAAAAAGAAGTGGCCGAGATCCATGAGAACGTCATTGCACTGCTCATGAACTACGACTTTCCGGGAAATGTCCGGGAGTTGGAGAATATCATCGAACGCGGCGTGGCGCTCACGAATGGCAGCGTTATTGAGGCCGGCCATCTGCCCGAGGACCTGCGGGAACTCAGCATAAAGACCTTCCGGAAGAAGGAGGGCAAGATTCCGTCGCTCGATGAGCAGGAAGAGGCCTATATCAAGTGGGTGTTGAACGAGGTGGGAGGCAATAAGACGCTCGCCGCCCAGATACTCGGCATTGACCGCGTCTCGCTCTGGAGAAAATTGAAAAAATACGGGCTGGAGGTGGAATGACGCGTTTTTTTTTCGGCAGAGCTCCGGCCAATATCTTCGCCGTTCGTTCGGCAATCTCTATTTCGGCTTGACCGCAATTTTAATGATCCCACCTAGAAAATCATAATTTAACATGAACGCACGAAGATCACGAAGAAAGCCTGTTGTTTTATGAAGGTTATATCCTTTGGGTCTCTGTGTAAGATGAGCCTTTTTACGACGTTATCAATTTTTATTTCAGTTGATTTCGCGGCACTATAAATGATAAATTTACCAGGTCAAACGCGATCTTCAGAAAGAGGTGCTCAACATGCCTGTTTGGATCATTACCGTCCAGTGGCTTTCCCGCTCCATTCTTGTGCTGCTGTTCATCCTGTCGATCTGGTCCGTGGCAACAATGCTGCGCTGTTCGCGCGTGCTGCAAAAAGCTGGTGGATCGGCCAAAGGCGCACAGGACGAACAGGAGAAGACATCCCTGTGGATTGAGACACGCCAATGGGCCCTCTTTAAGGAATGGGCGTCACAGGGAGACACGCTCCATGCCGGCACTGCGCGCGTGATTTTACAGACAGCCTCGAACGATCCGTCCCAGGTCGACCGGGCGGTCAAGAGCTATCTCAGCCTGCAGCGCAGCCGTCTCGAGGAAGGGCTCACCACCCTGGCGACGCTCGGATCGAATGCCCCCTTTATCGGTCTCTTCGGCACCGTGCTCGGCATCATCCAGTCCTTCGGCGCATTGGGAGCCCATCAGACCGAGGCAGCCGACATCATGGTTGGTCTCTCGGAGGCCCTGGTTGCGACCGCACTCGGACTTTTTGTTGCAATCCCTGCCGTAGTCGCGTTCAATGTCTTTTCAAAAAGGCTAAGGAACATCATCGTCAAGTCCGAGGCGCTCAAGGATCTCTATCTTTCCAGGATCCAGGGAGGTCAATGATCATGGCATCTGACTTATTTTCATCCAACACAGAGGACGACAACCAGCCGATATCGTCCATCAACGTAACGCCCTTTGTTGACGTCGTCCTGGTCCTGCTGGTCATATTCATGGTCACTGCGCCGTTATTGATGCAGGAAAGCATCGGCGTACATCTACCCAAGGCAGCGAGTTCGGACAGAAAACTTACTTCCAAAATGGGAGTCGCGGTCACCCGGCAGGGGCAGATACTGCTGAACGGCGTGCCAGCCTCTCCGGAAGCGATCTCCGCCCGCGTCAAGGAAGCACTGCAAAGGGATCCCGAGACACAGGCGCTCATCAGCGCGGATGGAGATGCACGGCATGCCGATGTGGTTCGTGCGATCGATCTAATCAAATCAGCGGGGATGAATCGCTTTGCAATACAGATCGAAAAACAATAACGCCCTTTCTCTTGACGACCCGTGGATCGTATCGTCCGCGCTCCATGGGATCGCGCTCATCGTGATCGCAGCTGTGCTTGTGATCGGCCATCACCGGAAGCCGAATGAAGTGGACATCCAGATACTGGAAATGCCGAAACTCGCGGAGCACCCGGTTCGCGTTATCGAACCAAGGGCTCAGCAGAAAGAATCTCGCGGCCGCGAAGTCTTCGGCATCAGCCCAAGGTCCGTGACCTCAGATCAGGGGGAAGAGGTGAAGGCAGGGAACACTGTTGCCAAGGCCCCTGACCAGGAAATATTGAAACCCGGCGATCCCGACCTGCTTCCCGTTCCCTCTGAAGAGTATCTGATCACGAGCATGCCCGAGTTGAAGTCCGACGTGCGGGTCCCCTATCCTCCTGAAGCGCAAAAGCGGGGGATTCAGGGCGCTGTGATCATGAACCTGCTGATCGACGATTCGGGAAAAGTCCGGGAAGTGTCTCTGGTCGAGGGTCCCCATGCTGAGTTGAACGCGGCGGCGATGACAGCGGCCAGGGATTTTCAATTCACCCCTGCCATGATCCAGAAAAAACCGGTGGCCGTACGCATCCGGTACGTCTATCGATTTGTTTTGGAACGATAAGAGATGGACTCGTAAAAAGTCGTCATACTCGCGAAAGCGGGTATCCAGTGCACAGGTAACTCTTAAAATGACCAGTGTGTCGTGCGTCCAACACTCATTTACTTAAGCTGTCACCCTGAACCCTTCGCCGTCATTCTGAACGAAGCGTAGTGAAGTGAAGAATCTGGCTCAGGACAGGCTCCGTGAAGTGTCTTGCAACCGTCTGGGAATACAAGATTCCTCGTTGCGCTCGGAATGACAACCTCTGTAAAGAGATTTATGACGCAATGTACTAGATTCCCGTTTTCACGGGAATGACGGAAAATGAATTTTCCGGAATTTTTTGACAGTGTCATAACAGGAGCATATATCAATGTACCTAGCATTGCGTCGACGCATGCGTAAGGTTCCCTTTCTCACGGCTCGCATCGCAGGCTTGGCGAGTCTTTCCCTGCTTATGACCTGTCTCGTTCATTACGACAGTTCAGCAGAAGAACCTCCTGTCTCAGCCCCCGTATCAGAGCTGAGCTTAACGCTTAGCTCATCATTGATCTCAACGCCTACGCCAACCGTGAAGATTACCGGCTCCCTCGTGGAGCGAGGGACGAAACGTCCTCTTTCCCAGGTGAACATCTACTGCTTTCCCGCATCCCGCCCGGGAAGCTCGGTTAAGAGCACCACCGATAATGCCGGTGCATTTACGATCGAAGTTCCGGAAGGCGGCATGAAATGGATCATATCGGCATCGGGCTATAATCGTCTGGAGCTTGAAGACGAACAGCAGGCCGGAGCAATGATCAAGCCCCGCATTTTTTATCTGGAAAAGAAAACCTATCTCGCGTATGAAACCACGGTATACGGGGAAACGGAAAAAAGAGATGATAAGACCAAATCGCTTGATCAGGAGCAGTTTGCCACGGTCCCGGGAGCGAACGGCGATCCGGTCAAGGCTGTACAGAACCTCCCGGGTGTGAACCGTGCAGGAGCGTTCAGCTCCCAGATCATCATCGAAGGATCTTCCCCGAACGATACTCGCTATAACGTCGATAACCAAAACATCCCGATCATTTTTCATTTCGGCGGGCTTTCCTCGGTTGTCATACCCGAAGCCGTGGACCATGTGGATTACCTTTCCGCCGGTTTCGGACCCGAATTCGGTCAAACCATCGCCGGTCTCGTAAATCTGACGGTAAAAGATCCACAGACAGACCGTACTCACGGCTTTATCTTTGCCGACACCATGAATGCAGGCGGCATGGTAGAAGGCCCGATCAACGATCATTCTTCCTGGTTGTTCGGGATGAGACAAAGCTACATCGGCTATGTGTTGCGAGCCGTTGTGGGCAAGGATAATAAGGACTTTAATTTAACTGCGGTGCCCGAGTACAGGGACATCGTTCTGGAATACAAAAACCAGCTCTCGCCTGACGATACGTTCAAGATCGTCACCGTCGGCTCGCAGGATACCTTCGCATTTCTGCTCAAACATCCGGTTGACGAGGACCCCGCCGTCCGGGGGAACTTTAATCTCGACACAAAATTTTTCCGGATCATTCCCGAGTATACGCATCGTTACAGTTCCGATGCAATCGCACGGATGAGCCTGGGTATCGGCAAGGATTGGGTGCTGTTCGATCTGGGGGACCTGTATGTGCATACCGATCAGACCGCGCTGACCGGCAGGGCTGAGATCGAAGACCAGGTCACCAAATTCTGGAAAAGTTTCGTCGGGATGGACTTTCAGTATTACCGGACAACGGTCAAGTATCAGCTGCCGATCGTTTACAGCCAGGGAGGCATCGCGAGTCCTATCGATCCTAACAATCTCGCCGTGGTCTCAAAAAGCTATGACTCCGACTTCGCGGGACTGTACTGGAGAAATGTGCTGCATGAGCAGTATTCACGGTGGAGCTTCATTCCCGGCATACGGGTGAGTTATTTTAATATGACCAACGAAGTCCTGCCTGAACTCCGCGTCGCCGTCCGGTACGCCGTCGACCACAGCCTGACCCTGCGTGCATCAGCAGGTTTATATAATCAAGCGCCGCCAGTGCAGAACCTCGACAAGACCTATGGTAATCCCGATCTCACGTCGCAGCGGGCCATTCATTATACAGCAGGGTTTGAAAAGGATTTCCGCGAGGGTTCTGCGAGTGGCTGGTCCCTCTCGAGCGATCTATTCTACAAGCATGTATATGATCTCGTGGCGCGCACGACAGCCATGATAAGCCCATCCAGGCCGCTATACTTTGACAACTCCGGATACGGCCACATATACGGCCTGGAGTTGATGGGGAAATATATGTCAACAACCTGGCAGGGATGGATCGCCTATACGCTTTCCCGAAGCAGACGAGGGGATGCCCAGACGCCCGAAACCATCTCTCAATATGACCAGACCCATCTGCTCACCGCCGTTGGAGAACGGCAACTGGGCCGCAATTGGATGCTCTCGGTCCGGGTGCGCTACACTACAGGCAACCCCTACACGCCGATCGTCGGCGCCTCCTATGATGTCAATAATGATGTCTATGCTCCGGTCCGTGGGGATATTTATTCCCAGCGCATGGGCGCTTTTTTCCAGGCTGACGTGAGGTTCGATAAAAAATGGGTGTATGACCGCAGGATCCTTACCGGCTATCTCGACATAGAAAATATCACGAATCAAAAAAACGCCCAGGAGATCCGGTATTCTTATAACTATCAGCAATCGGAAAAAGTTACCGGGCTGCCGATATACCCGACGCTCGGCATAAAGCTGGAGTTTTGATC
>Ga0184615_10000607_pt1 | contig 19433 bp, 28 predicted proteins | sample PLM4_65_coex_FD_133134 | JGI IMG/M metagenome (GOLD analysis project Ga0184615, IMG submission 133134) | Groundwater sediment microbial communities from an aquifer in East River, Colorado, USA - PLM4_65_coex | ecosystem: Environmental > Terrestrial > Soil > Riparian zone | place: USA: East... | reverse complement strand
CGCATCCGCGAACGGCAACAATTCCGGTGCGGGCGGTGCGGGCGGTGCGGGCGTCGTCATAGTAACCACGGTGTTCTGATGACCGCCCTGACCCGCGTCCAGAAGAACACTGCGGGGACGCTGCGGCATACCTTCGTCGTGGACGAAACACCAACCGACTCGTCCACGGCGGTCACCTACGCCGTCGTGGACGCGCTCGGCGCCTCAGTCGCCACCGGCAACGCCACCCTGGACGGCGCGGGAACCGGCACCTACTCGCTCGTCCTGGCCGCCCAGACCACACTCAAAGCGCTCACGGTCACCTGGACGGGCACGATCGGCGGATCAGCGACCACGCAGACCACCGGCGCTGAAATCGTCGGCGGACATTTTTTCACCCTCGCGCAGGGCCGCGCCTCTGACGCGGCGCTGGCGGACACCGCCGACTACACCCTTGACGAGCTCGCCACCGCCCGACTCGAAACGGAGTGGGAATGCGAGCACATCTGCGACCTGGCTATGGTGCCCCGCTACGACCGGGTGGTCCTCGACGGCACAGGCACCGCTGAACTGCTGCTGAAGCACTCACAGCGGGACCGGTCCGTCGCCGAGGTCCGCACGGTCCGGTCAGTCAGCATGGCCGACAGCCCCGACGGGACATTCACGGCGTTCACCGCCGCTGAGCTCGCGGATCTGGCGGTCTCCGACGACGGGACGTTGACCCGCACCGGCGGCAACAGCTTCACCGAGGGCCGCTCCAACGTCATCGTCGAGTTTGAATATGGCCTGGACCGGCCGCCACCGGACCTGGTCCGGCAAGCCCTGGTCAGGTTCCGGACCGCACTCAACACCCACCGTTCCGGGGTGCCGGACCGGACCACGTCGTTCACCATGGCCGAGGGCGGCGTGTTCCGGCTCGACATGCCCGGCCCGTTCAAAACCGGCGTGCCGACCGTAGATGCCGCGTACGGCCGCTATTCGCGGCGCTCGACCGGCACCGGCGCCACCGGCCGGGCCGTGCCCGCCTCCCGGACGCTGACCTACACGCCGCAGGCCGGGTCGATGTTCCACGGCTGGCGGCGCCGGTGAGCGTCGCCGCGTCGGCGAAAGCCCGCCTGGTCGGCGCGTCCGGGGTGCTGGCCGCGCTGCTGCCCACCGGCGTGAAGGTCTCCTACTCGCCGCCACGCGACATCCCCGACGAGGCCGTCTACGGCGGGTTCACCACGTCCGGCCCGGTCGCACTGAAGGCCATGGCCGGCGGCGTCCGGGTGAAGCGCTCCGAGGACCTGACCTTCCACCTGTACGTGCGGGTGCGGGGCAAGGGTCGGGCCACCACCGAGACGACCGACGCCCGGGCGGTTGTCATCGCCGACATCATCACTGTCTACATCGCCGCGCACACCACCCTCGACGACCTCGCCGAGCTGAAGCTGATCCAGGTCCAGTCCATCGAGCTGGAGGGCTGGATCGATGACGACGGCGCCGGCACCACCCTGACCATCACCGTCGCCGTCGAGTCCTACCTGAGCTGATGGAGAGCCCATGCCCAAGCCAATTTTCAAGTCCTGCGAGAACGGGGACGGCCGGATCGCGATCGGTACGGGTATCCGGCCGATCAAGTTCTGCCGGCCTTGCCACCTCGCCGCGTACGGCGGCCAGTTCACCGCCTGGAACGTGATCATCCCGCACCGGGAGTTGGGTCTCGACCCGGAGGACATGGCCATCGCCTGCGCGAAGACCGGCGAGGACATCTCGGCCGGCACGGTGTGGTTGGACCCGGTCGAGACTCGCATCGACGCCCTGGTCTACGGCGGGCTGATCGAGGCCATCCCGGTCAAGGCGGCGCCGGTCGAGGCCGGCAAGACCGAGGCGTGACGTGACCACGTACGCCGCTAACAATGTGACCACCTGGTTCTCTGGGTTCGACATGTCCGGCCAGCTCAACTCGACCGTCCTGGCCCTGTCGTACGACGCCCTCGACGCCACGGTGTTCCAGCCCGCCACGGTGACCAACCCGTCCCGGGTGCGCGTGGCGGGGCTGGAGGACACCCAGCTCGACGAGGCCGGCTTCTGGGAGGCCGGTGCGGGCCTGCTCGACCCGACCGCGTTCACCGCGCTCGCCGGCGCCTCACAGGTCGTGTCCGTCTCTCACGACGGCGCGGAGTCGAGCCCCGCCTACATGTTCCGGGCGCGGCAGTTCAACTACGAGCTGTTCGGCCAGCTCGGCGAGCTGCTGCCGTTCAGACTGACCGCGCAGGCGGCGCGCGGCACCGGGCTCGCCTCGGTCGGCGCGGTCCGTGGCCGGATCCTGAAGACCAAGGCCGACGTGTCCGGCACCGGCGCGACCGGCACCGCGTTCCAGCTCGGCGCGACCAGCGCGGCCCAGTACCTGTACGGGGCGCTGCACGTCTTCTCGGCCGGCACCACGATCACCGGTGTCATCGAGTCCGACTCCGACAACACGTTCGCGAGCGCGACGACGCGGATCACCTTCTCCGGGATCACCGCGGTCGGCGGGACGTGGGGCACCCGGGTGGCCGGGGCGATCACTGATGACTGGTACCGGCTGAGGATCACGGCCTGCACCGGCACCTTCTCCATCGCCTGCACTGCGGGCATCAGGTAAGGAGCACACCTTGAGCGCATACGCGTTTATCGATGGACGCCTGGAAATTAACGCGGTGGTCGTGTCGGCTTTCTGCACCGGTTTCACGCTGCCGCTGGAATTCGAGGCACTGGAGGATACCGCTTTCGGTGACACGTCCCGGTCGCGGATTGCCGGTCTCGGCGACTCGACGCTCGGCGCCCAGTTCAATCAGGACATGGCGGCGTCGGCGACCGACATCACCCTGTACACGGCGTACGCCACGCGGGCGCCGGTCGTCGTCAAGGGCCGTGCGACCACGGCCGCGATCTCGGCCACCAACCCGGAGTACGTCGGCAGCTACCTGCCGAACCAGCACCAGCCGTTCGGTAACTCCGTCGGCGAGCTGGCGACCACGCAGATTTCCTGGCCGCTGTCCGACGCCGACGGCATCGCCCGCAACACGGCCTGATGGCGCTCGAGGTCCGCATCACCGGCGCCGCTCGGCTGCACGAGGTCGCGAAAGCGATCAGGGTGACCGGCGACAAGGGCCTCGGCCGGGAGATGGCCCGCGCGCTCGCCGCGACCACTACCCCGCTGCAGGAGGCAATCGACGCCGAGGCCGCCCGGGTCATGCCCGTCCGGGGCGGCTACCGGGCGGTGCTGTCCAGGTCGCTGCACCACAAAACCTCGCAGCGCACCGGCTCCCGGTCGGCGACGATCCGGCTCATCACCTACGCCGACGGCACCGGTGAGCGCCGCGACGTCGAAGCCCTGGAGAAGGGCGTGCTGCGGCATCCGGTGTTCGGCCGGTCCCGGACCGTGCGCGGACGCGGACGGGTGCCGAACCCGTGGGCGGTCACGAAGATCCGGGCCGGCTTCCACCAGCGCGGCACCGCCAACGCGGGCGCCGAAGCGCAGAAGCGCCTCGGCGCCGTCCTGGACGACTTCGCCGCACGACTCGCGAAAGGCTGACCGTGCTGATCCTCAAGCCCTGGCGGGTCCGGCTCACCGACCCGGGCGACGTCGCCCGCTACGGCGACCGGTGGTGGATCTACGACGAGGCCGCCGTCATGCGCCTGCCCGTCGACGAGCTACGCGCGATCGAGACGCAGATTTACCCGGTGCGACTCAAGGCCGCGATCGACGACAACCGCGAGTCCGGCGTGACGGGCGAACTGATCGCCCTGTGGGTGTCGATGCGGATGGCCGCAGACCCGGAGCGTCCCGCGCCGGCGTTCGCCGACTTCAAGCCGTTGATCATGCTGGCCGAGTGGCAGCGGGTCCCGGACGGGGAGGTCGACCCGGGCGCCCCTTTGGCCGAGGGCCCGCCTTCTTCGCCGAGCACGGAGACGACGGAGTAGCCGGCATCCTCGCCGCGCTGGAGCCGTGGTTCACGTTCCGCGCCCTCATCCCGCCACACCACCTGCGCGGGATGAGCCTGTGTCAGATCGCCGACCACCTGGCCGAGTACGACCGGATGCGCGAGGGAGGCTGAGATGGCCACCGAGAAGCGTCAACTCGAGCTCGACCTGCTCGCCAAGGACAAGACCAAGCAGGCCACCGACTCTGCCGCGAAGAACCTCGACAAGGTCGGCGACGCGGCAGACGACGCGGCGGAGTCGGCGGACAAGCTCGCCAAGTCCACGGGCGGTGCGGCCGACGGGGCGGACAAGCTCGGCAAGAAGGCCGCCGGCAACGCTGACCGGATCAGCAAACTCGGCCGCGAGATCGACATCGCCAAGCGGGAGATGGAGTCCCTCGCCCGGTCGTTCGCCGACGCGGCGTCGGACTCCGAGCGCCTCGACCTGTCGAAAGCGGTGCGGCGGCTCGAGAACGACATCCGGCGCCTCGGCAAGAACAAGGGCATCCTCGAGGGAATCCTGCCGGACCCCGAGCCGGCCACGAAGGGCTTCCTGTCGAAGCTCGGCGCGGGTATCGCCGAGGGCGGCGCGGGTATCGCCGCGAAGGCGGGCACGTCGGTGGGCCCGGTCGTCGGCGGTGCGATTGGTGCGGCGGCGGCACCGGTACTCATCTCCGCGCTGGGCTCGGCCCTGTCGGCGGGTGCGGGTGCGGGTGTGCTCGGCGTCGGTGTCATGGCCGCGGTCAAGTCCGACAAGGGCATCCAGGCCGCCGGTATAACGGCGGGGCAGCGGTTCAGCAAGAGCCTCGGTGAGAACGCGGCAGCGTCTTTGCGCGGGCCGATCCTCAAGTCCCTGGGCATCCTGTCGGATGCCGGCGATCGGCTGAACAAGGACCTCGGTCGCACGTTCGCCGAGATCGACGACGACCTGGTCCCGTTCACCCGCAAGGTCGTCGGCGCGGGTGAGGCCGTGTCCGGGTCGCTGCTGAAGGCGGCCCGGGAGTCCGGTCCGGCCCTGGATGGTCTGGGCGATTCGGTCACCCTGCTGGGTGACGGTTTCGCGGACACCATCGACATCCTCGCCGACGGCGGCCCGGAGGCCGCGTCGAACCTGCGGCTGATCGCGGGTGCGACCGCCGACCTGCTCAAGTCCTCGGCGATGACGTTGAACGTGGTCGGCAAGCTGGCGAACAGTGCGTGGATCACCGGGCCGCTGATCCCGCTGCTGCGTAAGCACTACGAGGAAGCGGCGCAAAAGTCCGACGACCTGAAGGACAGCACGGCGGCCTTGGCGCCGGGTCTGAACGATACGGCGGAGGCGGCCGAGAAGTCGGCTAAGTATGTCGCCGACGCGGCCATGTCCTTCGACGAGCTCGCCGAGTCGATGAACAAGGTGACGTCGATCCAGCAGGAGCTGTACGGCTCGGAGGTCGACGTCCGCGAGGCGGTCATCGACGCGACGAAGGCGATCAAGGAGAACGGCTCCACGATCGACCTGAACACCGAGAAAGGCCGCAACAACCGCAAGGCCCTGCTGGATCTGGCCGGGGCGCTCACCACGGACACGGACGCGTACCGGGCCGTGAACGGGGTCTCCGAGAAGACCACCGCGCACATGCAGGCCAACCGCGACGCGTTCATCAGGGCCGCGCGCGCGGCCGGGTACAACGCCGGCGAGGCGAAGAAGCTCGCCGACAAGCTCCTCGGCATTCCGATCAAAACCGAGCCGCGCGTCTCGCTGAAGGGCGCGGGCAAGGCGATCAGCGACGCCCGGACCCTCGGCCGGCTCGTGCGCGAATTCCAAGGCTCCTACACGGCGGAGATGATCACGAACATCGGGAGGTTCAACAAGCTCGGTAGCGGCGGCGGCCTGTCGACCGGCGGCCTGGTCGACGGGCCGGGCACCGGCACGTCGGACTCGGTGACCAAACGCCTGTCCAAAGGGGAGTATGTGGTCCGCGCAGCCCAGGTGTCCAAGCCGGGCGTGCTGGCCGCACTGGAGGGACTCAACTCCGGGCGAGGCTACGGCCAAAGGGGCGCTCGGGGTGTCGCGAGCGGCGGCAGTGGTGGCGGCAGTGGTGGCGGCAGCGGACCCCGGGAGATCGTTATCCGCAACGTGGTCGACCTGACCGGCGCGGAGGGAAAGTTCAAAGCCTGGATCCGCGAGCTCTACCAGAGCACACCGAACCTTTTCGCCCCGGTATCGGTGGGCTGACATGGTGGTCCTCGGCCCGCCGTGGGACGTCAGCCTGTGGCTGTACCCCGGCGCGAACCCGGCCGTAGACGCCGGACTGTGGGGCCTACCCGAGGACATCAGCACCAAGATCCGCTACCCGGGCGCGAGTGGCGGCCAGGTTGTCACCTACAGCTCCGGCCGGCCGGAGGGCGCGGCCCAGCCCGATCCCGGCCAAATGACGCTGACCCTCGACAACGCCGACGGTCGATTCTCCACCCACAACGCGCTCGGCGCGTACTACCCGCTACTGGATCTGAACACCCCGATCCGGCTCGGCGTCACCACGATCAACGACACGTTCACCCGCTCGTCGTCGTCCGGGTGGGGAACCGCCGACACCGGCAACGTCTGGAGCGTGAGCGGCACCGCCACCGACTGGACGATCAACGGCAGCAGCGGCCAGGTCACCATCCCCGCCGCCAACAGCGCGGTCGTCGGCATCGCCGGTTTCGCGCACGCCCTCGACTGCGACGTCGTGTGCGTGATCATCCCGAACGCCACCGCGACCGGCGCCTCGTACGGTGCCGGGCCGATCGTGCGCTACACCGACACCAACAACATGATCTTCGCGACGTTGGAGTTCAACACCGCCGGCACGGTCACCGTGAAGATCCGCAAGCGCGTCGCCGGCGTCGAGACCGAGATCGCCTCGCTGAGCCCGATCCCGGTGCTCACCTATTCGGCCGCGCAACGCTGGCGGATCCGGGTGCAGGCCGACGGGCCCACCATCCGGGCCAAGGTGTGGCTGGAATCCGGCAGCGAACCGGCCACCTGGCACATCTCGGCCACCGAGGACACCCTGACCGGCGCGGGCATCGGCCTGTATCTGGCCCGGTTCGTCGGCAACACCAATGCGACCGGCCAGTTCGGCATCGACGACTTCAAGACGGTCGGGCTCGAGTTCACCGGCAACGTCGCGAAGTGGCCGGTGCGCTGGGACATGTCCGGCCAGGACTGCTATGCGCCGATTACCGCGTTCGGAATTCTGTCCCGGCTCGAGCGGGCCAAAGGCGCCCTGCAAACTCCGCTCGAGCACCAGCTGCCGTTCTACGACCCGAACGGCTATTGGACGCTGCAAGACGGTGTGGACTCGACCAGTTTCGCCAGCGCTCTGATCGGTGGACTTCCGGCCGTCTTCAATCAGTCCCTGGTCACCCCCGCCGACGAGTCCACGCTCGCCGGCGGCTCCGTCGCCCCGACATTCAGCGCGGCGAATGCGACGATCCGGGGGTCCTGCCCACCGACCGGCGGAACGGGCTTCTCCGCGATGTGGTTTATGAAGCTGTCCGCACTGCCGACCACAAAAACGCTGGTGGCCCAGTTCAGAACTGCGGCCGGCCTGGTGCGGCAATGGCGGTTCAGTATCGACGCGACGTTGCAGTACCTCGACGGCTACGACATCGCGGGCGCGTCGGTGGTGGCCTCGTCGGCGTCCCCGGGTGGGGATTTCACACAGTGGATGGCGTTTCAGCTGGAGACCGATGTGGTCGGCGCGAACACAGAATGGGCGATGCTGAACCACCAGGTGGGATCGACCGTCTTCTATTCGCAGTCTGGCTCTTTCGCCTCGACGGCCGTGTCTTCGGCGAATTCCTTCATCTTGGGTGGCACGGACCTGCTCGGGGCGGCGTTCGCCCATGTCTACCTGGGCGAGAACACGCTGCCGTTTGTCGCCGACACGTTCTCTCTCGTCTCGTCGGGATATTCGGGTGAGCTGGCGTCGGATCGCATCGACCGGATCGCCGCCCAGTCCGGGATCATCGTCGCGATCGAGCCCGGCACCTCGCAAGCGTGTGGCCCGCAGCGCAGCCTCGAGCCGATCATCGAACTACAGGCGGCGGCGAGCGCCGATTTCGGGACCCTCTACGAGCGCGGCAGCGCGCTGGGATATCAGCCCCGCTCGCAGCGCTACAACAAATCCGTCCTGTTCGATCTGTCGGTGGCGGCCGGGCAGATCGCGGAGCCACCGGAGCCGATCCGCGACGATCAGCGGATCCGCAACCGGTGGAAGGTCAGCCGGGACAACGGGTCATACGCGCTCGTCAGCGACCCCGACAGTATCGCCGCGGTCGGCGAGTACCCCGATGAGGCGGTCATCAATGTCGCCACCGACGACGTCCTGATCGGTCACGGCCAGCTCCGCACGTTCCTGGGCTCCCGCAAGGCGTTGCGCTGGCCGGGCCTGAATCTGGACTTCACCCGCAACCCGGACCTGTTGCGGGAGTGGCGGTCGAAGGGGTTCGGTCCCCGGCTCACCGCGGTCACCGGCCGTACGCAGCTGATCGGTGCGGACCCGGACCTGATCGTGGAGGGCTACACCTGCCAGCTGACCCCCAATCAGTGGCTGGCTGATCTTGCCTGCTCCGAGGCGGCCCCGTGGGACGTGGGCGTCTACGACGATGCGGTGTACCGGTACGACTCGGGCAGTACGACCACGGGCGCCGCCTATGACGACAACGACACGTCGATCGTGTTCTCCACGACCGACATCGATGACGTGTGGTCGACGACGTCCGAGCCGTATGACGTGATCATCTCCGGGGAGACGGTGACCGTGACGTCCATGGGCGCGGTGTCCGGGGCGGGCCCGTACGTGCAGACCGCGACGGTGACCCGGGGCGTCGGTGGCTTCGCGAAGTCGCTGCCGGTGGGCGAGTCCATCAACGCCGCCCGCCCGGCGCGGTACGCACTGTAACCCGAGAGGAAACTTATGGCAGTCGCCGCATCGGGTGCGACGGTCACTCCGTCTGACCACGTCGATACGGTTGTCGCGGGGATTGTCTCGGACACGGCGATCGGTACGGTGGCCAGCGGTTTCAGCGTGACCACGCAGCAGGCGTGGACGGTACTGGCCGGCCGGCTCATCGACATCAACCTGTTTCTGAATCGCACCGGGGCGGACATCACCCAAACCAACTCCAACATCGCGGACACGACTTGTTTCACCCTGGATTCGGCGTACTGGCCCACCGAGATCCGTAACGGCTGCTACGGCAACGGCTCCATGGACGGCGAATTCTCCATCTCCACGGCCGGTGTGGTCACCCTGCGGAGTGCGTCGTACACGATCGTGAGCGGCACGAACGTCCGTATCTGCGCCGTCTACATGCGCTCATAGAACAACCGGGGGAGCAGCGATGAGTAGTTGGTACCTGGCGCCCGCCCTGGCCGACCTGCGCGCCGAGCTCGACGCGCTGGCCCCGGACCGCGACCGGCGCTCCGACGGCACCATCGCTGACTCCGCGCACGCCTCCACCAGCAAACACCAACCCAACGCGGCCGGCGTGGTGCGGGCGTTCGACTGCGACAACAGCGGTCCGTGGCCGGCCGGCATCACCTTCGACCGGATCGTGGCCACGCTGGTGGATCGGCACCGACGCGGCCTGGACGACCGGTTGCAGAACATCATCTGGGATCGGCACATCTGGTCACGGTCGTGGGACTGGCAGCAGCAGCCCTACACCGGCGCGTCGGCGCACACCGAGCACGGCCACATCGAGGTGCGTGACTCGGCCACCTACTGGACCAAACGCGGCCCGTTCGGGCTGCTCGAGCTGGCGGAGGCCAATGTGTCCTGGACTGATGACGTCATCACCAACCCGGCCTGGCGCGCCGACGCCGACACCAACCCCACCGTGCAGGCGAAGTTCGCGCTGTACGACGCGTGGAATCAGGCCCATGCGGCGAACGTGGCCACGGCCGCGATCCTCGCGCAGCTGAAGGCGCTGACCGGTAAGGACTTCGTCGACGAGGCCGCCATCGTGGCCGGCGTCCTGGCCGGCCTGGATCCCGCCGCGATCGTGGCCGGCATCCCCGCCGACATGGCCGAGCAGGTGGTGCGGCTACTCGCCGCACGGATGGCGACGTGAGCGGTCAGCAGGACGATGGCACTCACGTCGGTATCACCGTCCTGGACGTGTATCAGCAGCTGGTGAGGCTGCAAACCACGGTCGATCTGGGCTTCGCCAAACAGGATCAGCATGGTCTGACGTTGGCCGATCATGAGGCGAGGCTGCGGATCATCGAGCGGAACAGGTGGCCGCTGGCATCAGTCACCGCGCTGGTCGCGTTGGCGTCGCTGGCGGTGGCGATCCTCGTCGCCCTATACGGCAACTGACCTGCGCGGACAGCGCGACGAAGCCAACACCCACATCAACAAGCGGGTCGGCCGAATGTGCCGGACCTGCATTCGCGTTCGCGGACGTGCCCAGAGGGTGGCACGGAAGGAAGGAGTCCCCTATGTGGACCCGTTCATTTTGGAAGCAAGCGGCTGAGCGGAGCGCGAAGAGCGCCGCGCAGGCGCTGGTCGGCGCGTGGACGCTCGACGGTGTCTTCAACGTCCTGAACGTCGACGTCCGGCTCGCGGCCGGGATCGCGGGCGGGGCGGCCGTGCTGTCGCTGCTGACGTCGATCGTCACGTCCGGCGTCGGCGAGAAGAGCAGCCCCAGCGCGGTGAGCCTGTGACCGCGCCGACGCCGGGCAATCCGGCCTCGTGGACCCCGCCCCTGCTGACGTAGCCTGATCTGCGGACGGCAGGGGTCGTCACCGGCTCACCCACGGCGCGCCGAGCGCCGCAACACGCTGGCCGGCCCTGGGCCCTTGCCTCCGCCAAGCACCATCGCGCCGCCCCACCTTCGGGTGGGGCGCTTCTTTGCGTCCAGGCTCAGTCGCGGAGGCTCAGCGGCGGTCGTCGCGGATCTGGTAGAGCCGTGCCTCCTTGACCCTCGCGGCTTCGGCGATCCGGGATCGTGCCACCGAGGTGCCCATCAGCGCGCGCACTAGTTCGTCTCGGCGCGCGTCCAGATCGGCCCGGCGGGCGGTGATGGACTCCAGCTCGGCGAGCATCATGGCCGCGCCCGGCTGGACGGCGTGGTCGGTGCCGCCGATCCAGATGTACTGGCCGTCGTAGTGGCCGTCGTAGTCGTCAGGCAGGTCCGCGGAGCCCCTGCGCGCGGCGTGAGTGGCGGGGCGCTTCTCTGCGTCTCGGGGTTAGGCCGCAACCCTGACGGCCGGGGAGACGACCTCGACGAACCGCAGGTCGGCGGCGCGCTGCAGAGCAACGCTGGCGAGCTGTCGCAGGGTCGTCGCGTCCGCGGCGATCCAATTCACCTGCGACCCACCGGCCGCGCTGAGCGCCAGCCGCATGGTCGCGGCGGCCAGGTGCTCGGCGATGATGCAGCGCGCCTCGGTCTCGGCCGCGCCGGCTTCCGGGCCAGCCAGGGCGGAGTCCAGCTCGTCGCCGAAGAATACGTCGACGTCCGTGATCAGCCTGACGAATGGGAGCGCCTCGGCGGCGAGCTGAGCGCGGCCGAGGTCCATCAGGCCGGGGCTGCGGTCCTCGATGCCGAGGGTGTCGACGACGGTGGGAACGGTGGAGAAGGTGCGGAGGGTGGCGATGGTCTCGCGGATCGTGGGCATGGAGGGCTCCTCAACCGGGGTGATGCGGGCAACGGGGCGGCCGTGTCGGGTCAGCACGATTCGGGTGCCGCTGCGGGCTTCGTCGACCAGCTGGCCGAGTTGCTTGCGGGCGTCTTCGATGCCGATGTGCTTACTCATACCTAAAACCTTAAGGTATCCCGCTCATGATCGCAAGATGAAACTTAAGGTTTTCCTCCGAGTGGCTAACTAATCCCGGTGATCGCGCAGCGGATCGTGCCGTCCGCCGCGCCGTCGAGGAGCGTGGATTCGGCGACGCTTGCCGTGTCGCCAGGCTGAATCGTCTTCACGATCGCCGTGTCGGTGTCGATCCGATTCCCCGCCCCGTCGCGGTATTCGATCTTCACGGTTGCACTGCGGGCCGCCGTACTCGTGTTCTTGATCGTGAAGCCGATCTTCGCCGTCGACAGCGATCCGGTCGACGCGCTGCAGCTGGTCACCGTCACGGTGAAGTTGTCCGACGCCGGCCCGGACGCGATGTCCGTCGCGATCGCGATGCCGAGCACGGCCGCGCCCGCGATGAGCAGCATGCAGATGATGCCGGTCGCGGATGTCCAGAACGCGAGCTTGGGGCTCGGTGGCTTGACTGGCGGACCAACGGGCTGCGGTGGCCAGTACTGGTTGCCCGGCTGGCCGGGGACGATCGGCGGCTGCGTCATCGCGGTTCCTTCGCGTGTGGAGGGGCGTGCGCCTGCGCATCGTGCGCGGAAAGTAGTGATCTAGCAACGGTCCGCTGCCGTTCCGGGCCGTACGGTCGATGTGGACCCTGCCGGAAGTGCTAGCCGACTGCGGGCGTGCGTCGCGATGGTGGCTGGGCGGCCCATGTGCAACTTGCACGTTCGGGGGCCACGGTGATCTCTCCGTCACGTAACGTCATCCGGGGGGATCGATCGTGCAACGTCCAGCCCTCACCCGAGCCGCGGTCTTCGTGCTCTCCAGCCGCCTGAACCCAGACGTCAGCATCTGCGTCCGCTACTGCCTCGAGCACCGCTACCACATGGTCACCATCATTCAGAACAACTGGCGGGGCGCCATCGACTACGTCCGCAGCGGCCGGGCCGAGGTTCTCGTGATCGCCGACGAACACAGCCTCAGGCCCGCACCCCGCGTCGAGATCGTCTCCCACCGGCCCAGCAAGCCCGGCCAGAGTGGCGAGCGGACTCGGATCATCCGCCGGATGGACCCGCCGGATCACCGTCCAGACGAGGCAACATAGCCCGCGCCGCCCGCAGCTGCTCCGCCGTCGCCCGGGTGTAAATCTGCGTCGAGGTCACCGAGCGGTGGCCGAGGGCCTCCTGGGTCACTCGGATGTCCCTGTACTTCTCCTGCAGGGTCACGCCGAGCCAGTGCCTGAACCGGTGCATGCTGGTATTGATCTTCAGGTGGCGCAGGAAGTGCAGCTGGCTCGAGACGCCCACGTAGTGCGCGGACGCCCGCTCCCCGTTGTCCGGTCGCCTCGCGACCGGGCCGTTGGGGAGATCCTTCACCGCCCGCCATACGCCCGGGTCGGTGTCGTGGATCCGTGGCCGGCCGCCCTTGCCCTTCACGACGATCAGCTGCCGCTCGGTGACGTGTTCCCGGTCGAGGCCACTGATCTCGCAGCATCGCAGCCCCTGGTAGGCGGCGATGAGCGCCCAGAGCCGGAAGGGCTGGGCGGCCTCGGCCAGGACGCGGCGCAGCTCTTCGTCGGTGCAGGGCCGCGCGATGCCGTCGGCGGTCACGACCGGTTCCATCTTCGCGGTCGGGTCGGCGGTCAACCACGGGTCGTCTGGGTCGACGGCCCACCCGTAGAAGGAGTGGATCGCCCGCCAGTAGGTGGCCTTGGTGTTCTGCGACCAGTCGTCGCGGTGCAGCCACCGCTCCAGCTCGTCGCGGCTGACCTGGCCGAGGCCGTGCGGCATGTCCTGGTTGAGCCGGGTCAGGATGCCCCGGCGTCCGCCGATGGTCTTCTCGGTGCACTCCTTGCGGCGTAGGTGCTCGAGGTATTCGTCGATGATCTGCATGTCCCGAGCGTCGGTCGGTAGCTGCGTCTGGGTCATCGGTCATCGGTCCCGTCTGCGACGTCCGGCGCGATCGATGTAGGCCGTTCGGCTGACCTCTGGCCCGGTGGAGCCGCAAGGGTGCCCGGCTGGCCGATTGCCTTTCGCGGAGCCCGCGCGCGCCGGCCGGTCGGCTACTGGCGGATACCAGAAGGTAGTACTCGGGCCTGCCGCTTCGGCCGCCTTCTCGGGCGGCGGCAGCAGGTCGTGGACCCCCACACCGAGCGCCTTGGCGATTCCGGACAGGTCGTTGACGTCGATCGGCTGTGCCCCGGTCAACCGGTAGCTCACCCACGAGGGCGAGACTCCCAGCTGGCCGGCCAGCTGCCGGCCGCTCATGCGCCGCCGCGCCATCAGGGCGCGGATCTCCTCGGCGATCATCTGGCTGAGCGTCGCGGCTCGCTCATTGGCCTGTGTCATACCGCCACAGTGTCAAGGATTCCTTTACACGTCAAGACGCCGAACGAAATTGGTGCAGTGGCCTTGACCGCATTGCGCTATCCGTGACACTGTGGCGGCATGCCCGAAGACCTAACCACCCCCGCCACGATGGCACGAGATGCCATCGCCGCCGAAGTTCGTGCGGAGATGGCGCGGCAGAGCAAGACGCTCGCCGACCTCGGCGACGTACTGGGCGTGTCGCGACAATCGATGCACCTCCGCCTGCGCGGCCACCAGCCGTTCCGCGGCGAGGAGCTGGTGTTGATCGCCCGCTACCTCGGCGTCCTCACTGAGCAGTTCGTCCGCCCCGCACCCGAGCGCGCTGAAGCCGGTGCGGCATGAGCGCCCCCGACCCACGCCTCGCCAACCTCGAGCGGACCATGCGCCGCAGCTTCACCGAGCTGCGCGCCAACCTCTGCGAGGCCTACGACCGCCACGATTGGAAGACCACCGGCTACTCGTCGTGGGAGGCGTACCTCGCCGCCGAGTTCGGCCCGTTCGCCAAGGATGCCGCCCGCATCGTCGTGGAGTCCAAGCGATGACCGCCCCCTTGATCTCCACCACGGACCGCCCCTACCAGCTCCTGCCCCCGCTCGACGAGCAGCAGCGCCACATCCTGCGGCAGTCGATCCAGAAGAACGGCGTCCTGGAGCCGGTCGTCTTCGACGAGGACGGCGAAATCCTCGACGGACACCACCGTGTGGAGATCGCCGAAGAGCTGGGCATCGAGTACCCGCGCCGGGTGATCGCCGACCTCGACCGACCGGGCAAGCACATGTATGCGCTCACGGTGAACGTGGCGCGTCGCCAGCTCGACCAGTCGGCGCGCAGTGGCCTCATCGCTCAGATGCGCCTGCGCGGCATGAGCATCCGCGAGATCGCAAAGGCGACCGGGGTTAGCCGCAGCACCGTAGCCAACGACCTCGCTCAACTGTCCAACTCTGGACAGTTGGACCAGCCGGAGAAGATCACCGGCGCCGACGGCCGCGAGCGCCCCGCCACCCGCCCCACCCCATCTCCCGGGTCGTCCGCCGCTGCGATCAAGCCGTCGGTCGGCCCGGGCAAGCCTGTGACTCCCGAGCCGGGCGCGGCCTCGTCGACTGCTCCGTCCGGCTCGGGTTCGGCGGGGGTGGCGTCGACAAGGGGAGGCGTCGCCACCCCCGCTCTGGAGTGGTGGCGGTGGACCTGCTTCGGCTGCCGCAAGTCGTTCCAGGGCACGGACGGCACCTGCCCACACTGCGGCGACGGGCGCGGCACGAACCGCAAGCCGATCGAGCCGGAGCCGACGGCGCCGTCGCGTGAGGCGCAGGTCGCGGTCGGCCGCCGCTCGGCGGAGACGCTCGTCGCGACCATGCAGGTCGAGGTCGCGATCATCATCACCGCCGTGGATCTGGGTGAGTATCTGGTCACCGAGCAGATGATCGCCGATCTCCGCATCGCTGTCGATCTGCTCGAGAGCCGGCTCGGGGGTTGCGAGTGATGCGCGGGCCGGTCAAGCCCCCGGGTGCCACCGGGAAGGGGCCGACGCCCGGCCCTGCCGCCGTGCTTGGACTCGCGGCGCGTGAAAGCACCGAGGTCTTGGACTCCCTCGGTGCAGGCGTAGACCAGCCGTCGCCCCCGGCGGCTGGAGCCCGTCCCGAGGGTCCGCTAACCCTCGGGACGGGCGTGAACTCCGACCCCCGGCCGTGCCGGACACAGCGCATGCCAATCGGCAGCGGCGGGCCGGGGGTCGGTCACGACCCGGAGCGTCCGGGAGGTGGTGGCTGGCCGCCTGGTCCACCACCTCACCCGCGCCCGACACAGTTAGACGCGTCGTTGATCATGCAGGCTGCTGACGCTCTGGGCCTGGACCCGGTGCTGCTCGCGGAGGTTGTCGTCCGGCGCGCGCTCAGGCGGTCGTAGTGAGCACCGAGGGTTGGCCCTGGACCGGGCCGATAGTCCCGCCCCCGCCGCCGCCGCCACCGCCGCCACCAGGCGGTCCGTGATGGGCGACAAGAAACCGCCGCCGTCCAAGCCGTCGAAACCGCCGAAGAACCCGAAACCCCGGCCCGCGATTCCTCCGCGCCGATGAAGCCGAAGCCGACCCGACCGCCGAAGCCGCCGCCGTCCGAGCCGCTGCGCTGGACATGAACGACGCGGGCTGTCCGGTCTTCCCCACCGGACGGCCCGCCGGACCAAACCCCAACCCAGCTACCAGAGAGGTCGGTCCGATGACCGAAACCGTAACCCCGGCCGAGACCACAGACCAGCCGGTGACCCGGCGCTATAGCTTCGGCGGCGACCACTTCGACCCGAAGACCGGCGAGAGCCTGTGGCGCAAGTACGTCACGGTGATCGCGGCCGACGCCGATGCGCGCCGCACGGCGATGCTCGCAAAGTACGGCACGGCGTGGTCGATGGAGTACATCCCGGGATGGCCTGGCCACGACGAGCGGATCTCGCGGTGGGCCGAGCACGAGCGGATCGACGCCACCACCCGGATCGACGCGGCGTGCGCGGACTGCGGCGGCAACGTGCGGATCATCGACGACGGAAACGTCAGCGAGCTTCGGCACGTCAACCACCTCGGCAAGCCGCTGCTGGTCGAGTCGCACGACGCGCGGGTGGCGTGATGGAGACCCGGATCTTCACCTTCGGCAGCAACCAGTACGACCCGTACACCGGCAAGCATCTGCTCGGCTTTTACGCCACGGTGACCGCGCCGACCGCCGGGACCTGCGAGCAGATCATGCAGCACCTTTACGGCGGGATGTGGGCGACGGACTACCCGACCGTCGAGGCTGCGGGCGTCGGCGAGTGGGGCCTGATCGAGCACGTGCGGATCGTCCTCGGTGCCACGTCGGCGCCGGACTGCAAGCTGTGCGGCCACGACGTGGACGGCGGCACCAACACCCTTGCCCAGCACCAGATCGCCGAGCATGGCGAGGCCGAGTGTCCGAGCGCCTGGCACGTCAACCAGGGCAACAAGCGCAGCCGCTGCCCGATCTGCAACCAGGCCGACTGATGGCCTCGGACGAGATCCGCCATTCCACCACCACCACGACCTCGGGGGAATCCCAGTGACCACCTGCGTAACCGTCAAAACCCAGACCGAGCTGAACACCGCAGTGTCCGACGCCGACGCGTGCGTGCACATCGAATCGGCCGCCGGTGTGTGGTTGGAGGTGTCCGGCTCGGCCAGCGTGAGCGCCTTCGGCTCGGCCAGCGTGAGCGCCTTCGGCTCGGCCAGCGTGCGCGCCTTCGGCTCGGCCGGCGTGAGCGCCTTCGGCTCGGCCGGCGTGAGCGCCTTCGACTCGGCCGGCGTGCGCGCCTTCGACTCGGCCAGCGTGAGCGCCTTCGGCTCGGCCGGCGTGCGCGCCTTCGACTCGGCCAGCGTGAGCGCCGGCACCCACGTCGCCGTACACCTGCACTCCGCGCGGGCCACCGTCACCGGCGGGGTCCTCATCGACCTCACCCAGCTCGACCTGACCGACCCGGCCGCGTGGTGCGCGCATCACGGCACCGACGTCGCCGACGGCATCGCCGTGCTGTACAAGGCCGTCGACCTGGAGCTCACCGCCGGGCACGACTACACGCCGACCTTGTACCCGCTCGGGGCGAGCGTCGAATGCGACGACTACCAGGCTGACGGCGAGTGCGGCGGCGGCCTGCACCTGTGCCCGACGCCGGGGCAGGCGGCCGAGTACCGGCCGCAGGGTGAGAAGTCCCGGTACCTGAAGGTGCGGGCGGCGCTGGTCGACCTGTCTCCGATCGTCGACGCGGGCGGTCCGGCGAAGGTGAAGGCCCGCCGGGTGGACGTGCTGGCCGAGGTCGACCTGTTCGGCCGCGAGCTGACTGCCGCTTCCGCTACCTGATCTGCCGGGGCTCGGCGCCGGATTCCTCCCCGCGCGTCGAGCCCGGCGAACGGCCCGGTCCGTGGGCAGTGGAAGTGCTCGCGGCCCGGGCTACCTAACCCGCATCACCCGCACGAAGGACATAGAGATGACCGACCTGCTGACCACCGACCACACCGACTTCGGCGAGCACACCCGCCGCCTACCCGTCTACGCCCGGAAGCTGCCGCCGCTGCACGCCCTACGCCGCCCGGACGCGACCGGTGAGCACCCGCTGTACCAGCCGCAGACGATCGCGATCGTCGGCTTCCCGGTTGCGGCGACCTACAGCGCCCCGGTGGTGCGGGAGCGTCCGGCCGGCTACCGGGGTGTGCGTCGCCGTGCTGTCGGGCCGCGCCCGGTGTGGGCGGTGCTGGTGATCGGTTTCGGGTTGGGCTCGGTGTGCACGGTCGTGCTGGAGCTGGCCGGGATCACCGTGCTGGTGGTGTGGCGATGACCGCCTACCGCAAGCTGACCCAGGAGCAGCTGCTCACCGAGGCGGCCGAGCGGTTCGGTCCCGACGCCAAGGGCTGGAAGTTCCGGTGCCCGCAGTGCGGGGACGAGGCCACCCCGCAGGACTTCATCGACGCTGGGGCCGATCCGGGCCGCTGCGGTCAGGACTGCATCGGCCGCGTGACCGGGGCGCTGGTCAAGGCCGGGGCGAGCAACAAGCGCGGCTGCGATTGGGCCGCGTACGGCCTGTTGCGTGGCCCGTGGGAGATCGTCCTGCCTGTCGAGGGCGACAAGCCGGAGCGTTCCATGTGGGCGTTCGCATTGGCTGGCGGTGACCGATGACGCGCCCCGACCGCTGCGACGCCGCCGCGTTCGCCCACGCTGCGCGCGTCGCCAACCTGCGCGCCCACGCCGAGGGCCGACGCCACCTCGGCCGCCACTCCGAGTACTACCCGCGCAGGCTACGCCACTACGGCTGGCAGCTCACGGAGACGACCTGCGGCACCGACCCGGTTGTCATCGCGTCCGGGCGGACCTTCACCCGGGAGGGCTGCGACCGGGCCTGGTACCGCGCCTACCTCGTCGAGCTGCGGGCGGTGGCCCGATGAGCGCACTCACCGACTCACGCGAGCTGATGGCCCGCGCCCAGAACGGCGACGCCGACGCCTGCACCCAGCTCTACACCCGCTACCGCGCCTACGTCCTCGCCATCGCCCAGCAATGCCACCCCGGCCACGCCGAAGACATCGCACAAGACGTGTGGATCCGCGTGCTGCGATCCCTGCACCTGTGGCAGGACCGCGGCACCGACCCCCTCGCCTGGATCACCGTCATCACCCGCAACCTGTGCCGCGACCGGGCCCGGTCCGCCTACGCGCTCCGCGTCGACGTCGTCGAGACGGTGCCCGAAAGGCCGGCGGACCCCGAGCGCACCGATCCGGCGGTGCTGGCCGCACGCATGCTGGTGCGCCGCGATGTGCTGACCGCGCTCGGGCAGGTTTCCGACCGGCAGCGTCACGCCCTGGCCCTG
>Ga0184615_10000605_pt1 | contig 19542 bp, 21 predicted proteins | sample PLM4_65_coex_FD_133134 | JGI IMG/M metagenome (GOLD analysis project Ga0184615, IMG submission 133134) | Groundwater sediment microbial communities from an aquifer in East River, Colorado, USA - PLM4_65_coex | ecosystem: Environmental > Terrestrial > Soil > Riparian zone | place: USA: East... | reverse complement strand
GCGGTCGGCGTGACGTGGTCGCTCGACGCCTTCTACGCGCGCAACGCGGTGCTCGGGCCCGAAGGCGCGATCGAGACGATGAGCTTCGCGGGCTATCGCGCGCCGGAGCTCGAGTCGCGCATCGTGGCGATGCGCGCGGCGCGCGTGCAGAACTGCGAGATGGAGAGCGGCATCCTCCTCACGCTCGGGGCGCTGTTCGGGCTGCAGGCGGGCTGTATCTGCGTGGTGTCGGATCGCGCGCCGTGGCCGGGGCCGGCGGAGCTCGACATCGACAAGAACATGGACGCGTGCATCGGCGTGGCGACGGACGCGATGCTCGCGCTGGCGAAGGGCGCTTGACGCTCGCGCTGTGGGCGGAGCGCGCGCTTCTGCCCGAGGGCGAGCGCGCGCGCGTCCGCGTGCGGATTCGCGAGGGCCGGATCGAGGCGATCGAAGCGGGCGTCGAGCCGCGGCCGCACGACGTGCGACACGAGCATGCGACGCTTGCGCCGGGTCTCGTCGATCTGCAGGTGAACGGGGGCGACGGCGCCGCGTACGACGATGCAGATGCGGCCGCGCGCGCGCGCGCGACGAGCTTCCACCTGCGCTCCGGGACGACGAGTCTGCTTGCGACGCTGGTGACTGCGCCGCTCGAGCACCTGGAGCGCGCGCTCGCGCGGCTGCGTGCCGAGGTCGGGCCGGATGGACCCGTCGTCGGCATCCACCTCGAGGGGCCGTTTCTCGCCGAGGGCAAGCGCGGCGCGCACAGCTCGGCGCATCTCTGCGACCCGACACCGGAGCGTGTCGGTCGGATGATCGCGGCCGCGGGTCCGGCGCTGCGCATGGTCACGCTCGCGCCGGAACGGGCGGGTGCGCTCGAGGCGACCGCGCGCTTCGCGGCGACGGGCGCGGTCGTCGCGGCGGGGCACTCGTTGGCGACGCTGGTCGAGCTGCGGCAGGCGATCGCGCGCGGGCTCTCGTTCGTCACGCACGTCGGCAATGCCAGCGATTGGCCGAGTCGTCCGTTCGACGCGGGCGCGGGCTTCCGGCGCAGCGAGCCCAATCTCGTGGGCGCGTTCATGGTCGAGCGGCGCCTGCGCGGCAGCGTGATCCTCGACGGCCACCACCTGCATCCCGAGCTCGCGCGTGCGCTCGTCGAGCTGCGTGGGCCCGACGCCATCGTCCTGGTCTCGGACGCCACGCCGGCCGCGGGTCTCCCGCCCGGCCGCTATCGCATCGGCGGCCTCGACGCCGAGATCCGCCCGGAAGGCTATGCGACGACGGGTGAATCCCTCGCCGGCAGCGTCATCGCGCTGGTCGAGGCGGTGTGCGTGGCGGTTCGCCTGGCAGGGATTCCGCTCGCGACCGCGGTGCGCATGGCCAGCGCGACACCGGCCGCGGTGCTGGGTCTATCGGGCAAGAAGGGGAGCCTCGTCGCCGGAGCAGACGCGGACTTGCTCGTTCTCGGACCTTCGCTCGAGGTGAAGGCGGTCTACAGCCGGGGGCATAAAGTGGGCGAGGCCGCTGGCCGATCGGATCGCTGACGCAGGAGGATCGCATGCGCAAGCTCATCCGAATCACGTTCGTCGCGTTCGCACTCGCCGCCGCCATCGGCCTGGTCCCGGCTCAGGCGGGCGCCGTCGGCTACGAGGACTCACTCGACGACTGCTCGTATCCGAAGGTCTTCGACGCGCTGGTCATGCGGCCGCTCTCGTTCACGACCATGCTCGTGGGTGCCGTGGCCCTGGTTCCGCTCGCGCCTCTTACCCTCTGGCCCGCCACGGTCAACAGCGACAGCGGTGACTTCGTCTACCTCATGGTGGTTCCCGCAGCCCAGTTCACCTTCGCGCGGCCGCTCGGCCAGTGCGAGTCCGTCTCCGCCGGCTACTAGACCTCTGCGAACCGAAACAAGAAGAGCGGGAGACCTGGGTTCTACCCCGGATCTCCCGCTCACTTGTTTTGGAGGGAGAGTCGGATCTGATCGAGGCACCCCAGGGGGGTCCGCGAGAAGCAAGCCCGAAGACAGAGGGAGTTGCGTCTGGCTCGCCTTGCGCAGCCGGCTCTCGCCGACTGCCTCCTCGCGGACCCGGGGTGGGTGCGTGTCGTCGAACCCTACGACGCGGTCCGATCGGTCCATATTCGACGGACCGCGAGGCGCGCCCCCATCTGGATGGGGCGCTTGGTTGGCGGACTAGGATTCGAACCTAGATTAACGGGGCCAGAACCCGACGTCCTACCATTAGACGATCCGCCAGAACCGGCTCGCAATATACCGGGCGATTCACCGGCTTCAATCAGGCGGCGGCCGCTTCAATCAGGCCGGGATCGAGGCTTCGGCATCCGCCAGGCGCGCGAGCGATCGGTCGCGGCCGAGGACCTCGAGCGTTTCGAAGATCGGCGGGCTGACGGTGCCGCCGGTGATCGCGACGCGCACCGGCTGCGCGAGCGCACCGAGCTGCAGCCCGTGCCGCGCGATCACGGTCTGGAACGCCGCCTCGAGCGCGGCCTGCTCCCATACGGGAACGCCTGCGAGCGCCGCGCGGAGCTCCGCGAGCGGCGCCGCCACTTCGGGCTTCAGGAACTTCGCGGCGGCTCTGGGATCGCGCACGAGCGCATCGACGTAGTAGAAGCGCGCGAGCTGCGCCATCTCGACGAGCGTTTTGCTGCGCTCGCGCAACAGGTCGACGAGCTTGCACAGCCCGTCGTCGACGCTTACCGGCGCGCCGGCTTCGGCGTCGAGAAAGCGCTGCAGATGGCTGTGCAGCCGCTCGCGCGGGAGCGTCTTGAGATAGTGCTGCGAGAGCCAGAAGAGCTTGTCGTCGTGCACCTGCGACGGCGACGAGCCCACGCCCTCGAGCGTGAAGAGCTGGACGAGCTCCGCCTGCGAGAAGATCTCGAGGTCGCCGTGCGACCAGCCCAACCTCGCGATGTAGTTCAGCACGGTCTCGGGCGTGAAGCCGCGGTCGCGATAGCTCTGCACCGAAACCGAATCCTGTCGCTTCGAGAGCTTCTTGCCGCCGGGCTCCACGAGCAGCGGCACGTGCGCGAACTGCGGCGGCTCCCAGCCGAGCCCCTGATAGATCAAGAGCTGTCGCGGCGTGCTCGTCATGTGCTCGCGGCCGCGGATCACGTGCGTGATGCCCATGTCGTGATCGTCCACGACGACGGCGAAGTGATAGATCGAGGAGCCGTCGGTCCGCGCGATCACGAAATCGTCGAGCTCGGAGGCGTCCTCGCCGGCGGGGCCCGAGATCAGGTCGTTCCAGCGCGTGATGCCGCCGACGTCGGGCACCCGCAAGCGCACGCAGAAGGGCTTTGCGCTGTCGGCGCCGATGCCGCGCTCGCGGCAGCTGCGGTCGTAGCGGGGCTTCTCGCCGCGCTCCTTCGCGCGCGCGCGCATCGCCTCGACCTCGGCCTCGGTGCAGGTGCAGCGGTAGGCGTGGCCATTTGCGAGCAGCTCCGCGATCGCCTCGCGATAGCGCGGGCCGCGCTCCGACTGGCGCGGGATGCCGGAGAAGCCGGGGACCGGATCCCAGTCCACGCCGATCCACTCCAGCGCCTCGAGCACGAGCTTCTCGGACGCGAGCGTCGAGCGCTCCCGATCGGTGTCCTCGATGCGAAGCAGAAAGCGGCCGCCGTGGTGCCGCGCGAACGCCCAGCTGAAGAGCGCCGTGCGCGCGCCGCCGATGTGCAGCGCGCCGGTCGGGCTCGGTGCGTAGCGGGAGACCACCGTCATGGGCGGGGAAGCTACGCGAAGTCCGGCGGCGCCGCAGGCGCGCGTTGACAAGCCGAAGGCCCAGACGTATTCGTCCGGAAAGCTCGTCGGGTGTGCGACCGTTCGCGTCGGGGCGGGGGATTTTCACGTGAGCGGGCTCCATATCCGGGTCCATGGCATCGAGGAGACGCCGCGCTCGTTCCGGCTCGAGTCGGACGCCGGCTGGTGGGACTCGATGCGCGCCGAGTTCCGGGACCGCGAGGCCGAGCTCGCAGCTCCGTTCGTCGCCGAGATCGAGGCCTATCGGCTGGGGCATCGGCTCTTGTTTCGCGGGCGTGTCGAAGGGGTTGTGCGCCTGCTCTGCTCACGCTGCGGGCAGCCGGTCGAGGTCCGCTTCGCGGAGCCGCTGGAACTCCTGCTCGAGCCCGCGCAGAATCCCGCCCTGATTCCAGAGGGAGGAATCGAGCTCGATGCGGAGGATTTCGAGCTCGGGCGATATGCCGGCGACGAGCTAGACTTCGGCCCCGTCATTCAGGAAATCGTTGCGCTCGCTTGGCCCATGCAGCCGCTCTGTGCTGAGGACTGCGCGGGTCTGTGTTCGGTCTGCGGGTCAGTGCGGAGCCATCAGACCTGCTCGTGTGAGACGCGCCAGGCGACTCGGCCGTTCGCCGAGCTCAGCCGACTGCTCGACGAATCCCGCAAGAAAATGCGCCGGCGCACCTAGGAGACCGATTCATGGCCGTACCGAAGAAGAAGATGTCGAAGTCGCAGACGCGCCAGCGGCGCGCGCACGACGCGCTCGTCGCGCCGGCGCGCTCGCTCTGCTCGAAGTGCGGAGCGGTCAAGCTCCCGCACCGTGTCTGCAAAGAGTGTGGTCACTACCGCGACCGGCAGATCGTGCAGGTCGCGGCGGAGGAAGCGGTCTAGGTCTGGGCTCGCCAGGCCGGACCCGCGTGCAATGCTCGCCGTCGTCTTCCCTGGGCAAGGCTCGCAGGCTGTCGGGATGGCCATGGACTTCGTCCGGGCGCACGCCGACGCGCGCGCCGCCATCGACGAGGCCGACTCCGCCTTCGGCGGGGGGCTCGTGCGCCTGCTCGAGAGCGGTCCGGAGAGCGAGCTCGCCCGCACCGAAATCACGCAGCCCGCGATTCTCGCCGCCTCGATCGCGATCTGGCGGGTGGTCGAGCCGCGGCTGCCGGTCGCGCCGGGGCTCTTTGCCGGGCACAGCCTCGGCGAGTACTCGGCGCTCGTCGCGGCCGGCGGGTTGCCGCTGGCCGACGCCGTACGGCTCGTGCGCCGGCGCGGCGCGCTGATGCAGGAGGCCGTGCCGGAAGGCGAGGGCGCAATGGCGGCGGTGCTCGGGCTCGAGCCCGCGCTGGTCGCGCGAATCTGCGCCGAGGTCGACGGCGTGGTCGCGCCCGCGAACTTCAACTCCCCGGTGCAGACGGTGATCGCCGGTCGACACGCCGCGGTGTCGGCGGCCTCTGCGCTGCTCGTGGCCGCCGGCGCCAAACGCGTCGTCGCGCTCGACGTTTCGGCGCCGTTTCACTGTGAGCTGATGGCGCCGGCGATGGAGAAGCTCACACCCGAGCTCGAAGCCGCGCGCTTCAGCGCGCTGCGCGTGCCGGTGGTCTCGAACGTCGATGCGAAGCCCTACACCAGCGCGGCCGCCGCGCGCGCGCAGCTTCGCGCGCAGGTCTGCGCGCCGGTGCGCTGGGTCGCCTGCGTCGAGCAGATGATCGCGTCCGGCGCGAAGCTCCAGCTCGAAGTCGGACCCGGGAAGGTGCTCTCGGGTCTCGCGGCCAAGATCGACCGCACGCTCGGGCGCGCGAATATCGAGAAGCTCGAGGATCTCGACGGCGCGCTCGCCCGAGCCGCGGAGGCCTGCGCATGACTGAGCGCTCGCTCGCGGGACAGGTGGCGCTGGTGACGGGTGGCTCGCGCGGCATCGGACGCGCGATCGCCGAAGATCTCGCCGCTGCCGGCGCGGCGGTGGTTTTCACGTACGTGAGAAATCCGACCGCGGCGGCCGAGACGGAGAAGGCGATCGCGGAGGCCGGCGGCCAGGCGCAGGCGCGCCAGTGCGACGTGGCCGACCACGAAGCGGTCGAGCGGCTGGTCGCCTCGATCGTGCAGACGCACGAGCGCATCGACATCGCCGTCAACAATGCGGGCATCACGCGCGATCAGCTGATCCTGCGCATGAAGCCCGAGGATTTCGACGCCGTCATCGCCACGAATCTGCGCGGCGCCTGGAGCGTGTGCCGCGCGGTGGTGAAGCCGATGATGAAGCGCCGCGCGGGTCGGATCATCAACCTGTCGTCGGTGGTCGCCGAGATGGGCAATGCCGGGCAGACCAACTACGCCGCCAGCAAGGGCGGGCTCGAGGCGCTGACCCGCTCGCTCGCGCGCGAGATCGGCAGCCGCGCGATCACAGTCAACGCCGTCGCACCCGGCTTCGTCGAAACGGACATGACGCGCGAGCTCTCCGACGACGTGAAGGCGGCGCTGCTCGAACGCATTCCACTCGGCCGGCTCGGCTCGACCGCGGAGATCGCAGGCGTCGTGCGCTTTCTGGCGAGTGACGCCGCGGGTTACATCACCGGCCAGGTGATCCACGTGAACGGGGGATTGGACTGATATGGCGGTCGAGGACAAGATCCGGGAGATCATCATCGAGCAGCTCGGCGTCGCCGCCGAAGAGGTCGTGCCCGAGGCGTCGTTCATCGACGATCTCGGCGCCGACTCGCTCGACATCGTCGAGCTCGTGATGGCGATCGAAGAGGAGTACGGACTCGAGATTCCCGACGAGGACGCGGAGCGGATGCAGAACATCGGCGACGTGATCAGCTACGTCGAAGAACGCACGGCCGGAAGGGACGACTGAGCGCCGTGGCGCGTCTCTACTCGCGCACGATCGAGCTGCGCCGCGTGGTGATCACGGGCATGGGCACGTTGAACCCGCTCGGGAACGACGTACAGACGAGCTGGGGCGCGTTGCTCAAGGGGGTATCCGGCATCGCCCCGCTCGAGGGCTTCGTCAGCGACGATCTGGCCGTGCGGTTCGGCGGCCAGATCAAGGGCTTCGATCCGGAGAGCGTGCTCGAGAAGAAGGACGCGCGCCGCTTCGACCCGTTCCTGCAGTACGCGATGGGCGCGGCCGTCGAGGCGATGACGGATTCCGGCTGGGTGGTGCCGCCTGAACGCTGCGAGCGCACGGGGGTGTTGATCGGCTCCGGGATCGCCGGACTCAGCACCATGCTCGAAAACTGCGACGCGCTGCTCAACCGCGGCCCGCGCCGGGTGTCGCCGTTTTTCGTGCCGTACACGATTGCCAACATGGCGTCGGGGATCGTCTCGATACGCTATCGCGCGCGCGGCCCGAACTCGAGCGTGGTCACGGCTTGCACCACCGGCACACACGCGATCGGCGACGCCTACCGGATCGTGCAGCGCGGCGACGCCGACGTGATGATCGCGGGCGGCGTCGAGGCGCCGGTCAACCGCCTGGGCCTGGCGGGTTTCTGCAGCATGCGCGCGCTCTCGACGCGCAACGACGATCCGCAGCGCGCGAGCCGGCCTTTCGACCGCGGCCGAGACGGCTTCGTGATCGCGGAAGCGGCCGGGATCGTCGTGATCGAGAGCCTCGAGCACGCGCTCGCGCGCGGCGCGCGCATCCGCGCCGAGATCATCGGCTACGGGATGTCGGGCGACGCGAACCACATGACGGCGCCGCCCGACGACGGGATCGGCGCGCAGCTCTCGATGCGCGCGGCGCTGCGCGACGCGGGCCTGCGGCCCGAGGACGTCGACTACATCAACGCCCACGGCACGAGCACGGAGCTGAACGACAAGATCGAGAGCTATGCGATCAAGCAGGTCTTCGGAGCGCACGCGCGCAAGGTCGCCATCTCGTCGACGAAGTCGATGACGGGACACGCGCTCGGCGGGGCCGGTGGCATCGAGGCGATCTTCTGCGCGCTTGCCATTGCGCAGGGCAAGATTCCGCCGACGATCAACTACACGGACCCGGATCCGGACTGCGATCTCGACTACGTGCCCAACGTCATGCGCGAAGCGCCGGTGCGCGTGGCGATCTCGAACTCGTTCGGCTTCGGCGGCACCAATGGCACGCTCGCGCTCGCTCGCTTCGAACCGGAACCGCAAAAAGGGGGATTATGAAGCTCGTGCATTCGGATCCCGAGATCGCCGCGGCGATTGCCCGCGAGGTCGAGCGCCAGCAGACCGGCATCGAGCTGATCGCGAGCGAGAACTTCACCTCGCCCGCGGTGCTCGAGGCCATGGGCACCGCGCTCACGAACAAGTACGCCGAGGGTTATCCGGGCAAACGGTACTACGGCGGCTGCGAGGTCGTCGACGAGGTCGAGTCGATCGCGATCGAGCGCGCCAAGCGCCTGTTCGGCTGCGAGCATGCGAACGTGCAGCCGCACTCGGGCTCGAACGCGAACATGGCCGCGTACTTCGCGCTGCTCGAGCCCGGCGACAAGGTGCTGGGCATGGAGCTCTCGCACGGGGGGCACCTCACGCACGGCTCGCCGGTGAATTTCTCGGGGCGCTTTTTCGAGTTCCTGCGCTACGGCGTCTCGGGCGCCGAGCAGCGCATCGACTACGACGAAGTGCGCCGGCTCGCGCGCGAGCACCGCCCGAAGATGATCCAGACCGGCTACAGCGCGTACTCGCGCACGATCGACTTCGCCGCCTTCGGCGCGATCGCGCGCGAAGTCGGCGCGGTGCTCTTCGCCGACATCGCGCACATCGCTGGGCTGGTCGCCGCGGGCGTGCACCCGTCTCCGGTCGGTCACGCGGGCGTCGTCACCACGACCACCCACAAGACGCTGCGCGGCCCGCGCGGCGGCATGATCCTGTGCGACCAGAACCACGCCGAGGCGATCGACAAGGCGGTCTTCCCGCACACGCAGGGCGGGCCGCTCGAGCACGTGATCGCAGCGAAGGCCGTGTCGTTCGCCGAAGCGCTGCGCCCGGAGTTCAAGGACTACGCCGCGCAGATCGTCCGCAACGCGCGCGCGATGGCCGAGACGCTGCTCGCGCGCGGCACGACGCTGGTCTCGGGCGGCACCGACAATCACCTGTTCGTGATCGACTTCAGCGAGCGGGCGATCACGGGCAAGAAGGCCCAGGACACGCTCGACCGCGCCGGCATCACGACCTCGAAGAGCACGGTGCCCGGAGAAAAACGCTCGCCCTGGATCACCAGCGGCCTGCGCGTCGGCACGCCCGCCGTCACCACGCGCGGCATGCGCGAGGCGGAGATGCGCGAGATCGGCGGCTGGATCGCCGACGTGCTCGAGAATCCGAACGACGACGCGCTGCTGGCGCGGATTCGCGGACAGGTCGCCGAGCTGGCGCGGCGTTTCCCGCTGCCGTACCAGCCGCCGGTCTGACGGGACGACGCGCCGATGCGCTGCCCGTTCTGTGAGCACCCCGACACGAAGGTGATCGACGCTCGCAACCAACGCGACGCCGCCGTGAAGCGCCGCCGCCGCGAGTGCTCCGAGTGCCAGCGCCGCTTCACGACCTACGAGCGCATCGAGGATCTCCTGCCGATGGTGGTGAAGAGCGACGGGCGGCGCGAGCTGTTCGACCGGCTGAAGATCATGACCGGCATGCAGAAGGCGTGTCAGAAGCGGCCGATCTCGGTCGACGCGATCGAGCAGGCGGTGCTGCGCATCGAGCGCTTCGTGCTCGATTCGGGCGATCGCGAGATCGCGAGCACGCGCATCGGCGACGAGGTGCAGGCGGAGCTGCGGGCGCTCGATCCGGTCGCCTGGCTGCGCTTCATGTCGATCTATCTCAACTTCCGCACGATCGAGGACTTCCGCAAGGCGATGGGCGAGCTCACGCCCGAGGACGGCGATTAGCGCCGACGCCGACGAGCGCTTCATGCGCGAGGCGCTCGCCGCGGCGAAGCGCGCGCGCCTGCGCACCGCGCCGAATCCGACGGTAGGCGCGCTCGTCGTCCGCAATGGCCGCGTGATCGCGCGCGGCGCGACGCGCGGGCTCGAGGCGCACGCCGAGGCGCTCGCGCTCGCGCGCGCAGGCGCGGCGGCGCGCGGCGCGACGCTCTACGTCACGCTCGAGCCCTGCGCGCACTGGGGCCGGACACCACCCTGTGTCGAAGCCGTGATCGCGGCGCGGCCGAGGCGCGTCGTGATCGGACTCGTCGATCCCGATCCGCGCACGCGCGGCGCCAGCGTTCGCGCGCTCGAGCGCGCGGGCATCGCGGTCCGCACCGGCGTCCTGCTCGACGCATGCGCGCGCCACCACGAGGGCTTCCTCTCCCGCGTGCTGCGCGGCCGCCCGTTCACCAGCTTGAAGCTGGCCGCGAGCCTCGACGGTCGGATCGCCACGCAGACCGGCGAGTCGCGCTGGATCACCTCCGCGCCCGCGCGCGCGTTCGTGCATCGCCTGCGCGCGCGGACGGACGCGGTCGTCGTCGGCTCGGAGACCCTGCTGGCGGACGACCCGGAGCTCAGCGCGCGGCGCGGCAGCCGAGTCTTGCGCCGGCCGCTGCGCGTGGTCGTCGACTCGCGCCTGCGCACGCCGGTGAGCGCGCGCATCCTGGCCGCCCGACGCCCCGAGACGGCCGTGATCTTGTGCGCGCGGGACGCGCCGGCACGCCGCCGCGCGCGCCTCGAGCGGGCCGGCGCGCGCGTCATCGCGGTGCGCCAGCGCGGCGACCACCTCGACCTCGCCGCCGCCTGGCGAGAGCTCGGGCGGCTGGGCGTGAACGAGTGCCTGGTCGAGGGTGGGGGTGGGCTCGCGGCCGCGCTGCTGCGCGCGGGCCTGGTCGACCGTATGCATTTCATCCTGGCTCCGTTACTTATTGGCGGCGACGGCCGCGCCGTGCTGGCGGGCCTGGGGGTTCTGCGGCTGCGCGAGGCACTGCGCCCGAAGCGCTGGACCGCGCGCCGACTGGGCCCGGATCTGCACTGCCTGCTTGAGTGGTAGAGGAGCGCCGATGCAAACCCTCGAGACGCGCTTGGACGGCCGCGGCCAGCGGGTGGGCGTGGTGGTCGCGCGCTTCAACCACCTGATCACCCTGCGGCTGCTCGAGGGCTGCGTGGCCCGGCTGGGCGAGCTCGGCTGCGAGGACGTCGACGCGCTCTGGGTTCCGGGCGCCTTCGAGATCCCGCTGGCTGCACAGCGCGCCGCGCGCAGCGGCCGCTACGACGCGCTGGTCGCGATCGGAGTGGTCGTGAGGGGCGACACACCGCACTTCGAGTACGTCTGTCAGGGTGTGACCGATGGCGTCGGCCGGGTCGCGCTCGCCGAGAATCTGCCCATCGCGTTCTGCGTGCTCACGACGGAGACCGTCGAGCAGGCGCTCGAGCGCGCCGCGAAGCCGGGCGAGGCCGGCACCAACAAGGGCGCGGAGGCGGCCGAGGTCGTCATCGAGATGTTGAGCCTGGGTCGCGCGCTTTCCGGGGAGGGCTGAGCATGGGCACGCACGGCCCCCGGCGGATGGCGCGCGAGGCGGCGCTGCAGGTGCTTTTCGCGGCCGATCACTCGCACCCGGATCTCGATGTCGAAGCGGTGCGGGCGGCCTTCGAGGAGGTCTGCGCCGAGTTCAAGCTGCCCGGCCGCGCGCACGCGCGGGCGCTCGAGCTCAGCGTTGGCGTCGCGCGAAATCGCAAGGAGATCGACCTCGAGATCGGGCGCGCGAGCGAGCACTGGAAGGTCGAGCGGCTGGCCGCAGTCGACCGCGCGGTGCTGCGCATCGCGACCTTCGAGCTGCTCTACGAGCCCACCACACCGACGGAGGTCGTGATCGACGAGGCCGTCGAGATCGCCCGCCGCTTCGCGGGTGAGAAGTCGCCGGCCTTCGTGAACGGCGTTCTCGACGTGGTCGCTCGGCAGGTGCGCGGCGCGCGCGAGCCCGGCGCGTGAGCCGGCTCGAGCTCTCGCTCTTCCCCGGCTCGGTCACCGAGGCTCCCGCCGATACGATCCTCGTCCCGGTGCCGGAGGACGAGCGTCCGCTGCGCGGCGATGCCGGCCGCGTCGATTGGCGCCTGTGCGGTCTGCTCTCGGAGCACCTCCGCTCAGGGTACGTCTCCGGACAGCTCGGCGAGGCGGCGCTGCTGCCCGGCGCGCGGCCGCTCTCGCCGGCGCGCATTCTGCTCGTGGGCGCCGGCTCGGGGACTTCGCGCGGCGGCCGGCCCGTTCTGCGCGCGATGCGGACCGCCGCCGCCAAGCTGCTGATGATGCGCAGCCCGGCGGCGCTACTGGCGTGCCCTGGCGCGATGGACTTCTGCGAAGAGGCCGTGCCGATCCTGCGCGGGCTCGTTCACGGGCTCGCGGAGAACCAGACCGACACGGGTCTTCACCTGATCCTGCCCGACGGCGCGAGCAAGGAGCGTGCGCTCCTGTCCGCACTCGCCGAGGTGGTGCCTGGCGCCCACAGCTGGGGCATCGCCATTCACGTCTCCTGGGTGGACGTCGACGGCGAGGAGCTGCGAATTCCGCAGCGGGCGTAAGGTCGCCGCCCGCGCAATCCGATCGGGAATCCGGAGCCGTTTCCAGGCACCGGTGTTTTCGATGGGACTCTGCGCATGAGCCTCGCTGGGAATCTGTCCGATCTCAGCCTGCCCGAGCTGTTGCAGGTGGTCGCCTTGTCTCGCAAGACAGGGGCGCTGGAGATCTGCTCGGAGCAGGGCGGAGTGGCTTGGCTCGGTCTACGGGACGGCGGCATCGTCCGCGTTGCGCTCGAGGACGGCGACCTCGAGCGGGAGCAGATCCTCAAGCGTGCGGGGCTCCCCAGCGACCCCGACTCCGACGTCGCCGAGGCCACGCTTTGGGATGCGGCGGTGCAGGCGATCCTGAGCATCTTCGAGTGGACCGAGGGCGACTTCACCTTCGAGCCGCTCGACGATCCCGCGCTGCAGTGGCGGGGCCCGGTCGGAATCCTGTTGCCAAGTCCCCTCTCGCCCGAGTTCCTGGCCCTGGAAGGCGCGCGCCTCGAGGACGAGAACGCCAGCGCGGCTGCCTCCGCGCGCGCGCTCGAGGCGGAGGAGACACCGACCGCTCGCGGGCGGAAGGCGCAGCCACCGGTCGCCGACGCCGAGCCGTCGCTCTCCCGCCTCGGCCCGCTCGTCGCGGCGGCTCCCGCGCCGCCCATGCCGTCGTGTCCGGCGGTTCTGATCTTCGTCGACACGGAGCTCGCGCTCCTGGAGCGGCTGAAGCGCGGGCTGCAGACCGAAGGCACGCGCATCCACATCTTCCAGAACGCGGCCGACGCGCTGCAGCGCTTCAAGCAGTACGTCGTGCGCGGCGAGACGCCGGCGCTGATCGTCGGCAGCATGATCGAGGACCCGCTCGACGCGCACAAAGGGCTCGGCTGGCGGCGCTTCGCCGGTCGCGTGCTCGATATCTCGCCGCGCCTTAGATTGGTCGTGATCGCGCGCAGTGGCGAGAGCGTCGCTGCGCCGGGTATGGCGGTGGTGCGCCGTCCGGATTCGCGCAACGCGAGTGACAGCGAGTACGAGGCGTTCGTCGCCGAAGTCGGACGCGCGCTCGCCGCCCGCGCGTAAAGCGACCCCGCGCCACGTCCGATAGGTGCGGGCGTAAACGCTCGTGAGTTGCGCACCGAGGAGTCGCGTTTGATCGCCGCCTGCCCGCAGTGTCAGACACGTTTCCGGCTGGCCAAGGAGAAGATCGGCCCGCAGGGCGCGCGCATCCGCTGCAGCTCGTGCCAGACGGTCTTCCGCGTTCAAGCGCCCGAGACCGCGGGTGCCTCGGCGCCCGTTGCGCCGTCGCCCGCGCCGCTCGCGCAGCCCGCCGCAAAGGTTTCGCCACCCGCGCCTGTGAAGCCGCCGCCGCCGCTCGCGCACGCGCTCGTCGTCGAGGCGGATGCGGAGCTTGCAAAGGCGATCGCGGAGCTGCTCACGCGGTGGCGCATCTCGTCGGAGATCGTCACGGACGGCGGCGACGCGCTGCTGCGGATCTTCCGCCGCCCACCGGCGCTCGCAGTGGTTGGTGCCGGCCTGGCGTCGCTCTCGGCCGTGACGCTGATCGAGATCGCGCGGCGCGCGACCGACCTCAGTGGCTTGAAGCTCGTGCGCGTCGCGGTCGCGGACGAGTCGCCCGCCGACGGCTACGACGCCGACGCGATGCTCGAGCCGGCCGACCTGCCCGCGGGGCTCGCTGCCATCCTCGAGCGGCTCAAGCTTGGCGCAAAGCCCGCGTCGATCGCGTCGAAGGCCGCACTTGCGCCGCCAAAGCCCGCCGCGCCGCCCGCGCGCATCGCCGCACCCGCGCCCGCTGCGCCGGCCGCGGCCGCCAGCGCTGCGCCCTCCGCGGACGCCAAGCCGGGCCGGCCGGTGCCGTCGAGCGATCCCGACATCGCCGCCGCGGAACGCCTGGCGCGCATCGCCGTCTCTGACGTGATCCTCTACAACGAGCCGAAGTTCGCTGCAGCCGTCGCGGCCGGAAACGTCGCGAAGGCGCTCGCTGTCGAGCTCGAAGAGGCGCGCCAGCACTTCAACTCGCGGGTCTCGCCGATCCTGCGCCAGAAGCGCGACTTCCTGAGTGAAGAGCTCGAGCGCCGCGCAGCCCAGCGCAAGACCTGAGCGAGGGCAGGCGGGACGCGCGCGACTCCGGCTAGACTCCGGCGCGATGCGCGTGCGGAGCAGCGGGAGCGGGAACCTGGGCGCGGGGATCGCGCGCGTCGTCCTCGTTCTCGTGCTCGGTGCCTGCGGCTACAAGCCGCTCGACGGTCGCGGCGCTTTCGGCCCGGATGTGCGCACGATCGAGCTCGAAGCGTTCGAGAACCGCTCGCGCGAGCCCGGGCTCGAGCAGCAGCTCGGCGATGCGCTTGCCGAGGAGTTCGCGCGCCGCGCCTGGCTCGAGCCGGTGCTGCAAGGTCAAGTCGCGCACCCCGACCTGGTCATGACGGGGCTCTTGCGCAGCACGACGGTTCGCTCGAACTCGTTCTCGTCGGGCGGCCTCGCGCTCGAGGAACGCGTCGAGGTTTTCTTGGACGTCAGCGTGCGCCGCAGCGCATCGGGCGAGGTCGTCTATCGGCACCCCGACTTCCACGTCTCGGAGGTGTTTCTGTCCAGCGCCGATCCGCAGGTCTACGCGAGCAACAAAGAGCAGGCGCTGCGCCGCGTCTCCAGCGCGATCGCCGAGCAGGTGCACGATGAGCTCTTCCAGCGCTTCTGATGCAAAGGCGCCCGGCGCCTCGAGTGAGCTGCCGCCCGTCGTTCTGATCGAGGGGCCGGAAGCAACGCTGCGCGACGCCGCGCTGGCGGCGCTGCGGGAGCAGGTGCTCGCGGGCGCACCGCGCGACTTCAACGAGGACCGCTTCGACTTTTCGGTCGCGGGCACGGAGCCGGCGGCGGTGATCGCCGCGGCGCGCACGCTGCCGATGATGGCGCGCGCGCGGCTCGTGCTCGTGCGCGGCGTCGGCGAGAAGCGCGCCGAGAAATTCAACGACGGGGCGCTCGTCGAGTATCTGGAGGCGCCGCTCGCCAGCACCTGCCTCGTGCTCGAAGCGGCGAGCGTCGATAAGCGCCAGCGGTGGGTGAAGCGAGTCGCGAAGATCGGGCGCGTGGTCGATTGCTCGGGTCCGAGCCGCCCCGCCGACGTCCGCCGCTGGATCGAGACGCGGCTCAAGACCGCGGGCGCGCGCGCGGGCAGCGGCGTGGCGGCGGCGCTCTTCGATCTGGTCGGTGCGGATCTCGACCGGCTCTCGCTGGAAATCGAGAAGCTCTGTCTGTACGCCGGCGAGCGCGGCGAGATCGACAGCGACGCAGTGATCGAGCTGGTGGGACAGCTGCGGCCGCGCGCGCTCTACGAGCTCACCGATGCGATCGGCGAGCGCCGGCTCACGAACGCGCTGCGCGTGGTGGCGGAGCTCACGCAGCAGGGCGAAGCGCCGCTCGCCCTGGTGGGAGCGCTGGCCAATCACTTCCGCCGGCTGCTGCGCGCCCGCGAGATCCGGCCGCTCGAGGCGGGCGAGGTGCAGAAGCGCCTGGGTCTGCACCCGTTCGCGGCCCAGAAAGTCGTCGATCAGGCGCGCCGCTTCGACGGGCGCCGCCTGCGGTCCTGTCTCGATGCGGTGAGGCGCACGGACGAGGCGCTGAAGGGCGGCCTGCCGATCGCGCCCCGGCTGGCGATCGAGCGGCTCGTCCTGGCCGTCTGCGCGTGAGGCTCGCTAGCGAGAAACGAGCTTCGCGAGGCGGGATACCGTGCGCGAGACGGTCTTCTTGTGCAGGACGCCCTTGCTCGACGCCTTGCGCAGCAGCTGCTCGGCGCTCTTCAGCAGCGCCACTTTGTCGCCCGAGCCCGCGGCCGCGGCATCGCGCAGCCTGCGGACGGCCCCGCGCACGGTCTTGCGGACCTGGTTGTTCCGGGCGCGCCGCTTCAGCGACTGGGCGTGGCGTTTCTTGGCCGAGTGATGGGTAGCCATGGAGTCCTCCGAGCGAGCCGGTAAGTACCCCGGGGCGGCGGCGGTGTCAACGGAAGGTGTCTCGCGCTCCGCCGGCGTAGTGGCGGGCGCGACCATGGCGAGCCGCGTCCTCGGGCTGCTGCGCGATAGCGCGATCGCCTACGCGCTGCCGGTCGCGGCGAGCGACGCGTTCTTCGTCGCGTTCACGATTCCGAACCTGCTGCGCAGGCTGGTCGGCGAGGGCGCGCTCACCGTCGCGTTCGTGCCGGTCTTCAGCGGGGCGCTTCAGCGCTCCCACGACGAGGCGCTCCGGGTTTTTCGGGCGACCTGGACGCTCACGTTGGCGGTGACGTCGGTGATCTGCGTTCTGGGCATGATCTTCGCCGATCCACTGGTGGTCGCGTTCGCGCCCGGCTACGTCGCCGATCCCGCCAAGCGCGAGCTCACGACTGCGCTCCTGCAGCTCTGCTTTCCATACGTGGTGAGCCTGTCGCTCGTCGCGGTCGCGATGGGCGCGCTGAACGCCCTCGGTCACTTCTTCCGCCCCGCGATCGCGCCGGTCTGGCTGAACATCTGCCAGATCGCAGCGGTGTTTCTGGGCCTTTGGTTTCTCACCACGCCCGTGTTCGCGCTCGGCTTCGGCGTGATCGTCGCAGGCGTCCTGCAGGTCTGGCTTCAGCTTCGGCCGCTGCGCGAGCGCGGCTTCGCTCCTCGGCTGCTCTGGGCGCCGGGCGATCCAGCGGTCCGGCGGCTCGGCTGGCTGCTGCTGCCGTCGGTGTTGGGCGCGTCGGCGTACCAGCTGAACACGATCACGACGCGCGCGATCGCGAGCTTCTTCGGCGACGGCCCGGTCTCGTATCTCTACTACGCGACCCGGCTGCTCGAGCTGCCGCTCGGGGTCTTCGTCTTCGCGCTCTCGATGGCGAGCCTGCCGTCGCTCGCGCGCGCCGTCGCGCGTGGCGACCGCAGCGCGCTGCACCGCTCGTTCGCGGAGACGCTCGGGCTCGCGCTCGCGCTCGCGCTGCCGTGCGCGGCGGGATTGATCCTGCTGCGCGAGCCGATCGTGGCGCTGCTCTTCGGCTGGAATCCGGAGCACTTCGGCTCCGAGGCCGTGCGGCTGTGCGGGCTCGCCTTGCTGTACTACACGCTCGGACTCGTGCCGATCGCGCTGGCGCGGATGTACGTGAACTTGTGTGTCGCGCACGAGAACACGCGCACCGGCGCCCATGCGGCGGTGCTGAGCTTGATCGTCAACGTGGTCGGCGCGCTCGCGCTGGTCGGGCCGCTGCCCTACGGCACGTTCTGGGACGGCGTGGTCGACGCGCAGCGCGCCGTCGTCGTCGCCGACCTCGGCTTTCTCGGCCTGGCGCTGGCGACGACGCTGGCAGCTGCCGCCAATGCCGCGTACGTGATGACCGCGGCGCGCGTCCAGTACGGCGCGCACCTGCAAGCGCGCGACTGGCTGGGCTATCTGCGGCTGCTCGGCGCGACCGGAGTGCTCTGCGGCGCGGTCGCGCTCGCGCTCTGGTTCCTGCCGCGAGCCGAGCAAGCCTCGCTGCGAGGCGCGCTGCAGCTGGTCGCGCAGATCGGTCTCGGTGGGCTCGCGTACCTCGGCGGGCTCTGGCTGTTCCGCGCGCCCGAGTTCGCGCTCGTGACTCGACTCCTCCGCCGCGTCGTCCGCCGCGCCTGAGCCCGCGCGGCTTCAGCGGCTGGTTCCGCCCGCCGAATCATCAGGTAGGTCGATCAATTGCATCGAGAGGAGAGGGGTGCGCGCGAATCCGCGAACGCGCTCGGCGGCGCTGGCGGTCCTGGCGCTGCTTTGGCTCGCGCCCGCACCGGAGGCGCGCGCCGAGGGGAACGTGCGCGGTGCCGACCCGCTCGAGGTGCCGACCGGGCCCCTGCCCGAGCCGGAGGGCGCCGCGGCGCTGCCCGCGGCTGACCGCGTGCTCGCGGCCGCCGCGGTCCTGCGCGAGCGGGGCTATCACGAGCTTCCCGTGCTCGCCTGGGCGCTCCTCGACGCCGCGCGCGCCCAAAAGCAGGACGCCTTGGCGGAGCGCGCGGTGGAGCTCGCGCCGGGCACACCGGGCGTGCGCTTCGAGGCTGCCCGGCTGACCGGAAATCCGCTCGAGGTCGTCGCTGCTGTGCGCGCGCTCGGGAGCGACCTTCCCGGGCTGCTCTGGCTGCTGGCGTTGGCGGGCTTCTCGGCGCTCGCCGGCTTGCTCGTGCTCGGCGTCGGCGTTTCGCTTGCGGCGGCGCTGCGCGGTCTGCCCCTGCACGGCCACGCGCTCGGCCACCACATCGCGTCGCAGGATCCGCCCGCCTGGCCTGGCGTCCTGCTCGGTCTCGCGGGCCTGTCGGCTCTGCCACTGTTCGGTGTCGGACCGATCGTTCTCGCGGCCGCGGCGGGCGCGCTCGGGGCGCTGCGGCTGCCGCGCGGCCAGACCGTCGGCGTCGGTCTCGCGCTGATTGCGCTCGGCGCGGCGCTCGGTCCCGGGCTCGAGCGACTCACGCCGGCGCTGCTCGTCGGGGGCCGCCAGTCGGCGCTGATCGGCGCCTGGCGCATCGATCGCGGCCAGGCGCTGCCGGGTGACCTCGAGCGCGTCGAGCGCGCGAGCGCGCGTGAGCCCGACGACGCGCTGCTGCGCTTCGCGCTCGCAACCGACTGGAAGCGGCGCGGCGAGCTTGCGCGCGTGGATCAGGCGATGGGCGAGCCGCCGGCCACCGCGGAGCCCGCGCTCCGCGCGGCGGCATTCAATCTGCGGGGCATCGCGCGCCTGGCCGAGGGTGACATCGCAGCGGCGATCCCGGCGTTCGAGCGCGCGCGTTCCGCGCAGGAATCTGCGCCGGTGATGTTCAATCTCTCGCAGGCCTACGGGCGCGCGCTGCGACTCAGCGAGCAGGAATCCGCCTTCGCCTCCGCGAGCGAGCTCGACGACGAGATCGTGACCCAGTACCTGGCGGCCGAGGGCGCCAGCGTGCACTCGGTGCTGATCCAACCGCCGCTGCCGCTGCGCCTGTATGTCGCGCGCGCGCTCGCGCCGAGCTCCGAATCGGCGGCGCTCGCGCGCGAGCTGCGCGAGCGCACGCTCGGTCCGCTCGAGCGCGATCTCTTCTGGCTGGTGCTGCCGGGCTTGGGCGTGCTGGCATTTCTCGCCCGGCGGACGTCGGTGAAGCGCTGCAGCCGCTGCGAGCGGCCGCTCTGCGAGCGCTGCTCACGCGAGGCGATGAAGACGGGCACGTGCAAGCGCTGCGTGCGGCTCTTCGTGAAGCGCGAGCACACCGATCCGCGCCTGCGCAAGCTGCAGCTCGACCTCGACCGGCGACGCCATCGCCACGCACAGCTCCGGCTCGCGCTGGCCGGGCTCGTCCTCCCGGGCTCCGCCGATCTCTTCGACGGCCGTTGGGGGCGCGGAATGGC
>Ga0184615_10000601_pt1 | contig 19593 bp, 16 predicted proteins | sample PLM4_65_coex_FD_133134 | JGI IMG/M metagenome (GOLD analysis project Ga0184615, IMG submission 133134) | Groundwater sediment microbial communities from an aquifer in East River, Colorado, USA - PLM4_65_coex | ecosystem: Environmental > Terrestrial > Soil > Riparian zone | place: USA: East... | reverse complement strand
GACGCGCAGGGCCTGGACGGCCTCGCGGCGCTCGTGTACACCTCCCGCCTGATCGGCGCCGACCCGAACCTGGTGCTCTGGGGCGGCGGCAACTCCTCGGTCAAGGTGACCGGGAAGGATCACACCGGCAAGCCCGCGCGCATTCTGTACATCAAGGGCAGCGGCTCGGACATGCGGACGATCACCGCCCAGCACTTCACGCCACTGCGCCTGGACGACCTGCTGCCGCTCATGCCGCGCCCATCGATGACCGACGAGGACATGGTGGCGTACCAGGCGAAATCGACGCTGGAACCGGCGGCGCCCAAACCGTCGATCGAAACGCTCCTGCACGCGTTCATCCCCGCGACGCACATCTATCACACGCACGCGGACGCGATCTGCACGCTGACCGACATCCCGCGCAGCCATGAGGTCATCCAGGACATCTACGGCGACGAGATCGTGGTCGTCCCGTACTCTCGTCCCGGCTTCCTGCTCTCCAAGCGGACGGGCGACGCGGTGGCCGCCCACCCGAAGGCGCGGGCGGTCATCCTCGACAAACACGGGCTCATCACCTGGGGGGACACCGCCAAGGCGGCCTACCTCGACACGGTGCGGTACGTGACGATGGCGGAGCGCCATATCCAGTCGAAGCGGCGGACACCGCCGCGCCCGTCGAAATCGCCCGCGCGGGCCGCGACGGCCCGGCACGAGCTGGCCGCGGCGATCGCGCCGGTGCTGCGGGGCGAGATCAGCCGCAATAAGCCCGTCATCCTCCTGTACGACGACCGACCGGAGGTCCTGGAATTCCTTCGGACGGTCGATCCCGCGCAGCTCACCGGCCCCTTCACGCCGGACCACCTGCTCTACACCAAGCCCTGGCCGTTGATGCTCGACCCCCGGATTGCGCACGACGAGCGCACGGTCCTGGTCGCCCTGCGGAAGGCGCTGGAGCGGTATCGGCAGCACTACATCGAGTATTTCACCAAGCACAAGACGCCGGGGGTGACGATGGGCGATCCCAACCCCCGGATCATCCTGATTCCCGGCATCGGTCTGTTCACCACCGGCAAGACCCGGCGCGAGACGACCATCGCCCGCGACCTGTCCCTGCACACCATGGGCGTGATCCAGGCGGCGTCGGCGATGGGCGGCTACCGGCCGCTCCCGGCTCGGGATCTCTGCGACTTCGAATACTGGCCGATGGAGAATTACAAGCTGACCCTGGCCCCGCCCGAACGGCCGCTGTCGCGCGCGATCGCGCTCATCACCGGCGCCGCCGGCGGGATCGGGCGGGCGATCGCCGAGCGCCTGCTGGCCGAGGGCGCGGTCGTGGTCATGACCGACGTCGACCTCGACGCGACGCAAAAGCTCGTGGACGAGTACGGGCGGCGGTTCGGCGAGGGCCACGCGGTCGCAATCGAGATGGACGTGACCGACGAACGGTCGGTGCGGAACGCGTTCCGCGAGGCGGCGCTGGCCTTCGGCGGGCTGGACGTGTTCGTGTCCAACGCCGGCATCGCGCGCTGTGCGCCGATCGAGCGCCTCAGCCTGGCCGATTGGAACGAGTCGGTGGCGGTGAACGCGACCGGCCACCTGCTGGCCTCACAGGAGGCGATCCGCGTCATGCGCGCACAGGCGATGGGCGGCTCGATCGTGGTGATCTCCACGAAGAACGTCTTCGCGCCCGGCCAGGACTTCGGCGCCTACTCAGCGTCCAAGGCGGCCCAGAATCAGCTCGCAAAGATCATGGCGATCGAACACGCCCGGCACGGGATCCGCGTGAACATGGTCAACCCCGACGGGGTCTTTCTCCACTCGGGATTGTGGTCGCCGGAGATCCGCGCCGAGCGGGCCAAGGCCCACGGCATTCCGGTCGAAGAAGTCGAGGAATTCTACGCCAAGCGGAATTTGTTACAGACCAAAATCCTGCCGTCGGACGTGGCCGAAGCCGTGCTGTTCTTCGCCTCCAACCGTTCGTCGAAGACCACCGGCGCGGTGCTCCCTGTCGACGGCGGCGTCAAGGACGCTTTTCCCCGCTAGGAACCTGTCCGAGTATTCGGGTGTTGGAGCCTGTTCAGGAATGGTCAGATGCAAGGCGCCGCGAGCACCGCACCGGAGCGTACGCGGTGGGTACGTGAGGAGCGGATGCGCAGCGGCAACGCCGCAGATGGCCGTTCATGGACAGGCTCCTAAGTCGGCAGCATTCGGCGGGCGCCCAGGAACCGCGTCCGCCAGTAGGTCACGCCAAGGTTCTGGGTATTGACCACGCCGTTCGTGCTTGGCGCGTGGATGAAGCGGCCCTCGCCGACGTAAATCCCCACGTGCAGCGATTTCTCGCGTTCGATCCGAAAGTACACCAGATCACCCGGCTGCATCGCGACGGGCGTGATCGCCTCGCCGGATCGGACTTGATCGACCGACCGGCGCGGGAGGTCCATCCCGGCCGCCTGCCGGAACACGTACGCGATGTACCCCGTGCAATCGAAACCGGCGGGCGTGGTCCCGCCGAAGTGGTAGGGCGTACCCAGCAGCGACGTGGCGGTCCGGATGACGCGTTGCCGAACCTCCGCGACCGGTTGAACCGGCGCCGCCATCAGCGCGTCGTAGTCAAAGCCCCGCGCCGTCGGCCCGTGTGCGGGCGGACGCGCGCCCGCGCACGCGGACAGCGCCAGCGCCAAGAGTCCGATCGCAATCGCTCGTCCCATCGTACGAGACGATAGCAAACCCTCCCCGATCGGCAAATCCTACCGTGGAATGCTAACCCGGCGGGGCCGTCTTGTCGAAGCGTTTGTTGCGTCCCGATCAGGGGAGTACAGGTCGGTGACGTTGGTGCGGGTGGGGCCAGTTTGGAGGATCTGGGCCAGGCGCATCCTCAACACCCGGGCGCGCTCCGCCTTCTTTTCAGCCCTTCGTCCTCGCCATCCCCTTTGCATCATAGGGGCGTATCGCGATACGCCCGCCTTTGTCCCCTTTAATTCCTTTCACGCTTCACGAACGCTCGTAGCTCACGATTTGACTGGTGAGTCCGCAGGCTGCTCGCCTTCGGTTGGTGGGGGAGGTGGAGCAGGAGGCATCGGCTCTACGACTGCATCAAATACCACTTCCGTTGGGTGAGGAGCCTCACTTAGGTCTGCAGTACTAATTTGGATCCAGACCGCGCCGTCTGCTGATCGAATCATTAGGCTGTCTTCACTCATCCAGCCGAAGGTCTCAATCCCCTCCTCAAAGACGAAGCCGACTTTCCGCTTCATCTCGATAATCTCATTCAGCGAATAGCACGGACGTTGTCCTAGCCGGGTGTTACAAATGGCATGACCCCAGCCAAGATTTTCCGGGATGTGGACAAGTGAGTGATATATGAGCGGCCGAAGATGAAAGAGATTAACGATCGTTGATCGAGTGGCTCCCTCAACTTGTTGAGCCGCATTCTGAAGTCCCGATTCCTCCTCGAATCCGATCATTTCGTGGAGTTCTCGGTAGTTCAATAGTCTCAAACACAACGGACAACAGGTAAGTCCATGCCGGAGAACGCCCGCGTACTCGTAACGTGCCACCTCTCCTAGACCATGGTGCGCAAGAATCGCCTTCAGATGCCCCGCCTGTGCAAGCGTGTATGGGCTATCAACGGCCTGAATAATGAGCCAAGCAAGTACGCACTTGCACAAGAAATTTGTTTCCTCGTCTGCATATTCCGTTGCAAACAAACCCTGCGGAGGGCCCTCGCTGCGCTTAAACCTACCTTGACCCGTCGTGGCGAGCCGAAGCACGTAGTGCCCAACATCCTTGACGTCTGGGCCTCTCTCTGACACAGCAACTCCGTCTCTACGGAGCGACCGCACCTTCCATGCGCGCATTGGCGGAAAAGCCTCCAAGCTTTCGTATGTGCGATAGAGGACGAAAGCATTCTTACCCACTTTTACGGGCGAGGCTGCGTCCTGGAATCGTGCGCGAGGCTGGTGCGAGCCTTCAAAGTACTGTTCTGGCAATAGGCGGATGTTATAGCCGTCCCTATAATTGTTCAGATCAACACTTTCAAGGCGCTCGTATGGAATAATCACCTTATTGCTTCGCACCACGTGGTTTTGGTAGGCGCCCTTTGCTCCACCACGCGGAGTTGCGAAACCGGCCTTTGTAAGTTTCTTAGCGTCCTTGTCTTGAAAGAATCGCCACGCTTCGGTCGGATACTTGTTATGCGCTCCTGGATGACCCTTAAGTTTGCGACATCCTTCGTGGAGGCATAGATCAGGGAGCTTGTTCATTTGCCTACGATGCGACCATGGCAGATAAATGCGGTACAGGGAGAGTTGCCAAGTCGACGTCTCCAGACAACACCGCAGGCAGCAGTACCCGCCTAATCTTCTCAAGCTCGGTCGATTGCGAGTGAATTCTTTGAGTTCGAGAGGGACTCAACGACGTCTGCTCTAGTGGCATCCCGACCATGGTGAGAAAGTCCAAGGAAGAGAGAAACGAGATCGCCTGATCTTGAGCCGCAAGCTCGGGAACAGCAATCTCAAACTCAAATAGATCGCCTTTGTATAGCTCGGGATAGGTGGATCCATTAGCTATTAAGTCCAGATATGGACGGTTTGCGAGAAACCAATAAGCAAGATACAAGGGTCTGACTTTGAGTCCGCAGACAAAATTGAGAAATCCCTGATTGGTCGCCATTGGGACTGTATTTACTGCGACCGCCCCAACAGGGGCGCGTTTTGAAACCATCACGGTACCAACCGGCATTAGTCTGGCCGCAGAGTCGCGAAGTCCGGCTTGCGTTAATTTGCGCTCAGTAGTTGATACAAAGAGCCCGCTCGATTGATGAGCGATCTCCTTGGGAGTAAGCCACGGCACGTCTCCGTCCCAATAGTCATCTCTCGTAGTAGCTGGTGTCGCCCCGGTTTCGACTCTTTCGATAATTCCAGAAAGTGGGTTTGCCTCGAGCGTGCTTCGCAGCCAGTTCGCCGGACAATTCAAATACGGTTTAGCCACGGCGCAACATCCTCAACGCTGACAGTGAAATATCTGCTGCGGATTGGACCTCCTGAAGTCTCCGCGAAGCCACTCCAAGATCGATTTCTTTCAATACTTGTTCCCACGAGGCGCAATCCGAAGGGGGAAAACCTACATACCTGCCAGGCACAAGCGCAAACCGATGCTGCTCAACGTCATTAGTGGTCGCGGAAAAAGCGAACCCTGGACTATCGACATAATGATCCGCGGATGCTCGCCACGCATGATAGGTCGAGCTAATCAACGTTCTCTCATCAGCGGATAACTCCGCGTGGACACGATCGACCAAATGTCCCATGCAACGTGCGTCGATGAAGAGCGTGCGCCCCTTAAGATGTTTAGCTTTTCCACGCTGCTTGCTTCGGGAAATGATCCATAGGCAGGCAGGAATCTGCGTTCCGTAGAATAACTGGCTTGGCAGCGTAACGATGCACTCAATTATGTCGGCTTCGATAAGTTTGCGGCGAATTTCTAATTCACCTCCCTGATTTGAGGACAGCGAGCCGTTGGAAAGTACAATGCCCGCGACCCCGTCGTCGCTCAGGCGAGAGTAGATATGTTGCACCCAGGCGAAGTTAGCGTTGCCGGCCGGTGGGACCCCGAAAACCCAGCGTCTGTCAGACATCAGATCGCTGGCGCCCCACTCTTTCGAATTGAATGGTGGATTTGCAAGTACATAGTCTGCTTTCAGGTTCGCATGTTGATCGTTGCGAAAGGTATCAGCGTGGACGGCCCCTAAGTCGGCAGAAAGTCCCCTTAGCGCCAAATTAATTTGTGCTAGTCGAAGAGTCCTTGCACTAGATTCTTGACCGTAGAGACGAACGTCGGCAGTGCAACCGCCATGTTCAACGACGAACCGCTCACTTTGAACAAACATACCCGCAGTTCCGCAGCATGGATCGTAGACTTTGCCACGAAAGGGTCGAATTATATCGACTAGGAGCTGTACAACGCTACGCGGGGTGTAGTACTCGCCTCCGCTCCTGCCTTCACTCGACGCAAAATGAGCCAGAAAGTACTCATAAACGCGCCCGAGAACATCGCTTGATTTTGTAGAGTGGCTCTCTAGTGGGATGTCATCGATTACGCGTAGCAGGTCTACTAGCGGCTTAGGAGGTATGTCAACAAATCCTTCATCAAATAAATCTGATAATTCGCTGTGCTCCTGCTTGGTCTTTCGTACTGCCTTTCGGAGCAGGCCGTGAACATTTTCAACGGTAGTTTGCTCAACGATTCGATGCCATGGTCCTTCGTTCGGGGCTCCAGATGAAAGGGCGTCGCCAAGCAGGTCCACTCTTACTTCACAAGCCTTACTACGATCAAGCACACCCCGAGGCTTCGCGCCGTGCCAATGGCCGTCAACAATATACTTAAGAAATATAAGTCCAAGCACGATGTGTTTGTATTCTCCTGGCTCAACATGTCCGCGAAGACGATCCGACGCGCGCCAAAGTTGTTCTTCGAATCCGAGCCGTCCTCCGTCATGAATTCCATTTGCTCTTCTTTTTTTCATGTTAAGTTTTTCAGATGTTTTTTGAGCAGCGCGGGCGAACAAACCCAACAATGCATCATAGTAGAGTAGGCGGCGATCCCCAACATAATATTAGACGGCGCCCATGCCGTCTTTCTTTACGACTATCACTACACGAGGCGTATTTTCAATAACCAAACCAACAGTTCGGCACCACCGGGTCTTCGATGTCGCCTTACATTACGTCAAACGCTGTCGCATCACTGCTCTCAATTACTTCCCGATCAGGGCGCAGTACAGGTCGGTGACGTTGGTGCGGGTGGGGCCGGTTTGGAGGGTTTGGGCCAGGCTGTGGAAGAAGGTGTACGAGTCGTTCTGATCCAGAAAGCGCTGCGGCTGCATCCCCATCGCCTGGGCGCGCTCCACGGTGGCGCCGTCGGCCACGGCGCCGGCCGCGTCGGTGGAGCCGTCCACACCGTCGGTGCCACACGCGAACACGGTGACCTTTTTCAGGCCGGCGATTTCCAGCGCCAGCGCCAGCGTGAACTCCTGGCAGCGCCCGCCCGCGCCCATTCCACGGACCGTCACGGTCGTCTCGCCGCCAGCCAGCAGCGCGGCGGGCCGTTTGACGGGCCGGTCGGCGGCGACGATCTCGCGGATCATCGCGCCGAACACCTTGGCCACCTCGCGCGCCTCGCCGGTGAGCGACGATGAGAGGATGACGGGGTGGTAGCCAAGCCGCCTCGCCTGCAAGGCGGCGGCGTCGAGCGACACGCGGACGTCGCCGATGATCACATTGTGGACCTTGGCGAATGCGGGATGGTTGGGCTTTGGCGTCTCGCTCGACCCGCTCCGGCTGCCCTGCACCAGATGATCCTTGATCGCCTGCGGGATCTTGTCCCACAGATCGTAATGGTGAAGGATCGCCATCGCGTCGTGAAACGTCGTGGGATCGGGCACGGTGGGGCCCGAGCCGATGCCAGCCAGGTCGTTGCCCACCACGTCGGAGAGCACGAGCGTCAACACCGTCGCGGGCGCCGCCGCGGTCGCCATGTTCCCGCCCTTGAGGTGGGACACGTGTTTACGGACCGCGTTGATTTCCTGGATCGTCGCGCCCGAGCGCAGGAGCAGGGTCGTCACGACCTGCTTGTCGGTCAGGCTCACGCCCTCGACGGGCGCCGGCAGCAGCGCCGACGCGCCGCCGGAGAGCAGGACGATCACGAGATCCCGCTCGCCGGCCTTTTTGATCAGGTCCAGCACGCGCTGGCCCGCGGCAAGGCCGGTCCGGTCCGGGATCGGATGCCCGGCCTCGACCACCTCGATCCGCGACAGCGGACCACCGTGGCCGTAGCGGGTGACGACGAGCCCCGCGTCGATGCGGGTCTTGAGGAGTTGCTCAACCGCCGCCGCCATCGGGACAACGGCCTTCCCCCCGCCGACGACAAGGACGCGATCGTACTTGTCGAGGGGATACGACGCCTTCCCGGCGAGCAGCCGGCGATTCTTGACGGAGAGCGCGCGCTTGACGAGGATAGCGGGGTCAGCCGCCCGAACGGCGGCCGCGAGGAGGGCGGTGATCGATTGTCGGCCTTTGGTGTGCTCGGATGCCAGGAGGTCAGCCCCCTTACGAGAGGTTCACCGCAAGAGAGGTTCACGTGGCGAACCCCTCCCCACCGTTGTTAGACCGTCTTGGGCAATTTCTCCCAGTCCGCCAGAAACTTTTTCAGTCCGATGTCCGTGAGCGGGTGCTTGGCCAACTGCATCAGCACCGCATAGGGCATCGTCGCGACGTGAGCGCCCAGCATGGCCCCCTCGATGACGTGGAGGGGATGACGGACGCTGGCCACCAACACCTGGGTGGAAAACCCGTAATTGCGATAGATCGTCACGATCTGCTTGATGACGTCCATGCCCTGCTCGCTGATGTCGTCGAGCCGCCCCACGAACGGGCTGATGAACGAGGCCCCGGCCTTGGCGGCCAGCAGCGCCTGGGTCGACGAGAAGCACAGCGTGACGTTGGTCTTGATCCCCTCGCGGCTCAATTGCCGGACAGCTTTGAGTCCTTCGGGAATGAGGGGCACCTTGACCACGACGTTGTGGTGGATCTTGACGAGCTCGCGCCCCTCGCGCACGATGCCCTCGGCGTCCACCGCGGTCACCTCGGCGCTGATCGGGCCGTCGACGATCCGGCAGATGTCCGCGATGAGCTGCGCGAACGGCCGCCCTTCCTTGGCCACCAACGACGGATTGGTCGTCACCCCGTCGATGAGGCCCATCGCGGCCGCGTCGCGGATCTCGGTGAGATTGGCGCTGTCGAGAAACAATTTCATGGAATCACCCTCGCCGATCGGCTGAGTCGGCGCGCGGCGCCGCGGCGGGAGAGAACGCGTCGGCGCATGTCCGGCTGCAAAACGCGTGATCGACCCCGTTGATCCTCCGGATCACCGCCCGCGCCCTGGGAACGTACGTCGAGCACACGGGGTCGAGCACCATGGCCTCCGCAGCCGGACTCCCCGTCCGCCGGGATCGGGCGCTCCGCCCCCACGCGAGCAACAGGACCACGAAGAGCAGTCCCAATCCGGCATACACCGCCAGACGAACCATCGCTACAACCGCCCCCCTTATACTCCGTCCGGACTCGCGTTGTCAAGCAAGATATTCACGGGGGACATATCGACCGGGCGGAAGGACGGGTCTCAGCGCTTCAGTCGCGCCGGACGCCGACGAAGACGAGCACCCAGACCGTCACCATCCTGCCGATCTTCCCAAAGACCCTAGCCCCGGTCTCGCGGCTGATGATCAAAAATTTGACGGTCAATTCCCGGGCGAGGAACGGCAACACCGGCCGCACTTCCCGGATCCGTGGCAGGAATCGGATCGAGACCGCCAGCCTGAGCGCGGCCGACAGCAGGAAGAGGATTTGGATGTTGGAAACGAGCGGCACATGGAGGGCGCCCAAGCGGACGACGTTCGGCAACCAGGGGATGAGCAGGCCGCCGAGCGACGCGCCGAGCACCGTCCCGACCGCATTGGAGGTGTTGTAGACGGCCACGCACTGGGCGCGTTTGGGTGGTTTGACCGTGTCGAAGATGAAATTGCCCATCGCGAGGGAGAAGCCGGACCAGATCACACCCGCAAACATCTGAATCCCGAGAATGGCATAAAAGTTCGTCGTGCACAACCACAGGAGCGGGATGACCGGCAGCAACAGGCCCGTGAGCCTGAGGACCTGCTTGTTGCCGAAGCGGTCGCAGAACCGCCCCCAGCCGGGTAGGATCAGGAACTGCGCCACCACCGTTGCAGCGGTGGCGAACATGAATTCCAGGTACGTAAAGTGGAGGTCGCGCAGCAGATACGGCGCGATGAACGGGCCGGACACCTGGACCGCGAAGTGGATGAACGCGATGTACGCGACGAACCGGCCGAAGTTGCTGTGCCGGCCGTCGCGGAGGAACTGCCAGAGCGAAAACCGATCCTCGGCGGCCGCGGTGTAGGGCGGTTCGGCCATCCGGGACACGTAATACGCGGAGGCAAACCGGGCCAACAGCGCCACCGAGAAGAGGATGGCGAAGCCCAGCGCGACGCGGCCCATCTGCTCGGCGCGGTGAAGAATCACGCCGCCCGCGCAAAGCGCGGCGAACGCCGCGACGCTCATCGCGCGGTTGCGGCGTCCGAAATAGCGGCCTCGCCGGTTCGAATCGACGAGATCGCCCATCAGGCTGTTCCAGGCGGGGTTCGCAAAGTGTCCCGCCATGAAATAGACGGTGACGGCCCCGATGAGCCACCAGACCGGCCCCTCCGTGAACACGAAGGGGATCGCCAGAACGAACAGCCAGCTCAGGGCCTGGCCGAAGACGCCGGTCAGGATCAACGCCTTCCGGTTCTTAAGGCGATGGAGCAGCCACACCGACACGAATTGAAACGACGCCCCCAGCCACTGCGGGAACGCGGCGAGCATGGCGATCTGCGGGTTGGTGGCCTTCAGAAAGATCGCGAACGCGCCTAGGTAGCTCTCACCGATGCCCGACATCACCGACGCCCACACGCCGTCCCGCTTCGAAAAAAGCAGACTCTGCCGGATCTGCGGTTCGGAGGGAACGCGGTGGTCCGGCGTGGAACGCGGAGCGGAACTCGAACTGACGTCGTACACGGTGTTGCCGACCTCCGGGAACTGCTGGGAGTATAGCATCCCGCGCGACGGCGGGGGCGGACGGAACGGTCAGATGGTGGTGTGCCGGATGATCTTGCCTTCGACCAGGTAGACGACCATCTCGGCCACGTTGGTCGCGTGGTCCGCGATCCGTTCGATGTACTTCGCGACAAACGTGATCCGGATCGCGCGCCGGATGGTCTGCGGATCTTCGATCATGTAGGACAAGAGCTCGCGGAAGATCTGGCTGGTGAGGTCGTCCACGAACGCGTCGGACCGGCAGACCTTGCGAGCGAGGTCGGCATTGCGGTTCACGAACGCGTCGAGCGCTTCCTTGACCATCGTGCGGGCACACTCCGCCATGCGCGGGATGTCGATGTACGGCTTGAGTTGCGGCTCTTCGGTCAGCTCCAGCGCGCGCTCGCAGATGTCCTCCGCCAGATCGCTCATCCGCTCCAGGTCGGTGGAGATCTTCATCGCGGTAGTGATAAAGCGCAGGTCGCTCGCCGTCGGCTGGCGCAACGCCAACAGCCGGATGCACTCCTCGTCGATCTCCACGTCGTAGGCGTTGACCTGGTGGTCGGTGGCGATGACGGTCTTGGCCAGTTCGGTGTCGCGCTCGACCAGGGCCTTGATTGCGTTGGCCACCTGGGTTTCGACCAGCGCCCCCATGCGGAGGATGCGTTCTTTGAGCGCAGTCAGTTCTTCGTCAAACACTCTCATATGTATCCCTAGAAGTATCCTGGCATACTCGGCTGTTGGAGCCTGTTCAGGGATGGCCAGATGCAAGGCGGAAGGAGGGCTTGCGCGCGGAGCGTACTGGTTCGTACGTGAGCACGCAAGGCCGACTGACAACACCGCAGATGGCCATTCATGGACAGGCTCCTGCTCCTATCCGAACCGCCCGGTGATATAGTCTTCGGTCACCTTGTCGCGGGGATTCGTGAAAATTTGAGACGTCGGCCCGAACTCCACGAGCTGGCCCAACATGAAAAACGCCGTCGTGTCCGAAACGCGGGCCGCCTGCTGCATGTTGTGCGTGACGATCACCATCGTATAGTTTTTCTTGAGATCAAGCAACAGCTCTTCGATCCGGCCGGTCGCGATGGGGTCCAGCGCGGAGCACGGCTCGTCCAGCAGGAGGACCTCCGGCTCGACCGCCAGCGCGCGGGCAATGCACAGCCGCTGCTGCTGGCCGCCCGAGAGCGCCAGCGCGCTGTGATGGAGCTTGTCCTTGACCTCGTCCCACAACGCCGCCTTCTTGAGGCTCTCCTCCACCAACGCGTCCAGCCGGGCGCGCTCTTTGATCCCGCACAACCGCGGGCCGTAGGCGACGTTGTCGTAGATCGGCTTCGGAAACGGGTTCGGCTTCTGAAAGACCATCCCGATTCGCAGCCGGATTTCGATGGGGTCGACGCCCGGGGCGTACAGGTCCTGGCCCTTGAAGAGGACGCGACCCGCCACCCGAAACCCGGGCATCAGGTCGTTGATGCGGTTCAGGCAGCGGATGAACGTGCTCTTGCCGCAGCCGGACGGCCCGATCACGGCCGTGATCCGCCGCTCCATCATCGACAGCGACATGTTCCGCAGCGCCTGGGTGTGCCCGTACCAGGCGTTGAGGTCGTGGACTTCGAGCGCGGTGGTTTCGTCCATCGTCAGAGATTCAATCGCTTTTGATACCGCTGGCGGAGGAACACCGCCAGCGCGTTCATCAGCAACAGGACCGCCAGGAGCACCAGGATCGCCGCGGCCGCGTTCGCGTGAAACCCGGCTTGAGGCCGGGACACCCAATTAAAAATCTGGATCGGCAGGGCCGTAAAGGGCGCGAAGAGACCGTCGGGCAGAAACGCCACGTACGTGAGCGCGCCGATGGTGATCAGCGGCGCCGCCTCGCCGATCGCGCGCGAGAACGCGAGGATCGAGCCCGTCAGAATCCCCGGCAGCGCGAGCGGCAACACCTGGTGCCAGATCGTCTGCCACCGATCGGCCCCCAGCGCGAACGAGGCTTCGCGGATCGACCGCGGCACGGTGCGCAGCGCTTCGCGCGACGAGATGATGATGATCGGCAGCACCAGCAGCGCCATCGTCAGCGCGCCGGACAGCAGGCTGCGGTCGAACCCCAGCGCGCGCACGAACAGTTCAAGGCCCAGCAGGCCGTAGATGATTGACGGCACGCCGGCAAGGTTGGAGATGTTGACCTCGACCACGCGCGAGAACCACGACTTGCCCGCGTACTCCTCGAGATAGATCGCCGCGCCGACGCCGATGGGGAACGCGAAGACGGCGGTCAGCAGGATCAGGCACACGGTCCCCACCAGCGCGGAAAGGATCCCGGCTTCTTCCGGCTTGCGCGACGGAAAGCTCGTGAGAAACTGCCACGACAGCCGCCCCGCGCCGTCGGCGATCGCGTCGAGCAACAACAGCGCAAGGCTTCCCAGGGCGATGGCCAGCGTCGTCACGGCGAGGGCCTTGAACCCCAGCTCCATCCCCCGGCGGCGCGACAACATGCGCGCGAGCGTGTGCGCCTCGATCCTCATCCGACCTGCTCCCGAAACCGCTGCTTGATCCACTGGCTGACGAGGTTCAGCGCCAGCGTCCCCAGAAACAGCATCATCCCCACGGCAAAGATCGTCCGGTACTCGATCGTCCCCGTCGGCGTGTCGCCGAGACTCACCTGGACGATGTAGGCCGTCATCGTCTCGATCGGCACGGTGGGATTGAGCGTCAGGCGCGGCTGCTGGCCCGCCGCGATCGCCAGGATCATCGTCTCGCCGATCGCGCGCGAGACCCCCAACAGCAGCGACGCCGCGATGCCCGAGAACGCCGCCGGAACGACGACCTTGACGGCGACCTGAAGCTTCGACGAGCCCAGCGCGTACGCCCCCTCGCGCAGACTCTGCGGCACGGCGTACATCGCGTCCTCGCTGAGCGAGGACACCATCGGGATGATCATGACGCCGATGACGATCCCGGGGCTGAGCGCGTTGAAGCCCGAGAGCGAGGGGATGACGGTCTGCAGCAGCGGCGTGATGAAGAGCAGCGCGAAGTAGCCGTAGACGACGGTGGGCACGCCGGCGAGCACTTCCAACACCGGCTTCACGAGGTGCCGCACGCGGTCCGTGGCGTACTCCGACAGGTACAAGGCGCTGACCAGTCCGATCGGCGTCGCCACGCACACGGCGATCCCGGCGGTGAGCGCCGTGCCGGCAACGAGCGGCAGGATGCCGAAGTGCTTGTCCGCGAAAAGCGGCGTCCACTGGGTGTCGGTCAGGAAGTCGAACAGCGGCACCTCGCGGAAGAAGGCGAGGGTCTCGAACAACAGCACCGCGACGATGCCGAGCGTGGTCAGGATCGACAGCGTGCCGCAGAAGAAGAGGAGGACGTGGGCCGCACGTTCCCGGTAGCGCCCTCGCGTGAGGTGATGCAGCGTCGTGGCCGTCATGCCCGATCCCTCGCCCTACTTGGACTCCGCCGCCAGCAGCGACTCCAGCGTGACGCCGATCTGCGAGCCCTTGCCGCCGAACACGGACCCGACGATGCGTGTGTCGATACGCCGCATCGCCAACTCGTACACCGGATCAGGTAATGAGATGTAGCCCACTTCGCGCACCAGCGGCTTTCCCTCGGTGAGATAGAACTTCACAAAGTCGGCGACCTCCGGACGGTCGAGCGCCTTGGAGTTGACGTAGATGAAGATCGGCCTGGCCAGCGGTTGGTACGTCCCATTTTTGACGGTCTCGAAAGTGGGGAGGATCGGTCCGTCGCCGTTCTTGGAATTCTCGTCATCGATTCCAACCAATGTCAGCCGGCCCTTATTGGCCTCGTAGTAGGCCACGCCGAAGAAGCCCAGGGCCAGCGGATCGGTCGCGATCCCCTGGATCAACACGTTGTCGTCCTCGCTCGCGGTGTAGTCGCCGCGGCTGGCATGCTCCGTGCCGACGATTGCGTCGGTGAAGTAGTCGTACGTCCCGGAATCCACCCCGGCGCCGAAGAGGTGGATCTCCTTGTTCGGCCATCCCGCGCGGAGCTGGCTCCAACGCGTGATCTTGCCCTGCGCCGCGGGCTCCCAGAGCTTCTTGAGCTCCCTGACCGTCATGCCGGTTACCCAGTCGTTCTTGGGATTGACCACCACGGCGATGCCGTCATAGGCGACCGGGACTTCGACGTAGCCGATCTTCTTGGCGTCGCACTGCTGCACCTCGGACATCTTGATGGGCCGCGAAGCATCCGAGATGTCCGTCTCTCCGTTGCAAAACTTCTTGAACCCGCCACCGGTCCCGGAAATTCCCACCGTGACCCGGACCTTGGGCTGCGCTTTGGCAAACTCCTCCGCCACCGCCTCGGTGATCGGGTAGACCGTACTGGAGCCGTCGATCTTAATCAGCGCGGCGGACCACGCCGGCGCGGCCGCCGTCAAGATCGAGAGCCCAAGCGCCCATGTCGTTCCGTGCCTCAATCCCATTCGCATCTCTCCCGCCCCATCATGTCCTCAGAACTTGACCACGAGATCCGCCTGTAGCCGGTTGATGTCGTCCTTGGTCGCCGTCTTGTCCAGCCGCTCCGTTCGGAAGAATTTCACCTTGGCCGTGAGCGCCTTGGTGGGGTTGTACGCGACCCAGACGATGTGGCCTTTTCGATCCGTTCCGCCGTCGCCGAAGTCGGCGTCGGCGAGATCGGCCACCGTCGCATCGGTCCCCATCAGCTTGCAGAAGTACGCCGCTTCCCACGTCGACGGATCGCTGGCCTTCCCGAGGATGAACCCGGCCTGATACCCGGAGTCTTTGGTCGTGTTCCCCAGCACATCCTTGGGGTCGGCCGTGTTGAGGAGGTAATCACCCATCACCGCGAGCGGGAGCGACCCGAGCTTGAGCGCGACGAGCGCCGTGACATCGAGCACGTTGTAGTCGTTGATGAGGGTAGTTGGACATGCCCCCGCAGCCCGCGTGTTCCCGGACAAGCACGTGACCTGTCCGAAGTTCCCGTTCTCCACATTGACGAAGTTGTAATACGCCGCGGCCAACGTTGTCTTGATGTCTTTGGCCGGCTCCACCGCGACGCCGATCTGCTGGCCGAACAGCCACTGGTCGGTCGAGAGACTGCCGGAGGCGTCTTCATCCAGCACGAACTGCCCCAGGTTGACGAACAGGGCGGTGCCGCCGCCCAGCGTGAAACTGAGGTTCTCGGCGAAGCCCTCGGGGGTGACGTCCTCGTCCCACATGGCGTCGGTCGAGTAGACGGTGAAAAACGGATTCGGCATCTTCCCGCCCGTGAGTGTCAGCCACTTGGAGCCCGATCCCTGCCAGCGCAGGTAGGCACGGTCAATCCAGAGTCCTTTTTCGCTGAAGAGGCTGTCTTCGCTCTGGTTGGTCGAGATCTGGTCGCCGGTGCCGCTCGCCAACCGGATGCCGACGGTGAGGTCTTGCATCTTCAACTCGGACCCCAAGCGCAGACGGAACCGCTCGCGGTGGCGATCCGAGTTGGGATCTTTCCAAAACGACTCGTGCCGGACCCGCAGATCACCCGCGAACGTCATGCGGTCCACCCACGCCGCGAATTTCCGTCCCTGAACGCTCGCGGCCTCCTCCTTTGAGATCACACCCTTCTCGACCAGCAACTCGTCAAGGCTCTTGCTCCCCTCTCCCGCAAACGTCGGGGAGGCCCAGCACGCCACCAACACACCAGCCAGCGTAGCCATCCGTCTACCCATGCGTCGCTCTCCTTAGCTTAGGGTGGAGTGAAGCGTGGGTGACGGTATCAACTCCTGGTTACTCGTGTGTTAACCCTGTGTTAACTCCGTGTAAACTTCGGCTGACCGTCCTACTTCGCCTCGGCCGCGAGCAGCGATTCCAAGCTCACCCCGACCTGCGACCCCTTCCCGCCGAACACCGAGCCGGTCACCCGCTTCTCGACGCGCGTGGCCGCCAGGTCGTAGGCGGCGTCTGACAACGGGATGTACCCCACCTCGCGCACAAGCGGCCGGCCGGCGGTCAGGTAGAACGCAACGAAGTCACGGACCTCGGCGCGGTCGAGCGCCTGCTTGTTCACGTAGATAAAGATCGGGCGGGCCAGCGGCTGGTACGTGGCGTTCTTCACGGTCTCGAACGTGGGCAGCACCGGGCCGTCGCCATTCTTCGGGTTCTCATCGTCGATGGCCACCAACTTCAGCTTGTCCTTGTTGTGCTCGTAGTAGGCCACGCCGAAGAACCCCAGGGCCAAGGGGTCGTTGGCGATTCCCTGCACGAGCACGTTGTCGTCCTCGCTCGCGGTGAAATCGCCGCGGCTGGAGTGCTCCTTGCCGACGATCGCTTCCGTGAAGTAATCGTACGTCCCCGAATCCACCCCGGCGCCGAAGAGGTGGATCTCCTTGTCGGGCCACCCGGCTCGAATCTGGCTCCAGCGCGTGATCTTGCCCTGGGCCGCGGGCTCCCACAGCTTCTTGAGCTCTTTGACCGTCATGCTGATCGCCCAGTCATTCTTCGGATTGACCATCAAGGCCAAGCCGTCGAAGGCAACCGGAAGCTCGATGTAGGCAATCTTGTTATCGAGACAGAGTTCGACTTCGGACAGCTTGATCGGGCGCGACGCGTCCGAGATGTCGGTCTCGCCGATGCAGAACCTCTTAAACCCACCGCCGGTTCCCGAGATCCCAACGGTCACCCTGACCTTCGGGTTCTTCTTCTGAAACTCCTCGGCGACCGCCTCGGTAATGGGGTAGACGGTGCTGGACCCATCGACCTTGATCAGTGTTGCGGCGTCAGCCGATTGCGGCGACGCGAGGGAGAGCGTTCCCAGCAACGCGGCCGCCATCCCCAATCCCCAGTGTCTTCGTGATCTCATGTCGTGTGCTCCTTCTCGTGAGAGATGCGTGTATCGAGCCCGTCAGAACTTGACCGAGAGGTCGGCCTGCAGGCGGTTGATGTCGTTGGGCGTGGCAAGATCGTCCTCGCGTTCGGTCTTGAAGTATTTGACCTTGACCTGCAGCGCCTTGCTCGGGTTGTACGCCGCCCATATGATGTGGCCCTTGCGGTCCGTTCCGCCGTTACCGAAATCGGAATCGGCCACGTCCGCGAGCGTTGCGTCGGTGCCCACCTGCTTGTAGAAGTAGGCCGCCTCCCAGGTTTGGGCATCACTGGCCTTGCCAAGGATCAGCCCCGCCTGGTAGCCGCTGTTTTTGGTCTCGGCGCCGAGCGCGTCCTTCGTGTCAGCGGTGTTGGTCACGTAATCGCCCATGACCATCAGGGGCAATGGCCCCAGCTTCAAGCCCAAGCCCGCGGTGACGTCCACCACGTTATAGTCGTTGACCAACTGATTCGCGACACAGCCGGTCGGCACCGCTGGAGGGCCCACCACGCAACGGCTGTTCCCGTCCTGGACCGCAGCCTGGCCGAAGGTGCCGTTCTGGCCGTTGACCGTATTGTAGTAGGCCGCAGCCAGGGTGGCTTTAACGTCTTTGACCGGCTCGATCGTGACGCCGAGCTGTTGGCCGAATAGCCACTGGTCGGTGGATGGTTTGCCGCTGGAGTCTTCGTCCAGGACAAATTGACCGAGATTCAGAAAGAACGCCGCGCTGCCGAATTTCAGAGTGAGGCTCTCGGCAAAACCCTCGGGGTTCAAGTCGTCGTCCCACACGAGGTCGGAGGAATAGTGGGTGAAGAACGGATTCGGCATGCGGCCGCCGGTCAGCGTCAGCCAGCGCAGTGCGGGGTTGTTCCACTTCACGAACGCGCGGTCGATGTACAGCGCCGTCTGGCTCGAGAGATTGTCGAAGCTCCTGTTGGTCGAGACCTGCTCGCCCGTGCCACTGGCCAGCCGGATGCCAACCAACAGATTCCCGACTTTGAGTTCCGGCCCGAAGCGCAGGCGGAAGCGCTGGCGATGCCGGTCGTCCGCGGTGTTGCGATAGAACGACTCGTGGCGCAGGCGGATGTCGCCGCCAAACGTGATCCGGTCGACCCACTTGGCGAACTTCCTGCCCTGCACCGTCGCCGCCTCGTCTTTCGTGATCACGCCTTTGTCGAACAACAGCTCTTCCAGGCTCTTGCGCTCCTCGTCCGCCAAAACAACCCCAGCCTGCCCGCACACGAGCGCCACCGCCGCCACCAGTCCCAGCCACTGCTTCCTCATGTCCTGCTCCCTTCTTCGTCAAGATGTTGGTCTGTTTTCCTACCCGACCGCGCGCTCCGCTTCCAACCGGCACGCGTGGAGGTACGCCTCGAAGTCCTTCACGTACAACGGACAGCGCCAATGCCGCGCCGTCGTGCAGAACGCCTCCAATTGGTCTTCGCTCGGCACATAGGCCCCGCTTCGCAGCCGGCACACGGGATCCGACGGGTCGTGTGCATCCAGTTTGGGACAATCCATGACGCCCTCCTTTCGTGTGAACCGCGCCAAGCGGCCCCGACTCTAGCAAGCCGACATTTCCGGAGTATCAAGGCCGCGTTAATTGTCGGTAAATTCCGGTTCGGTCTCGGCGATCGGGAAGCACGACGGGCCACCCGGAGCATCCCGGCCGGCGCGTGATCCGCCGGACCGGTCAATGGCCCGCGGATTCCGCATCGCCGGCGTAGCGCGCGATCGAGGAGGGTGAAAAGCGAATCGTGACGATCCGGAGCGCGGCCAGCGCCGTGATCACCGCCAGCAGGAGACCGAACGCCTGCCAGCTTCCTCCTTTCAGCCACAAGGAGATGATCTCGGTCAGCATGACCACCAGGATGGTGTCGACGATGAAGGTGACCTTCACCCGCCCCTCGGTGAAGTACGCCAGCGTGGTTTTAAAAACCTCCACCACCGCCAGCAGGATCAGGATGCCGACCAGCACGCGACGCAAGACGTGCTCGGTGTTCTCGACGAACAACGATCGGAGATCCATCCCCACCGCCACGATCCCGCCGAGCAGCGTCACCAGAATCAGCCCGAGCAACAGGCTCAGGATCGCTTTGATGCCCTTGACGAAGAGTCGGGCCGGATCGACGTCCATGAG
>Ga0184615_10000599_pt1 | contig 19600 bp, 19 predicted proteins | sample PLM4_65_coex_FD_133134 | JGI IMG/M metagenome (GOLD analysis project Ga0184615, IMG submission 133134) | Groundwater sediment microbial communities from an aquifer in East River, Colorado, USA - PLM4_65_coex | ecosystem: Environmental > Terrestrial > Soil > Riparian zone | place: USA: East... | reverse complement strand
TTGCGCGACATCTCGCTCACGCTCGAGCGCGGCGAGTTCGTCTTCCTCACCGGCGCGAGCGGCGCGGGCAAGACGTCGCTTTTGCGGTTGCTGTTCGGCGCCGAGCAGCCGAGCGCGGGGCAGATCCTGGTCGCGGGCCGCAACATCACGCGCATGAAGGCCGCGCAGGTTCCGGCGCTGCGCCGCCAGATCGGCGTGATCTTCCAGGACTTCAAGCTGTTGCCCGAGCGCACCGTGTTCGAGAACGTCGCCATCGCGCTCGAGATCGCGGGCACGGCCAAGCGCGAGATCCGCACGCGGGTCTGGAGCCTGCTGAAGCGGCTGGGCCTCGGACACCGCATCGACCACCGCCCGCGCACGCTCTCGGGCGGCGAGCAGCAGCGCGTGGCGATCGCGCGCGCGCTCGTGAACGATCCGCCGCTCCTGCTCGCGGACGAGCCGACCGGCAACCTCGACCCGGCGCTCGCGCTCGACATCATGGACATCATCGCGGACGCGCACGCGCGCGGGACCACCGTGATCGTCGCCACGCACGACCCGACCTTGCTCGAACGCTACCGCCACCGCCGCATCGTGCTCGACGGCGGACGCCTGGCGGGCGACCGCGAGCCCGAGACCTACGGAGTCGGCGCACGACACGCGGGAGTGACGCGCGCATGATCGACATCCGCTCCGTCCGCCGGCTCGGGGTCTCGCTGCGCGCGGGGCTGCGTGGCGCGCGCGAGCGGCCGCTCGTGTTCGCGCTGTCGGTCGCGACGATGGCCGCGGGACTGCTCGTGCTCGGCACGTATCTCTTGATCGTCGCGAACCTGCGCGGCGTGCTAGAGCGCGTCGGCGCGGACCTGCGGCTGGTCGCGTTCACGTCCGCGGGTGCGGACGCCGTGCCCGAGTCGGTCGCGGCGCTCGGCGAGAAGCTGCGCGCGCTCCCCGGCGTTTCCGACCTCCACTACGTCACGCCGGATCAGGCGATGGAGCGGCTGCGCGGCGATCTCGGCGACGACGCGGCCGTGCTCGACGGCATGGCGCGGAATCCGCTGCCGGGATCGTTCGAGCTCGTCGTCGCCCCCGAGCAGCGTGAGCCGGCCGAGCTGCGTGCGCTCGCGGCGGGGGCCGCGGCGATCCCCGGCGTCAGCGAGGTGCGCTTCGGCGAAGCCTGGGTCGAGGGCTACGCGCGCGTGGTGCGCATGGTGGAGTGGCTCGGCGCGGGGCTCGGCGCGTTCCTCGTGCTGGTGCTCGGCGCCATCGTCGCCGGCACCGTTCGCCTGTCGCTGCACGCGCGCGCCGACGAGATCCAGATCCAAAGACTCGTCGGCGCGGGCGGTCTCTTCGTGCGGCTTCCGTTCTATCTGGAAGGCGCGCTCCAGGGCGGCATCGCGGCGCTGGCCGCGCTCCTGATCCTGCGCGCGCTCTACGCGCTCGGCATGCCGCTGCTCGGCGACGCGCTCGGCTGGCTGGTCGGCGCGCAGACCCTGGTGTTCTTCGGGCCCGGCGAGGCCGCGGGGCTGGTCGCGCTCGGCGTGGGGCTCGGCCTGGGCGGCGCGCTGATGTCGCTGTTCAATCTCGAGGACGGGCCGTGACGACACGTCCGCGTGTCGCGGCGCTGGCCGCGGCGCTGGTCGCCTTCGCGCTCGCCGCCAACGCTCCGGCCGGCGATCAGGGACGACGACTCGAGAGCCTGCGCAAGGAGATCGAGGCGCGCGAGGCGAAGGCGCGCGAGCTCGGCGCGGAGGCGCAGGGCTACCTCGGCGAGCTCGAGGCGGTCGATCGCGAGCTCGCCGAGACGCGCCGCAGCGCGAAGCTGCTCCGCGAGCGCGAGCGCGAAGCGACGCGCGAGCTGGCCACCGCGCGCAAGGGCGCGGACGAAGCCGCGCGCGCGCTGGCATCGACCGAGCGCGGTCTCGAGGAGCGCCTGGTCGCGCTCTACAAATGGAACGCCAGCGGCGGCGTGGCGTCGCTCTGGTCCGCGGGCGACTTCGCGAGCTTCGCGCGCCGCCGCGAGGGCATGGCGCGCATCCTCTCGCAGGATCGCGCGTTGTTCGCCAAGCACGCCCGCGAGCGGGCCGAGTTCCAGGCGCGCAGGCGCGAGAGCGAGGCGCTCCTGCGCGAATCCGGCGAGGCGCGCGGCGAGGCGGTCGCGCGCGAGGAGCGCGCGCGAAAGCGGCTGGTCGAACGCCGGAACATGGTCGCGATCCTGAAGTCCCGCGCCGAGCGCGAGGAGAAGGCGGCCGCGGAGCTGCGCGACGCCGCCGCGCAGCTCGAGGACGCGATCCGGCGCATGCCCAAGAGCGCGCCGAGCGCGCCGGCGGCTCGGGCGCCCGGGCTGGCCGTCGAGGGGCAGGGTCTGGCGAAGGGGAGCACCCCACACCCGGTGGCCGGCCGGACGCGGGCCGGCTTCGGCCGTCAGACCGACCCGGAGTTCAAAACCCAGACCCTGCGAACCGGAATCGAAATATCCGCCCCGGCCGGCGCGTCTGTATTGGCCGTTGCACCCGGACGGGTACTCTTTGCAGGCTGGTTCCGGGGCTACGGACAGATGGTCATCGTGGATCACGGCGCTGGCGACCTGTCGGTTTCGGGCTATCTGGACGAGGTTCTGGTGGCAGCCGGCGACAGTGTCGCGGCGAGCCAGCCGATCGGAGCGGTGGGCGAGACTGGCTCCGCGTCCGGACCCGGGCTTTACTTCGAGATTCGGCATGACGGAAAGGCCGTCGATCCCGCGCTCTGGCTCGCAAAATGAGCCGCTATCAGGAAAGGCATCCATGAGCACGCATCCCACGAGGCTCCGCAAGATCACGCGCATCGCGCTGCCGGTCGCCCTGCTGGCCGCGCTGGTCGCGGGCGGCGCCGGGACGCTGCGCTCGAGCCCGACGGGACCGAGCTACGAGGACCTCGCGCTACTCACGAACGTGTTGCACCTGGTGCGGCAGCACTACGTGAAGGACGTGAACGAACACCAGCTCGTGGAAGGCGCCCTCAAAGGAATGCTCGACACGCTCGATCCGCACACGTCGTACCTCTCGCGCGATCTCTACAAGGAGATGCAGCGCGACACGAAGGGCGAGTTCGAGGGTCTGGGCATCGAGATCACCAAGGGCGACGGCGAGAAGGGCGACGGCTTCGTCACCGTCGTCGCGCCGATCGACGGCACGCCCGCGGCGCTCGCCGGCATCCACGCCAAGGATCAGATCGTCGCGGTCTGCCCCGACGCCACCGAGAAGAGCTGCAAGGGCACGCAGGACATGAACCTGCTCGAGGCCGTGAAGATGATGCGCGGCCCGCGCGGCACGAAGATCATGATCCAGATCCTGCGCGACGGTTGGGCGCAGCCGAAGCCGTTCATCATCAAGCGCGCCTCCATCCGCGTCTCGAGCGTGCAGCTCCACATGCTCGAGAAGGACATCCCGTACATGCGCATCTCGCAGTTCCAGGAGCGCACCTCCGACGATCTGCAGGATGCGCTGAAGCAGGCGCACACGAATGCGGGCGGCGAGTTCCGCGGCATGGTGCTCGACCTGCGCGACAACCCGGGCGGGCTCCTCGATCAGGCCGTGAAGGTCGGCGACATCTGGATCGACGACGGGCTGATCGTCTTCTCCGAAGGCCGCAGCGGCGGAAACCGCATGGAGTGGCACGCGAAGAAGGAAGGCACCGAAGGCGAGTACCCGATGATCGTGCTCGTGAACGGCGGCAGCGCCTCCGCGTCGGAGATCGTCTCGGGCGCGCTGCAGGACCACAAGCGGGCGCTCGTGCTCGGGTCGCAGACGTTCGGCAAGGGATCGGTGCAGACCATCATCCCGCTCGAGGACGGCTCGGGCCTGCGCCTGACCACGGCGCTCTACTACCTGCCGAGCGGCCGCTCGATCCAGGAAGTGCGCGTCCAGCCGGATGTGCTCATCGATCCGTACAGCGAAGCCGAGCTCACGGCCGCCAAGGCGGCCCAGGAGCAGGCGCAGCGCCGCTCGATGGGCGAGGTCGACCTCGAGCGCCACTTCGAGAACAAGGTGAACCCGAAGACCGGGGCGAAGGAAGACGCGCCCGCCGTTGCGCCCGAGCCCGAAGCCGCCGAGCCCGAAGGCGAGGCCGCGAACACGGAGGAGGCCAAGGAAGCGCGCTTCCAGAAGCAGCTCGGCACCGATCGCCAGCTCTCCCGCGCGCTCGAGCTCCTGAAGAGCTGGACCATCTTCTCGAAGCTTCATACCGAAGGCGGCGCGTAGCGCCGCCTTGATCTTCGCTCGCCTGCGGCTCGCTGCGCGCGCGCCCGGTGGCGCGCTTGCGGGCCGGACGCGAGGGCGGCCTCGCGTCCGGCCGTCGCCGCAGCGAACCGCGCTTCGCTCACGCGTTTCGTGCGGCGCTGCGTTACCGTCGCCTTGTGGTGTCGCGAAGTCCTGACGCGGACGGCGTCTTCGTGCTCGGCGTGTCGGAGCTCGTCGAGCTTCTGCGCGGGACCTTGCGCGACGTGTTCGGGGAGATCCGCGTCGAGGGCGAGATCGCTTCGCTGTTCCGCTCGCGGCCGGGGCACCTCTACTTCGACTTGAAGGACGAGTTCTCGCTGCTGCGCGCGGTGATGTTCCGCAGCGCGGTGGCGGAGCTCGGCTTCGAGCCCCAGGACGGCATGCTCGTCCAGGCGCGCGGGCGGCTCGACGTCTACGCCGATCGCGGCGCGCTTCAGATGGTGCTGTCGGATCTGCGGCCGTGCGGCGAGGGAGCGCTCCGTGCGGCGTTCGAGAAGCTCAAGGCGCGGCTCGGCGCCGAGGGTCTCTTCGACGCCGAGCACAAGCAGCCGCTGCCGTTCCTGCCGCGACGCATCGGGATCGTCACGTCGACGCAGGGTGCGGTGATCCACGACTTCCTGCGCGCGCTGCGACGGCGCTTCCCGGCCGTGGAGGTCGTCGTGTGGGACGCGCGCGTGCAGGGCGAGGGCGCGTGGCGCGAGATCGTGCGCGGGCTCCACCTGCTCGACGCGGACCCGACGATCGACGTGATCGTGCTCGCGCGCGGCGGCGGATCGCTCGAGGATCTCTGGAACTTCAACCGCGAAGAGCTCGTGCGCGCGGTGTTCGACGCGACCACGCCGGTCGTCTCGGCGGTCGGCCACGAGACCGATTGGGTGCTCACGGATCTCGTGGCGGACGCGCGCGCGGCCACACCGACCGCGGCGGCTGCGCTGGTCGTGCCCGACGCGGCGCAGCTGCTGCAGCGGATCGACGAGCTCGAGCTGCGCATGCTCGCGCGCGTTCAGGGACTCCTGCGCGAGCTCGCCCACCGGCTCGAGGCACTGCGCCGCGCGCTCGTGCATCCGGCGCGCCGCCTGCGCGAGAGCGCGCTGCTCCTGCGCGAGCTCCGCCAGCGGCTCACGGCCTCGGCGCTGCGCGTTCGGGAGCGGGCTGCCGCGCGTCTGGCCGGGCTCGCGGGGCGCCTGGACGCGCTGTCCCCGCTGGCCGTGCTCGCGCGCGGCTTCAGCCTGACCCTCCGCGAGTCCGACGGCGCGATCGTGCGCGCCGCGGGCCAGGCCCCCCCGGGTGAGGCTATTCTGGTGCGGCTCGCGCGCGGCCGGCTTCGGGCGACGGTGCGCGAGTCCCTGGAGGACTGATGACCGGCCGCCGCGCAGGAACGAACGCTCCGACCGATCCCGGAGCCGACCGCGCGGAGCCGCGCTTCGAGGACGCGCTCGCGAAGCTCGAGGCACTCGTCCACCGGCTCGAGAGCGGGGAGCTCGACCTCGAGCAGGCGCTCGGCACCTTCGAGGAGGGCGTGTCGCTGGCCAAGCTCTGCTCCGTCCGGCTGGAAGCCGCGGAGCTGCGCATCCGCAAGCTCGAGGAGGGCGCGGGCGGGCTCACCGAGCGCGCGCTCGATCTGGAGGACGACGAATGAGCGAAGCCGTCGACCTCGACTCGTTCGTCGACGAGAGCGTGGCGCGCATCGACGCCTACCTCGACCGCGTGCTGCCGCGCGCGAGCGAGCCACCCGAGCCGCTGCACGAAGCCATGCGCTACGCGGTCTTCTCGGGCGGGAAGCGCCTGCGCCCCGCGCTGGTCTTCGCCGCTGCGCGGGCCTGCGGCCTCGACCCCGATCGCGCGCTGCCGGTCGCGGCCGCGGTCGAGCTGGTCCACACCTACTCGCTCGTGCACGACGACCTGCCCGCGATGGACGACGACGATCTCCGGCGCGGCCGGCCGACGGTGCACCGGAAGTTCGGCGAGGCGAACGCGATCCTGGTCGGCGACGCGCTGCTCGCCGAGGCGTTCGCGGTGCTCGGGCGCGAGCAGGTCCCGATCGAGATCGTGGGACGCCTGGCCCAGGCCGCGAGCTCGCGCGCGCTGGTCGGCGGGCAGGTCGACGACCTGGCGTTCCGGCCGGAGCACGCCACGCCCGCGGGGGTGCGCTCGATCCACGAGCGAAAGACCGCGGCGCTGTTCCGCTTCTCGGTCTGGGCGCCCGGCGCGGTCGCGGGCCGACCGGCGCGCGATCTCGAAGCGCTCGACCGGTTCGGCCTGGCCTATGGGCTCGCGTTCCAGCTCGTCGACGACCTGCTCGACGACGACCCGCAGGAGTGCTCGATCCTGCGGGTGACCGATGCGGCCTCGGCGCGAGCCCAGGTCGAGGCCGAGGTGGCGGGGGCCCTCGCCGCCGCGGACACCTTCGGCCCGGCCGGTGAATGGCTGCGGGGGCTGGCTACTGCCGCAAGCGGACGGTTAAGGTAGGGCCCGCATGACCGACACCCCGAACCTGATTCCGCTGCCCGAAGACCTGCGCAAGCTGCCCGCCTCGCGCCTGCCCGAGGTCGCGACCGCCGTTCGCTCCGCGATCATCGACGCGATCTCCAAGACCGGCGGGCACCTGGCCGCGGGCCTGGGCGCCGTCGAGCTCGCGGTCGCCCTCCACTACGTCTTCGATACGCCGCGCGACCGTCTGATCTGGGACGTCGGCCATCAGGGCTACCCGCACAAGATGCTGACCGGCCGCCGCGACGCGTTCGGGACGATCGGCAAGAAGGGCGGGATGGGGAAGTTCCTGCGCCGCCACGAATCCGTGTACGACGTCTTCGGGGCGGGCCACGCGGGCACCTCCATCTCCGCCGCGACCGGAATCGCCGAGGCGATCCGGCGGCGAGGTGGCCACGAGAAGGTGATCGCGGTGATCGGTGACGGCGCGATGACCGCGGGCATGGCCTACGAGGGCCTGAACAACGCCGGCTACCTGCGCCTCCGGAACCTGATCGTCGTGCTGAACGACAACGAGATGTCGATCTCGAAGAACGTCGGCGCGCTCACGAGCTTCCTCGCGCGGCGCTGGTCGGCGCCGCAGACGCGCCGGCTGAAGCACGCGGTCAAGTCGTTCCTCGAGTCGATCCCCGGGGCGGGCGACGAGCTCGTCGAGATGGCGCGCCGCGCGGAGCAGAGCTTCAAGGGCTTCATCTCGCCGGCGCACCTCTTCGAAGGGCTCGGCTTCAACTACATCGGGCCGATCGACGGCCACGATCTCGCGCAGCTCACGGAGACGTTCTCGAACGTGCGCGACATCGAGGACAACGAGCATCCGGTGCTGATCCACTGTCGCACCGAGAAGGGCTACGGCTACGAGTTCTCGCACGCCGACCCGGTGAAGTACCACGGCGTCGAGCAGTTCGAGGTGAGCTCCGGCGCGATGAAGAAGGCCAGCGCCGGCCCGCCGTCCTGGACGGGCGCGTTCGCCGACGCGCTGATCGAGCTCGCGAAGGAGGATCCGCGCATCGTCGGGATCACCGCCGCGATGGCCGGAGGCACGGGGCTCGACAAGTTCCAGAAGAGCTTCCCGGACCGCTTCTACGACGTGGGCATTGCGGAGCAGCACGCGGTGACCTTCGCGGCGGGCATGGCGACGGAGGGGCTGAAGCCCGTCGTCGCGATCTACTCGACGTTCCTCCAGCGCGCGTACGACCAGATCGTGCACGACGTGTGCGTGCAGGGGCTCGACGTCACGTTCGTGCTCGACCGCGCGGGCCTGGTCGGCGCGGACGGCGCGACGCATCAGGGCCTCTACGACATCGCGTACCTGCGCACCTTGCCCAACGTCGTGCTGATGGCGCCGAAGGACGAGAACGAGCTGCGCCAGATGCTGAAGACCGCGATCGAGTATCCGGGCCCCGCGGCGCTGCGCATCCCGCGCGGCGCGGCGATGGGCGTCCCGCTCGAGAGCGACGTGAAGACCTTGAAGATCGGCGAGGCCGAGCTGCTGCGCGATGGTCGCGACGTCGCCATCGTCGCGCTCGGACACTCGGTCGCGCCGGCGCTCGAGGCCGCGCAGCGGCTCGAGGAGCACGGCATCTCCGCGGCCGTGCTGAACGCGCGCTTCGCGAAGCCGGTCGACTCGCGCTGGCTCGCCGAGCTCGCGCGTCGCTGCGGCGCTCTGGTCGTGGTGGAGGAGCACAGCGTGATCGGCGGTCTGGGCGACGCGGTCGTCGCGTCGCTCGCGGCCCAGCGCATCTCGGTGCCCGTGCGCGCGCTCGGCGTGCCCGACGAAGTGGTCGAGCACGGGTCGCAGGCCGAGTGGCGCGCCGAGATCGGCCTCGACGCCCCCGGCATCGAGCGCGCGGCCCGCGAGCTCCTCGGCCGGTAGCCGATGGCCAAGGCGCGCGTGCGCCTCGACCTGCGCCTCGTCGAGCTCGGCCTCGCCGACTCGCAGGTGCGCGCCCAGGCGCACATCGCCGCGGGCGACGTGCGCCTCGGAGACCGCGTCGTCGACAAGGCGGGAACCCTGGTGGCCGCGGACGCGCAGCCGACGTTGTCGCCGCGAAGCCCGTACGTCTCGCGCGGAGGCGAGAAGCTGGCGGGCGCGCTGGATGCGCTGGGGGTCGACGTTGCCGGCCTGCGCTGCGCCGATGTGGGCGCGTCGACCGGCGGCTTCACCGACTGCCTGCTGCAGCGCGGCGCGAGCGCGGTTCTCGCGCTAGACGTCGGCTACGGCCAGCTCGCCGCGAAGCTGCGCGGCGATCCGCGCGTGGACGTGCGCGAGCGCACCAACGTGCGCCACTTCGCGCTCGAGCCGGGCGCCGCGGCGTTCGACCTCGTCACGGCCGACGTCTCGTTCATCTCGCTCCGTCAGATCCTGCCGAACCTGATCGCGCTCACGCGCCCCGGCGGCCGGCTGCTCTTGATGGTGAAGCCGCAGTTCGAGCTCGAGCGCGGCGCGGTCGGGAAGGGCGGGGTGGTCCGCGACCCGGCCCTGCGCGCGCGCGCGGTGAGCGAGGTGCGCGCAGCGGCCGAGGCGGCAGGGCTCGCGCCTCGTGGGGAGGCCGAGAGCGTGCTCGCCGGGCCGAAGGGAAACCGCGAGGTTTTCCTGCTCCTCGAGCGCCCCGCCTGCGCTTGAGCGAACCGCTGGCGAGAATGTCGCGATTTGCTTCGGGGGCTTTGCTCCTTACACTACCCGCATGTCCGAAGTCATCAGCCTCACGGAAGCGGCCGCCGCGAAGGTCAAGCAGCTCACCGAGCGCGATGGGCGCGAGGGCTACAGCCTGCGCCTCAAGGTCGTGGGCGGCGGCTGCAGCGGCCTGCAGTACCAGCTCATGTTCGACAACAAGATCGGCGACTGGGACCAGACGGCCGAGGCTCACGGCGTGCGGGTCGTCGTCGACTCCAAGAGCGCCGTCTACCTGCTCGGCACCAAGGTCGACTACGTCGACGACCTGAACGGCTCCGGTTTCAAGATCGAGAACCCGAACGCCACCTCGACCTGCGGCTGCGGCCAGTCTTTCGGCGCATAGGTCTCATTGGCTTCGCTCGCCTTCGGCTCGCTGCGCGCGCGCTTCGCGCGCTTGCGGGCTCCAGGCCGGGGCGTCCCGGCCTTCCGCCTGTCTCTCGTACGCACGCCGCTAGAAAGAGGGCAATCTTCCGCGGGCTAGCTGCGTCAGAGTGAACGCGTCGTCTGGGACGTCGGTGCCGATCAGCAGGTTGCGGACCTGGCGGATGGTGTGGCGGCCGCTGCGCAGGTCGATCATCTCGTCCTGCATGGGCACCCACCACTCGAAGTTCTGCTCGATGTCCTGGGGCCGCGCGCGGTAGCGCTTCCACAGGCCCTGCTCGTCGAAGTAGTCGGTGCGCAGCAGGACGGGGCGCTCTTCCGAGACCCACGCGAGTAGCATCGTGTACGGGCCCTCGAGCGGGCGCAGGCGGAGCACGCGGCAGGCTTCGCCGTCGATGCGGTCCTGGCCGAGCACTTCGATGCGGTACTCGTCGGCGGAGCGCGCGCGGAAGTCGGCGTAGTTGAAGTCGCTGCCGAAGAGCGAGCCCTTGTAGCGCCCGACGCTGACCGCGCGCACCTGGCCGCGCGTGCCCTCCGACGAGAACGCGCGGTCCTGGGTGCCGGGTCGCTGGAACAAGAGGATCCGCGACGCGTCGCGCTGACCGTCTCCGGTGTAGACCAGGGTGCGCGTCTCGCCGCCTTTGTTCTTGCGCCCGTAGGCGAAGATCACCGACTCGGCGTCGGGCTGGCCCTCGTCGATCCGCAGCTCGACGGCCACGAGCATGTCGGGCGCGTAGAGGTTCTGGAAGACGGTGTCGAGCGCTTCGCGCGCCTCGGGGCCGTCGAAGCCCGTGAGGAACGGGAAGAGCAGGACGAGGATGAGGAGGGTCGTTCGACGCATGCCGCACCTTGGGGCGGCATCCGTCGTCCGGCCTGCTCGGCCTAGTACGAGGGGAAGCGCCCCGTTTTGAGGTTCTGGGTCGTGAACTGTTTGTCGGGAAACACGGGGTCGAGCATGAGTCGCGACATCACGAAGTGCTGCGCCTCGAGACCGAGCTGATCGACGGTGCGGCGGGTCGGCAGGAACCGGCCGCCCTCGTCGCGGACGTCCATGGGCAGGGTGGTGACGCGGCGCACCGCCTTCCCGTTGGCGAACCACTTCGTCTCGAGCGCCACGCCCGTCTCTCGCGCCAGCGAGTACACCACCCGATCGAAGCCGAGGTCCGTCGCGTGCGGCCGACCCTCGATCACCCGGCAGGGCTTCTTCGCGACGATCTCGTCGGGAAGCCGGGTGAACGTGTAGTCCGACGCGCGCACGGGCTCGACATCGGCGACCGCGGGCAGGCCGGGCGCGAACGGCAGGCGGTCGAGCCGGGTGATCGGCCCGACGGACATCACGCGCGCGGTCTTCTTGCCCTGCGGGAAGAGCTTCGGCGTGCGGTAGTAGGAGATCTCCAGGCGGGAATCGTCGCGCTCACGCAGCAGGAAGTTCAGCTCCACGTAGGTGTGCGGCGCGAGGATCCGCACGAAGACCAGCGGCCGTCCCGCTTCCCAGTGCCGCGCGACCCCGTAGCTGAGCGTCTGTCCGCTCCAATCCGTGGTCCAGAGCTCGACCGCGTCCGCGCCCCAGAGCTGATCGAACCAGGCCTGCGCGAGCGCCTCGGGCGGGGGCTCCGCCTCGCCCTCGGCGCGCACGGCGCCCGCGCTCGCCAGGAGCGCCAGCGTCAAGGCGACCACCCGCAGCGCTCTCGTCCTCTTCGCTCGTTCGTGCAACCGCGCACCTTCTGGCGACACCGCGCCCGACGCCGCAGAATGCCGCGAGTGACGCGGCCAATCTACCTCGACCACAACGCGACCACGCCGTGCGACGCGAGCGTCGTCGCGGCGATGATGCCGTATTTCAGCGAGGAGTTCGGCAACGCCGCCAGCCGCACCCACGCCTTCGGCTGGCGCGCGGAGGCCGCGGTCGAGCGCGCCCGCGGGCAGGTCGCCGCCCTCGTCGGCGCCGATGCGCGCGAGATCGTCTTCACGTCGGGGGCGACCGAGGCGAACAACCTGGCGCTCTTCGGGGCGGCGCGTGCGCGCCGCCGCGAGAGCAACGGCAAGCTCGACCACGTGATCACCTGCCGCACGGAGCACCGGGCGGTGCTCGATCCGTGCCTCGCGCTCGAGCGCGAGGGCTTCCGCGTGACGCTTCTGGGTGTCGGCCCGGACGGGCTGCTCGACCCGAGAACGCTGGAGGCGGCGCTCGACCCGCGAACCGCGCTCGTCTCGATCATGCACGCGAACAACGAGATCGGCGTGGTCCAGCCGCTCGAGCCGCTGGCCCGCGCGGCGGCCGGCGCGGGCGCGGCCTTCCACAGCGACGCCGCGCAGTCGGCCGGCGCGCTGCCGCTGGACGTGACACAGCTCGGCGTCGACTTCCTGTCGCTGTCCGCGCACAAGCTCTACGGCCCGAAGGGCATCGGCGCGCTGGTCGTGCGCCGGCGCTCGCCGCGCGCGCGCATCGAGCCGATCCTGCACGGCGGAGGACACGAGCGCGGCCTGCGCAGCGGCACCTTGCCCGTCGCGCTCTGCGTGGGCTTCGGGGCCGCGGCCGAGCTCGCGCGCGCTCGCCGCGAGGCCGACGCCGCGCGGCACCGCCATCTGCGCGAGCGGCTCTTCGCGCGGCTCTCGGCCGAGCTTCCCGCGCTGGTCCTGAACGGCCACGCCGAGGCACGCCTGCCCGCGAACCTGAACGTCTCGTTCCTCGGCGTCGAGGGCGAGGCGCTGCTCGCCGCGCTGCCGGAGCTCGCGCTCTCCGCGGGCTCGGCCTGCACCTCCGCCAAGCGCGAGCCCTCGCACGTCCTGCGCGCGCTCGGCGCGGGCGAGGCGCGCGCTCTCTCGGCGCTGCGCTTCGGCATCGGGCGCGGGAACGACGAGGCCGAGATCGACGCGGCGGCGGAGCTCGTGATCGCGCAGGTTCGCCGCCTGCGCGCGCTCTCGCCGGTCTGGGACGAGCTGCGCCGCGGCGACGCCCGGCCGTGAGCGAGTACAGCGCCGCGGTGCTCGATCACTTCCGCGCGCCCCGGGGCGCGGGCCGCCTGCCGGAGGAGGTGCCCGACACCGTCCGCGGTGAGGCGCGCGACGAGGAGGGCGGCCAACGCGTGCGCCTGCACCTGCGCGTCGCGGACCAGCGGATCGAGCGCGCGAGGTTCCAGGCCTTCGGCTGCCCGATCGCGATCGCGGTCGCGAGCGCTGCCGTCGCGCGCTTCGAGGGCGCGACCGTTGCCGACGCCCTTGCGCTGCGCGCCGACGAGCTCGCCCGCGAGCTCGCGCTCACGCCGGAGCAGGCGCGGCTGGCGGAGCTCCCGCTCGCGGCGCTGCGCGACGGGCTCGCGTATCTTCGCGCGCGGTCATGAGCGAGCAGCCGAAGAGCGCGAACATCACTTGGAGCCAGAGCGACGTCTCGCGCGCGGAGCGCGAGGCGCTGCTGGGACACCGCGCGGTGACGCTCTGGTTCACGGGTCTCTCGGGCTCGGGCAAGTCGACGCTCGCGCGCGCCGTCGAGCAGGCGCTGGTGCGCCGCGGCGTCCTCGCCTACGTGCTCGACGGCGACAACATCCGCCACGGGCTGAACGCGAACCTCGGCTTCTCGGCCGACGACCGGCGCGAGAACATCCGCCGCATCGGCGAGGTGGCGAAGCTCATGAACGACGCCGGGGTGGTCGTGCTCACCGCCTTCATCTCACCGTACCGCAGCGACCGCGCGCGCGTGCGCGAGCTCCTGCCCGAGGGCCTGCTGCTGGAGATCTTCGTCGATTGCCCGCTCGAGGAGTGCGAACGCCGCGACGTGAAGGGCCTGTATCGCCAGGCGCGCGAGGGGAAGATCGCGGAGTTCACGGGCGTCTCCGCACCCTACGAGCCGCCGCTCAGCCCGGAGCTGGTCGTGCGCACCTCCGAAGTCCCGCTCGAGGTGTGCGTGCAGCAGGTGCTCGCGCTGCTCGAGGCGCGCGGCGACGTTCGACCGGGCGCGGAGATTCCGGCCCGGGGCGCGACCGCCGAGCGGCCCAAGGCGCGCCCTCCGCGCGCCGATGAATGAGGCCGGTGACGCCCTCGCCGGCTTGATTGCCGCACCGCAGGGCCGCTGCTAGTCTGGCGAGATTGCGAGGTTTTTTGGTGACTCGAGCGAGAGCGGCGGCGATTCTGCGCGCGAGCGTCGGCCTCGCAATGCTGGTCCTCGCAAGCGGCTGCGCCCAGCTCGCTTCGTTCACGGAGGGCATGCGCACCGGGAGCGAGCCCGAGGCGGAGCCCTCCTACCACGTCGTGCCCGTCTCGCCCGAGGCCGAAGCCGGCGCGGCGTTCATGCGCGGCCGGGCGCTCGAGCTCGACGGTCGCCTGCTCGAGGCCGCCGAGGCCTATGAGCACGCCGCGCGGCTCGATCCGAACTCGGCCGCGGTGCAGCGCTCGCTCGCCCAGGTCTGGCTCGCGGCGGGCGATCCGCAGCGCGCGCTCGGCTACGCGGAGCGCGCACTCGAGCTCGATCCCGACGACGAGGAGCTGCGCTCGAACCTCGCCACCTTGCACGTGCGCATGCAGCAGTACGATCGCGCGGTCGCGCTGCTCGAGCCGCTCTTCGACCAGGGGAAGCTCGCCGACGAGGGCTCGTTCACGCTCTTCACGCTGTACCTGAATCTCGACCGCATCGACGGCGCGAAGAAGGTCGCGCAGAAGCTGATCGCCGACTCGCCCGAGGACGTGCGCGGCTATCTCGCGCTCGGCGCGGTGCACGAGCGCGAGGAGAAGCCCGCGCTCGCGGAGAAGATCTACCGCGCCGGGCTGAAGGTCGAGCCCGAGCAGCCGGCGCTCTACGAGGCGATCGCGCGGCTTCGCCGCACGCAGAAGGACACGAAGGGCGAGCTCACCGCGCTGTACGAGAAGCTCGCGATCATGCCCGGCGATCCGACTGCGTTGATGCGCATCGCGCAGATCCACGAAGACGCCGGCCGGCGCGCCGAGGCCACGCGCGCGCTCGAGGACCTCGCGGCCGAGCATCCCGAGCTCGCGGGCCCGCAGTTCAGGCTCGGCCTCTTCTACTACGAGGCCGGCCGCTACGACGACGCGATCGCGCGCTTCCAGAGCGTCGCGCGCAGCGGCGGCGGAAGCGGCAGCGATCAGGAGCGCTACCAGAACGAGGTCCGCTACTTCATCGGACTCGTGCACGAGGAAGCGGGCCGGAGCGACGCGGCGCTGGCGGAGCTCGAGCAGGTGCCGCCCGCGTCGCCGCGTTTCGCCGACGCCCGCACCGCGATGGCGCGCATCTGGGAGCGGCGCAAGGACTGGGACCGCACCACCGCGGAGCTGAAGCGCGCGATCGTCGCTGCGCCCGACAAGCTCTCGCTGCAGGTATATCTCGCGGGCGTACAGCAGCGGCGCGGCGACATGCCCGGAGCCGTCGCGCTCATGGAAGAGCTGATCCGCGAGAACCCGGACAAGGCGGAGCTCTACTACGACCTCGGCGTGCTGCACGGCGAGGCCGGTGACCGCGACCGCTCGCTCGAGCTCATGCACAAGGTGCTCGAGATCGAGCCCGACAACGCGAGCGCGCTGAACTACGTGGGCTACTCGTGGGCGGAGCAGGGGCAGCGGCTCGACGAAGCGGAGTCGATGATCCGGCGCGCGATCGCGCTCAAGCCCGAGGACGGCTACATCACCGACAGCCTCGGCTGGCTGTTCTATCAGCGCGGGCTGCAGCAGCAGGCCGCCGGGCAGGGCGATGCCGCGAAGAGCTCCTTCAACGCGGCGCGGACCCAGCTCGAGCACGCGCTCGAGCTGCTCGACAAGGACGACCCGATCATCACCTGGCACCTCGGCGACACGTACCGCTCGCTCGCGCGCTACAAGGACGCGCTCGAGACGTACCAGCGCGCGCTCTCGCTCGAGCCCGAAGAGGACGACGCCGCCAAGATCCAGGCCGAGATCGATCTCCTGCAGCAGAAGCTCGGCGGCGCGAAGCGCGAGGGAGCGCGTTGAGCCGAGCGCTGCGCGCGGCGAGCGCGCTCGCGTTCGTCGTGCTTTCCGCGTGTGCGCAGCTCGGCGGTCCGGCCTTCGCTCCGATCGCGGGAGAGGACGACGCGATGCGCGCGCGCGTCGAGCGCGCGGTCGTCGAGGCCACCGAGCGCCAGAGCCTGCGCGCCGTGGGGAAGCTCCGCATCGAGGGGCCGAGGGGCGCGGGCTCCGTGAAGCAGGTGGTCCTGGTCGAGCGGCCCGCGCGGCTCCGGCTCGAGACCCTGAACGTGCTCGGCCAGGCGGCCACGATGCTGGTGACCGACGGCGAGCGTTTCGCGTTCTTCGACGGCAAGACGCTCGATGACGGAGAGGTCTCGGCCGAGGTGCTGCGCGAGCGGCTGGGCCTGGCGTTCTCGCCCGGCGAAGCGGTCGGCGCGCTGCTCGCCGCGCCGCAGCCCGTGAGGTGGCCGCCGCGCGCCATCTTGGCGCGGGGTGCGGAGCGCGCGGTCCTGCTCGACGATCAGAGCCTGCGCTTCGCAGAGGACGGAGAGCTCGCCGCGATCGAGTCACTCGACGCGGAAGGGGCGGTGCTGTGGACGGCCGAGTACGCGGGGTGGCGCGAGGTCCCCGGCGGCCGCTACCCGTTCAGCGTCGTGCTTTCCTTTCCCGAGACGAAGCTGCGCGCCGAGCTCGAGCTGGAGAAGGCCGAGCTCAACCAAACGCTCGACGCGAGCCTCTTCCGCGCGGCGCGCGGAGCGCTGCCGTGACGTCGCCCGTCCTCGCGCTGCGCGGCCTGCGCACGAGCTTCGACACGCCGCGCGGGCGGCTTCCGGCCGTGGACCGGGTCGACCTCGATCTCTTCGCGGGCGAGACGCTCGGGGTGGTGGGCGAGTCGGGCTGCGGCAAGTCCGTCACCGCGCTCTCGATCCTGCGGCTCCTGCCGATGCCGCCGGCCTCCATCGAGGCGGGCGAGATCCTGTTCGAGGGCCGCAATCTGCTCGCGCTCTCCGACGAGGAGATGCGGCACATCCGCGGCAATCGCATCGCGATGATCTTCCAGGAGCCGATGACGTCGCTGAACCCGGTCTTCAGGATCGGCGGCCAGATCAGCGAGGCGCTCGCCGTACACCGCTCGTTGTCTCGCACCGAGCGCTTGGCGCGCACGCTCGAGCTGCTCGAGCTGGTCGGCATTCCCGAGCCGCGCAAGCGCGCGCGCGACTATCCGCATCAGCTCTCCGGCGGCATGCGCCAGCGCGTGATGATCGCGATGGCGCTCGCCAACGATCCCGCGGTGCTGATCGCCGACGAGCCCACGACCGCCCTCGACGTCACGATCCAGGCGCAGATCCTGGAGCTTCTCGAGCAGCTGAAGAGCCGCTTCAAGATGGCGGTGCTCCTGATCACGCACGACCTCGGCATCGTCGCGGAGAGCGCGGAACGGCTGGCGGTGCTCTACGCGGGTCGCGTGGTGGAGACGGGCACGGTGCGCGAGATCTTCGCCGCGCCGCAGCACCCCTACACCGCGGGGCTGCTCGCGTCGCTCCCCTCGCCGCGCACGCGCCCCGGCGATCCGCTGCACGTGATCCCGGGCCGCGTGCCCGACCTCGTCTCGCGGCCGGAGGGCTGCAGCTTCCGCGAGCGCTGCGCGCGCGCGCTCGCCGTCTGCGCGAGCCGCGATCCCGCGCTCGCGCCTTCACCCGCCGGGCACCTCGTCGCCTGTCACAACCCCGTGCCGCCCGGGGAGGCGCGGGCGTGAGCGCGCCGCTGCTCGAGGTGCGCGACCTGCGCAAGAGCTTCCCCGTCGGCGGCGGAGGCTTCCGACGCCGCGCGCGGCTGGTCGCCGTCGACGGCGTCGATCTGGACATCGTGAGCGGCGAGACGGTCGGTCTGGTGGGCGAGTCGGGCTGCGGAAAATCGACGCTCGCGCGCCTGGTGCTGCGCCTGATCGAGCCCGACTCGGGCGCGATCCGCTTCGAGGAGCGCGACCTGCGCGCACTCGGTCGGCGCGAGCTGCGGGGAATGCGCCGGCGCATGCAGATCGTCTTCCAGGACCCGTTCGCGTCGCTGAACCCGCGCATGACCGTGGGCGAGACGATCGCCGAGGGCCTGCGCGTGCACGGCATCGCGACCGGGGAAGCGCGCGACCGCAGAGTCGCGGAGCTGCTCGAGATCGTCGGCCTCGCGCCCGAGCACGCCGCGCGCTACCCGCACGAGTTCAGCGGCGGACAGCGCCAGCGCATCGGCATCGCGCGCGCGCTCGCGCTCGAGCCGCGCTTGATCGTCGCGGACGAGCCCGTCTCGTCGCTCGACGTTTCGATCCAGGCGCAGATCCTGAACCTCCTGCTCGATCTGCAGAAGCGCTTCGGGATCGCGTACCTGTTCATCTCGCACGACCTGCGCGTGGTGCGCCACCTCGCGCGCCGCGTCGCGGTGATGTACCTCGGGCGGATCGTCGAGTACGGCCCGGCCGAGGGGCTCTTCGCCCGGCCGCAGCACCCCTACACCGAAGCGCTGCTCTCGGCCGTGCCGGTGCCCGACCCGACGCGGCGCGGCAAGCGCATCGTGCTCAAGGGCGACGTGCCGAGCCCGATCGCGCCGCCGCCGGGCTGTCCATTCCACCCGCGCTGTCCGAAGGCGATCGCGCGCTGCGCGACCGAGCGGCCGGCGCTGCGCGAGGTCTCGCCGGGACACGTCACGGCCTGCCACCTCGCACCTTTTTGAATTCGCAAAGCCTAGACGGAGGACAAACACGAAATGCGCGTCGAATACGCTTTCAGCCTGGACAAGGTCGACATCCCGTACTTCTCGGTCGAGAGCATGGAGGGACCGGAGAAGCTCTTCCGGCTGGTCACGCTCGTGATGAACGTGCTCTACATCCGGCCGCGCGTGGACGTGATCTTCCACAGCCCGAACAAGGACGATCTACCGAAGAAGATCGCGGCGTTCGAGTCGATCGTGAAGAGCGCGCCGACCGCGCCGGGCCTGGAGTTCCGCGAGGGCTCGAGCGGCTCGCTCGCGAGCTCCTACTATCGCTGGATCAGCATCCATGCCAAAGGTGCGAGCGCCGCAGGCTCTCCGTGACGACGTCGCGCCGAAGGCGCGCGAGGTCGTCGGCGTAGCCGCTCTCCGCGAGGTAGCGCTCGAGCGCTGCCTCGCGAAGGGCGCCGGGCACTTCGTCGGGCAGCGCGGCGTTGAGCTGCGCCAGGTTCTTCACGCGCCGGCGCCGCGAGACGCTCCGGTCGAAGCGAACGCGACCGTAGTCGACGAGCTGCGCCGGCTTCCCCGGTGACCAGACGATGTTGTTCGCCTTCAAGTCGGCGTGGTAGACGCCGCGCCGGTGCAGCGTCGCGAGCAGCGCGCCGAGACACGCCGCGAGCTCGTCGCGCACCGCCGCGCTCGCGCGCGCGAATTCGCTCCGCACCCAGACGTCGAGCGCGGGCCCGGCGTCCTTCATGACCAGCCAGCGGCCGGCCCAGGCCAGTGGATGCCCGGTCGCGAAGCCGCGTGCCTCGAGCCCGTTTCCGCGCAGCCACGCGCGCCGCGCGCTGCTCACGCCGTCGAACTCCTTCAGGATCCAGGCGCCGCGGCGGTAGAGCCGGCCGTTCGGTCCCTCCTTCAGCAGCTGGGCGAGCCCTGGCGTCGCGAGCGCCTCGCGCAGCGCGGCCTCGTCGACATCCCGGCGGCGGAAGCCCTTCCGGCCCTCGAAGGCAAAGGCGGTGAAGGACCCGCTCTCCTGCACACAGCGGCGTGTACGGCTGCGCCAGTGCGTGTGCGCGCGGCGGTCGCGCCAGAAGCGCACGTGCGCGAGCGCCGAGGGCAGGGGTTCACCGAGCGAGTAGGCGAGATAGCCGAGCTCCCAGCTCCGCAGCATCGACGGCAGCCAAGGCAGGAAGCA
>Ga0184615_10000597_pt1 | contig 19655 bp, 20 predicted proteins | sample PLM4_65_coex_FD_133134 | JGI IMG/M metagenome (GOLD analysis project Ga0184615, IMG submission 133134) | Groundwater sediment microbial communities from an aquifer in East River, Colorado, USA - PLM4_65_coex | ecosystem: Environmental > Terrestrial > Soil > Riparian zone | place: USA: East... | reverse complement strand
GTCGAGAAAAGTACCAAACGCACGACGAATTACTCGCTGACGTTTCGGGAACCCTATCTTCTGGGGTATCCCGTCGCCGGCACGGTGGACGCGTTCTCCCAGGAGCGCAAGTATTCCACGTACCAAGACAGCCGCGCCGGCGGCACGTTCAGCCTGAACAAGTCGTTCGGGGAATACATGTCGGCGGGTCTCTCGTACACGCGGGAAGCCACCAAGATCTTCAACATCAAGACGACGATCGATCCGGTCACGGGCCTGGTGACGCCCGCGGCGCCGGCAGCCGTCGTCACGGCGGCCGCGCGGGGGAAGGTGACGACGAGCAGCGTCGGCCTGACGGTGGCGCGCGACACCCGGGACTTCTGGTTCGAGCCCAAGGAGGGCCAGCGGCATTCCCTCTCCCTCGAATACGCGGGAGGCATTCTTGGCGGGGATAACCGCTTTTACCGGGTCGTGAGCGATCACAGCGTCTTCGTCCCCGTGGTCTGGAGCACGGTCTTTTCCCTCCACCTGCGTCTCGGTTACCTCGGCGGCCGCGAAGTGCCGTTGAGCGAGCGCTTCATCGTCGGAGGGATCAACACGGTCCGCGGGTTCGATTATGGCCGGGCCGGGCCGGTCGATCCCGTGACGGGGGAGATCGTCGGGGCTAACAAGGAGGCCATTCTCAACGCCGAGTATGTGTTTCCGATGGTCAGCGAGGCGAAGCTGAAGGGCGTGCTGTTCTTCGACGCGGGGCGGGGGTTCAACGACACGGAGCGCGTGCGGATCGGGGATCTCCGCTACAGCGCGGGGTTCGGGATCCGGATGTTGCTCCCGATCGGGCCCATTCGCCTCGAATGGGGGTATAATCTCGATCCGCAACCGGGTGAAAAGAGCGGGTTCTTCCCCGAGTTCACGATCGGGTCGGTGTTTTAACCAGGAGGGTGGCGGTGAGACGAACGCGGATGGGACGCGGCGCGGCGATCGGGCGGTGGATCATGGTCGGCATCTTCGTGGGGATCCTGGGTGTTCCCGCCTGGGGCGAAACCGCCGATGGTCTCAAGGTCGGCTACGTCGACGCGCTGAAGGTCTTCGATCAGTCGAAGATCGGCAAGAAGGCCAAGGGGCTCCTGGAGGAGTTCGTCAAGAGCCGCCAGAAGATCATCGACCTCGAAGAGGCCGAGATCAAGGAGTTGGAAGAGACCCTGACCAAACAGGAGAGCGTGTTGAGCCCGGAGGCCAAGAAGGCCAAGCAGGAGGACTTGCAGAAGAAATTCCTGGCCTACCAGAAACGGGCGACCGACCTGAATCGCGAGATTCAGGACAAGAAGACCGAGGTGCTCAACGACTTCCACCAACAACTGCAGACCGTGGTCAAGCGGGTGGCCGAGCGCGAGGGGTACGCCCTGGTATTCGACAAGGGATCGGGCACGCCGGCCGAGATGGGCAGCCTGCTCTATGCCAAGGACTCGCTGGCCATCACGGAGAAGGTGCTGGCCGAACTGGACAAGGAGTTGAAATAGGGGCGATCACAAGGATCGCCCCTGCGGAGCGTTGAGGAACGGTGAGTCAAGCTAACGCGTCATTTCAACGGCCCCGCCCCGCGACCCTCGCCGCCCTCGCCGCGCACGTCGGGGGCGCGCTGGTGGGGAACGACGCGCCGGTGACCGGCGTCGCCGGGATCCGCGAGGCGGAGCCCGGTCACGTCACGTTTCTGGCGAATTCGCGCTACCTGGCCGACCTGGCGCGCACGCGCGCCTCGGCGGTCGTGATCGCGAAGGCCCACGCCTCGTCGGGCATCGCGCGGATTGAGGTGGACGATCCCTACCACGCGTTCAGCCGGATCGTCCGCTGGTTTCACGAGCGCCCGTACGAACCGGGCGGGATCAGCTCGCTCGCGTCGCTCGCCGCCGACGCGGTCGTCGGGCGGGACCCGACGATCGGGCCGTTCGTGAGCGTGGGCTGCCGCGCGCGGCTGGGCGACCGCGTCACGCTGCTCGCCGGCGTGGCGATCGGCGACGACGTGACGATCGGCGACGACACGCTGGTGTATCCCAACGTGACGATCCGGGAGGGGTCGTCGATCGGCCGCCGGGTCATCCTCCACAGCGGGGTGGTGATCGGGAGCGACGGGTTCGGCTTCGCGACCCACAACGGCCGCCACGAGAAGATCCTGCAGGTGGGCCGCGTTCTTATCGAGGACGACGTGGAACTGGGCGCGAACGTGTGCGTCGATCGCGCGGCGCTGGGCGTCACGTGGATCAAGCGGGGGACGAAGGTCGACAACCTCGTCCAGATCGCGCACAATGTCGTGATCGGCGAGGATTCCCTGATCGTCGCCCAGGCGGGCATCTCGGGGAGTAGCGAGCTGGGGCGGGGGGTGGTGCTCGCCGGCCAGGTCGGCGTGGTGGGGCACCTGACGATCGGGGACGGCACGATGGTCGGCGCGCAGTCCGGCGTGGCGGCCGACCTGCCTGCGGGCCAGGTGGTCTCCGGCAGCCCCGCGATCCCCCACACGACGTGGCTGCGCGTCCAGGCCGCGCTGCCGATGGTGCCGGAGATGCGAAAAACCATCAAGCGCTTGGAGGCGCGGGTGGCGGAGCTGGAGAAGCGGATGGAAGGGAAATACAAAGAGGAACGCGATGCTTGACGCCGACGCCATCATGAAGATTCTTCCCCATCGGTATCCGTTTCTGCTCGTGGATCGCGTCCTGTCCGTCGAGGAGGGGCGCGCGGTCGCGATCAAGAACGTCACGATCAACGAGCCGTTCTTTCAGGGCCATTTCCCCGGTCAGCCGATCATGCCTGGCGTGCTGGTCCTCGAAGCGCTGGCCCAGGTCGGCGGGATCCTTGCGTTTCAGGCGACGAAGAAGGCCGAGGATCATCTCGTGATCTTCGTCGGCATCGATCGCGCCAAGTTCCGCAAGCCGGTCGTCCCCGGCGATCAACTCCGACTGGAGGTCACGCTCCTCCATGAGCGCCATCCCTACTGGCGCCTGCGGGGCGAGGCCTACGTCGACGACGCCCTGGTCTGCGAAATGGAGTTCAAGGCCATGCTCTCGCCGCGGGGGGCCCGATGAGCCGCGCGGAGCCGCTGCGCCACCCGACGGCGATCATCCACCCCGGCGCGCGCCTGGCCGCCGACGTCGCGGTTGGGCCGTACGCGGTGATCGGCGAGCACGTGCGGATCGGTGCGGGCACGACGATCGGTGCGCACGTGGTGATCGAGGGCTGGACCGAGATCGGGGAGGCGTGCGCGTTCTCGCACTTCGTGTCGGCGGGGACGCCGCCGCAGGACCTCAAGTTCAGCGGGGAGGAAACCCGCCTGATCATCGGCAACCACAACACCTTTCGTGAATTCGTCACGCTCAACCGGGGCACGCACCACGGCGGGGGCGTCACCCGCATCGGCGACCACAACTTCTTCATGGCGTATGTCCACGTCGCACACGACTGCCTGATCGGTCACCACGTGATCATGGCCAACGCCGCGACTCTGGCCGGACACATCGAGATCGGCGATCACGCCGTGCTGGGCGGGCTGACCGGCGTGCACCAGTTCGTCCGAATCGGCGCGTACGCGATGATCGGCGGATGCTCGGCGGTCGCGCAGGACGTGCCGCCGTTCGTATCGGCGGTCGGTAATCGGGCCAAGCTCTACGGGCTCAATCTGGTCGGCCTCAAGCGCAACGGCTTCAGCGACGAGCGCCTCGCGGCGCTCAAGCGCGCCTACCGGCTGCTGTTCCAGTCCCACCTCCCGATCAAGGAAGGCGTCAAGCGGACGCGGGAGGAACTGTCGGGCCAGGCGGACGTCGAGGCGCTCGTCGGATTCGTCGAAGTGTCGGAGCGGGGTATCAGCCGCTAGCGCGCGGCCGCGGTCACCATGAAGAGACTCGGTCTCATCGCCGGCAACGGCCGGTTCCCCCTGCTCTTCGCCGACGCGGCGCGACAGGCGGGGTACCGCGTCACGGCGGTCGCCCACCGCGGCGAGACGCCCGAGGCGCTGCAAGACCGCGTGGACGAGCTGCACTGGATCAAGGTCGGCCAGATCGGGCATCTCATCAAGCATTTCAAGGCCGCGGGCGTGGAGACGGTCGTGATGGCGGGCGGGATCAAAAAGACGCGGATGTTCACGGAGTATCGCCCCGACCTGCGCGCGCTCAAAGTGCTGGCGAAGGTCCGTCACTTCAAGGACGACGTCCTCCTGCGTGCCCTCGCCGACGAATTGGAATCCGAGGGGATCGCCGTCCGCGACGCGACGCAGTACTTGCCGAGCCTGATCGCCGAGGCCGGCGTGCTGACCACGCGCCCGTCGGCCGAGCAGTGGGAAGACATCCGCTTCGGCGCCGTGATGGTCAAGGCCGTCGGACGGTTGGAAATCGGCCAGTGCGTCGTGGTGAAGAATCGGATGGTGCTGGCGGTGGAGGCGATCGAGGGCACCGACGAGGCGATCCGTCGCGGCGGGCGGCTCGCCCACGGCGGCGCGGTGGTCGTCAAGATGTCCAAACCGCAGCAGGATTTGCGCTTCGACATCCCTGCGGTGGGGCCGACGACGATCGCGTCGATGCAGGAGGTGGGCGCGGCGGTCCTGGCGGTCGAGGCCGGCAAGACCCTGATGCTCGACAAGGCGGAGCTGCTGGAGGCGGCGCGGAAGGCGAAGATCGCGGTCGTCGGGATCGCCGGACGCGAAGCAACTATCCAGCGTCACGCTAGAGAGGAAGACCATGAGTAGCGCGAAGCCACGATCCAGCGTCACGGGAGACCGGATCAAGGTCGGCGTCATCGGGGTCGGCTACCTCGGACGGCATCACGCGAGGCTCTACGCCGAGTTGCCGGGGGCGACGCTGGTGGGCGTAGCCGACGTCGACGCAGGGCGACTGGCCGAGATCGCTGCGGCGACCGGGGCGGAGGGGTTTGCGGACTACCGGGACCTCCTGGCCAAGGTCGACGCCGTGAGCGTGGTGGTGCCGACCACCCTGCACCATCAGGTGGCGAAGACGTGCCTCGACGCAGGGGTGGACGTGCTGCTGGAGAAGCCGATGACGGTCACGATCGAGGAGGCCGACGAACTGATTGCGCTGGCCGATGCGAAGGACCGCCTCATCCAGATCGGCCATCTCGAACGGTTCAACGGCGCGGTGCGGGCGCTCGCGCCCCGGCTTTCGGCCCCGCGCTTCATCGAATCGCACCGGCTCGGGCCGTTCGTCGGGCGGGGCACCGACGTGCACGTCATCCTGGACCTCATGATTCACGATCTGGACATCATCATGAGCCTCGTCCGCTCGCCGATCATCGACATCCGCGCGGTCGGCGTGCCAGTCTTGACGTCGAACATCGACATTGCGAACACCCGGCTGGAGTTCGCGGACGGCTGCGTGGCCAACGTGACGGCGAGCCGCGTGTCCAAGGACGCCCTGCGCAAGCTCCGCATCTTTCAGTCCGACGCGTACTTTTCCCTCGATTACCAGAAGCAGGAGGTCGTGATGGCCCGCCGGGTCGGGGCGGCGACGGCCACCGGGATCCCCGCGATCGACGTGCAGACCCTCGCGATCGAGAAGGAGGAGCCGCTTAAATCGCAGCTCGCGGCGTTTCTGGAATGCGTGGTGACGCGGCAGGCCCCGCTGGTGTCGGGGCGCGAGGGCCGCGAGGCGCTGCGCGTGGCCCTGGACGTGCTGCGGTGCATCGAGGGCGCGCCGCGCTGGGCGCCCTGACCATGGCGCGTGTGGTCCTCATCGCGGGTGAGGCGTCGGGCGACGCGCACGGCGGCCAGCTCGCCCGCGCCCTGCTCGATCGGGATCCGACGCTGGTGCTGGAGGGCATCGGGGGCGCCGAGATGGAGAAGGCGGGCGTCTGCCTCCTGCACGACATCCGCCACCTCGGGGTGGTCGGCGTGGTCGAGGTGCTCTCGCAGTGGCGGGCGATCTGGCGCGCGTACCGGGATTTGCGCGCGCGGCTGCGCGCGGCGCCACCGGCCGCGGTCGTGCTCATCGACTACCCCGAGTTCAACCTGCGGATCGCGCGCGTCGCCAAGGAGCTCGGCATTCCCGTGGTGTATTACGTGAGCCCCCAGATCTGGGCGTGGCGCCCCGGACGTCTCGCGGTGATCGCGGCGCGAGTCGATCTCATGCTGCTCCTCTTTCGTTTTGAGCTCGACGCCTATCGGGAGGCGGGCGTGCCGTGCCGCTGGGTCGGCCACCCGCTGCTCGACGACGTGGCCTCCGACGGCGATCAGGAGACGTTCGCGCGCCGGTATCGACTGGCCCCGGGCGAGCGCGTGCTGGGGCTGTTGCCCGGGAGTCGGGTGCTGGAGGTGTCCCAACTGCTCCCGACGATGCTGGATGCCGCGGAGCGCCTCCACGCCGGGGGACGGCTCGACCGCGTCCTGATCGCCGCCGCCCCGACGATCGACATCGGCCTGATCGAAACCGCGCTGGAACGGACGGGCGGGTTCCGCGCCCGCGTGACGGTGGTCGCCGGCGAAGCGGCGGGCGTGCTCCGCGCCTCGCGGGCGGCGGTGGTCGCGTCGGGCACGGCGACCCTGCAGGCCGCGGTGCTCGGCACGCCCCTGGTGATGGTCTACCGGGTGTCGCCGCTCACCGCGTGGATCGCGCGCCGCCTGGTCACGGCCCCGCACATCGCGCTGGTCAACGTGGTCGCCGGGCGTCGGGTGGTGCCCGAACTCGTGCAGGAGGCGATGACCGTGGAGCGCATCGCGGCCGAGGCGGGCCGCCTGCTCGTCGACGACCGCGCGGCCGCCGCGATGAAGGCGGAACTCGCCGGCGTGCGGGCCGCGCTGGGCGAGCCGGGGGCGTCGGCGCGGGCGGCGGAGGCGATCCTGGAGTTGCTCGGCTCTCGCGTGACGCGCGAGGCAACGATCCAGCGTCACGCTAGACTGGATAGTGGCTTCGCGCGTGGGGGGAACCGTGGGTAGCGGCGCGACCGGCCGCTGGCCGGTGTTTCGACGCCTCCTGCGGTACATGACACCGTACTGGGGGCGGTTCGCCGTCGCGTCCCTGTGCGCGGCGGGCGTGTCGCTGCTCACGGCGACCAACGCGTGGCTGGTCAAGCCGGTGCTGGACGGGATCTTCGTCGAACACAACACGGCGATGCTCGCGATCCTTCCGTTCGCGATCGTTGCGGTGGCCGTGACCAAGCGGGCGTTTCAGTTCGCGCACGTCTACCTCATGGGGTACACCGGCAACCGGATCGTCACCGATATCCGCGACGCGCTGTACCAGCACATCCTCAAGCTCTCGGTCACGTTTCACGCCGGGCGCTCCACCGGCACGCTGATGTCCAACGTGACAAACGACGTGGCGCTGATGCAGCGCGCGATGTCGGGGGTGCTCAAGGACCTGATCCAGCAGCCGTTGACGCTGCTGGCGCTCATGGGGGTGATCGTCTACCAGAACTGGCGGATGGCGCTGATCGCGATCGCGGTGCTGCCGCTGGGGTCTTACCCGATGATCCGGCTGGGTCGGCGGCTCAAGCGCCTCGCGCACGCCGGTCAGGAGCGGGCGGCGGAGCTCTCCTCGATCCTGCAGGAGACGTTCTCGGGGATCCGTGTGGTCAAGGCGTTCGGCGCCGAGGCCTTCGAGGCCGGGCGCGTGCGGGACACCAACCTCCGGTATTTCCGCAACACGATGAAGGTCACCACCGTCTCCGAACTCGCACCCGCGATCATGGAGGTGCTGGGCGCCATCGGCGGCGCGGCGGTGATCGCCTACGGCGGGTACGCGGTCATCTCCGGCCAGATGACCACGGGCGCGTTCTTCTCGTTCCTCACCGCGTCGTTTCTGATGTACGCCCCCATCCGCATCCTGTCGGCGGCCAACAACGCGATCCTGTCGGCGTCGGCCGCGGCCGAGCGGGTCTTCGCGATCCTCGACGTTGAAACCGAGGAGGGGAAGGACCGCGGCCACCGCGAGCTGGACGGCGTGCGCGAGGCGATCGAGTTCCGCGACGTGGCCTTCGCGTATGACGGCGGCGACCGGGAAACCCTGAAGGGGATCACCCTGCGGGTCCGGGCGGGGGAGGTGGTGGCGGTGGTCGGCACCAGCGGGAGCGGCAAGACGACCCTGGTGAACCTCATCCCCCGCTTCATCGAACCGACGCGCGGCGCGATCCTCATCGACGGTGTGGATCTCCGCGAGTTCCAGCTCGCCGCGCTCAGGCGGCAGATCGGCATCGTGAGCCAGGAGATCGTCCTGTTCGACGACACCGTGCGCAACAACATCGCCTACGGGATGGACGACGTCGCGGAGGCCGACGTCATCCGGGCCGCCGAGGCGGCGTACGCCCACCCGTTCATCCTCCGGCTGGCGGCGGGATACGACACGGTCATCGGCGAACGCGGCGTCACGTTGTCGGGCGGCGAGCGCCAGCGGCTGGCGATCGCGCGGGCGCTGCTCCGCGACCCGCCGATCCTGATCCTGGATGAGGCGACGTCGGCGCTGGACGCCGAATCGGAGGCGACCGTGCAGCGTGCGCTGGCGAATCTCATGGCCAACCGGACCACGTTCGTGATCGCCCACCGGCTGTCCACCGTGCAGCGGGCCCACCGCATCGTGGTCCTCGACCGCGGCACGATCGTGGAGGAGGGCACCCACGAAAGCCTGCTCGCCCGGCGGGGAATCTACGCCCACCTCTATCGGATGCAGTTCGAGCCCGAGGCGCGCTATGCCGAACCGTGAGGCCGCCTGGCGCCGGTGGGCGCCATCGCTCGTCGCCGCGCTGATCCGCGGCGTCGGGAAGACCCTGCGGATCGAGACGGTCAACGGCGCCGCCATCGACGCGCGCTGGCGGAAGGGCGAGGCCGTCATCGTCGCCTTCTGGCACGGCCGCCAGCTCATGCTGCCCCTGGCGTACCACGGGCGCGGCCTGTCCATCCTCATCAGTCGTCACCGCGACGGCGAGCTGATCGCGCGGGCGATGCGCGCGTTCGGGTTCTCCGCCGTGCGCGGCTCCACGACCCGCGGGGGCTCGTCCGCGCTCCGCGCCCTGGTGGCCGAGGGCCGTCGGGGGCGGGATCTCGCGGTCACGCCGGACGGGCCGAAGGGGCCGAGGGGCGTCGTCCAACCCGGCGTGATCCAACTCGCGCGGCTGACCGGCCTCCCGGTGTTCCCGCTGGCGTTCGGCGCCTCAAAAAAAAAATCCTGGACACGTGGGACGGCTTTCTCCTCCCGTACCCCTTCGCCCGCGGCGTGCTGTGCTGGGGCGATCCCCTCTGGGTGCCGCGCGACCTGGATGCCGCAGGATTTGAGGAGCGCCGGCGCGCCCTGGAACGGGCCTTGAATGAAGTCACGGCCCAGGCCGACGCGTGGTGGTCCTGATCCGTCGATAAGGTGGCGTCTGCTGCGTTGTCGCTTCGGTTTTGCATCCTCACGTACGACCCAGTACGCTCCGGGTGCAAAACCTCGCTCCGCCTTGCATCCACCGCCTTCTCGACGGACAGGGTTTCGAGTGCGCGCTGTGTCCACTAATTGGTCATGGGAGTAAATGGAAGGATGCCACGCGGGTTGATCCAACGCCTGTACACGGTGGCGCTCGGGGTCGGGTTGGTGGTCGCGGCGCCGGCGTACCTGGCCAAGGCGGCGCGGCGCGGCACCGGCGTGGCCCTGCGCGAGCGCCTGGGCCGATTGCCGGACAGTGTGGTCGCCGCGCTGCGCGGCCGCCGCGCGGTCTGGGTCCACGCGGTGTCGGTGGGCGAGGTGACGGCGGCGGCGCCGCTGCTCCGGGAAATCAAGGCGCGGCACCCGACGCTCTGCCTGTTCGTTACGACCGTCACCGCCACCGGCCGGCAGACCGTCATCGAGCGCGTGCCGCAGGCCGACGCAACCGCGTACTTCCCCCTCGACTTTCCCCGCGTCGCCGAGCGCGTGCTGCGCTTGGTTGAGCCCCGCGCGTTCCTCTGCGTCGAGACCGAGCTGTGGCCGAATTTCCTGTTCGCGCTGGCGCGGCGCGGCATCCCGGCGTTTCTGGTCAACGCCCGCCTGACCGAGCGCTCCGCGCGGCGCTATGCGTGGGCCCGGCGGTTGTTTCAGCCGGCGCTGGCCGGCGTGTTCGGGTTCGGCGCGCAGACCGCCGCCGACGCCGAGCGGCTGGCCGCGATCGGGGCGGACCCCGGTCGGATCGTCATCACCGGGAATTTAAAATTCGACCAGGGGACGGAGGACGCCGACATGCCGTCGGCCACAAGGCGCGCCGGGCTGGGGCTCGGGCCGGAGGAGCGGCTCTGGGTGGCGGGCAGCACGCACCCCGGCGAGGAAACGCTCCTGGTGCGGGCCTACCTGCGCCTGCGTCAGCGGGACCCCCGCCTGGTGCTCCTGCTCGCGCCGCGGCATCTGGACCGCCTGGACAAGGTCGAGGCCATGGTGCGGGAGGAGGGGGCCGAGCCCGTACGTAGAACGGCACCAATAGGCGGCCGGCGCTCGGCCTCGGCGGGCCCGGCGTCGAGCGCGACGCCCCGGGTCATTCTGCTCGATACCCTGGGAGAGTTGGCGTCGCTGTATACCGAGGCCGAGGTGGCGTTCGTCGGCGGAACGCTGGCCCCGGTGGGCGGGCACAACCTGCTCGAGCCGGCGGCGCGGGGCAAGCCGGTGGTGTTCGGCCCCCACACGCACAAGTGCGAGGAGATCGCGCGGACGCTGCTCGCGGCGGGCGCCGGGGTCAGGGTCGATTCCACAGAGGCGTTGGTTGCTCAAGTGGGCCGACTGCTCGGCGACGGCGCGCTTCGAGCGCGGATGGGGCGCCAGGGGCTCGAGATGGTGGCGAGGAACCGGGGCGCGGTCGATCGAACGCTCGCGCTGGTGCACCCGTGGTTGGTGGACTGACCAGGAGCCTGTCCATGAATGGTCATCTGCGGCGTTGCCGCTGCGCTTCCGGTGCTCACGTACACACGGAGTACGCTCCGCTCCGGTGCTCGCGGCGCCTTGCATCTGACGCATTCCTGAACAGGCTCAAACGCCCGATGACTCGGACAGACTCCTAGTCGGGGCGAAGACGAGAGTCGCCCCTGCGAATCGATGACACGATTGGTTGACATCCCGTTCACAGCGGCCTCCTGGTGCTACGGTGCCGGCGTGCGCGCCAGACTCTGGTGGTATCGGGTCGGCGGGGGGCGGGTCCGATCGCTCGGCCGTCCCGTCGTGTCGGTCGGCAACCTGTCGGTCGGCGGAACCGGCAAGACGCCGATCGTGATCGCGCTGGGAGAGGCGCTGCTTTCGCGCGGGGTGGGGGTCGCCGTGCTGAGCCGGGGATACGGCGGCGCGCTGGAGCGAGCCGGTGGGCTGGTGTCGGACGGCTCGGGGCGCCCGCTTGCGGACTGGACGCAGGCCGGCGACGAACCCGCGCTGATCGCGCGGCGGTTGCCGCGGGCGACGGTGATCGTCGGCCGCGACCGGGCGGCCATCTGGGCGCGCGTTGCCCCCGCGCTCGGCCCGGGCGTCTGCCTGCTGGACGACGGCTTTCAGCATCTGGCGATCGCCCGGGACGAGAACCTGCTCCTCTTGGATGCGACCGAGCCCTACGCCGACGCCGCGCTTCTGCCCAAGGGGCGGCTGCGCGAGCCGCTGTCGGCGCTGGCGCGCGCCTCGGCGGTCGTCGTGACGCGCGTGGATCAGGCGGCTCCTGGCGCGGTGGACGCGATCAAAACGCTGGTCCGACGCGTCCGGTCCGATCTCCCGCTTTTGTATGCCCGGTTCGCGCTCACCGGCCTGGTCGAGGTCGGTTCGGGCCGCGCCGCTCCGCTCGACCGGCTCAAGGGCGTCCGCGTGCTGGCGGCGGCGGGGATCGGCCGCTTCGAGTCGTTCGTCGCGTCGCTGGAACGGGCGGGCGCGTCGGTCGCGGACGCCGTGCCGTTTCGGGATCACCACCCGTACCGGCGCGCGGACCTCGACCGCATCCTGGAGCGGGCGCATGACGCGCGCGCGGAGCTCGTGGTGACGACCGAGAAGGACGCGATCAAGCTGGAGTCGCTCGTTCGCGCCGGAGAGTCGCTCTGGGCGGCGCGCGTCGAAGCGCGGGTGGAGGACGCCGTGCAGTGGAACGCGCTGATCGACCGCGTCGCGAAGGGCGTGGCGCGGTGAAGGGGGATCCGGCGGCGTGGCGGGCGCTGGTGGTGCGCGTCCCCAACTGGATCGGGGACGCCGTCATGGCGACGCCGACGTTGACGGCGCTGCGGGCGGGGTGTCCGCGCGCGAGGATCACGGCGTGGGCGCGGCCGCCGGTCGCCGAGGCGCTGGCCCGACACCCCGCGCTGGACGACGTGCTAGTCGAGGAGCGTCGCGGGCGGCACGCGGGCGTGATCGGTCGGTTTCGGCTGGCGGCCGACGTGCGGCGCCGCGGGTTCGACGCGGCGCTGTTGCTGACGAACTCCTTCGAATCCGCACTTGTGGCGGCCCTGGCGGGGGTCCCGCGGCGGATCGGCTATCGCACCGACGGCCGGGCCCTCCTGCTGACGGTGCCGCTGCACGCGCCGCCGCGGGCGCGGACGCCCCACATGACCGCGTATTATCTGGACCTGCTCGCGCCGTGGACCCTCGCCGGCGATCCCCGTGCGGTGAGCCTGGCCGTCGGCGATGAGGAACGGGACGCGGCGCGGGCGCGGCTGTCGGAGTGGGGGGTGGGGCCGGACGAGGCGCTGGTGGGCATGAATCCCGGTGCGGCGTACGGGTCGGCCAAGCGCTGGCCCGCCGCCCGCTTCGCCGAGGTTGCCCGTCGCCTCATCCGGGACGGCGCGCGGGTGATCCTGTTCGGGGCGGCCGGGGAACGCGCGCTGGGTGACGAGATCGCCGCGGGCCTGGGGGCCGCCGCGGTCAACGCGATGGGCCGCACCACGCTGCGGGAGGCGATGGCGCTGCTCACGTGGTGCCGGCACCTCGTCACCAACGATTCGGGGCCGATGCACGTGGCGGCTGCGCTGGGGGTGCCGGTCACTGCCGTGTTCGGGCCGACCGATCCCCGGATCACCGGCCCGGTCGGCGAGCGCGTGACCGTCCTCCAGCATCCCGTCGAGTGCGCGCCGTGCCGGTATCGCGAGTGTCCGATCGACCACGCCTGCATGACCGGCGTGTCGGCCGACGAGGTGCTCCGCTCGGTGCGGTTCGATCCGGTGCTGTTTCGCCGATGACGACGGACGCTCGCGGTTGCCGACCCGTGCGACACGGCCTGGAGGTCGTGTTTCTGGACCGCGACGGCACGTTGAACCGCGACGACGGCGGCTACCTCGCCGACCCGGACGGCCTCGTGCTGCTGCCCGGCGCGGCGGAGGCGGTGGCGGCGCTGAACGCGGCCGGCGTCAAGGCAGTGGTGGTGACGAACCAGTCCGGCGTGGGCCGCGGTCTGATCACGGAGGAGGCCCTGGCTCGCATTCATGAGCGGTTGAGAGTGTTGCTCGCGGCCGGCGGGGCGAGCCTCGACGGGATCTTCGTGTGTCCCCACCGGCCCGAGCACGGATGCGCCTGCCGGAAGCCGGGCACCGAGCTGGCGCTCCGGGCGGCCCGTGACCTGGGCGTGGATCCCGCCCGCTCGGCGATGATCGGTGACAAACCGGAGGATGTGGCGCTGGCGCATCGACTCGGCGGCCGGGCGGTGTTGGTCCTGACCGGTAAGGGGCGGGAGACCGCCTCGGGCTTAGCGGCCGACGTGCATCCCCACTACGTGGCTCGCGACGTTTTCGAGGCGGTGACCTGGCTGTTGGAGCATGGTCGTCAATGAACGGGTTCGGGTGGCACGCCAAGCCCCCTGAAGGGATAAGGAGGATGCGGGAGTGGAATCGCTGAGCACCTGTCTCATTTGCGGTGCCGATCGGCTCGATCCGCTGGTGGCGATCGACCGCTGGACCGTCGTGGAGTGCCGCGACTGCGGGTTAGGCATCTTGTCGCCGCGCCCTGATCCCTCCGAGCTGTCGACCCTCTACGAAGAACCGTATTTTGTGGCCCAAGAGATGCGGCACCGCTCAGCGGCCGAAGCCGATCGAGGGCTCCGAGCCCAGCGGAAGCGGGTGGCGCTCGTCAGGTCCTTCGTCCGCGGCGGTCGGCTGCTCGATGTCGGGTGCGCGGTCGGCGATTTCTTGGTCGCGGCGAAGCGAAGGGGGTTTGAGGTCGAGGGTGTGGAGTACTCCGCATGGGCGGCCGATGAGGCGATCCGAAGGCTCGGGGGCCCGGTCCACATCGGCGACATCCATCGACTGGCGGGCAGCGACCGACGTTTCGATGCCGTAACGATGTGGCATGTGCTCGAACATACGCGCGATCCCATCGCCGACCTGACGGCCGCGAGAGGTGTGCTTAGCGATGGCGGCTGGCTCTTTATCGAGCTGCCCAACTATCAGAGCATCGATGCCAAACGGTCCGGGCCGGACTGGCAGGGATGGCAGCTGCCCTACCACTTCTGGCACTTCACCCCGGGGTCGCTGTCGCGCTTACTTGTGAAGTGTGGGTTTGAGGTCATCGCGCTCAAGCGACATCCTTCGAGTTACGTTCGGAATGCGTTGAAACCGATTCCTCTCGTCGGGTTGTTTCGGAATCTGGTCTGCCTGTTCTATCCTGGGAGGGACTTCACCCTGGTGGCAAGGAAAGCGACATGAAGGCGCTGACCAGACGATGGAAATCGTTTCGCGCCAAAGTCCGCCACACGTTCTGGCCCACGCGCAGCCTCACGGTGTGTCGCACCGTGGTCCGAGGCAAAGTCGGCTTGGAAATCGGCGGCCCGAGTGAGATCTTCGCCGACATCGGCGCGCTGTCGCTCTATTCGCTCGTCGACCGCCTCGATAACTGTGACTTTGCACACCAGACGGTGTGGAGGGAGTCGATTCGTGAAGGCCGACACTTTGCCTACGCTCCGAAACGTCCTCTGGGTTACCAATATGTGCGCGAGGCGGTCGATTTGCACGGGGTTCCTTCTGCGCATTACGACGTCGTCCTGTCTTCTCACAACATCGAGCACATCGCCAACCCACTGCGGGCGCTGCGAGAGTGGCTCCGGGTGCTGAAGGACGACGGCGTGCTCGTGCTAGTCGCGCCCCATAAGGATGGCGCGTTCGACCACTGCCGGCCCGTGACGCCGCTGGCCCATCTCGTGGAAGACGAAGAACGCGGTATCAGCGAGGACGACCTCACCCACCTTCCGGAAATCCTCGCCCTGCACGATCGATCTAAAGATGCATCGAGACCGAGCTTCGAGGAGTTCAAGCGGCGTTCGGAGCGGAATGTCGAGAACCGGTGCCTTCATCACCATGTCTTTACCACCGAAACGGTGCTGGCTCTGCTCGACCGGGTGGGGCTTCAGATCCTCGCCGTCGACCCGCTTTACCCCTACCACATTGTGGCGGTCAGCCGGAAGCCGGCGTGGGGACGCGCGCCCGACAACCACGCGTGGCTGGACACGAATGCCGAGTACCGATCGCGAAGTCCGTTTCCCTCCGATCGCCGTAGTTCTATTGCCTAGGGTCGCGGCCTGCGATACAATGGGCCGCTTTGTGCGTGATGAACCCGTCGTGACCTCGTGGGGGAGCCCATGGTAACGGTGCCCCCGGCGCCGCGCGTGGCGCTGGTGAAGCTCGGCGCGCTGGGCGACGCGGTGTACGCGTTTCCGGTCGTTTCGGCGCTCAAGGCCTGGCGGCCGCAGGCGAGGATCACCTGGATCATCGAAGCCCGTCTGCATGACCTGCCGCGACTGCATCCCGCGGTAGACGAGGTCGTGACGATCGATACGCGGGGATGGCGCCGCGTGGCCCGAAGTGGGGAGTGGGCGACGGCGTGGCGGGGGTTCGCGGGCTATTACCGGAGCGTCTCGGGTCGCTTCGACGTGGTCCTCGACGTCCAGGGGTTACTCAAGAGCGGCATCGCGGGGTGGCTGACGGGGGCTCCGTTGCGCATCGGGCTGTCGCCGGAGGATTGCCGGGAACCGCTGAGCGCCCGCTTCATGACCCATCACGCCACGCCAGCGGGACGGGTCCACGCCCTGACGAGGAACCTCGGTCTGCTGGGCGTGTTGGGAGCGCCTACCGAGTCGCCCCGGTTCGACGTGGTTCCGGCGCCGTCTGACGAGACCTGGGTGGCCGAGCGTCTGGCGGTGCACGGAATCGGTCGCGGCGATCAAGTCGCGGCGATCCATCCCGGCGCGGGACATCGGGCGAAGCGATGGGAGTTCGGCCGCTTTCTCGCGCTGGCGGAGAGACTGGGACGAGTCCCGGGCGTTCACGCCGTGCTCGTGGCGGGGCCGGAGGACCGCGCGGCGGTCGAGGAGGCCGCGGCGCGGATAGCCCCGGCCCCGGCCGTCATCGCGCCGCCGGGCCTTGGGGCCCTGGCGGCGTTACTGCGGCGGTGCCGGGTGGTGGTCGCGGGTGATACGGGTCCGTTGCACCTGGCGGCCGCGCTCGGGGTCAGAACCGTCGCGCTGTATGGGCCGTCCGATCCCGTTTTGGCCGCGCCCGTCGGGACCGGTCACCGGGTCATCAAGCACCCGTGCGCGTGCGGGTGGACGCCGGGGCCGTTTTTCAACCGTCGGTGCGTCGACCCTCCGTGCATGGCCGCGATCGGGATCGATGAAGTGCTGGAAATGGCGGAGGGGCAGCTCATGGCTCACAGCTCATAGCTCATAGGGAGAAAGATTGATCCTTGCTGCGAGCGTTCAGCTAGGAGCTTCTTCTAAAAAACTGCCTCCGTAGGGGCTGGGTTTTCAATCAGTCGGAGTGGGGTTTTTCTACAGACTCGTTAGGGTGCGCAAGAGAGCCCCTGCAATACGGCTGCGATGAATGGCAGAATCGCTTACATGAATCACCACGTACCAACTATTCATGATTGCTTCACCTACAACGGCGAGGACGAACTCCTCTGGTTGCGCTTGGAGACGCTCAAGAACGTCGTCCATCGCGTGGTGATCGCCGAAGGGACTCGCACACAAACTGGAAAGCCGAAAAAACTCCGGTTTGACGCCTCCCGGTTCGGGGACCACGCGGGACGCATCGAGTACATCGTCGTCGATGATCTAGAATCAAGTCCGTCGTCTCCCTGGGATAACGAGAATCGACAACGCAATGCGCTGGCACGTGCCGTGCTGGGGGCGGCAGCCGGCCCGCTGCCGGAAGACCACTGGATCATCCTTTCAGATGTAGATGAAATCCCTCGTCCCGACGCAATACTGAAATTCAAGCCTGAGCGATACATCAGTGCGTTGCTTGTTCAGCGGCTCTACTACTATGCTTTCAACAACCAAGCAACCGCCGACGGAGTGCATGACCCCTGGTGGCGCAAAGTACGAATCACAACCGTCGCACGGCTGCGCAGCTGGTTCGGGTCCATGCAATGCCTGAGAGTCTATCAAGCAACCGGAGCGCTGCGAAGCCTCAAACGAGACTGGAATCGCGTTCGGACTCAATCAATCGATGATGCGGGGTGGCATTTCTCCTACCTGATGACGCCGGACCAGATCATTGAGAAATTGAGTGCATGCGCACATCAGGAATTTAACACACCTGAGATCGCTAATTTGGAGCACATCCGTCGTTGCATGGATGAGCGACGAAACCTGTTCGGAAACGGACAATTTGCTGTCGTGCCGCTAGATTATTCTTTCCCTGAGCCGTTGCTTTCACACAGGCATCGGTTCGAACGCCTGATATGGTAGGACTGTTGCAGCCACTGACAATCGGCGAGATCAGTCTTTCGGCCGGGGACGTGCTTGACCTGTCGGGCGTTGACCAGAAAGACCTGAAAGCCACACGCCTCCAAGATTGGAAACAGCGGAATCCAATACCCCCCGGTCGATTCCATCGCCACGGTCTGAATGCCACACGGCGTCAGCCACTCGGCCAGGGCCTGCGAATCTGCGGTGAAGGCGTCAGAGCGTCACACCGGCTGCTCGTCCCGATCCGCAGGGACCGCGACGTCGTGTTCGGTCGCCCCGACGTCGATGCCGGCGGCATCCAGGCTGAGTCGCCGAAGGCTGGCTGGCAGCGACTTTTTCGTCAATGACTTCGCCTTTACTTTCCTCTCGTGTTTGCCCATACTGTCGTCCCAGGTGGAATAAAGGACGGTCTGCTCTGGCCCGGGTCGGTCGATCTGCAAAGACTCTTCTAAGCGGGATAAGTCTCCACGCTCCAGGGTGGAGGCCTTCACCAGTGACTTCATCGTCAGACCCGGAACCATGCTAACAAACGGGCATCCCAGCACCAATGGCGCCACGGTCTCCTTGCCAGAACAGGTCGTCTTTCCCAGGAGAACATACCGAGAACAAAGAGACCAGTTTCTTCCTGACATCACACAGCGCCCCGCAGGGTGGACCGCTAACAAGGAGGATCCATGGCGATCGATCGAGAGTTGCTGGATATTTTGGTGTGCCCGAAGTGCAAGGGGGAGGTTCGGCTGACCGACAAGGGGGACGGGCTGGTCTGTGCGGCGTGCCGGTTGAGGTATCCCATCAAGGACGACATCCCGGTCATGTTGATCGACGAGGCGGTGCGGCTCTGACGCGACGGACGATGTGGCCGCAGTTCCGGCATTATGTGGGAAGTCACCGGATTGCGTTGAGTTTCGCGGCCGGGGCGCTGTTTTTCGTCTTCGCATGCCCCACGGCGTGGTCAATCGGGTTGGGGCTTCCGCTGGTGGTCGCGGGCGAGGCGCTTCGGGTCTGGTCCTCCGGGACGCTGGAGAAGAACGTGACGATTGCGAACGGCGGGCCCTATGCCTACACGCGTAACCCGCTCTACGTGGGCAACTTCGTCATCGGGCTGGGGTTCGTCGTGATGGGCCATAACCCATGGCTCGGATTGGCCTATCTCCTCCTGTTCCCGCTGATCTACCTCCCCACCATGCTCGAAGAGGAGCGATTTCTGCACGCCAAATTTGGCACGGTGTACGAGCGGTATCTCGAGCGCGTCCCTCGATTTGTCCCGCGTTGGGGTCCGGGGACCGATGCGGTAGGGCATTTTCGATGGGGGCTGGTGATGTTCCACCGCGAGCACCGGACCTGGTACGGTCTGGCGGCCGCCGTGGCGGCTGTCGTCGCTCGATCCGTGGTGTCTGCGTAGGGGCCGCGTGAGTCGCATTTCGGTGACGATCATCACGCTCAACGAAGCGACGAACATCCGCGAGTGCCTGGCAAGTGTCGCGTGGGCGGACGAGATCGTGGTCGTTGACTCCGGAAGCCAGGACGAGACCGTGACGATCGCGCGCGAGTACACGGCGAAGGTCTTTGTGAACCCCTGGTCGGGATTTAAGGCGCAAAAGAACGTCGCCGTGGATAAAGCGGCTGGTCCGTGGATCTTCAATCTCGATGCCGACGAGCGCGTCACTCCGGAGCTGGCCGAGGAGATCCGCCGCGTAGCGGCGGATCCCTGGGCGCTCGATGGCTACGAGGTGGCGCGAAAGAACTACTTTCTCGGTCGCTGGATGCGCCACGGAGGATGGTGGCCGGACCGGGTGGTGCGCCTGTTCCGAAAATCCTGCGGCCGGTTCGGCGGGATCGACCCCCACGCCTACGTGATCATCGAAGGCCGCACCGGTTCGTTCAAGTCTCCCTTGATTCACCATACGTATCGGACGTTGAGGCAGTACGTGCACAAACAGTACAGCTACGCGGAGGTCGGCGCTCAGGAGATGATGAAACGGCGGCCGGGTCGTCGTATCACGGCCGCTTCAATGGTGGCCAAGGGGCTGACGAAGTTCGTGGAAGTGTAC
>Ga0184615_10000595_pt1 | contig 19679 bp, 18 predicted proteins | sample PLM4_65_coex_FD_133134 | JGI IMG/M metagenome (GOLD analysis project Ga0184615, IMG submission 133134) | Groundwater sediment microbial communities from an aquifer in East River, Colorado, USA - PLM4_65_coex | ecosystem: Environmental > Terrestrial > Soil > Riparian zone | place: USA: East... | reverse complement strand
TGGATGACGCGGATGTCGCCGTCCTTGCGGATGATGCGGAATTCGACGTCGTAGCGCGGGCCCTCTGCAAGCGACGCCTGCACCGCGGCGAGCACCCGCGGCCGGTCCTCGGGGTGGATGAATGCCAGCCAGCGCTTGTTCCATTCCGCGAGATCGGCGGGACGCTCGTGCGGTCCGATGCCGAAGATGCGCCAGCTCTCCTCCGACAGAACGACGCGGTTCGCCACCAAGTCGCGGTCCCAGTAGCCCAGGTGCGCGACGCGCTGCGCCTCTTCGAGCCGCCGCTCGCTTTCGCGCAGACTCCGGAACACGAGCAGGCTCGTCAGCGCGTCGGTGAGCCGATGACCAATCTCCTCGAAAAGGCGCTGCTCTTCCTTCGTCCACGAGCGCGCGCGCGAGCATTGGTGGAGGCCGCAGAGGTACGGCTGATCGCCCTTCGGGCGCAGCGCCATGAGCATCTCCGACTGCACGCCGAAGCGCTCGGCGATCTCCGGCTTCACCCGGCGCTCGTGACCGGGGCCGGCCGGCAGGGCGCCGCGCGAACCTAGCGCGGCGCGCGCAACCTCGGCAGAGTCCGCCGTCATGGGCAGATCGCGCCCGCGTGCGGCCGCGCCCGGGAACTCGAGGCGCGTATGCTCCATGACGGCCCGCCAGGAAAGGGCGTCCGGGTCGCAGGGATAGAGCAGCCAGGCACGGTCGCAGGCGAAGATCTCGAGCACTGCTTCGAGCACGTCGTTCATCATCTGCTCCAGGTTTCCCGTGCCCTGAATCGCGCGGTTGACGCGGTCCATGCTCTCAAGGAACCGCAGGTGCTGCCGGTGCTCGTCCTCCGCGCGTTTGCGCTCGGTGATGTCCCGCCCGACGCCCCGGTAGCCGACGAACTGCCCGGATCCATCGAACACGGGTACTCCGGACACGGACATGTAGCGCTTGCCGCCGTCCGCGGTGGGGCGCGCCAGCTCGAAATCGCGGAAGGGCAGGTGCGCGTCCAGCATCGCGCGGTGCTTGCGCCACGCCTTTTCGTCCGGCTCGAGGTACGGAATCTCCCAGCGCGTCTTGCCGATGTCCGTGCCGGACGCGGGCGCGTCCGCCAGCCTTTCGGAGTAATCCTGGCGCGTAAAGCGGTGCTGGGCGTCGGTCTCCCAGTACGCATCGAACGAGAACTCCACGAGCGTGCGCAAGCGCTCCGTATCGACCACCAGATCCCCTTTCCGATGTGACGCAGTCGGGAAAGCATACCGCAGCCGGGAACCGCCCGCCAAAACGTCGCGAAACGCGCCCCGTCGCTGACGTTGATCCTGACCTGCGTTGCACTTGCGACGCTTCGCAATGGGCATGGATCGACCTTGTACTTCGGCGACTGCGTGCCAACCAAACACCGACCGAATTCCCACCGTTTGCCGACCCTTTCCCGAAGAGAGCCCACTACACTGCAGCGACTGAGAGTGATCGAAAAGGAAGAATGATCATGCTGTCCGGCAGAGCAGCCCTGGTGACGGGCTCCACGAGCGGCATCGGCCTCGGCATCGCTCGCACGCTCGCGGCCGATGGCGCCGACATCCTCCTGAATGGATTCGGCGATCCCGCGCTGATCGACAAGCTCCTCGCCGAGTTCAAGTCCCAATACAAGGTGAAGGCCGCCTACAGCCCAGCCGACATGTCGAAGTCCGCCGATGTCGGGGCGATGGTCGCGCAGGCGGCGCGCGAGCTGGGCGGCGTGGACATCCTGGTGAACAACGCCGGCATTCAGCACGTGGCGCCGGTGGAACAGTTTCCGCCCGAGAAGTGGGACGCCGTGATCGCCATCAACCTCTCGGCCGCCTTCCACGCCATCCGTGCCGCGCTGCCGCTCATGAAAGCGCGCAGCTGGGGGCGCATCATCAACATTGCTTCGACCCACGGCCTCGTGGCGTCGGTGCACAAGGCGGCCTACGTCGCGTCGAAGCACGGCATCCTCGGCCTGACGAAGGTGGTGGCGCTCGAGACCGCCACCACCGGCATCACCTGCAACGCGATCTGCCCCGGCTGGGTGCTGACGCCGCTCGTGCAGAAGCAGATCGACGCTATCGCTGCCCGGGAGAAGCTGGCTCCCGATGCCGCAAAGATGAAGCTGCTCGGCGAAAAGCAACCCTCGCTCGAGTTCGCGACGCCGGAGCAGATCGGCGCGGCGGCGCTTTTTCTGTGCTCGCAAGCCGCGGCCCAGATCCGCGGCATCGCGCTGCCGGTCGACGGAGGCTGGACCGCCCAATGAAGACCATCTTACTGAAGGACGCCGCGGCGCTGATACCCGACGGCGCGAGCGTGATGATCGGCGGGTTCATGGGCGTGGGCACGCCCGAGCGCCTGGTGGACGAGCTCGTGCGCCAGGGCAAGCGCAACCTGACGGTGATCGCTAACGATAACGCGCTCCCTGGCATCGGCATCGGCAAGCTGATCACCGCCGGCGTGGTGAAGAAGACGATCGCCAGCCACATCGGCCTCAACCCGGACACGCAGAAGAAGATGTTGGCCGGCGAGCTCGAGGTCGACCTCGTGCCGCAGGGCACGCTGATCGAGCGCATCCGCGCCGGCGGTTTCGGGCTCGGCGGCGTGCTCACGCCTACGGGCGTAGGCACTGTTGTGGAGAAAGGTAAGCAACGCATCGAGGTCGAGGGCAAGCCCTATCTCCTCGAGACCGCACTGCGCGCCGATTTTGCGCTGGTGCAGGCGTTCCTGGCCGACTACATCGGCAACCTCTACTACGCGCTGACCGCGCGCAATTTCAACCCGGTGATTGCGATGGCGGCCGACACCGTGATCGTGGACGCCGAGAACATCGTGCCCGTCGGCGTCATTGCACCGGACCAGGTGGTGACGCCTTCGCCGGTCGTCGACTACATCATCTCGCACGCGTGAACCCCATGGACGCCCAGACCATCATCGCAAAGCGAATCGCGCAGGAGCTGCGCGACGGCATGCTCGTCAACCTCGGCATCGGCATTCCGACGCTCGTCTCCAAGTACGTGCCTGCTGGCCTGCACGTGTACTTCCAGTCGGAGAATGGCCTCATCGGCACGGGCGCCCCGCCCGCGGAGGGTATGCACCACCCGCTGCTCACCGACGCGGGCGGCAAGCCCGTTACCGCGCTCCCCGGGGCCGCGATCTTCGACAGCGCGATGTCGTTCGGCCTGATCCGCGGCGGGCACCTCGACATGACGGTGCTCGGCGCCCTGCAGGTCGACGCCTCGGGGCTTCTCGCCAACTGGATGATTCCGGGCAAGATGGTTCCGGGCATGGGCGGCGCGATGGACCTCGTCACGGGCGCGAAGCGCGTGATCGTCGCCATGCAGCACACCGCAAAGGGCCAGCCGAAGATCGTCAAACAGTGCTCGCTGCCGCTCACTTCCGTGCGGCCGGTGGACCTCGTGGTCACCGAGCTCGCGGTGATCGGCTTCCCGGGCGGGCGCGCCACGCTGCTCGAGACCGCGCCGGGCGTGACCGTGGAACAGGTGCGCGAAGCCACCGAGGCCGAGCTCGCGGTGTCCGAGCGCGTTTCGACGATGGCGCTCTAGGACGGTTCGCCATGCACGCAACCAGCAAGCCAGCCGAGCTCGTCGCCGCGCCCCAGGAGAGCGCCCCGGATCCGTATTGCGGCACGCCGCTCGGCGTGGAGGCCGCCTGGAGGCCGAACGGAATCGATGTCCCGGGCGTAGCGGCAATCCTTGAAACCACAATCCGGCCAATGGAGATCTGATGCTGCCACCGCCTGAACTCAACCCGAAGACCTCTCTTATTCCCTGAAAGGAGCAAACAATGGCCTATGCAACGACCAATCCCTATTCCGGAGAAGTGTTGAAGACCTTCCCCAACGCAACGGACGCGGAGGTGGACCAGGCGATCGCGGCTGCCCATGCCGCTTTCCTGAGTTGGCGCAATTCGTCCTTCGCGCAGCGTGCGCAGGTAATGCACGCGGCGGCCGCGATCCTGCGCAAAGAGACCGACAGCTATGCCAGGCTCCTGACGCTCGAAATGGGCAAGCTGTTCAGCGAGGCGAAAATGGAGGTCGCGCTCTCGGCCGAGATCTTCGACTACTACGCCAAAAACGCGGAACAGCTCTTGGTGCCGCAGAAGCTCCCCGTCGCCGACCCCGCCGAGGGGCAGGCCATGCTGGTGTGCGAGCCGCTCGGAGTGCTCCTCGCCATCGAGCCGTGGAACTTCCCCTATTACCAGATCGCCCGCATCATCGCCCCGCAGTTGTCGGCCGGCAACACCATGCTGCTGAAGCATGCGTCCAACGTGCCTCAGTGTGCGGCCGCGTTCGAGACGCTGATGCGCTACGCAGGCCTTCCCGAAGGCGCGTTCAGGAACCTCTATGCCACGCACGCTCAGCTGGAGAAGATTCTCAGCGATCCGCGGGTGCAGGGGGTAGCCCTCACCGGTTCGGAAGATGCCGGCGCGGTCGTGGCGGCGCAGGCCGGCAGGGCGCTGAAGAAATCGACCATGGAGCTTGGCGGGGCCGACGCAGTCATTGTGCTGGCCGACGCCGATCTCGAGAAGACTGCCAAGTGGGCGGTGTTCGGCCGGCATTGGAACGGCGGCCAGGTGTGCGTCTCGTCCAAGCGCGTGATCATCGCGGACAAGATCTATGACGAGTTCCTCAGGCGCTATAAGGACGGGGTCGCGGGCTTGAAGGCCGGGGATCCGTTCGATGCCCGGACTACGCTGGCACCGCTCTCCTCCAAAGCCGCCGCAGATGACGTCAGGGAACAGATCCGCCAGGCCGTGGCTCACGGCGCGAAGGCTGAAGAGATCGGTGCCACGGTGCCGCGCGACAGCGCTTTCGTGCAGCCCACCATCCTGACCGAAGTCGGAGAGGGCAATCCCGCCCGCTACTGGGAATTCTTCGGGCCGGTCTCGATGCTGTTCCGCGCGAAGGACGAAGAGGATGCGGTCCGCATTGCCAACGATTCGCCATTCGGGCTAGGCGGTTCCATCTTTACCAGCGATACCAGGCATGGCGCCGAGCTTGCGCGCAAGCTCTCGACCGGCATGGTCTTCATCAACCATCCGACGATGGTGAAGGCGGACCTGCCGTTCGGCGGCATTCGCCGTTCGGGCTATGGGCGCGAGCTCATCGGCCTCGGCATCACCGAGTTCGTCAACCACAAGCTGATCGACGTCGTCGACATCAACGCGCCATTCTGAACAAAAGATTTCGTATGGCCAAGACCATGAAAGCGGCAGTCGTCCGGAAATTCAAGCAACCCCTCGTGATCGAGGAGGTTCCGGTGCCAAGTCCACAGGCGGGCCAGATCCTCGTCAGGATCGCGGCGAGCGGCGTGTGCCACACCGACCTGCATGCGGCCGAGGGCGACTGGCCGGTCAAGCCCAAGCCTCCCTTCATCCCGGGCCACGAGCGGGTAGGGCTTCGACCCGTTCGAGCTCGACGAGGCGGATGCGCGTCTGACGCGCACCGGTCAGCCCGTAGCGCTTGCGCCCAAGCCATTCGCCGCGTTGTGCGCACTCGCACGGACACCGCGCACACTCGTAACGAAGAACGCCCTGCTCGACAGCGTCTGGGGCCATCGGTTCGTGAGCGACTCCGTGCTCAAGACCACGGTAAGCGAGCTGCGCGCGGCGCTGCAGGACGACGCGAAGCAGCCGCGTTACATCGAGGCGGTATCGCGGCCGGGGTATCGGTTTATCGCCGCTGTCAGCCCGCCTGCGGCGCTTGGCGGCACAACGCCGGCCGCAACCAGCGCAGCAGGCGCACCATCGGCCGCATTGCCTGCGATGATCGGCCGTTCGGAGGCAAGTTGGCTCATATGAGCCCTCCTCGTCGGTTGCCGGAGTTCGGGCCCTTAGTTTCTCAGCGGTGCCTGAAGGACGGATTGCGCTTCTCGAGGAAAGCCGCCATCCCTTCCTTCTGGTCCTCCAGCGCGAACTGCGACTGGAACACGCGCCGCTCGAAGAGCACGCCTTCCGCGAGCGAAGTCTCGTAGGCCCGGTTGATCGACTCCTTGATCATCATCACCACGGGAAGCGAATAGCTGGCGATCCTTTCGGCCACGGCGAGCGCCTCGTCCATTCACGATGTCGCACTGCATGGCAAGCTCGTTGCCGCCGCCGAGGGCGTAGCCGGCAACCGCGGCGATGACCGGCTTTCGCACCTTCCGGAAGTGCTCCCAGTCGGTGATGTAATCCGTGAGATAGGCGTGCATGTAGCTGAGATCCTTCATCGCCGCGATGTCGGCGCCGGCGGCGAAGGCCTTCCCGTTGCCGGTGATGACGATCGCGCCTGTTCCCGCGTCGCCGTCGAGCGCCGCGAGCGCCCGGCCGAGCTCGGCCATGAGCTCAGGACTGAGCGCGTTCAACTGCTTCGGCCGGTTCAGCGTGATGACGCCGACCCGGCCCCGTTGCTCGACGCTGATAAGCTCATGGCTCATGACCGTTGGCATGCACTAGCTGGTCTTATGACGCCGGCTGCCGGATGCGCGGGGCGGAGGAGGCGGGGCTTTGTAGAACTGGCTCGTTGCCTCCATCCAGCGGCTGCAAGCGTTGTTGATCATTTCGACCAGCGGGCCCTGATCGCCGACGCCTGCGCCGGGGACCAACGGTACGGAGACAGAGAGCTGCCGGGCGAGAAGCCTGGCGATACTCGATTCGGTTTCAATCGCCGTCTCGTAGAGCTGGCGCCAGTAAGCAAGCGACTTCTCCAGGCTCACGGACATCCACTCGCTCTGAAGGCGCCACAGCTCCTGACCATCGCCCGACTCGGCGAGACGCTTATGGATCGCTTCCACGGCGGCGTGCGCCTCCGTGGCCGCTTTGAGCTGGGCCTCTTGAAGCTTCCTCGAACCTTCGGTGATCGCTTCAAGCACGGCGAATCCGCACTCGAACTGCTGCTTCAAGGCAGGTGCTATCGTGACATCATGGGTATTCATCGTTTCCATAGTCGGTCTCTCCAAGTTGGGCTTGCTAAAAGGTGATGCGCCTTGCGAAAGGTCATGGGCATTCCAGCGCCATCGCGGTGGCTTCGCCGCCGCCGATGCACAGGCTCGCCACGCCGCGCTTCAGGCCGTGCTTGCGCAGCGCGCCGATCAGCGTCGCCACGATGCGCGCGCCGGAGGCGCCGATCGGGTGGCCGAGCGCGCAGGCGCCGCCGTGCACGTTCACCTTGTCGTGCGGCAGCCCGTGCTCCGTCATCGCCGCCATCGTGACGACCGCAAACGCCTCGTTAATCTCGTAGAGGTCGACCGCCTTCGCGTTCCACCCGGTTTTCTCGAATAATTTCTTCATTGCGCCGACGGGGGCGGTGGTGAACCACGCGGGCTCCTGCGAGTGCGTGGCATGGCCGATCACGGTGGCGAGCGGTGCGAGGCCGCGCTTTTCCGCGCTCGAGCGGCGCATCATGACGAGCGCCGCGGCGCCGTCCGAGATGGAGCTCGAGTTGGCGGCGGTCACCGTGCCGTCCTTGCGGAACGCGGGCTTCAGGGTGGGAATCTTCTCCAGGTTCGCCTTGAAGGGCTGCTCGTCCCTCTCGACGAACCTCTCCTCCTTGCCGGCCTTGATGGCGATCGGCGCGATCTCCCAGGCGAACAGGCCCTGCGTGTTCACGGCCTGCGCTCTTTTCAGCGATTGAATAGCGAACTCGTCCTGCGCCTGCCGGGAGAACTGGTACTTCGCCGCGGTGTCCTCGGCGAAGATCCCCATCAAGCGGCCGACGCCTTTCTCATCTTTCGTGTAGGCGTCCTCCAGGCCGTCGTAGAACATGTGGTCGAGCACCTGGCCGTGGTCCATGCGCAGGCCGGCGCGCGCCTTGGGCAGCAGGAACGGGGCGTTGGTCATCGACTCCATGCCGCCCGCGACGATGACGTTGCCGTTTCCGGAAATCAAAAGGTCGTGGGCGAACATCGCCGCCTTCATGCCGGAGCCGCACATCTTGTTGATGGTGGTGCAGCCGGTGCCGACCGGGAGCCCGGCGCCGAGCGACGCCTGGCGCGCCGGCGCCTGACCTTGGCCCGCCGGCAGCACGCAGCCCATGATGACTTCGTCCACTTCCTCGGGACGGACCTTCGCGCGCTCCAGCGCGGCGCGGATTGCTGCCGCGCCGAGCTGGGGAGCCGCGAAGCCCTTGAGCTCGCCCTGGAAGGCGCCCATGGGCGTGCGGGCGAGGCCGACGATGACGATCGGATCGGTATTCATAGGATCTCCTTGGCTTATTGAGTTAAGGCATCACGGGCGGGTGGTACTGGAGGGTGAACGCGAGCGCCCAGAGCAGGAAGAGTACGAGCGGCAGGTGCACGAGCAGCTGGAGGAAGGTGAAGCCGACGATGTCGCGCGCGCGCAACCCGAGCACGCCGAGCAGCGGCAGCATCCAGAACGGGTTGATGAGGTTCGGCAGCGCCTCCGCCGCGTTGTACACCTGCACCGCCCAGCCCAGGTGCACCTGGAGGTCGTTCGCGGCCTGCATGACGTAGGGCGCCTCGAGCAGCCACTTGCCGCCGCCGGAGGGGACAAAGAAGCCGAGTATCGCCGAATACACGCCGATCACGAGCGGATACAGGCCCTGCGTCGAGATGCTCACGAACGCGTGCGCGATCTGGTCGGACACCGACAGGCCGGCCGCGTTCTTCGCCTGAGTCAGGATCGCGGCGATCGCGCCATAGAGCGGAAACTGGATCAGCACGCCGCCGGTAGCCGGCACCGCTTTCGCCACGGCGGCTAGAAAGCGCTTGGGACGCCAATGCAGCAGCATCCCCGTCATGATGAAGATGAAGTTGTACGTGTTGAGGCTCGAGATCGCGATCATCCAGTGCTGGCGCGAAAACTCGAGGACGATCCAGCCGCCGCCGAGCAGCACGAGGAGCACCGTGAGGAGCGGCCAATGCTCGAGCCACTCGCCGGGCTGCTTCGGCGCCTCGACCTTGATTTCATCTTCCTTCGCGAGATCGATGCCCATCGCCTGCGCGGTCACCGCCGTGTCGCGCCCGGGCGCGGACCAGATGGCGATCACCACCGAGACGACGAGCAGGGCGAGCGTGATCACGACCGACTGCCACAGGAAGATGGTCTCGGAGAACGGGATGACGCCTGTGATCGGCAGCAGCGCCTTCGGCAGGCTCGCCGGGTTCGCCTGAAGTTGCGCGGCCGACGACGAGAGCCCCATGGCCCAGGTGGCGCCGAGCCCGAGGTACGCCGCGGCGGCCGCCGCGCGATAGTCCATTTTCAGCTCGGCGCGTTGCGCGAGCGCCCGTACCAGGAGGCCGCCGAAGATCAGGCTCAGCCCCCAGTTGAGGAGCGAGGCGAGGATGCTCACCGCGGCAACGAGCCCGACTGCGCCCGCGCCGGTCTTCGGCTGCGCGGCAAGCGCGCGGATCAGGCGCGCCGCGGGCGCCGAAGTGGCCACGACGTAGCCGCCGATCGCGACGAACGCCATCTGCATGGTGAAGGTGATGAGGCTCCAGAAGCCGTTGCCGAACGTCTGGCTCACCGCCGCGGGCGACGCGCCGTTCGCGAGCGCGCCGAGGGCGACGATTCCGACGGCGATCGCCACGAAGACGAAGGCGTCCGGGAACCACTTCTCGGCCCATGCGGTGAATGCGATGGCGATCCGCACAAGGCGGCCTTCCTGCCGGGTTCCCGCGTGGGGAATCGGTTGCGTTGCTATGTGCGACATGCGGCCTCCCTGGAGTCCCTCATTTCTGAAAATCAATGACGATGCGGCCGTCGATGTCGCCCGCGCGCATGCGGGCGAAAATTTGGTTGATGTTCTCGAGCGGTTCGGTGGCGACAGTGGCCTTCGCTTTGCCCGCGCCCGCGAAGTCGAGCGCTTCCTGGAGATCGAGGCGCGTGCCGACGATCGAGCCGCGGACGGTGATGCCGTTCAGCACCGTGTCGAAGATGGGAAGCGGGAACGAGCCCGGCGGCAGGCCCACCAGCGACACCGTGCCGCCCCGGCGCACCATGCCGAGCGCCTGCTCGAAGGCCTTGGGCGACACCGCGCTCACGAGCACGCCTTGCGCGCCGCCGATCTCCTTCTTGACGAACGCCGCGGGGTCAGTCTCGCGGGCGTTCACGGTAAGGGACGCGCCGAGTTTCCTCGCGAGGCGCAGCTTCGCCTCGCTGATGTCCACGGCGACGACGTTGAGTCCCATCGCTTGCGCGTACTGGACCGCCATATGGCCGAGCCCGCCGATCCCCGAGACCGCGACCCAGTCGCCCGGGCGCGTATCGGTGACCTTGAGCCCCTTGTAGACCGTAACCCCGGCGCACAGGATCGGCGCGATGTCGGCGAACGCAACGTTCGCCGGCAGATGTCCGACATAGTCCGGATCGGCAACGACATATTCGGCGAAGCCGCCGTTCACCGAGTAGCCCGTGTTCTGCTGTGTCTCGCACAGCGTCTCCCAGCCGCGCAGGCAGTGCCTGCAGTGGCCGCAGGCGGTATAGAGCCAGGGCACGCCCACCCGGTCGCCTTCCTTGACGTGCGAGACCCCGGCGCCGACGGCCGCGACATGCCCGACGCCTTCATGGCCCGGGATGAAAGGCGGCGTCGGTTTGACGGGCCAGTCGCCGTCGGCTGCATGCAGGTCGGTGTGGCAGACGCCGCTCGCCGCGATCCTGACGAGGATCTGGCCGGGCTGCGGGCTCGGCACCGGAACCTCCTCGATGACGAGCGGTTCCTTGAATCTCCGGACGACTGCCGCTTTCATGGTCTTGGTCATGTAACGCCCCGGTGGGTGATGGTTAGTAGACTCCGGTGATCCCGGTGAGCAGCGCGACTTTGTTGGAGAGGTTCATGACCAGGAAGCGTAGCGGGGGCGCTTCCGCGAGTCGTTAGCAAAGCGTCGCGATTCGGTCGCGTTTCGGACCTGTCGTCAGTCCTTGAGCCTCGCGCCCTTGATGGAGTAGGCGGGCAGCTTCGAGTAGCCTCGCTAAGCAAGAGAGAGCGTCGCGTGGATGACGCCTTGTTCGAGGCTTGTCTGCATGCGCAGTCCGCTGTTGCGCAGCACCGCGAGCATCGGCGCGTTCTCGGCGAGCACGTCGGCCTCGAACCGCGTGATTCCGTTGGCGCGGGCGATGCCCACGAGTTGCTGGAGGAGCCGGCTTGCGATCCCGCGGCCCTGGAAATCCTCTTCCACCGCGAAAGCGATATCCGCGGCTGCGCCGCTGCGCACGTAGTTCGCGAGCCCGACGATGATCTCCTGATCGCCGCTTCCGACGGTGGCCACCAGCACTGCTTCGCTTATGCCATCGCATTCGGTAACCCGCCGCAGTTCCTCGTTGCTCAGGTTCTTCTTGTGCGAGAAGAAGCGCAGGTAGACGGATCTGCGATCCAGCGCCTGAAACGCCCTGACGATGCGTTCCTTGTCGTCGGGCCGGATGGCGCGAATCGTTATCTCGCTCAAGGCGCCGGCGCGGCCGTTGCTCACGAGGCAAACTCCGGCTGGCCGGGGGGGTATCCCGCGTGGGAACTGGTCTGCGCTCGACCGGAAGCAGCTGGCGTACATCGCCGGCACGAGGAACATCGTCGGCAGTGGCGGCTGATGGCGATCGCCATCGGCATCTGTAGCCGCGCCACGCGTCACCTCATGACCACAAGGCCCAGAAAATGGCGTGGAGCAGAAAGCCGGCCAGAATCAATTGATGCCGCCATGCTCAGGTAGCGAACGCCGGCTCGCCGGCGACGCGATCCTTGCCGGGATCCGCCTGGCGCGCGACCCTGAACCACGCGGCGTAAAGCGCCGGGACGAAGAAGATCGTCAGGATCGTGGCGACGGTCAGGCCGCCCATGATGGCGATCGCCATCGGGCCCCAGAAGATGCTGCGCGTGAGCGGGATCATGGCGAGCACGGTGGCCGCGGCGGTGAGCGCGACCGGGCGGGTCCGATGGACGGCAGCTTCGAGCACGGCGTTCCACGGGTCGCGGCCCTCGGCCATCTCCGATTGAACCTGGTCGACCAGAATCACCGAGTTGCGCATGATCATCCCGCTCAAGGCAGTGACGCCGAGGATGGCGACGAAGCCGAGCGGCGCGTTGAACATGAGCAGCGCGGCGACGACGCCGATGAGTCCGAGCGGCGCGGTCAGGAACACCATGAACATCTGGGAAAAGCTCTGGAGCTGCAGCATCAGGATGGTCAGGATCGTGACCAGCATCACCGGGGCCACGGCCGCGAGCGCACGGTTGGCCGTGTCGCTCTCCTCGACGGCACCGCCGACGTCGATGCGATAACCGAACGGCAGTTTCGCTTCGATGTCCCTCAGCAGCGGGCGAATCGACTGGGTCACCGACACGCCCTGCTCGCCGTCCTTGACGTCGGCGCGCACCGTGATCGCCATGTCGCGGTTGCGGCGCCACAGTACAGGCTCTTCGAGCTCGTAGCGGACGCGCGCGACCTGCGACAGGGACACCACCGTGCCCTGGCGCGTGAAGATATTGACGTCCTTCAGCGTGTCGAGATCGAGACGCTCGGACGGCACCGCGCGGGCGACGATGTCGATCAGGTCTTCGCGCTCGCGCAGATGGGAGAGCGTCGCGCCGTTCATCACGGTCTGGGTCACGAGCGCCACGTCGGCCGGCGCGAGGCCGAGCGCACGCGCCTTGTCCTGGTCGATGGCGACTTTCAGCGTGCGCACCGGGTCGTTCCAGTCAAGCTGGACGTCGCGCACCTTCGGGCTCGACGCCACCACGGCTTCGACCTCGCGCGCGATCGAACGAACCACCTGGGTGTCCGGACCGACGACACGGAACTGGACCGGGAAGCCCACCGGCGGACCGAGCTCCAGGCGCGTGACGCGGACCCACACTTCGGGGAATTGCTCGTTGACGCTCGCCATCAGCCGCGAGCGCACCCGTTCGCGCGCCTCCGTGTCGCGCGTCATGACGATGAAGACGGCGTAGCCCGGGTTCGGCAACTCCGGATTAAGCGAAAGATAGAAGCGCGGCTGGCCGGCGCCGGAGTACGCGGTGAAGAAGCGGACGTCTTCGTCCTTCGCAAGCACCGACTCCATTTTCTTCACCTGCGCGGTCGTCGCGGCGAACGAAGCGCCTTCCTTCAGCGTGAGCTCGACAACCAGTTCGGGCCGCGAGCTGTTCGGGAAGAACTGCTGCGGCACGAATTGCGCGCCGTACACGGCGAGCGCGAAGGCGGCGACGGTCGCGCCGATGACCCACCAGCGCCGCTCGATGGCGAGATCGATCAACCGGCGGAGCTTGCGGTAGAACGGCGTGTCGTAGGGGTCGCCGTGGTGCTGACCTTTGCCGAAATCCTTCGGCAGCATGTTGACGGCGAGGTACGGCGTGATGATGCCGGAGACGACCCAGGAGAAGAGCACCGCCGTGCCGACGATCCAGAAAATCCCGCCCGCGTACTCGCCGGTGGTCGATTGCGCGAAACCGATCGGCATGAACGCCGCGACGGTGATGAGCGCGCCGGTCAGCCGCGGCATCGCGGTCGACTCGTAGGAGAAGGCGGCCGCCTTCAGCCGGTCCCAGCCGGCCTCCATCTTCACCACCATCATCTCGACCGCGATGATGCCGTCGTCCACCAGCAGGCCGAGCGCGATGATGAGCGAGCCGAGCGAGACGCGCTCGAGGCTCCAGCCCGCCATGAGCATCACCAGGGCGACGACGCCGAGCACGATCGGCACCGAAAGCCCGACCACGATCCCGGTGCGCCAGCCGAGGCTGAGCAGGCAGACCGCGAGCACGATGGCGAGCGCTTCGAGCAGCGAGCGTTCGAATTCCCAGATGGATTCGGCCACGATGGTCGGTTGATCGGCCACGCGCTCGAGCTCGACTCCGTACGGCAGCTCGGCCTGGACCTTGTGGACGGCCTTTTCGATCGCTTTTCCGAGCTCGATGATGTTGCCGTCATTCGTCATGGTGATACCGAGCATCAGCACCTGCTGCCCGTTGTGGCGCACGGTGTACTTCGGCGGATCTTCGTATCCGCGCGTGACCGTCGTGAAGTCGCCGAGCTTGATCAGCCGGCCACCGGCCGCGACCGGCACGTTGCGAATGTCCTCCTCGCTGGCGAACTGGCCGCTCACGCGGACCAGCACCCGGTCGCCGCTCGTGTCGATCGAGCCGGCGGGGAGAACTTCGTTCTGGTTCCGCAGGCTTTCAGCAATTGCCAGCGGCGTGATGCCGAGCGCGGCCAGTCTCTGGTGCGAGAACTCGACGTAGACCTTCTTGGCCTGCTTGCCGACGATGTCGACCTTCTTGACCATCGGCACTTTGAGCAGGCGACGCTTGATGTCTTCGGCCACGTCGGAAAGCTCGGCGTGGCTGATGCCGTCGCCCTTCACGGCATAGAGCAGCCCGGTCACGTCCCCGTATTCGTCGTTGAAGATCGGGCCGACGACGTCCGCGGGAAGCTCGAGCTTGATGTCGCTGAACTTCTTGCGCGCCTGATACCACGCTTCGAGCTGGTCCGCCTTGGAGGTGCCGCCGACCACCGTGATCGTCATGCCGCCATAGCCCTGCCGCGCATAGGTCTTGACCTTCTCGAAGTGGTCGAGCTGCTCGAACTTTTTCTCCATGCGGTTGAGCACCTCGTCCTGCATCTGCTGCGCCGAGGCGCCGGGCCAGATGACAATCGCCGTCATCGACGGCACCGAGAAATTCGGATCTTCGAGCTGGCCGAGCTTCGTGAAGCCCAGCACGCCGCCCACGGCGATCACGAGGATCAGGAACAGCACCACGGCGCGGTGGCCCAGCGCCCATTCGGTGAGGTTGAACGACTTCATCGGACGACTTGCTTGGTTGTTTCGCTGCGCCGGGAATCGGGCAGCGCGACCTTCAATCCGGGCGCCATTTTCTGCACACCGGCGGTGACGACAAGCGCACCGGCCGGCGGCCCGGAGACGAGCGCCTCGTCGTTGCGATACCCGTGCACCACGACGCTGATCAACTCGACGGTTCCCGCCGGCTCGGCGCCCGCCCGGCGAACGACCCACAGCGCTGGCTGCCCGCTCGATTGGGTGATCGCGCTTGCCGGGATCGCGGCCACCGAGATTTCCGCGGCGGTTAGCTCCGCAATCAGCGTGGCCGTGGCGCCGAGCGGCAGCGGCCTGGGGCTCACCGGCTTCAATCGAGCGCGGTACGTCCGGGTTTGCGGCGCAGCCTGCTGCGAGAGCTCTCGCAGGACGACGTCGAAGGTCTCGTTGGGCGCGCTCGCCAGCAATGCCTTGTACCGCGCCTTCGTGAACGAGGCGAAGTGATCTTCCGGCACGTCGACCACGATCTCGGGCTCGCCGTGATCCGAGATCGAAACGACCGGCTGCCCCTCGGCGACGACCTGGCCCACCTCGAATCGCACGGCCGTGACGACACCGCTGCGCGATGCGCGCAGCACCGTGTACGTCAACCGGTTGCGGGCGAGCTTGAGCTTCCTTGCCTCCGCCTCGGCCGCCGCTTGGGCCCTGACCGCCCCGCTTTCCGTGTGCTCGGTGTCGGCTATGCTGACGGCGCCATCGTCCTTCAGCTCCTCGTTGCGCCGCCGGTCCGAGACGGCCTGCCGCGCCGCCGTCTCGGCGGCGAGGAGCTGCTGCTCCGCCGCTTCCACGGCGAGCTGGAAATCGGTGTCGTCGAGCACCGCCAGCACATCGCCTTCGCGTACCCGCTGGCCGACGTCGATATTGCGCTTCACGATCTTGGCACCGACGCGAAACGCCTGGTCCACCTCGTAGCGGGAGTGTACCGAGCCGGTGTAGCGGCTTGTTTGCAGGGGCTTGTCGTAGCGGATCTCGACGGTGCGCACCTGCCGAAGCGCCTCGGCGGGCGGCTTGTCCGGCGTGCACGCGCAAAGGAGCGTGGCGATCAATACGGTGACAGAGGTTTTCAAGACAGCTCCTTGCTCGCAAGCTCGAGGACCGGTCCATCCGCCGCCAAGCGCCCCGAGCTGCGCAAAGTCAGCGGTCCTGAGTGTCGTTTCCATCGGCGGCGTCATGGTGCGCCTCGCCTGGCTTGGTACCGCGCGGTCGATTCCGGCGCTTCGCCGTAATGCTGGCTGCCGCCGCCGAGCGCGGCGTACAGGGATACCCGGCTCGACAGCAGCGCCCGGCGCAACTGCACGACCGTCTGCTCGGTCGACAGCAGGTCGCGCTGGGCATCGAGCACTTCGAGGAAGGTCGCGCTGCCGCGGTCGTAGCGCATCTGCGCGAGCCGCGCGCGCTCCTGTTGTGCCGCAAGCGCCCGCCGCTGAATCGCGAGCTGCTGAGCCAGCCAGTGCTGCGCCGAGAGCGCATCGGCGACGTCGCGAAACGCGCCCTGTATCGTGCGCTCGTATTCGGCCACCGCCGCGTCGCGGCGCACCTCCGCGAGGTCGAGGTTGGCCCCCCGGCGGCCGGCGTCGAAGATCGGCAGGACGAGCTGCGGCGTGAATACCCACGTGGTGGTCCCGCCCTCGAACAGGCCGCTCAGCTCCGGGCTCGCGCTGCCGAAGAACCCGGTGAGGGTGATGTTGGGAAAGAATGCCGCGCGCGCGGCGCCGATGTTCGCGTGCGTCGACTTCAGGCGGTGCTCGGCGGCGACGATGTCGGGCCGCTGCTGGAGGAGATCCGAAGGCAAGCCCACGGGCAGGTCGGGCAGGAGCGCGTTGTCGTTCAAGTTCGATCGCTCCGAAAGCCGCGCCGGCTGCGTTCCGACGAGCAGCGTGAGTGCGTGCGCCTGCGCCGCGCGCGCCTGTTCGAGCTGCGCGCCGAGCGTCTGCGCCTGCGTGAGCAGAGTTTCGACCTGCGCCACGTCGAGGCGCGTCGTAGTGCCGACCTGGAAGCGGCGCGTGAAGATGCGGAACGATTCCTCGCGGGTCCTGATGGTCTCGCGGGCGATCACGATGCGCTCGTCGAGCTCGCGCAGTGAGAGATAGCCGTCGGCCACCTGCGCGACGAGGCTCACGGTGACGGCGCGCCGGCCGGCGTCGGTGGCGAGGAATTGCTCCAGCGCGGCGCCCTTGAGGTTGCGCACGCGGCCCCAGAAATCGAGTTCCCACGCGGCGACGCTCGCGCCGACGTCGTAGATGCTGGCGATGCGCGAACTCCCCGTGGGGCTCAGGCTCTCGGGAAAGTCCACGCGAAACGCTCCGGCGTTCGCGTTGAGGGTGGGAAACTGATCGGCCCGCCGGATCTGGAACGCGGCGCGCGCCTCGAGAACGCGCAGGACCGCGACGCGGAGATCGCGGTTGTGCTCGAGCGCCTGCTCGATCACCGTCTGCAGCTGCGGGTCGGTGAAGTAATCGCGCCAGGCGATGTCCGCGGCCGTTCGCGCATCGGACTTCGCAGGCGCCGATGCGGGAGCATCGGCCGGGTATTCATTGGCCACCGGCAGGTCGGGGCGCGTGTACTCCGGTGCGAAGTTGCATCCTGTGGTCAGCGCCATGAGAGCGGCCGCGACGCCGCTCGCTAGTCTCTTGGCATTCGCGAACGAGATCGTCAGTGCGGCCGTCGCGGCGCCGGCAGAGCCTGGAGATTTGCGCATCCGCTCCGGCCGTGACGGTGGAGGCATCCAGTTAACGCGAGGGAGTAGCGGCATGGGTCGTCGAGATCTTCAGTAATACCAGGACGCGCTCAATGTTCCGAACTTGACCCGCTCCCGCTCCGTATCGAATGTCTTGGTGAAGTGCGTTCTACCCAGAAAGAAGGTGAAACCGCGATGTCGAACGGAGATGCCGAGCGTGGCCATGCCGATGAAGGGCTCCGAGTCGACTGATCGGCTGTCCTTGGTTACCGTACCGTCGAGCGGCAGGTAGTGGGCGACACCGTAGCCGGCAAAACCGCCGGAAAGCGATACGGACCAGCGATCCACCGGCCCGACGCCGACCGTCGACGCCACGTTGAACCCCTGACGCAATGCTGTTCCACCCAGGGCATCCACGAGGTTCCAGCCGACCTCGCCGTACACACCGAGTCCGACACCCGTGAAGTAGTTGCCGAGACCTGCGTTGGCGACGGGAATGATTCTCCACTTGGCCGACTCGCCCACGTCTCCCTGGGCCAGCAGGTACGCACCCGTGTAACCCAGGTTGAGGACCGGTTCGTTCGGAAGCTGCGTGTCCCAGCCCATCGGCTCATCGCCGCCGATCGCGTCGTGGAACCACTTCTGCGTGTTTTCGGCCTGCGACGCCGGGCCCACGACGCCGACTCTGAGCTGCCAGGCGTGTGTCCAACGCTGGCTTCTCGCATAGACGATGCTGTCGAGGTACAGGATCCCGGCATAGGGCTGGTCGTCCATTGGCGGGTTCGGATTCGAGATGTCGTCCGGCGTATGCATCTCCTGGGCCAGGGACCAGGCCACATACGTGCGGTAACCGTCATTGCCGACGAAGGGCAGGAACGACCAGAACTCACCCCACCGTCGGACGAAGCCCCGCTCTTCGTAGGTGTCGATGGCCTTCGACACCCACGACACGCCGATGCCGTTCGTATAGTTGTTGTCAGAACCCGTTGTTACGTCGTTTTCGATCGTAACTGTCCAGGCGCCGCTATAAGGAGTCTGCGACTGCGCGGCGCAATCCGCTGCGCCGAAAGACAGCAACGTGACCAAAATCAGCCAGATACGTGCGTTCATGATAGCGGCCTCGTCATCCTGGTGTAAATTTCGATGTAAGGGCATCATAGCCGGGTGCTTGCAGGGAGTGGTCGGCGAGGCGTCGGCGTTTCGTCGGGATTCGGTCTACATCCCTCCGCGAAGCGACTTGAGCTCGGCGCGACAAGCCTCGCCGAAGTCGCGCAGCGGATCGGCCTGCTCGGTGTGCGCAAGCTGGCGCAGTTCCTCCACCGTCAGGTTCTTCGCGAAGTACTGGTCGGTGAGGCGCGTGAGCACGCGCTCCGCCTCGGCCAGAACCTCCCGCGAGGCGCACAGCCGGACGCGGTTGATCAGCGCGAAGACCGGCAGCAAGGACTCGGGCTTCTCCAGGTTATGGGTGAAGGCGTCCATGAAGAGCTTTGCGCATTCGCCGATGAATTCGCCGTAGAGCGCCTCGCGCTTGCGCAGCTCCTCGCGCAGGACCTCGCGCCTGTTGAGCGTCTTCTGCGCCATCCAGGTGGTCGCGACGGAGGCCGAGCCGCCGACGAGGGACCCCAGCACGGCCGACAGTGCGCCTAAGAGTGCGGTATCCATCGGGCATTCACGCCGGCGGCCACCCGCCCGTCAAGTCCGGGTAGGATTTGCGCAGCCGCTCGATAATGTAATCCTCGATCGCGGCGGTCTGCGCCTGCCCGAACGAGTCGGCCGCTTTCTCGCGTATCGCCAGGTGCAGCATGAGCAGGTCGTGAAGCTTGCGGAAGGCCACGGCATTCTCTGTTCCGCACACCGAGTGGTCGTTCTTCAGCAGCCGTCCAATCACGCCGGGCTCGAGGATCCTCACCTGGCACAGCACCGACAGCCTGGCGATCTCGCGGTCGACTTCCTCGAGATCCTCCGCCCACAGCGCGCGATAGACCGGGTCCCTCTGGGCGGTCATTGCTTCGCGTCCTTCGCGTTCCCCGCCGCCAAATCCCTCGCAAGGGAGTCGAGCAGCTCCTCGCCGGTGGCGAAGACGCGGCTCGCGCCGGTGACGAGGTTTTCTACGCAGCCGGCAAGCGCGTCGGGCTTTGCATCGCTGCGCACTTTCACCACGTAAGCGCGTCGGTTCGGATACTTCGGTTCAGGGTCGAGGGTCATCGCAGGTTGGGGATCGCTAACCACATCACCT